>Ga0256846_1000040_pt1 | contig 54040 bp, 48 predicted proteins | sample TevniametaG_FD_189098 | JGI IMG/M metagenome (GOLD analysis project Ga0256846, IMG submission 189098) | Tube worm associated microbial communities from hydrothermal vent at the East Pacific Rise, Pacific Ocean - Tevnia | ecosystem: Host-associated > Annelida > Integument > Unclassified ...
TCATTATTGAAATCCTCCCGGGCCAGCAGACGGTTTTCATAGCCCACGAGGCGATATTCGGTGACATATTCCGGGTTGAATTCAATCTGAATCTTCACATCCTTGGCCACCGTCTGCAGGGTGGCACCCAGCTCTCTCACCAACACCTTGCGCGCCTCCATCAGGCTGTCGATGTAGGCGTAGTTACCATCGCCCTGATCGGCGAGTTGCTCCATCAGATGGTCGTTGTAGTTGCCACCGCCAAAGCCGAGGGTGGTGAGGGCGATGCCTGCCTGGCGCTGCTGCTTGATCAGGTCGATCAACGCCTGATGGTTGACCGTGCCGACGTTGAAGTCACCGTCGGTGGCCAGGATGACCCGGTTGATGCCGCCCTCAATAAACGCCTCACGGGCCTTCGCGTAGGCGAGCCGGATCCCCGCACCACCGTTGGTTGAGCCGCCCGCACTGAGTTGCTGTAGGGCCTGTTCGATGGTCGCCCTCTTGTTGCCTGGGGTAGGCTCTAACACCACCCCAGAGGCCCCGGCATAGACCACCAGACTGACCCGGTCATCCGCATCCAGACTGCGACTGAGCAGACGCAGCGAGCGCTTCAGCAGCGGCAGTTTGTCGGGCGAGTGCATGGAACCAGAGACATCCACCAGAAACACCAGATTGGCGGGGGGCATTTCGGACTGCCTGGGCTGCCAAGCTTTGATGCCGATACGCAGAAGCTTTGTCTCCGGGTTCCAGGGGTTGGCAGCAACCTCGGTGGTAATACCAAACGGGGTGTCACGCTGTTCCGCTGCCATATCCTCATAATTGAAGTAGTTGATCATCTCCTCCACCCGCACCGCGTCCATCGGTGGCAGGCGCCCCTCGTTGAGGATGCGCCGCAAATTGGCATAGGAGGCGCTGTCCACGTCGATGCTGAAGGTAGAGACCGGGAACTCCGCCGCCCGTTTCAGGGGGTTGTCTTTGAAGTGGGCATAGTTTTCCCGATCAAGCGGTTCCGAGGGCGGACGGACGCTGGCATTGATGCCTGCGACCGGCTGGGCCATCAGCTTCATCTCATAGCGCCTCTTTGCCGGATCGGGCAGAAGCTGCTGAGGTTGATCCGCCATCACTTCCTCCATCTCGACCAGCGAGGGATGAACGGCAGTACTTTGGGGGCGTGAGGCCCGTTCTGAATTATGGATAGTGCAGGCCGCCAGCAATGAGAGGCTGAACACGGCAACGATGGGTTTGAGTTTCATGGCTTTCTCCTTACCTGTTTTGATTAGATCCATCCGTTAATACGGATCAGCTGGGGAGATGGGGTTAAATCGACCTCATTGATCCCTCAGCACTATCTCATAGGTGAAAAACAGCCAGAGGAACCCTGAAATCCCGGCAAGAAAAGAGGCAAAAATCATCCCGGTTTTGGCCATCAAAAAATCCTAAGCATGGAGGGTAAAGCAGTGAGCGCCGCAATCGCACACAGCATGAGCAGTACACCACTGGTGGTCTGGCGATGAATAAATGCATCGAGGGGTGTTAACACAGGGTCAAAGGCCTTTTCCCATGGAGCGACATACTCTTTTTCGATCAGTTTTTTCATCAAAAAACATCAGATGTGGATAACACTGGAAGTCCATCAGACTTGGTTTTGCACCTCAACGTGATCAGCAAATCCGGCACCTGCTTCCGTGTAGATGTTAAACACAGCGGTTGCACCGGACTGGCGTAATTCCTCCTCATCATCCGGATACCTTGCCGTCGCGGCAATACGTCCGGGGAAAGAGATCTCCCGCAGCTGTTCCAGGGCATCCAGGTTGGCTGCCAGATTTGGCAGCGCCAGCATGACGAGTTCGATACTGTGGTCTTGCTCTATCTTGTCCCAGAAGTCCGCATCGCTCGGGTCACCATGCAGAACATTGCGTCCCACCGACTGGTGTCTTTTGGTCAACTCGGCATCAAAGTCGATGCCAACTACAGTCTCACCATGCAGTGCACGCATCTTGTCGTAAGCACCGCTGCCAACTCTGCCCATGCCAAAGATAGCGATGGTTGCACCGAGCGTATCCAACAGCATGTCATCCGGAAGCCTCTCTTTGCGTTGAAACCTCATCCAGAAACTTCTGAATTGACCGTAAATTTTGTTATCTATGCTGTTTAATGGCGCTGCTAAAACATAGGAGAGGGAGAGTGCGATAGCGATAACGACCAACCACTCGCTATCCAGCCAACCATTGGTTACGCCAATCGCGGCAACGATCAAGCCGAATTCACTGTAGTTGGTCAGGCTCAGTGTCGCTAACAAGGAAGTCCGTGCCCGCAGTTTGAAACGGGTCATCAGAGCAAAAAAGAGCGCTGATTTAGCGAAGACAAAGGGTACAAGCAAGCCACCGATAATCAACGCCTCCAGCGAGAGCTGGCCTGACATGCCGATAGCGAGGAAGAAGCCCAGCAGGAACAGGTCCTTGAAACCCAGCATCGACTTGGCCATTTCCTTTGACTTGGGGTGGGTAGAGATCAACACCCCCATGACGAGCGCCCCCAGATCGTCCTTCACTCCAACCAGCTCAAAGAGTTCGGCTCCGCCCAGGGCCAGAACCAGGCCGTACAGAATCAACAGTTCACCATGGCCGGTTTTTTGCAGCAGATGGTGTAACAGTGGTCGTAACGGAATAAGTAGAAACAGCAGTAGCGCCCAGAGTGAAGGGAACTTCCCTGCCGATGCTGCCAGAAAGATGACCGCAGCCAGGTCCTGCATAACCAGGATGCCGATAGCGATCCGTCCATGCAGGGACTTAATCTCCCCTTTCTCTTCCAGCGACTTGACCACAAAAACGGTGCTGGAGAAGCTCAATGCAAAGGCAAGCATCAGCGAAAGCTTGAGATCCAGGCCGGAGAAGAGTGGCGCACTCATCAAGGCCAGACTAAATATAACCGCGCCAAAGAGGGCAATGATGATTGAGATATGCAGCACCGTCACTAACCAGACCTGCGGCCTTATCAATACCTTCAGGTTCAGCTTCAGGCCAACGGTGAACAGCAGCAGAGTGATGCCCAGATCAGCAAGCTTTTCCAGCATCTCTCCGCTTGCGATACCCAGATAATTGAGCACGAAACCGGTTGCCAGGAAACCCACCAACGGCGGCAGACCAATCAGTCTTGCCAGGAAGCCTAGAAAAAAAGCCAGGGATATCCAGGCAACATCTCCCAGCGCGATAGCGACCCATTCAAAATCCATGGATTATCCCAGAAAGAACAGTTGGACAGGTTTATCCCAAGGGCACTTGCTGCAGAGCGCAGAGGGCGGTGTTGCTACAGCTAAACCGATCGCTTCAGCATCAGTTCCCGGATCAGGCCAATCGCGCGGGTCGGATTGAGTCTTTTGGGACAGACATCGACACAATTCATGATGGTGTGGCAGCGAAACAACTTGTAGGGGCCTTCGAGCCCATCGAGCCGATCGACCTCCGCTTGGTCGCGGCTGTCGGCAAGAAAGCGCCAGGACTGTAGCAGTGCTGCCGGGCCGAGGAATTTATCGGGATTCCACCAGAACGAGGGGCAGGCGGTGGAGCAGCAACCGCAGAGGATGCATTCGTAGAGCCCGTCGAGCCGCTCGCGCTCTGCAGGCGACTGCAGCACCTCCACTTCCGGTATCGGCTCGTTGCGGATCAGGTAGGGCTTGACCATGCGGTACTGCTTGTAGAAGGCCGCCATATCCACCACTAGGTCACGGATCACCGGCATGCCCGGGAAGGGGCGCACCTCCACTGGCTCCTTCAGCCCGGTCAGCGGGGTGATGCAAGCCAGACCGTTGCGGCCGTTGATGTTCATGCCGTCGGAACCGCACACCCCTTCGCCGCAGGAGTGGCGGAAGGTCAGAGACTCATCCTCTGCCTTGAGCCGCAGCAGTGCATCGCGCAGCATCATGCCCGGAGCGACCTCCTCCAGCTGGTACTCCTGCATGTAGGGGGCCTGATCCTGCTCCGGGTTGTAGCGGTAGATTCTGAATCGCATGCTCGAAAGCCCCTCTTCAGTAGACACGCGGCTTCGGCGGAAAGCTCTCCACCGATAGGGGTTTGGTTCGGACCGGCTTGAACTCAAGCTGGTCATCCTGCAGGAAGTAGAGGCTGTGCTTCAGCCAGTTGGTATCGTCCCGCTCCGGGTAGTCAACCCGGGAGTGGGCGCCGCGGCTCTCCTGGCGCGCCTCGGCCGCCATCATGGTGGCCATCGCGATATCCATCAGATTCTCCAGCTCCAGCGCCTCCACCCGGGCGGTGTTAAAAACCTTGCTGCTGTCGTGCAGTCGCACCTCGGCCATACGCCTGCGCAGCTGTTGCAGCGCCTCGATCCCTTCGTGCATCACCTGTTCGGTCCTGAACACACCGCAGTGGCTCTCCATCACCCGTTTGAGATCGCTGCTGAGCTGGTCGACACGCTCACCATCACCCGCCTGGTCCCAGCGTTGCAGCCGTGCCATCGCTGCTTCCAGACTGCTCTCGCTCATCGGGCGGTGGAAACGGTTCTGTTTCAGATAGTCGATGATGCGGTTGCCGGCGGCGCGGCCAAACACCAGGATATCGAGCAGCGAGTTGCCGCCCAGCCGGTTGGCGCCGTGAATCGAGACACAGGCGCACTCTCCCGCGGCATAGAGCCCGGGGATCGCCTCCTCCGGCCCCTCCCCTACCGGCACCACCACCTCGCCGAAGCGGTTGCTGGGGATGCCGCCCATCACATAGTGGGCGGTGGGAAACACCGGGATCGGTTCAGAGGCGGGGTCAATGTGCAGGAAGGTACGGCAGGTGTCGCGAATGCCCGGCAGCCGCTTCGCCACCACTGCCTCTCCCAGATGGTCGACTTTGAGCAGCACATGATCCTTGTCCGGCCCGCAGCCGCGTCCCTCGCGGATCTCAGTGGCGATGGAGCGGCTGACCACGTCACGACTCGCCAGGTCCCTGGCGCTGGGAGCATAGCGCTCCATGAAACGCTCACCCTCGGCGTTGATCAGATAACCGCCCTCGCCGCGCGCGCCCTCGGTGATCAACATTCCCTTGCCGGCAATGCCGGTGGGATGGAACTGGAAAAACTCCATATCCTGCAGCGGGATGCCGGCACGCAACGCCATCGCCATGCCGTCGCCGGTGTTGATGTGGGCGTTGGTGTTGGTGCGGAACAGCTGACCGCAGCCGCCAGTGGCGATCAAGGTGGTCTTGGCCTCGATCAGCAGCGGCTCGCCACTGGCGATGTCGAGCACCAGCGCACCGAGGATCACCCCCTCATCGTCGCGGATCAGATCGATGGCGAAGTACTCATCGAAAAAGTGGGTCTTGGCGCGAATATTCTGTTGGTAGAGGCTATGCAGGATGGCGTGGCCGGTACGATCAGCGGCGGCACAGGTGCGCGAGGCTTGAGCCCCACCGAAGTTCTGACTCTGGCCACCGAAGGCGCGCTGGTAAATGCGGCCGTTATCAAGCCGCGAAAAGGGCACGCCAAAGTGCTCCAGCTCATAGACGATATTGGAGGCGGCGCGGCACATATATTCGATGGCATCCTGGTCGCCCAAGTAGTCGCTGCCCTTCACCGTGTCGTACATGTGCCAGTGCCAGTTGTCCGCCGAGACATTGGCCAGGGCGGCATTGACTCCACCCTGGGCGGCAACGGTATGGGAGCGGGTCGGAAAGACCTTCGAGACCACCGCCACCCGCGCCTCGGCCTCCGCCAGCTGCAGCGCGGCGCGCAAGCCTGCGCCGCCAGCCCCCAGGATCAACGAATCAAAGTGTCGGCGCTGCAGTGACATGGCATCTCCTTAGGTTAAGCGGTGACCACAAGCAGTATGCGCAATACCCAGAAGCCCCAGGCGATCAGCATCACCGCAACACCAGTGAGCATCGCCAGCCTAAGCAGGTAGGGGTGGACATAGTCAAGCACCACATCGCGGACCCCGACCCAGGCGTGCACCAGCAGCGCCAGCGCGAACAACAGGATCGAGCTATTGACCCAGGGACTGGCAAGAAACACATGCCACTCGGCATAGGATTGGGGCGGCATGACGATAAAGTAGAGAAGCAAAAGCGGTGTGTAGAGCCCCAGATAAACCGCACTAATCCGCTGAAACAGCCAGGCTTGCAGCCCCGGCATCTGACGACTCATAGTAATACCCCCAGCAACAGTGCAGCGAACAGCCCGCTAATCAGCACCAGCCGGGCCCAGGCCCGCGCCTGCTGCCGCGCCACGCCGATCTCCATATCGATCAGCAGGAAGCGAATCCCCGCCAGCAGATGGTGCAGCAGGATCCACAAAAGCAAATAAAGCAGGAGTTGCGAGAACGGGTGGCGAAACAGTTCAAGCGCCTGGGCAAAGCCCTCCTCACCACTCGCCGAGAGACTCAGCAGTTTTACCAGCAAGGGAATGGAGAGAAACATCAGCACCCCGGTCAGCCGATGCAAGATCGACACCACGGCGGTGATCGGCATATGAATCTGCAGGAGATTGAGAAAAACCGGTCGTTTGTTGTTATCGACCATTCGCTCTGTTTTTTTGGATCTAGCCAAGGATTGGACCAAGTATAGTCAACAGACCAAAAATGGGTGGCAAACCCATAGCCTATCTCGCCCGCACTGAAGCCAACGCTGTCATGTTCAACAGCCCTCGCACGGTGATCGATGGGGTGACGATGTGGGCCGAGCCCGCCGCCCCGACCAACACCGGACCGATGGTGATGCCATCACCCAGCACCTTGAGCATGTTGAAGGCGATATTGGCAGCATCCTGATTCGGCATCACCAGCAGATTGGCCGCCCCTGCCAACCCGGAGTCAGGGAAACGCAGAGTGCGCAGGGTGGCATCCAGCGCCAGATCCGCATGCATCTCGCCATCGATCTCCAGCTCCGGCAGATTTGTGCGGACGATCTTCAACGCCTGCTGCATCTTGCGTGAGGAGCGCGAATCGTGACTGCCGAAGTTGGAGTGGGAGAGCAGTGCAGCCTTGGGTTCAACACCAAACCAACGCACCTCGTCGGCGCAGAGTCGCACGATCTCGGCAATATCCTCCGCCTCAGGTTCCTCCTGCACATAGCTATCTGTGATAAACAAGGTGGCGGAGTCGAGCACCAACACGCTCATGGAGGTGAGTTTTTTCACCCCATCGGCGGGGCCGATAATGTCCTGAATCTTCTCCAGATGGTGACGATAGCGCCCCACCAGACCGCAGATCAGCGCATCTGCATCTCCCTCCAGCAGCAACATCGCGGCAAGCACGCTGGAGTTGGTCCGCAACAGCTGGCGCGCCTCGGTGGGCGAACAGCCCTTGCGCGCCATAATCTGGAACAGCCGCTTGCAGTAATCTGGGTAGCGGGGGTGATCTTGCGGGTCGACCAGCTGCAGATCCCGGCCGATCTCGAGCGCCAACCCCAGCTCACGAATACGCCGTTCCACCACCGCACGACGGCCGATCAGAATCGGCCGGGCGATGCCCTGCTCCACCACCTGGGGGATCAGCTGCAGCACTTTCGGCTCTTCGCCTTCGGCATAGACCACCCGCCTCGGCTCACTGCGGGCCGCATCGAACACCGGCTTCATGGTCATGCCAGTGCGGAACACCTGCTGCTGCAACCCCTCCCGATAGGCCTGCAGATCAGCGATCGGGCGCTGTGCCACACCGCTCTCCATCGCCGCCTCGGCCACCGCCGGGGCGATATGCTCTATCAGCCGTGGATCGAAGGGTTTAGGAATCAGGTAGTCCGGACCAAACTGCAGCTGCTGACCGCCATAGGCCGACTGCACCACATCCGAGGCCTGTACCTGGGCCAGTCCGGCGATCGCCCGCACACAGGCCAACTTCATCACGGTATTGATCTCGCTGGCACCGCAGTCGAGGGTGCCGCGAAACAGGAAGGGAAAGCAGAGGACATTGTTAACCTGATTCGGATAGTCGGAACGGCCGGTGGCAATCAGCGCATCGGGGCGCACCGCCCTGGCCTCATCGGGCATGATCTCCGGCACCGGATTGGCCAGCGCCAAGATGATCGGCCGCTCCGCCATCTGCTGCAAAAACTGCGGCTTCAGTACCCCACCGGCAGAAAGGCCGAGAAAGATATCGGCTCCCGGCATCACCTCTTTCAGGGTACGCGCGCCAGTGTCAATGGCGTAACGAGCCTTGTAGGGGTCCATCTCCTCCTGCCGTCCCTGATAAACCACCCCGGCGATGTCAGTCACCACGATGTTGGCCTTATTCATCCCCAGGCCCACCAGCAGATCGAGGCAGGCCAGCGCTGCCGCGCCGGCGCCTGAGGCCACCAACCGCACCTGCCCGATATCCTTGCCCACCAGCTGCAGGGCATTGAGGATCGCCGCGCTAACCACGATCGCGGTGCCATGCTGGTCGTCGTGGAAGACCGGGATCTTCATGCGCTGCTTCAACCCCTCCTCAATGATGAAGCAGTCAGGGGCCTTGATATCCTCCAGGTTGATGCCGCCGAAGGTCGGTTCCAGGCCGGCGACGATCTCGATGAAACGCGCGGGATCGGTCTCATCTACCTCAATATCAAACACATCGATATCAGCAAACTTCTTGAACAGCACCGCCTTGCCTTCCATCACTGGCTTCGAGGCGAGCCCGCCGATGGCGCCCAGCCCCAGCACTGCGGTGCCATTGGTGACCACCGCCACCAGATTGCCGCGGGCGGTGTAGTCGGCGGCCTTTGCAGGGTCGGCGGCGATCTCCCGGCAGGGCTCGGCTACCCCCGGCGAGTAGGCCAGCGAAAGGTCCAGCTGGTTGGCAAGTGGCTTGGTCGCCTTGATCTCGAGCTTTCCAGGGCGGGGGTAACAGTGGTAACGCAGCGCACTGTTGAGGCTGTCCTCTGACATGGGGTGGTCCTTGCTGTTTTCTGAAGCCGTTGGGGCATGGGGCGGATTGCGATTATCTGTCCCACAGGATAGCAGTCAGATCATAGAAAAAAGTGCAACTTTTCCCACCTCTATTGCGGGGAAATTGAGTACCCCAAGCCCCCATTTCCTCAGTAACGGATGGTTTATCTGGCGTCCACCTTCAGGTGTCATTGGGGCCTCAAAAAGATTGCAGCGCCACAGCCAATAGTGCGTTGAATCACCCAGAATTACCGCTGGCAACGCATCACTCTGGTTGTCACCTATTCAGATTAAAAAGGGAAAACACCATGTCAGACAAGGCCACCCTCACCCTTGACGGGGAGCAGTATGATCTGCCTCTGGTGATAGGTTCAGAAGATGAACCGGCCATCGATATCAGCAGCCTGCGCGCCCGCACCGGATACATCACCCTCGACCCAGGCTACGCCAACACCGGCAGTTGCCAGAGTTCGATCACCTATATCGATGGCGAGAAGGGCATTCTGCGCTACCGGGGCATCCCCATCGAGCAGTTTGCCAACGGCCCGAACTTTATTGAGGTGGTCTGGCTACTGATCTGCGGCCATCTGCCGACCACCGAGGAATACACTGACTTTGCCCGAGATCTTACCCTCCACGCCAACCTCGACGAGGGCATGAAGAGCCACTTCGATAGCTTCCCCCGCACGGCCCCGCCGATGGCGGTGCTCTCCTCCATGATCAACACCCTCTCCTGCTTCCACCCTGAGCTTCTGGAGCTAGAGGACACCGAGCAGTTCCGCATGGCGGCGGCTCGGTTGATCAGCAAGATCCGAACCATTGCCGCCTACGCCTATCGCCATTCAACCGGCCAGCCTTACATCTACCCCGATCCACACCAGCGCTATGTGCATAATTTTCTGCACATGATGTTTTCCCAGCCCTACGACCAGTATGTCTGCGACGATCTGGTGCGTGACGCACTCAATCTGATCCTGATCCTGCATGCCGATCACGAACAGAACTGCTCTACCTCAACAGTGCGTATGGTCGCCTCCAGCGGTGCCAACCTGTTCACCTCCTGCTCTGCCGGCGTCGGCGCACTCTGGGGCCCACTGCACGGCGGTGCCAACGTGGCGGTCATGAACATGCTGGAGGAGATCCACAAAGGCAACATGACCCCGGAGGCGTATGTAAATCTCGCCAAGGATAAGGAGAGCGGCGTGCGCCTGATGGGGTTTGGCCACCGGGTCTACAAGGATTTCGATCCACGCGCCAAGGTGCTCAGGGAGGTGGCGGAACGGTTGTTCTCCCAGCCAGGAAAGAAGGATCCACTGCTCGATATTGCTCGTAAACTCGAGGAGATAGCCCTGCAGGATCCCTACTTCATCGAGCGTAAACTCTATCCCAATGTAGACTTCTACAGCGGTATCATCCTGCGCACCATCGGCATCCCTACCAGCATGTTTACAGTAATATTTGCGATGGGGCGTCTGCCGGGCTGGATCGCCCACTGGTGGGAGCAACGGCGCGACGCCAACAGCCGCATCTCACGTCCACGGCAGATCTATACCGGGAATGGCCTGACCGACTATGTGGAGATGCCCAGTCGCAAAATCTGACCTATCAGATTAGGAGCGCCGCAAACGGCGCTCTTAGTCGCTTCATGATGTTGCCCTAGGAAGCAGATAGCGCCCCCACGGGAGTGCTAAGCGGACCTTTGATGGAGGCAACAAACTCTTTCAGCGCCTTGAAGGTCTCCTCCGGCAAATCTTCAAGGTTATCCAGCGCAATGCCGGGGCAGGATTCAGCTGCCCAAAGTCAACAAAAGCTATGCAACACGCCGAACCTATCTAAGATTGCCATCGTTTACATGAGAACAGATAGGCTCTCACTGACTTATAACGCATGCCTCTATGCTATGCTCGGAAGACCACAGAGCCTGTTGTACGGATAAATGGCACTACTGTTCTTCTATCTCTTTCTGGCCCTCTTCGTCTCCTTCCTATGCTCCATTCTTGAAGCGGTTCTGCTTTCAATCACACCCAGCTACATCGGTTCACTGGACGACAGTACTCCGCATAAAAAACCTCTGCTGAGGCTTAAAAGCAATATCGATAACGCCATCTCATCCATCCTGACCCTCAACACCATCGCCCACACCATGGGGGCTGCCGGTGTCGGTGCCGAAGCAGCCCAAATCTTCGGTATCCAGTGGCAAAGCCTGATCGCTGTTATCCTCACACTGCTGATCCTCTACCTCTCCGAGATCATCCCAAAAACCATCGGTGCAACCTATTGGAGAGAACTGGCGAAGCCCACCACCTATATCATCGCGTTTCTCATCAAGGCGATGGCCCCGCTGTTGTGGTTGTCGGGCCAGATTACCCAGCGTATTCAGAAACCAGAGAGTAACGGCCTGACCCGGGAAGAGATCTCAGCGATGGCTGAGATCGGTGAGCAGAGCGGGATTCTGGAAGAACATGAGAGTCAGCTGATCGAGAACCTACTCTCTCTCAAGCAAGTTGCGGTTAAGGATATCCTGACACCCCGCAGCGTGGTATTCCGCCTCGACGCCGACCGCAACATCGAATCCGCACTGGAAAAGCCCGAGGTCTTCATCTATTCTCGAATCCCCGTTTACGAGAAAGATCCGGACTCAATCATCGGCATGGTCTTCGCACGAGATATCCTGAAGGCCACCTCTCTCGAAGATCAGACTCATGCCCCCTTGCGCAGCCTGATGACAGCGCTACACCAGGTGCCGAGGGAGATGCCCGTTTACTATCTGCTCGACCTGTTCATCAAGCGCCGGGAGCACCTCTTTCTGGTGCATGACGAATATCGTCAGTTTTCCGGCATCGTCACCCTCGAAGACACCATTGAAACGCTACTTGGGCGGGAGATCATGGATGAAGTGGATCAGGTAGCGGATATGCAGCAGCTCGCATTGGAAAAAGCTGCCCGCTGGAAACAGCAACAGTCCGGTCGCTAGGGCCTGTTAACCCATAAAGGGAAGGGGTAACGGCTGACTTTTCTGGCAAAACAGGCTAGTCGTACTGACGGATCGTCCATTCGCACCCTATCTGGGTTTCACCAGCATCACCACCCACCATTGTTCCGGTCAGGGTGAGAAACATGCCTGCCCTGCCATAAGCATTTCCAAGCTCCCGGGACAAGACAAACTCAGGCTCATCCCGTTTTTTGTATTTAACGGATATGACCAGGTTGCTGTCATCACTATTATCTGACGTATCCTCTTGCTGTTGCTCGGGCTGTTTGATTTCGTGAGACGACTCAGCTGCTGCCGGTTTCTCAAAAGAACTGATAAACCGGGCGCAATCCTCGATAAACCCAGACGGGAATTCAACACCCTTGTTGCCAGTCTGGCCGTCATGCGTAGGACGTTTATAAATGCAGGTCTTGTCTTGATCACAGCTGAGCCCTTTGATCTGTTCGCTATAATCGAACGCCCAAGAGGACGAAGAGAGGATTAGGGACAAGGATGCGATAAATGTGGTTGGTCTCATCTTCAGCCTTCCTGCTGGGATATCTCTGCTAGAGGCGTTCCCTCAGCCTGATCCGCCATTTTAGGTACAATTGGCCGCAAAGCTAAGAGCTGGATCAGCAATATTCCGTGTCAATCATCCCATTTTAACCCGCCCTGCAACTTGCAGGTCCACGCGCCCAGCCAGTCCGCTCAGGTGACTTTGAGCTGTAGCAGCTCTTCACCATCCTCATCGGAAAGATGCACCGCGCAGGCGATACAGGGATCGAAGCTATGGATGGTGCGCAGGATCTCCACCGGCTGTTTGGCATCGGCTAGTTGATGGTTATCCTGTAGCGCCGCCTCATAGGCACCAGCCTGATCTTGCGCATCCCGCGGTCCGGCATTCCAGGTGCTGGGAACCACCGCCTGGTAGTTGCTGATCTTGCCATTTTCGATCACCACCCAGTGGCCGAGGGCACCACGCGGCGCCTCCATGAAACCAACCCCCTTACACTGGTTTGGCCAGGTGGAGGGATCCCACAGAGCCTCGTTAAAAGTTTTGGTATCACCAGCCTTGATGTTGGCGATCAGCTGGTCGTACCAGCCCTGCATGGCATCGGCCAGTATCTTGGTCTCCAGGGTCCGGGCAGCGGTGCGACCAAGGGTGGAGAAGAGCGCACGCACCGGCAGGTCCAGGGTTTTCAGGGTCATATTGACCAACTCTTGAGTCTGCTCGTGGCCCTTGGCATAGAGCATAAGCACCCGCGCCAGCGGCCCCACCTCCATCGGTTTGCCCTTCCAGCGCGGCGCTTTCATCCAGGAGTAGGCCTGCTCCACATCGAGTTGTTTGTAGGGCGGCTTGGGGCCTGTGTAGTTGAGATTAGTCTCGCCGTCGTAAGGGTGCTTGGGCTGCTCCTTGCCATCGCTGTAGTCGTACCAGGAGTGGGCCACAAACTCCTGGATCTCATCTGAGTTGTTCATGTCGAGCGGATGCACGGTGGAGATATCCCGATCGAGGATCACCCCAGCGGGGAAGAAGTAGCTGTCGGGATCGTCCATGCTGGTGCCCGGCAGATCACCGTAGCAGAGAAAGTTGCCGAGGCCCTCACCACGCTCGCCCCACTCCTTGTAGAAGCCGGCGATAGCCAGAGTGTCGGGCAGATAGACCTGATCGACGAAGCTGCGCATCTTGTCGATCACATTCTGCACCTGGGCCAACTTCTTCATGTTGATGGCTGAATCGGAGTTGAGATCGATGGGTGAAGCGGTGCCACCGACCAGGAAGTTGGGGTGCGGATTCTTGCCACCGAAGATGGTGTGCAGTTGCACCACGTCACGCTGCCAGGAGAGCGCCTCCAGATAGTGAGCCACCGCCATCAGATTGGCCTCCGGCGGCAGCTTGTAGGCGGAGTGGCCCCAGTAGGCCTTGGCGAAGATGCCGAGCTGGCCGGCTTCGACAAACCCCTTCAGCTTCTTCCGCATATCTGCGAAGTAGCCGGGGGATGCCTTCGGCCAGTTGCTCAACGACTGCGCCAGCTCCGAGGTCTTCGCCGGGTCAGCGGAGAGCGCGGAAACCACGTCCACCCAGTCGAGCGCATGTAGGTGGTAGAAGTGCATCACATGATCGTGGATGTATTGGGCACCGATCATCAAATTGCGGATCAACTGGGCGTTGGGCGGGATCGGGTAGTTCAGTGCATTCTCCACCGCGCGTACCGAGGCGATGCCATGCACCAGGGTGCAAACGCCGCAGATGCGCTGTGCATAGGCCCAGGCGTCGCGCGGATCACGCCCACGCAGGATCAACTCGATGCCGCGCACCATGGTGCCGGAGGAGTAGGCGCTGGCGATCTGATCGCCCTCCATCTGCGCCTCGATACGCAGGTGACCCTCGATGCGGGTTATGGGATCAACGACGATTCTTTCAGCCATTTTTTTCATCTCCTGCTGGTGCGGTTTCCACACACAGTTCAGACTGTCGCCTGACCTACTTATCCTCGACCAGGTGATCCGCCAGCATCTCAGTCAGACCGACCACCGGCAGCTCCATGTTGTACTCCTCGATACCATCTTCCAGCATCAGGCGGCAGTTGGCGCAGGCGGTAACCAGCCGATCCACCTGCAGCTCATCGAGCTGGCTCTTCTTTCTCTGAAACACTTTGAGACGCAAGGCATCCGCCCGCTCATTGGCGCTGACACCGCCGCCACCGCCACAACACCAGTTCATCTCTCGGTTATCATGCATCTCGACGAAGTTGGCGGCGACCTGATTGAGCAGGTTGCGCGGCTGCTCCAGCACCCCCCCTTTTCGCACGATCTGACAAGGATCGTGGAAGGTCATACGCGCTGACTCCATCCCTTCAGTCTTCAGCCGACCACTGGCACGCAATTCATCCAACAGTTCAAGGATATGCACCACCTTGAAGGGATAGGAGCGGCCGATCAGATTGGGTCCCTCCCAGCGGATCGCGGTGTAGGCGTGGCCGCACTCGGGGCTGATCACATATTTCACTTTGAGCTTCTCAGCACCGGCTACGACCCGGGAGACCAGTTCCCGGGCGATGTCGCTGGAACCGATCTGGATACCAGAGTTGGTCGCCTCGAAGGCCTCGGAGCAGAGGGTCCAGCTCAGATCCACCTGCTTGAAGATCTTCGCCAGTGCCTCGATATACTCAGGGAAGTTCATGATCTCCATGGAAGAGAGCAGCGCCATGTAATCAGCCCCCTCCACATCCACCGGGATGCTCAGACCGGTATCGGCTTCGATATGGCGAATCTGTGCCGCCAGCGCCGGAAACTTCACCCCCATCGGGCTACCGATCTTCACCGCGCGGGTGCTGGCATCTCTCATCCCCTCCGGGGCGTTGCCGGAGGCGACAAAACCCTCGCGAGCGCGGCGGATCATGTAGGCGATGTCGTTGCCAACCGGGCAGACCATGGAACAGCGCCCGCAGAGTGTGCAACTGTCGTAGATCAGCGGCTCCCACGCCTCGAGCATCGCATCGTCCACTTTTTTACCAAGGCCGATGGTGCTCTTGATGCGCCCCCAGAGTGTGAACTCCTGCTCCCAGATGAGGCGGAATGGCTCCAGCTTGTGGATAGGCGTATAGCGCGGATCGCCTGTCTCGGTGTAGAAGAGGCAGGCATCAGCACACATGCCGCAACTGACGCAGCTGCTGAAGAAGACTGCAGTCGGTGCATCCATCTGCTCACGAAAGGCGTTGAGCCCCCGTTCTAGGGTTGCCTTGCTCATGACTTCACCCCCCTGCGGCCGGCCATGGCGCCGTTGTACCAACGGGCAAACAGGATGGTGAATACGTGCATCAGCTTGGTAAAGGGAAACACCACCATCAGCAGCTCCACACTCAGAATGTGCAGCCCCAGCACCAACGGGTAGGGATCAATCAACCGGTGGAAGGCCAAGTAGCCTGTCAGCATCGGCAGAAAGGTCAACAGCCAGATCAGATAATCCTCGGTACCACTGAGAAAACGTTTTACCGGGTGGGTCAGGCGATCCACCAACATCGCCATCAGTGTCACGATGGTGATGACCGCCACTGCATCAACCAGATGATTTGGCAGGCCGGGCCACTTCAAGCCAAACACACTCTTGATCAGCTCAATGTGGGGGACAAAAAAGAGCAGGCAGATGAGGAACCCGATATGCCAGGCATAACCACCGATCACCGTGAAAGGGGAACGTCTGAAACTGCCAGGATCCGGTAGGGAGCGGCTGAAAACCGTGCGCATGCCCGGACCAAACTCACTGCCACGCGGTTCGGCAAAGTCCGGTTTTCTTCCAAGGAGAAAGATCTCCAAAAAGTGCACCACCACACCGATGACAAACACCGCCAGAGCCAGATCAAATCCCGGCCCCTTAACCCACAGAAGAAAATCGATCTGAGTGCTCATGACGATTTTTCCAGATCATCCACGCTGACTGTTTCATGTTTCGCCACTGCCTGGGCCTGCTGACTCCGATTGAGCGCGCCCGCGACCGCACCGACAGCAAGGCCGGCGGCTACCGAGTAGGCGGCATTTCTGGCGATATCGCTGTCGGGAATGGAGAGTGCCTTATAGAAGCCCCCGCCATCCCAGAAATCGGGTTCGGAGCAACCCAGACAGCCGTGTCCCGACTCCACCGGCCAGCTGGTGCCCTGATTCCACTTGGCAGTGGCGCAGGCGTTATAGGTGCTCGGACCCTTGCAGCCGAGGCGGTAGAGGCACCAGCCCTTGCGTGCGCCTTCGTCGTCAAAGGTTTCGGCAAACAATCCCTTATCGTAGAAGGGCCGACGGTAGCAACGGTCGTGGATGCTCTTGCCATAGAAGACCTTGGGGCGTCCCAGCTCATCCAACTCCGGGATCGAGCCGAAGGTCAGAAAGTGCGCCAGCACACCGGTGATCACCACCGGAATCGGCGGACAGCCTGAGACGTTGATCACCGGTTTGTCCTTGACGATCTCAGAGACCGCCACCGCTCCGGTCGGGTTGGGATCGGCATGCGGCAGACCACCAAAGGCGGCGCAACTACCCACGGCTATCACAGCGGCGGCACCGGCCACCGTCTCCTGCAACATATCGAGATTGCTGATACCGGCAATGGTGGAGTAACCAGGGTTCTTTAGCGGAATCGAGCCATCGACGACTACCAGGTATTTACCGGCATTCTCGTGCATCGCCGCTTCGCGGGCCGCCTCCGCGGCATCACCTGCCGCGGCCTGTAGTGTGTGATGGTAGTCGAGGGAGATATGGTCAAAGATGAGGTTTTCCAGGGTGGGTGCGTGGCTGCGGGTAAGGGACTCGGTACAGCCGGTGCACTCCTGGAAGGAGAGCCAGATTACCGATGGGCGTCTGGCCTTCTCCAGGGCCGCAGCAACCGCCGGCACCATCGAGGGCGGCAACGCCATCATCGAGGCTGTAGCAGTGCAAAACTTCAGAAAACCCCGCCGCGACACCCCTCTGAGCCGCAGGCTTTCGCCCAGTGTTTTTATTTCAGCCATCACACTCGCCCCTCTGTCACGCCTTCTGCCCCACCCCCTCGGCCGGAGCAGACAGCTGTTCGCTTAATCGGATTAGGGAATCGGAAATATCCATCGCCTGGGACTTGAGGATCTCGGGGATGGTGGTGATCTCGACCTGCAGGGCGATAACTTCACCCGAGGCGTTTTTGTGCTCGACGACCCAGACCCCGGCAAAGCTGCTCTCGTAGATGGTGCTGCTACCCAAGCTGTCGAGACTGGCCTCAACCTCCCCTTTTCCAAGGGTACCCAGCAGCCGCTGCTGGTCACCGGGAGCGAAGGGGATCGATCTCAGATCGATAGTGGTGGATCTGCCCTGTCGCTGCAATTCGTTGAGGGCATGGAGAATTTCATGCAGCAAGGGAACCACGTTGCCATGACTTTCCGGCAACACTCCAGGTGATTCAACTCGAACGTCGATGCCCCCTAACTGCGCCACGGTACACTCCTAAAGCGACCTTGCAACCTAAGCATATCTCCAGAATACACCCTTCATACTGACGCAGATCAGGAATTGATTAACTTCTAATCTGCCCCTCGAGTATGCCTAATACCCTTGCCAGTAACGGGGAATTCCCATCTGCTGAGTATAGTCAGAATCCGCTCAATTGCGGGTTCAACTGCGGCCTCAACCGGTGGACTCAGTCGCTCCCCCCACTCCATTGAGGCCGGCTCTATACCCACCAGGCAGCACTGCTCTGGCAATTGCTCTGAGAGCCGTGAGATATCGAGCAGATCTCCTAGGCTCACCTCATGCACACTTTGGCGGTTGCCACTGAGATAGCGATCCATCTCCAGCCCACAAAAGACGCCGATCTCACCGGGCTCGGCTTGCATACGGGCAGCATCCACCACCACCAGGCCATCAGCCCTGGCGATCGGCTCCGCCAGGGTGAAGCTGAGCGTCCCCCCATCCAGACACTCCAGCCCGACCTGTTCACCGAGCTGCCGGCGCAGCCGCTCCACCAGTTGCACTCCCACCCCCTCATCGCTGAACAGTAGATTGCCGATCCCCAGGATCAAAACGTTTTCGATTGACATGCATGGACTCCTGGCGAGAATGGGATTGAACCGTTACGCGGCCTGGCCGTCATAAATCTATCGCAGGAGCGAACCATCCGCCATGTGCCTCGGTATCCCCATGCAGATCAAATCGATCGACGGCTTCACCGCCCGCTGTGAAGCCAAAGGTATCGAGCGCGATGTCAGCCTCTTCATGCTACAGCACGAGACCCTGCAGCCTGACGACTTTGTTGTGGTCCACGTCGGCTATGCAATTCAGAAAGTAACACCTCAAGAGGCCCGCTCCGCCTGGGAGATCTACGACGAGATGTTGAGAAAACTCGATCAGGATGCATGAACTTGCAGTCTGCCAGGCACTGATGCGGCAGGTCGATGAGATAGCGACCCGTGAAGCTGCCGAGCGTGTTACCCGAATCATCCTGCAGATCGGCCCCCTCTCCGGGGTGGTGCCAGAACTGCTGCAACAGGCTTTCACCATCGCCCGCACCGGCACTGTCGCAGAGACGGCAGAACTGGTAACACAGACTCAACCGGTCAGGGTCCGCTGCACTATCTGCGGTGCTGAGAGCGATGCCACTCCCAACCGACTTTTATGTGGCGCATGCGGCGACTATCGGACACAATTGATCGGCGGTGATGAGCTACTGCTGGCGAGCCTGGAGCTCGAGCGGGCCGACAGCAAATAAGCTTCGTCCCCGCTGGCTGGACAATGATTGGAGCGGACTGGAACAACCCGAACTTAAGGACAGGATGAGATAACCATGTGCGATACCTGTGGCTGCAATGTAACTGAGAGCAACCGTCACCTGATCGAAGAGGATGGCAAACACGCCCACACCCAGGACGGCAGCAATGCGGTTGAGGTGCTGGAAAATCTGCTCAGCGAAAACGATCGCCAAGCGGCCCACAACCGTCACCACTTCGACAGCCACGGCGTACTCACTATCAATCTGATGTCCTCCCCCGGCAGTGGCAAGACCAGCCTACTCGAGGCCACCGTGCAGGCCCTGGGTGGTGAGTATCGTATCGGTGTGATCGAGGGCGACCTGGAGACCGAAAACGATGCCGAGCGGCTGCGTAGGCTTGGTATCGAAGCGGTACAGATCACCACTGGCACTGCTTGTCATCTGGACGCCCACATGGTCCACAATGCCTTGCACGATCTGAACCTGAGCCGCTTCGACATCCTCTTCATCGAAAACGTCGGCAACCTAGTATGCCCCGCCAGTTTCGACCTGGGCCAGCACCTCAATGTAGCGCTGCTCTCGGTCACCGAGGGCGACGACAAACCAGCCAAATACCCGGTGCTGTTCCGTACCGCCGACAACATCGTGATCAGCAAGGCCGATCTGCTGCGCTACCTGGACGACTTCAGCCCGGAACGTGCCGAAACCGCGATCCGCAACCTGGCCACCGAGGTCCCCATCATCACCCTCTCGGCCAAGAGCGGCTCCGGACTCGACGAGTGGCTCGACTGGCTCCACAGCGAGGCTAACAAACAGCTGGAACGGGTGGTATTGGGCGAGACCCTGACACCAAAGATCCAACTGGAAGGGGCGAAACTGCACTCCCACAACTGATTCATCACGCCAACTGGAGGGTGCAAAGCCCTGCAGTCGGCAATCCTTACATCACCATGCCCATCACTGCCAAACAGTGGCTCGAACAGATCCGCACCCTGCCCCTGCCGAAGCGGGTGCGTATCATGAACGTCTGCGGCGGCCATGAGCGCTCCATCACCCAGGCCGGGCTGCGCGCTGCGCTGCCGAGAAACATCGAACTGATCCCCGGCCCCGGTTGTCCGGTCTGCGTCTGTCCCGAAGAGGATGTCTACCAGGCAATCCAGCTGGCACTCAACGAATCGGTCATCCTGGTGGCGTTTGGCGACATGCTGCGGGTGCCGGTGAATGTGCCGAAGGATCAACCCCGTTCGCTGGATCAGGCCCACGCCGCCGGCGCTGACATCCGTCCCATCGCCTCGCCGATGGAGGCACTGCAGATTGCCCAGGCTAATCCCGATCGTCAGGTGGTCTTTTTTGCCGCCGGCTTCGAGACCACCACTGCGCCGGTGGCCTCGCTGCTGGTAGAGGGCATCCCGGAAAATCTCTCAATCTTGCTCTCCGGCCGCCTCACCTGGCCGGCGGTGGCGATGCTGCTCGACTCTGGCACCCCCGGTTTCGATGCCCTGGTCGCCCCAGGGCATGTCGCCACCGTGATGGGACCGGAGGAGTGGCAATTTGTGGTGGATAAACACCACATCTCCACCGCCGTAGCGGGCTTCACCCCGGAGAGCCTGCTGGCAGCGACCTATTCCGTGCTGCGCCAGTTGATCGATGGCAAACAGTTTCTCGACAACTGCTATCCGGAACTGGTTCGGCCCGGCGGTAATCCCAGCGCCAAACAGCATCTCAATGCATCGATGCAGGTGGTGGACGCCAACTGGCGCGGTATAGGAACCATCCCTGCCTCAGGCTTCAAACTGCGCGAGGCTTTTGCCGAAGCGGATGCCCGGTTGCGTTTCCCCGAGTATGAAGAACCTGCGCGCCGACGTGCCGGTGAGATGCCGCCGGGTTGCGACTGCGCCCAGGTGGTGCTTGGGAGAAAATACCCCAATCAGTGCCGCCTCTACGGCAACGCCTGCACCCCGCGCAACCCGGTCGGCCCCTGCATGGTCTCCGACGAGGGCGCCTGCCGCATCTGGTGGAGTGGCGGGATGCGTTCCGTCCAGGTCTGATACCCTTCTCTTCCTCAGCCGCCACGTAAAGTCCTGTAATTCGTAGGAGCATCCGCTTGCGGCGCGAATTATCGACGACGCTGATCTTCGCGCCGCAAGCGGACGCTCCTACGGACTCAATTCCTTTGATATAGGCACATGGGACAGGGCCAGAAACACGATCTCTTCCACCTCAGGTACCGGTTTTCCCAAATTGAATTAGCCACCCCGGCCAGTGTCTATACTCTGGAGTAACAGAGTAGATTGCTTGGTTATTTGCCATGAGAGAGTTGGGACAATGGCTTGCGAGGAAGATTTCCGAGTGGCTGGTCAAAGAAGGCCCGCCGCCTAACTCTCCACTGTGTGACTTCAACCGCCTCTGCTATGAGCTGCGTCCCGGCGATATCCTACTGCTTGAGGGGCGCAGTCGGGTCAGCGAGGTGATCAAGATCATCACCCAGAGTTCATGGACTCACTCTGCACTCTATATTGGCCGCCTCTACGACATCGCCGAACCAAAACTGCGCAAGCGGGTCAAGGATGCCTACCAAGGTGATCCCAACCAGCAGCTGATCATCGAGGCCCTATTGGGCGAGGGCACCATCGTCGCCCCCATCTCGAAATACCGTATGGAACACCTGCGCATCTGCCGCCCCAGCGGCCTCGAACCGAGCGATGCACAGCGGATCATCGCCTATGTGATCAGACACCTCGGCAGCGGTTACGATGTACGGCAACTGCTCGACCTAGCCCGCTTCCTCTTTCCCTGGACCATCCTGCCCAGACGCTGGCGCTCCAGTCTGTTTGAACATAACGTAGGCGGCCCAACTCGCACCGTCTGCTCCTGTCTGCTCGCCGAAGCCTACAACCTGGTCAACTTCCCGATCCTGCCTTTCATCGACCGGGGAGACGATGGCAGCATCCGCTTTTTCAAGCGCAATCCCCGCCTCTTCACCCCCAAGGATTTCGACTACTCCCCCTACTTCGACATCATCAAGTACCCCTTCCTCGGACTGGATGATCTGGGTGTCTATCGCCGTCTGCCCTGGTGCGATGACAGGGTGCTCTACAATGATAATGAGATCGAGTTCTCCAACCAGGCCCGCGAGCACTGTGATCCCTGCACCCCCAAACTGAGGCTTGCCGAGATGCATCCAGATGAGCGGGACGGAACAGATCCTGAGCGGACAGGGGGAGATGAAGATCAGCCTGAGCGATCATCCCCGCTGCGGGAGGTTAAGTCATGAGTGGCGTTGGAATCATCCTGATCGGGGTCATCCTATGGGGGCTGATCTATGCTGCGGCATCGGCCCCCATCTAGCTGCTGTTGCCACCCAGCCTGCTGCTGGCACTGCAACTGGGTGGACTGCTCACCCCCCTCTGGTCGATCCCATTCTGGCTGGCCTATGCCCTCGGCCTATCACTCTATGCCCTGCCCGAGCAGCGCCGTCGCTGGATCAGCACACCGCTGTTGAAGCGGTTCCGCCAAGTGATGCCGGCGATCTCCCGAACCGAACAGGAGGCGCTGCAGGCGGGCAGCGTCGGGTGGGACAGCGAACTGTTCAGTGGCCAGCCCGACTGGCAGAAGCTGTTCAGCCAACCGGCGCCGCAACTGAGCGCAGAAGAGCAGGCCTTTATCAACGGCCCGCTCGAGCAACTCTGCCGGATGCTCGATGACTGGCAGATCACCCATCAGGACTATGATCTGCCGCCGGAGGTCTGGGCCTTCATCAAGCAGTGCGGTCTATTTGGGCTGATTATCCCAAAGAAATATGGTGGCCTGGAGTTCTCCGCCCTCGCCCATTCCACCATCGTGATGAAGCTTGCCAGCCGCAGCATCACCGCCGCAGTCACCGTGATGGTGCCCAACTCCCTCGGCCCGGCCAAGCTGCTGCTCCACTACGGCAGCGATGCGCAGAGGCGGCGCTATCTGTTCAAACTCGCCAGCGGTGAAGAGATCCCCTGCTTCGCCCTCACCGGTCCACAGGCAGGCAGCGATGCCGGGGCGATGCCCGACAGCGGCGTGGTGGAGTATGGCGAGTTCAAAGGCGAGCAGGTGCTCGGCATCCGCCTCAACTGGGAGAAGCGCTACATCACCCTGGCCCCGGTTGCCACACTGATCGGGCTCGCCTTCAAGCTCCACGACCCCGCGCATTTGCTGGGTGAAGAGAGCGAGCCCGGCATTACCCTGGCGCTGATCCCGCGCCAGACCCCTGGAGTGAGCATCGGCAAACGCCACTTGCCGCTCAATATCCCATTCCAGAATGGCCCCATCAGCGGCCGGGATGTGTTCATCCCGCTCGACTGGGTAATCGGTGGCCGCGACGGCATCGGTCAGGGCTGGCGCATGCTGATGGAAAGCTTGGCGGAAGGCCGCGGCATCTCCCTGCCGGCGCTGGCCACCGGCGCCAGCAAAGCAGCCTGCCGCTATACCGGCGCTTATGCCCGGATTCGTCGCCAGTTTGGTCAGCCGATCGGCCGCTTTGAGGGGATAGAAGAGGCCTTAGCCCTGATCGCTGGCGCCAACTATCAGATGGATGCCGCCCGCCTGCTGACCCTGGCTGCCCTCGATCGCGGCGAACACCCCTCGGTGGTCACCGCCATCGTCAAATACCACCTCACCGAACGCTACCGCGAGGTGATCAACCAGGCGATGGATATCCAGGCCGGCAGCGGCATCTGCCTCGGCCCCAACAACCTGCTGGCCCGCCCCTATCAGGCGATCCCGATCGCGATCACGGTGGAGGGGGCAAACATCCTCACCCGCAACATGATCATCTTTGGCCAGGGCGCGCTCCGTGCCCACCCCTATCTGCTGCGTGAACTTAACGCCGCCCTGCTGGCCGATTCCCGCGAGGCAGTGATCCAGTTCGACCAGGCCCTGTTTGGCCATGCGCATTTCATATTGGGCAATCTGGCGCGCAGCCTCTGGCTCGGTCTGAGCCGTGCGCTGTTTGCCTCTACACCACTGCCTGGCTTTGCCGGACGCAGCCTACAACATCTGCAGTGGATGAGCAGCGGCTTTGCCCTAGCCGCCGATCTGACCCTGCTCTCGCTGGGCGGGGCATTGAAACGCAAAGAGCGCCTCTCAGCCCGGCTTGGCGACATTCTCAGCGAACTCTACATCGCCAGCGCACTGCTGAAACACTTTGCCGATGAGGGCTCCCAGCAAGAGGATCTGCCACTGCTGCGTTGGGCCATGGCCGACAGCCTTATTCGTATCCAGCGGGCCTTTTCTGCACTGCTGCACAATCTGCCGCTACGCCCCCTCGCCTGGCTGTTAAGGATCGCCATCTTCCCCAGCGGCATGCCATTCAAAGCCGCCTCCGACCAGCTCGACGACCAGCTCGCGCGGCTGCTGCAAACCCCCGGCAACCCACGCGATCGGCTGACCGCGCATGTCTTCAGCAGCAACGATCCTGGCGAACCGGCTGGGCGGCTGGAGCTGGCGCTCAAGGCGGTCAGTCTGGCGGCACCAATCGAGAAGACCCTGCGCCAGGCACGCCGCGCTGGACAGATCATCGGCGACAGCCGTGCCGCTCAGCTCAACAGTGCACTAGAATTGGGAATTATAACCCACACTCAAACTGAAACCTTGCGCCAGGCCGAACAGTGGATCGACCAGGTGATCCAGGTTGACGCCTTCGATGGACTGACACCCCAGACCAGACAGGCGGTGCAAGAAGAATCACAACGGGGCGTTGCCTAACTAGCGAGTTGGAGGAGCCAGATGGAACAGCGAGACTCAGCATGTCGACCGGTCTACATCATCGACGGCAGCCGCACCCCATTTCTCAAGGCCCGCGGCACCCCCGGCCCCTTCAGCGCCAGCGATCTGGCAGTCGCCGCCGGCCGGCCGCTGCTGGCCCGACAGGCCAGACTCTCCCCGGCCCAGCTGGATCAGGTAATCCTCGGCTGTGTCGGGCCCGATCCCGATGAGGCCAACATCGGTCGTCTGCTAGCGCTGCGGCTCGACTGCGGCAAACAGGTACCGGGCTGGACCGTGCAACGCAACTGCGCCTCCGGCCTGCAAGCGGTCGATAGCGCCGCGATCGAGATCGCCAGCGGTCGTGCCGAACTGATACTGGCCGGCGGCAGCGAGGCGATGAGCCGCCAGCCGCTGCTGCTGAACATGAAGATGGTCGGCTGGCTCACCCAGTGGCAGCGCAGCCGCGGCCTAATCGCCCGTAGCCAGCAGCTGAGCCGGCTGCGGCCTGCCCACTTTCAGTTCATCATTGCCCTGCTGCGCGGCCTCACCGACCCCACAGTGGGGCTCTCCATGGGACAAACTGCGGAGAACCTGGCAACCCGTTTCAGCATCGATCGGGAGATGATGGACCGCTTCGCCCTGGCCAGCCACCGACGGCTACAGCAGGCGATGCAGGAGGCGCGTCTCGACGAGATCGAGCCCCTGTTCGATCACCAGGGTCGGCTCTATGACCACGACGATGGCCTGCGCGCCGATTCCAGCCTGGAGAAGCTCGCCACCCTGAAAGCGGTGTTTGATCCACCCTACGGCCGGGTTAGCGCCGGCAACAGTGCCCAGATAAGCGATGGTGCGGCGCTACTGCTGCTCGCCTCGGAACACGCAGTGGAGCGCTTCCAGCTGCAGCCAATGGGGAGACTCATCGATAGCCACTGGGCCGCACTCGACCCAGCCCAGATGGGACTTGGACCAGTGCACGCGATGGCGCCACTGCTACAGCGCAACCAGTTGGAGAGTGATCAGATCGACGCCTGGGAGATCAACGAGGCGTTCGCCGCCCAGGTGCTTGCCTGCCTTGCCGCCTGGCAGGATGGCGACTATCTGCAGCGGGAGCTGGGTATCGAACAGCCAATGGCGCCGATCTCTGAGGAGCGGCTCAATCGCAACGGCGGCGCCATCGCCATCGGACATCCGGTCGGTGCCAGCGGCGCCCGGTTAGTACTGCATCTGCTAAAACGCCTACAGCAGGAGGGGGGGCAATTCGGCATCGCCAGCCTCTGTATCGGCGGCGGACAGGGTGGCGCAATACTTGTGGAGCGTGTGTGATGGATAGACATTGGCGAATTGAGTGGGACCAAGAGCAGCTCGCCTGGCTCCACTTCGACATGGCCGAAAGCAGCGTCAACCTGCTCTCTCTGGAGACACTCGAGGTGCTCGACAGCCAGCTGCAGAGCCTGCAACACTCTGCTGCCAAAGGCTTGGTGATCCTCTCCGACAAACCCGCTGGATTCATGGCCGGTGCTGACGTGAAGGGGTTCGCACTGCCCTCCAGCGAGGAGCAGATCAAGGCCCATCTGCAACAGGTGCATACCATCCTGCAGCGACTGGAAGAGCTGCCCTTCCCAAGCCTGGCGCTGATCCACGGTTTCTGCCTGGGTGGCGGTCTGGAGCTGGCGCTGGCCTGTGACTACCGCATCGCACGGGATGATCCCGCCACTCGGCTCGGTTTTCCCGAGGTGCGCCTGGGCATCTTCCCCGGTTACGGCGGTACCGCGCGCAGTTTCGAAACACTGGCTCCGCTGGATGCGCTCCGACTGATGCTAAGCGGTCGCAACGTCAATGCCCGCCGGGCACTGCGTATCGGCCTGGTGGACCGAATCGCTGCCGAGCGGTTGGAACGGATTACCGCCCGCCATCTGCTCAAGGAGGCACCGCCGAAGCAGCGTCCAAAGCTATCGCAGCGAATCCTCAACAGCCGACCGCTGCGCCTCCCGCTGGCCTGGATGGTGGAGCGGCAAACAGCAAAACGGGTGCGCAAGGCGCACTACCCCGCACCCTTTGCCCTGATTGACCACTGGCGGCACGCCGGTGATCAGCGTGCACAGCTGTTTGAGGGTGAGGCCCAGCGAGTCTCCAGACTGCTGCGCAGCGAGACTGCACAAAACCTGATCCGCGTCTTCTTCCTGCAGGAGCGGCTCAAATCCCTTGGCAGCGACAGCGGTTTCAAGCCGCAGCATCTGCATGTGATCGGTGGCGGAGTCATGGGTGGGGATATTGCCGCCTGGTGTGCTCTCAAGGGGCTCAGGGTCTCACTGCAGGATCGGGAGGCGAAGTATCTCAGCCGGGCATTGGCCAGCGCCCACCAACTCTTCAGCAAGAGGCTCAAATCCCGGCGCGAGGTGCAGGCAGCGATGGATCGGCTGATGCCAGACCCCAAAGGCAATGGCATCGCCCACGCCGATGTAATCATTGAGGCGGTGTTCGAGGATGCTCGGGTGAAACAGTCGCTGTTCCGTAAACTAGAGGCCAGGGCGCGCCCCAATGCACTGCTCGCCAGCAACACTTCCAGCATCCCGCTGGAGATTATCGGCGTGGCGATGCGCCGTCCTGAACGGTTGATCGGACTGCACTTTTTCAATCCGGTTGCGCGAATGCAACTGGTAGAGGTGGTGCATGGTGAGCAGACCACCGCTGAGCAGGTCAGCCGCGGCGCCAGTTTTGCCAGGCGCATCGGTAAGCTGCCGGTGCCGGTCAAGAGCTATCCCGGTTTTCTGGTCAACCGGGTCCTGATGCCCTACCTGCTGGAGGCGATGGAACTGCTTGAGGAGGGCGTCCCTGGGCCGGTGATCGACAAGGCAGCGGTAGACTTCGGCATGCCGGCGGGACCGATCGAACTGGCCGATCGGGTTGGACTCGACATCTGCCTGGCAGTGGCGAAGGAGCTCTCCGCCCACTACCCGTTCAAACTACCGGGACAACTGGAATTTATGGTTAGAGAGAGCAAGCTGGGATTGAAGAGTGGTGAGGGATTCTATCGCTGGGAGAAAAAACGTCCGCTCAAGCAGCGTTTTGATGCCTTCTATCATGCCCCCAACGACCTGGCCGAACGGCTGATCTTCCGCCTGCTAAACGAGGCAGTAGCTTGCTTTCGCGAAGGAGTGGTGGAGGATGCCGATCTGCTCGATGCGGGGATCATCTTCGGCACCGGTTTTGCTCCCTTCCGCGGTGGCCCCATGCACTACATCAAAAATGGCGGACTGCAGCAGATGCGCCAGCGCATTCAAGAGCTGGAACGCCGCCACGGCAAGCAATTCCACCCCGATTCAGGCTGGACTAACCTGGGGAGGGTTTAGCATGTTATGGTTCGACCAAATCAACGCAGGTGTACCGGAACTCGGACGTTCCAACAACGACAATAACCAACGGGTTACAACAACCGTGAACACCGATTACATCAGTTACGCTCAGGCAGACACCCTTGGCAGACTCTTTCAACAGCGGCTGCGCCGCAGCCCGGACGCCACCGCCTATATCGAATACGATCGCGAACAACAACGCTGGATCAAATACAGCTGGCGCGAAACAGCCGCGGAAGTAGCCCGCTGGCAGGCTGCGCTGCAACGCGAAAAGCTTAAACCGGGCGATCGCATCGCACTGATGCTGCGCAATTGCCGACACTGGTCCATCTATGATCTGGCTGCCCAGGGGCTGGGGCTGGTGATCGTTCCGATCTACACCAACGACCGGCCCGAGAACATCGGTTACATCCTGCAGGATGCTGGGGTGAAACTGTTACTGCTGGAGAATCATGAGCAGTGGCAGAGCCTGCAGCAGATCCAGCATCAATTGGCCGGCCTGGCACGGATCGTCACCCTGCAGACGGTTGAGTCAGAGATCCCCCAGCCACGACTGCTGCATCTCGACGCTTGGTTGCCCGCCACTGCCGGCAAGTATCAGGCTGTTGATCTCGACACTAACGCCCTTGCCACCATCGTCTATACTTCCGGCACCACCGGTCGCCCCAAAGGGGTAATGCTGAGCCACCGCAACATCCTCTGGGACATCGAGGCCGGGCTCAAGCTGATCGATGTCTTCAGCAACGACCTGTTCCTCTCCTTCCTGCCGCTCTCCCATGCCTTGGAACGCACCGTCGGCTACTATCTGCCGATCGTCGCCGGCTCTCGGGTCGCCTATGCCCGTTCCATCCCGGAACTGGCGGAGGATCTCCAGCAACTGCGGCCCACAGTGCTGATCGCGGTACCACGCATCTTTGAACGGATCTACAACAAACTGATGAGCGCGCTGGATGAGGGGCCGACGCTCAAACGCAAGTTGTTTGAGTCAGCCGTGCAGACAGGCTGGCAAAACTTCAACTACCAGCAGGGGCGCGCGCACTGGTCGCCGAGACTGCTCGGCTGGCCGCTGCTGGAGCGGCTGGTGGCAAAGAAACTGCAGCAACGACTCGGCGGTCGACTGCGCATCGCTGTATCAGGCGGCGCGCCGCTCACCGCAGAGATCGCCAGAACCTTCGTCGGCTTGGGGGTGCCAATCCTGCAGGGTTATGGCTTAACCGAGACCAGCCCAATCATTGCGGAGAACACCCATGCGGACAACATCCCCGATAGTGTCGGCCTTATCCTGCCGGGAATCGAGGCGCGCATCGGTGAGAATGATGAACTGCAGGTGCGCAGCCCGACGGTGATGCTGGGCTACTGGAACAATCCGCAAGCCACTGCCGAAACCATCGATCCAGATGGCTGGCTGCACACCGGTGACAAGGTGAAGATCGAGCAGAACCACCTCTTCATCACCGGTCGGATCAAAGAGATCATCGTGCTAGCCAATGGCGAGAAGGTTCCACCCGCCGATATGGAGATGTGCATCGCACTCGACCCACTGTTTGAACAGGTGCTGGTGATCGGCGAGGGGCGCCCCTATCTGAGCGCCATGGTGGTACTCAATCCGAAGCAGTGCGAGCATGAGGGGATCGATATCGAAAACCTCTCAGTAGACGGTGCGCTCAACAAGCGGCTGCTGGAACGTATCAGCAGCCATCTGGGCAGCTTTCCTGGTTATGCGCAGATACGCCGTCTAGCCGTAATTGATGAGCCATGGACGGTAGAGAATAGCCTGCTAACGCCAACCCTCAAGGCGCGCCGCCATCGCATTATCGAGCGCTATTCAGATCAGCTCGAAGCGCTCTACACGCGCCACAGCTGATATCCTCAGGCGTCAGAGCGGGCGTCAGAAAAACAGCGGAAGAAGTTCTTCCGAGTCTGCTCCGCCAGCGCCTCCACTGAAAGCCCCCGCAAATCGGCGATGCATTCAGCCACCTTTGCGACATAGAGCGGCTGGTTCGGTTTGCCACGGTGAGGCACCGGAGCCAGATAGGGTGAGTCGGTCTCGATCAAGAGCCTGTCGAGGGATACTGCCTGCGCCACCTGACGTAGCGCTTCGGCATTCTTGAAAGTGACTATGCCAGAGAAGGAGATATAGAATCCCATCTCCAGGGCGCGCTCTGCCATCGCCTGATCTTCGGTGAAACAGTGCATCACCCCGCCGGCCTCGCCGGCCCCCTCCTCCTCCATAATCGCCAGGGTATCGGCCTTGGCCGCCCGGGTGTGAATGATCAGCGGTTTGCCACAGCGCCTCGCCGCCTGGATATGGGTGCGAAAACGCTGACGCTGCCACTCCAGCTCCCCCTTGCCGTGAAAATAGTCGAGACCGGTCTCACCGATCGCCACCACCTTGGGATGGGCAGCCAGCTCAATCAGTTCATCGGCTGAGGGCTCTTTGCGCTCCCGATCGTTGGGATGCACCCCGACCGAGATCGAGATCTCGGTATGTGCCTCCACCAGCGCAACCATCGCTGGCCAAGACTCCAGGTCGATGGAGACGCACAACATGTGTTCGACACCGGCAGCCTTGCTGGCCTGCATAAAGCGTTCGAAGTCGTTATCGTAGGGCACCAGATCAACACGATCCAGATGACAATGGGAATCCACCAGCATGCTTGCAGGCCTTTAAGTCAGGGGAAAGGGAGAGAGGTCAGAGGGTATGGGTCGGACGATCCGATTTCAGCGCACCCGCGAGAATGGTCTCGATCTTGTTGCGCGCGGCGCCACCATCCTGGTCGCTGAACTGCACGCCGATACCGGAAGCGCGATTGCCCTCGGCGCCGATCGGGGTGATCCAGATGATCTTGCCCGCCACCGGGATGCGCTCCGCCTCGTCCATCAGCGTCAGCAACATGAAGACTTCATCACCGAGGTTGTACTTTTTGCTAGTGGGGATAAAAAGGCCACCGTTTTTGACAAACTGCATATAGGCGGCATACAAGGCGTTTTTATCCTTGATGGTGAGTGAAAGTATCCCCTGTCTCGCTCCGCCTGCCGGCATGGTTCACCTGTCTCTGATGCTGGTTATCTATTGGCTGCGCGACCCATCCAGTCGATAGTCAGGCTCTCCAGCAACAGCTGGGAATTCAGATTGGCCTCAACGTCCTGGCGCGCCCGATAGAGGCGCTGAAGATTGCGCTGTAACTCGCCTGAGTCTAGCCGTTCCGCCAGTTGCTTGAAAGTCTCCCGTCGATCTTTATTGAAGAGTGTGACAGGCTGCTCTACTGCCTGCAGCTGCAACAAATCGATCAGCCAGCCACTCCACCACTCGAACAGCATATTGAGGTCCTGCTTCGCCCAGTCGGCGGCAACCTTGACCGGATCGGTGCGCCCCTCGGCCAACGCAATAAAGGCTGTGAGCAGTGAATCCCGCTGCTCAAGCAGCGCACTGTCATCCAGTTCCAGCGCCCGCAGCGGGGCGCCGCCAGCAAGCGCCAGCAACATCGCAGGATCGCCGTGATTCACCTGTGCCTCGAGCCAGGGCAGCGCCTGCTCTGCCGGCGGGGTGGCAAAACCGATCAGCTGGCAACGACTGCGGATGGTTGGCAACAACCGCGAGGGCCGGTCGCTGATCAGTATCATCAGCGTGCCCAGCGGGGGCTCTTCGAGGGTCTTGAGAAAGGCGTTTGCAGCCGAGTTGCTCATCCGCTCTGCCGGGCGCAGCAGGACGATCCGATGGCTGCCGGCGGTTGAAGTCAGAGTCGTGCTGAAGGCGAGCCCGCGAATCGTATCGACCAGGATCTCGCCGCTCTTACTCTCCACATCCGGAGCGATGTTGGTGAAGTCGGGATGCACACCACTGGCGAGCAGATGACAGGGCTGACAGTGACCGCAGGGCAGGCCGGAGCTGTCGGGTTCCTGACAGAGCAGTGACTTGGCAAACAGCTGCGCAAACAACTCCTTACCAACACCTTGGGGACCAGAGAAGAGCAGCGCATGGGGCAGCCGGCCGCTGTCACGCATCTGCTGCAAACGTGACCAGATGGTGTTCTGCCAAGGGAGCAGCGTCATCATCTATCCTCCCAGACGCTGGATAAAACGCTCCAGCTCACGACTGATCTGCTGCTGTACCTGCGCCAGGGGCAGTGAGGCATCGATCAGCCTGACCCGCTCCGGCTGATCCGCCGCGATCTGCAGGTAACCCTGACGGACCCGCTGGAAAAAGTGCTGCTGCTCGCTTTCGAACCGATCCGGCGCCGAGCGCTGCCCGGCCCGTGCCAGACCAACCTCCACCGGCAGGTCGAGCAGCAGGGTTAGATCGGGGCGCAGATCCCCCTGCACAAACTGCTCGAGTTGGGCGATGCGCGCCGTCTTCAGCCCTCGGCCACTGCCCTGGTAGGCGTAACTGGCATCGGTGAAGCGGTCACATAGCACCCAGGTTCCCTGTGCCAGGGCAGGCAGGATCTTCTGCTGCAGATGCTCGGCACGCGCCGCGAACATCAACAGCAGTTCGCTATCGTGGGCCATCCCCTGATGCTGATGCCCCAATAGCAGTTCACGGATCGCCTCGCCCAGCGGGGTGCCACCCGGTTCGCGGGTAAACAGAACCTGCTTGCCCTGCGCTTCCAACTGCTGGCGAATAAAGTCGAGGTTGCTGCTCTTGCCTGCCCCCTCGCCTCCTTCAACGGTAATAAATCTGCCCTGCTTCTGTTTCATCGCTTCAACTGATATTTGCGCACCGCCTGGTTGTGTGCCTCCAGGGTAGCCGAGAATTTATGGCCGCCATTGCCGGTGGCGACAAAGTAGAGTGCATCCCCTTCGGCTGGATGCAGTACCGCCTCAATCGCTGCTGCTCCCGGCATGGCGATCGGGGTTGGAGTCAGGCCTGCATGTACGTAGGTGTTGTAGGGAGTGTCCTGTTTCAGATCGCGGCGACGGATGTTGCCATCATAGCGCTCTCCCATGCCGTAGATCACGGTAGGGTCGGTCTGCAGCCGCATACGCTTCTGCAGACGCCGGATAAACACTCCGGCGATCTGCGGGCGCTCCTCCGGCAGTCCCGTTTCACGCTCAACGATGGAGGCGAGAATCAGCGCCTCATAGGGGCTCTTCAGGGGCAGTTCTGGCTGGCGCTGCTGCCAGGCCTGTTCCAACGTCTCTCTCATCCGTGCATAGGCGCGCCGCAGCAGATCCAGATCACTGGTACCCTTAGGAAAGTGGTAGGTGTCGGGAAAGAATCGACCCTCGGGATGCTCGTTTGCATGGCCGATCTGTTGCATGATCTGCACATCTGTGGCACCTCGCAGAGTATGGAGCAATACCGGGTCACGATCTATCGCCGCCATCATCTGCTTGAAGGTCCAACCTTCGACCAGGGTCAGGCTGTAGTGGGTGACCTTGCCGGCAACCAGCAACTCAAGCAGCTCTATTGGTGTGGTGCCCGCCGGGATCCGATACTCCCCCGCCTTGAGGCGGCTGGCCAGACCACTCTGGCGCGCCAACAGACGCAGCAGCAGCGGCTGATCAATCACTCCCAGTTGCTTAAGATCCACCGCCAGCTGGCGTACCGTGTCACCCTGATCCAGCTGATAAAGCAGCCCGTCGGCGGGCAGATTGAGCGGCATCTCCTGGAACTGCTGGTACTCCATCCAGGCCCAGGCGATGAGGAGACTGGAGACAAAGATCAGGGCGCCAAATATCCGTTGCAGCATAGCGAGTGATTCTACTCCATTGCCTGTCTGATGGGAGAGACAGAGATAGGATTGATGATTCTGTTGGCATAGAGACTCAGCCTGAGCTGAGGAGTGTTGCATCCCGCTGGCCAAAGGCGCGCTGCCTGACCGTCTCCACGAGTTCGCTCGGGATCAGCTTGGGATCAAATTTGTGTGCAGCGAAGCGGGCCACCAACACGATGCCGATCAGGGAGTTGCAGATAAAAACCCCATCTGCCGTGCCCAACTCGTCGACACCCAGATCTCTGATCAGGCAATCGATGCCTAAGGCACGGGCACTCTCCAGCACCAGGCCACGCATTACACCCGCAACCCCGCAACGAGAGAGATCCGGGGTGATCAGCCCACCATTCTTGAGCAGGAACAGATTGCTTTGGGTCCCTTCGATAACCCGCCCTTCGATATCCAGCATCACCCCCTCGGGGATCGCCGGGTCATCCCACTCATTGCGCGCCAGTACCTGTTCCAGTCGACAGAGGTGTTTGATACCGGCCAACGCAGGATTGATGCCCAACCGGGTATCACAGAGACGCAGCTCGATACCCTCACGGAACCAGTAGCGAGGAAACTCGGGCCAGGGGTGGAAAGAGAGAATGCGCCGGGTGCTGGCGGGCGTGGGAGAACGATAGCCGCGCCCACCGCTGCCACGGGTATGCAGGATCTTCAGAACACCCTGCTGCGCCCCACTGATGAGCGATTCGGCTTCCGACCAAAGTAGATCCCGCGGCAAAGGCGGCAGGCCAAGGCGTCTCTCGCCTTCGGCCAGCCGCGCCATGTGGCGTTCCCAGAGACGTGGTCGTGAAGCGGCTACAGCAATGGTTTCAAACAGCCCGTCACCATAGTGCAGACCGCGATCTGAGGCGGGGATTTGCTCAGTAGTGATGCCGTCGATCAGCATACGGAATGGACTGACCTGGAAAGGAATCGGAGCCCGCTGAGGGGCTCCGATCCGGGTCATTCAGGCTTGCTGAACACCAGACTGCCGTTGGTGCCGCCAAAACCGAAGGAGTTGGACATAGCCACGTCGATGGTCATCTCGCGGGCTGTGTTGGGTACATAGTCGAGATCGCAATCCGGATCCTGGTTCTCCAGATTGATGGTCGGTGGTGCCACCTGATCGCGAATCGCCAGGATGGTGAAGACTGCCTCGGCACCACCTGCTGCACCCAGCATGTGACCAGTCATCGACTTGGTCGAGCTGACACAGAGCTTATAGGCATGGTCGCCAAAGGCGCGCTTCACGCCCTGGGTCTCGGCCAGATCGCCGGCCGGGGTCGAGGTACCGTGGGCATTCAGGTAGTTAACCTGTTCCAGGTTGATGCCCGCATCCGCCAACGCCAGCTGCATGCACTTGGCGGCACCAGAGCCATCCTTAGAGGGGGCGGTCATGTGATAGGCATCGGAGTTCATCCCCACACCGACCAGCTCAGCGTAGATCTTCGCGCCACGGGCCTTGGCATGCTCATACTCCTCTAGCACCACCACGCCGGCACCGTCGCTCAGTACGAAGCCGTCACGGTCGCGATCCCAGGGGCGACTGGCCGCCTGCGGATCATCGTTGCGCCGGGAGAGCGCACGGGCTGCGGCAAAGCCACCGAGCCCGACCGGTGAGGTCGCCATCTCAGCGCCGCCGGCGACCATCACATCGGTGCGGCCATGGCGGATCATCATCGCCGCCTCGCCGATGCTGTGAGCACCACTGCTGCAGGCGGAGACGATGGAGTAGTTGGGACCTTTGAGCCCATACTTGATCGACAGATTACCGGAGACCATGTTGATGATGTTGGCCGGCACAAAGAATGGAGAGATCTTGCGCGGGCCACCATCGATATAGGCCTGGTAGCTGTTCTCAATACCGGTGATACCGCCGATACCGGAGCCGATCAACACGCCGATCCGATCTGCATTCTCCTCAGTCACCTCGAGACCAGAGTCCTCGATCGCCTGACAGCCTGCAGCCACGCCATAGTGGATGAACTTATCCATCTTCTTGGCATCTTTCTTCGGCACGTAATCGGTGATTTCAAACCCGTAGATCGGCCCGCCGAAACGGGTGGTGAAGGGCCCGACATCGAAATGGGTGATCGGTTGAATACCGCTTTTCCCCGCGAGAATGTTCTCCCAGGACGACGGCACATCCAGTCCGACAGGTGCAATCATGCCAAGCCCGGTAACGACTACCCTTCTTGCAGTCATTGAAGACTACCCCCCTATTGATTTAGGCCCAATAAAGCAAAAGGCCGCACCCCGCAGATACGGGGAGTGATGCGGCCCACACGAAATTCGCCGATTGGATCAGCTGTGTGAGGTGATGTAGTCGACAGCCAGTTGCACTGTGGTAATCTTCTCAGCCTCTTCATCAGGAATCTCGGTTTCGAATTCCTCTTCAAGGGCCATTACCAGCTCAACAGTGTCGAGAGAATCTGCGCCGAGGTCGTCAACAAAAGACGCTTCGAGAGTTACTTCGTCCTCTTTGACACCCAGTTGTTCAACGACAATTTTCCTAACGCGCTCTACAACGTCACTCATCTTCTTAATTTCCTCTGGGATATTCGCCGGCCTACTCTGGCCGATGCGCTATTGTATGCTCAAACTTTCTATGAGAAAAGCATAAACTGTACTTATGCAGCACCACAAAAAAATGAGCGGTTTATCTTAAAATTCAATCGGATACCTCTATCCTTTCGGATAGAGAATCAACTTAAAGCAACTGCTCTTTTAGGCCATATGCATGCCACCATTGACATGCAGTGTTTCGCCCGTGATGTAGGCGCCCGATGCCGAAGCGAGAAACAGCACCGCGTTGGCAACATCCTCGGGCTGGCCCAGCTTCTGCAGCGGGATGCTGTCCACCAGCGCCTTGCGCTGTGCCTCGGGCAACTCCCTAGTCATATCAGTCTCGATAAAACCCGGCGCCACCGAGTTGACGGTAATACCCCGGGAGCCGATCTCCCGCGCCAACGACTTGGTAAAGCCAAACAACCCAGCCTTGGCTGCTGCATAGTTGGTCTGGCCAGCATTGCCCATCGCACCAACCACTGAGGAGATATTGATGATACGACCATGACGCGCCTTCATCATGCCGCGTAGCAGCGCCTTGCTGACCTTGAAAACAGAGCTGAGATTGGTGTCGATGATGTCATTCCACTCCTCATCCTTCATCCGCATCATCAGGTTATCCCGGGTGATGCCGGCATTATTCACCAGCACCGTCGGCACACCAAAATCGGCGCCGATCTGCTTCACTACGGCATCGATGGAGGCCTGATCGGTAACATTAAGGACCATCCCCCGGCCTTTGATGTTAGCCCCTGCGAAACGCTCACTGATCGTATCCGCGCCGCCCTGAGAAGTCGCAGTGCCAATCACTGTCGCCCCTGCGGCTCCCAAGGTGTCGGCAATCGCTGCACCGATACCACGGCTTGCACCGGTTACCAGAGCAATCTCATTTTCCAGATTCATTGCAATGCCTCCAGGGCTTTGGTCAATCCTTCGCTGTCGAACACAGCATAACCGGTCAGCTTGCGGTCGATGCGCTTGTTCAGGCCGGTGAGCACCTTACCTGGACCCGCCTCGATGATGTTCGAGGCACCCTGCGCCGCCATCGACTGAATCGTCTCGACCCAACGCACCGGACTGTAGAGTTGCTCCGCCAGGCAGCGGCGGATCTCATCCGCATCCACCGATTCGGCCACATCTACGTTGTGGATCACCGGAATCGTTGGCTTGCTGATGGCAATATCCGCCAGGCGCTCGCTGAGGCGCTCAGCCGCTGGGCGCATCAGCGCGCAGTGTGAGGGAACACTCACCGGCAGCGGCAGGGCACGCTTGGCGCCCGCCTCTTTGGCCAGACCACAGGCACGGTCTACCGCCGCCTTGCTGCCGGCAATCACCACCTGACCGGGTGAGTTGTAATTAACCGCCTCAGCGACTTCACTTTCCGCTGCCGCAGCACAGACTTCGCGCACCTTGTCGTCATCAAGGCCAAGGATGGCGGCCATGCCTCCGGTACCTTCCGGGACCGCCTCCTGCATGAAGCGCCCGCGATCGGCCACCAGGCTCACCGCATCGGCAAACTGTAGGGCATCGGCGCAGACCAGCGCGCTGTACTCTCCCAAACTGTGGCCGGCCATGGTGACCGGCTGCGGACCGCCTTCGGCCAGCCAGGCACGCCACACCGCAACACCGGCGGCAAGCATCGCCGGCTGGGTATTGCTGGTCTGATTCAGCATCTCCTTCGGACCCTGCTGAACCAGTTGCCAGAGATCGAAACCCAGTGCATCTGAGGCCTCGTTGAAGGTCTCCAGCACCACCGGGTGGGTCTCCGCCAGGGCACTGAGCATCCCCACCGACTGGGAGCCCTGACCGGGGAATACAATACAGAAATTGGTGTCGCTCATGATTGTTTGTGCAATCCTGTTAGCTAGGGTCAGAATTTGGCGAGCACGGAGCCCCAGGTAAAACCGCCGCCAAAGGCCTCCATCAGCAGGGTCTCGCCGCGTTTGATGCGAGCGTCTCGCACTGCGGTATCCAACGCCAGCGGCACTGAGGCAGCAGAGGTGTTGCCATGCTCGTGCACAGTCACCACCACCTGCTCCATCGGGGTACGCAGCTTCCTCGCGGTCGCCTGGATGATGCGGATGTTGGCCTGATGCGGGATCAGCCAGTCCACATCCGACTTCTGCATGTTGTTGGCTTCAAGAGTCTCGTCGACGATCCGCCCCAGGGTGGTAACCGCCATCTTAAACACCTCGTTGCCACGCATCTCCATGAAGGCATTGCCCTCGCGTAGCGCGCCGTAATTCCGCGAGATCCCGCTCGGGACCCGCAGCATGTTCTCGAAGGCGCCATCGGCGTGCAGATGGGTGGAGATGATGCCCGGCTCGTCGCTCGCCTCCAGAACCACAGCGCCAGCACCATCGCCGAACAGCACACAGGTGTTGCGATCGTTCCAGTCGGTGATGCGCGACAGGGTCTCCGCTCCGATCACCAGGGCTCGCTTGGCGCTACCGGTCTTAATGAACTTGTCGGCCACACTCATGGCATAGACAAAGCCGGTACAGACCGCCTGTACATCAAACGCCGCCGGGCCATGGATCCCCAGCCGCCCCTGCAGCAGACAGGCAGTGCTGGGAAATACCTGATCCGGGGTGGTAGTGGCAACGATGATCAGGTCGATATCCTTCGCATCGATCCCCGCCATCTGCATCGCGTTGCGTGCGGCCTTCTCCGCCAGATCGCAGGTGTACTCCTCGTCACCGGCGATATGGCGCTTTTTAATGCCGGTCCGCTCGACGATCCATTGGTCCGTGGTATCCACTATCTTTTCCAGATCCTGATTGGTCAGGATCTTCTCCGGAAGGTAGCTTCCGGTACCAATTATGCGGGAATAGATCACGCGCCTTCCCTTTTTTCCAGATGCTTTTCAACCTGGCTAGCGATGCGGCTGAGCACGTCGGTGAGCACCTCTTTACGGGCAATGCCGATGGCATTTTCGAAGGCCAGCTGATCGGCACCACCATGGCTCTTGATGACGATACCGCGCAGCCCAAGCAGGCTGGCGCCATTGTAACGACGTGGGTCGATGCGACGCCGAAAGGCCTTCAGCACTGGCATCGCCGCCAGCCCAGCCAGCTTGGTCAGCCAGTTGCGCCGAAAGCTCTCTTTCATGGCGTGGCTGATCATCTTGGCGACACCTTCACTGCTCTTCAGCGCAACGTTACCGACAAAACCGTCCGCGACCACCACGTCGACGCCGCCTTTGAAAACGTCGTCGCCTTCCACATAGCCGATATAGTTCAGCGAACTGGCGGCCAGCAACTCATGCGCTCCCTTCACCTGCTCGTTGCCCTTGATCTCTTCCTGGCCGATATTCAGCAGACCGATCCGAGGATTGCTGATGTCGGCAACCGCAGAGACCTGTTCACTCCCCATCACCGCGAACTGGAACAGGTGCTCGGCACTGCAGTCCACATTGGCGCCCAGATCGAGCATGTAAGTCTGCCCTTCAATAGAAGGCAGCGCCGTAATAATCGCCGGGCGATCCACATTCGGTAGCATCTTCAGCACAAAGCGGGAGGTTGCCATCAGCGCACCAGTGTTGCCGGCGCTCACGCAGGCATCGGCGACACCCTCTTTGACCAGGTTGATCGCCACCCGCATGGAGGAGTCTTTCTTGCCGCGCAACGCCTTCGAGGGCAGCTCGTCCATCCCCACCTCCTGGGAAGCATGGTGGAACCGCAGGCGATCGCCGAAGCTGTGGCCACCGACCTTCTCCCGCAGGAGCGCCTCGTTTCCGACCAGAATCAGGCACACATCAGGATCATTCCTGAGGTAATCCAGCGCGGCAGGCACGACAACCGCAGCGCCATGGTCACCGCCCATGGCGTCGAGTGAGATAGTGACAGCGCTATTCATGCCGCCGTAGGCCCCCCAAAATGCAAAGATCCCGGCACGCCCGTCGAAGACGCGCCAGGAACCTGAATCAGTCGTGCAAAATCAGCCTGAACGGCCTTATTCGCCCTTGGTGTTGATTACCTTGCGGCCACGGTAGAAACCATCGGCGGTAACATTGTGACGCAGGTGGGTCTCGCCAGAGGTGGAATCGATGGAGAGGGTTTCACCGGTGAGGGAGTCGTGAGAACGACGCATGCCGCGTCTGGAAGGGGTCTTTTTGCTCTTCTGAACAGCCATGATTTTGCTCCTATATTCAGTTCAAATCAGTATCAATCGATACCTGTTGTATCTCAATCTTTTGTCGCTTTCAGTCCGCTGAGGATGGCAAACGGATTCTCGCGCTCTGCCTCGTCTGCTGCCTCAATCGCCGTATCAGCCCTAGCGCCTGTGTCAGTTGCAGTGCACTCATCAGCAGGATGCATCGCCACTTGGGGCAAGGCCAGCAGCAGCTCATCCTCGATCAGATCCTGCAGACTGACCCGCTGATCCTCAACCATCCAGGGATCGAGCGCCTCTGGCAGCTGTTCCGCCTCATCGAAACCTTCGACAAAGGCGATGGCGGTATCGCTGCTGACCTTCAGCAGCACTGCCTTCAGGCAACGCTGACACTCGAGCAACAGTGTCGCCTCGACACGCCCCTTCAGACAGGCCCGGCGGCGTTCGTCGCGATAGAATTCCAGCTCAAAGCTGGCACGACCCTGATCATCCAGCAGAGACTCACGCAACCTCGACAGATCCTGCAGCGCAACGCTACCGGCAAACGCCTCGCCAAGATCGGCAAACCGCCAAGGATCAAGATGCTCGGGCAACCGTTTCGACATAAGCGCGCGATGATATTATGCAACACGGCCCGATGTCAAAAACATCAGCCCGCTCACGCAGTTAGTCTGAGAATGGGGATTACTGTCCCCCGACGATGGCCAGCAGGATGCCCGCCGCCACCGCAGAGCCGATGACTCCGGCCACGTTCGGTCCCATGGCGTGCATCAGCAGGAAATTATGATGGTTGGACTCCAGCCCCACCTTGTTAACCACTCGAGCCGCCATCGGCACCGCCGAGACCCCGGCCGCACCGATCAGCGGATTGATCTTGCCGCCGGTGACACGATTCATCACCTTTCCCATCAGCACGCCGGCGGCGGTGCCGATACAGAAGGCGAAGGCACCCAGCGCCAGAATGCCCAGAGTTTCGACGCTGAGAAACTTATCAGCCGAGAGCTTGGATCCCACGGCCAGACCAAGAAAGATGGTGACAATGTTGATAAGCTCGTTCTGCGCCGCATGGCTCAGACGGTCCACCACGCCGCTCTCGCGCAGCAGATTGCCAAAGGTCAGCATGCCGATCAGCGGCGCCGCCGAGGGCAGAAACAGGATGCAGAGCAGCAATACCGTGAACGGGAAGAGGATCTTCTCCAGCTTGCTAACGTGACGCATCTGCTGCATCACCACGCCGCGCTCCGCCTCAGAAGTGAGCAGGCGCATGATCGGCGGCTGGATGATCGGCACCAGGGCCATATAAGAGTAGGCGGCCACGGCGATCGCACCGAGCAGATCGGGCGCCAGCCGGGAGGCGAGAAAGATCGCGGTGGGACCATCTGCGCCACCGATGATGGCAATCGCGGAGGCGTCGGCCAGGGTGAAGTTGAAGCCTGGCACCATATTCAGCGCCAACGCACCGATCAGGGTAATGAAAATCCCGAACTGGGCCGCTGCCCCCAGCAGCAGTGTCCAGGGCATGGCGATCAGCGCACCGAAATCGGTCAACGCCCCGACGCCCATGAAGATCAGCAGCGGGAAGACGCCGGTCTCTATGCCAACATGGTAGATATAGTAGAGCAGCCCACCCTCGCCGCCGATACCTGCCACTGGGATATTGCTGAGGATTGCGCCGAAGCCAATCGGCAACAGCAACAATGGCTCAAACTTGCGCGCGATTGCCAGATAGATCAGCAGGCCGCCGACACTCATCATCAGCACCTGGCCCCAACTCATGTTGGCAATCCCCATGGATTGCCAGATTGGTTCGAATCCTATCTCCATAGCGTCAGGCAAGTCTCAGAAGGGTCTCACCAACCTGCACGGCATCCCCCTCTTTTACAGTGATATTGCCAATGATGCCGGCGACAGATGCCCGCACCTCAGTCTCCATCTTCATCGCCTCCAACACCATCACCACCTCTCCGGCGGCAATGCTCTGTCCTTCAACCACCTTGATCTTGAAGATATTGCCCGCCAGTGGCGCGACAATGGGGATACCGTCCGCGGCCACCTCAGGCGCGGCAACCGCTGCGGCTGGTGCAGCAACCGTTGGTCGCACATCAGTAACCGCACCGCCTGGCGTCACCTTAACGTTGTAGGCGACCCCATTGACCTCCACCTGATAGGACTCAGGACCTCCGCCGGCAGCTGCCGGAGCGGCAGCCTCGCTCGCCTCTGGCTCGGCTTCAGTGCCCGGCACCGGCTCGAAGGCATCTGGGTTGTCCCGGTTCTCGAGAAACTTCAGCCCCACCTGAGGGAAGAGCGCATAGATCAGGACATCATCCACCTCCGCATCGGCGACACGGATTGCCTTCTCCTCGACAAGCCGCCGGAACTCCATGGTGAGTTTGTCCATCTCCGGGTCGATCCTGTCAGCTGGACGACAGGTGATCACCTCTTCGCCCTCCGCTAAGACCTGCGCCTGGAGTTCAGCGTTAACCGGTGCAGGCGTTGCACCGTATTCCCCTCTGAGAACACCACCGGTCTCTTTCGCAATGCTTTTGTAGCGCTCGCCCATCAGCACATTGAGCACCGCCTGGGTGCCAACGATCTGCGAAGTCGGGGTGACCAGTGGTATATAACCCAGATCCTTGCGGACCTTGGGGATCTCCTCCAGCACCTCGTCGAGGCGATCGTGGGCGCCCTGCTCGCGCAGCTGGCTCTCCATGTTAGTCAGCATGCCGCCAGGCACCTGGGCCACCAGAATCCGCGAGTCGACTCCCTTTAGGGCCCCTTCAAATTTGGCATATTTCTTCCGCACTTCCCGGAAGTAGGCAGCGATCTCCTCCAGCAGATGCAGATCGAGACCGGTATCTCGGTCGGTACCCTGCATGATTGCCACCACCGATTCAGTGGGCGAGTGGCCGTAGGTCATGCTCATGGAGGAGATCGAGGTATCGATCATGTCGATGCCCGCCTCCGCCGCCTTGACCGCAGTGGCGGTACTCATACCGGTGGTGGCATGGCTCTGCATGGCGATTGGAATGGAACAGGTCTGTTTCAGCCGAATGACCAGCTGTTCAGCCACGTAGGGGCGCAACAGGCCGGCCATGTCCTTGATACAGATCGAGTCGCAGCCCATCTCCTCGAGCTGGCGCCCCATGTTGACCCAGTAGTCGAGATCATGCACCGGGCTAACGGTATAGGACATGGTGCCCTGTGCATGTTTGCCGGTCTTCAGGGCCGCCTTGACCGCAGTCTCCAGATTGCGCAGGTCATTCATCGCATCGAAGATGCGGAACACATCGACACCGTTCGCAGCAGCGCGATCGACAAAGGCCTCTACCACGTCGTCGGCATAGTGCCGGTAACCGAGGATATTCTGTCCGCGCAGTAACATCTGCTGTGGGGTGTTGGGCATCGCCTCCTTGAGGCGCCGGATGCGCTCCCAGGGGTCTTCTCCCAGAAAGCGGATGCAGGCATCAAAAGTTGCACCGCCCCAGCTCTCCAGCGACCAGAAGCCGACTTTGTCCAGCTTTTCCGCAATCGGCAGCATATCGTCGATGCGCAGGCGGGTTGCAAACAGCGACTGATGCGCGTCGCGCAGGACGACATCGGTTATTCCGAGGGGTTTCTTATCGCTCATAAGGAAAACAGGCTGTGTGAAGGAAAAGGGAGTCTGTATGCGCGCAACTCTACAGCGAAATCAGACCTGTGTCGTGCGGTAGCGGGTGATCGCTGCTGAGATGACCGCGACGAGATCACTGCGTACGCCGGACTGCGTCACCACCGGCCTTGCAGGGCTCAATTCATCTGTGTCGTTAAGGGCCTGGGATCGGCTGAGCACTTCAGCCAGACGGGACATGGCTAACATGGTAAACACCAAGATCACCAGAAAGGAAAACACGACCCCCATCCCCAAGAACATCAACTTCACGCCAGAGAGCATCAGATCAGAAATTAGCATAGGCACAGGACACCCTTGGTTTTTTCATTGTGGACGTTGTACGTTCTCTCAGCGCCCCTTGTCAAGGATGTAGAACTTTAAGTATATCTAGTTACCTATTGTTTTTATTGGAAAATGTACTGTTATATTAATATTATTCATAGTCTGTATTGCAATACTCAATCCTAAAAAACACTCCTCTTAGGAAAAGCAATACTTGATTGCGACCCGTATTCCCAACAGATGACACTCCACTTTATTTGCTAAAATGCGCACCTCATCCTCTTCAACCCATTGTTAAATAGAATGTAAATCATGCACGGAAAAGACAGGATGGGCGAACACACGTTGGTGCTCGCCTCCACCTCCCCGTTTCGCAAAGAATTGCTCTCCCGCCTCGGCTTACCCTTCACCACGGCTTCGCCAGAGGTGGATGAATCACCCCTCGATGGAGAGGCGCCGGATGCGCTGGTGCAGCGGCTTGCCTTGAAGAAGGCGCAAGCGGTGGCTGGGCAATTCCCCAACGCCCTGATCATCGGCTCAGACCAAGTCGCGACCATCGATGAACGCATTCTCGGCAAGCCAGGAGACCACGAACGGGCGGTGGAACAACTTAGCGCCGCAGCGGGACGCAGGGTGACCTTCTATACCGGACTCTGTCTGCTGAACAGTACCAGTGGCGATTCTCAACTCATCTGTGAGCCATTTCATGTTCACTTTCGGCCACTAGATGCCGTAGCAATTGACGACTATCTAAAGAGGGAACAACCTTATAACTGTGCCGGTTCGTTTAAATCGGAAGGACTCGGCATCACACTGTTTGAGAAACTCGAAGGTAGCGACCCCAATGCCCTGATCGGCCTGCCGCTGATCCGGCTGGTCGGGATGTTGGAAGAGGAAGGGGTTGCGGTGATTGGGGCATAATGCTTCAACAGACGCTATCAGCCAGATAAGCCCCATTATTGACGACTAATAGCCGTTGTTCTTAGGTTTTGATGCGCCTGGCTCATCGGTTAGAGGTACGCATCCCCTAAGTCGCCAATAAATGCCTGCTCATATAGAGATTACTCAGCGCAAACAACATGTGAAGGTTGTTATCATTCTTGGCCAAGCCACGATAGCGCACCTTAGTAAAACCAAACTGACGCTTGATCACCCGGAAGGGGTGTTCGACTTTGGCCCGGATGCTTGCCTTGAGGTATTCGATACGCTCTATGGTCCGATCAAGCGGGGTATCAGTGAGTGATTTGCGCTTTCCCGATCGCATGGCAATGTTCCATTCCACACGCCGCTCCTGGTGCTCCTCTCTCTTTTCAATACCTCGACATCCAGAATCAGCGTATACGCGCTCTGCCTCGCCATGTAAGAGCACATGGGCGAGCGTCAGGTCGTGCACGCTGGCTGCAGTATTCACCAGACTGTGGACCAGACAAAAGTCTCATCAACGCCGACATGGGTCTTCATGCCAAAGCACCATTAATTGCCTTTTTTCGTCTGATGCATATCTGGGTCACGTTTGCCTTTCCGGTTTTTGGTAGAACTGGGCGCATCAATCAGGCTGGCATCAATGATCGAGCCTTCCCGTAACAGGAGTCCTGCGTTCACCCAGGTAGGCAGAAACTTCATCAAATAACTGTTTTCCAAGTTGATGCTGTTCCAGCAGGTGCCGAAAATTCAGGATAGTTGTTTCATCGGGGATACGCTCCTTGGATAGCTATAACCCGGCAAACTGACGCGGAGGTGATTTCATACAGGGCATCCTCCATCGCGGGATCATTCAGTTCATACCAATGCTGCTGCAGGCAGTGAATGCGAAGCAGGCTCGACAGGGGATAGGGCTGGCGGCCATTCCCCGCTTTGGGATAGTGAGGGGCTATCCGCTCTTCCAGCCGTTTCCAAGGGATGCTCTTATCCATCTCCAGTAGAAGCGGGTCTGTTTCCGTTTGGCGGCATGCTCCGCATCTGAGAAGCTCATCGGGTCGATGCTCTTATCTCGTAAAACTGGAAAGCACTATTATCACTCATTCCAGGGGCTTGTTCAGAGTTTCCCTAACTGACAGAAGCTGGCACCGAAAGGGAAAGGACTTCATGCAAAAAGTCATTTCCTTAATTTACAATCAAAAATCGCTTTCCGTTTTATGTGGCATTGCCCCATGAAGATGAAAAACAGTTGGGCAATATTAATTCTTTGCCTCTCTCGGCAGATCAAATCGGATCGAGCCAGATAGAAAAACAGCGCGACATTTACCTTCGCAGCAAAGGCTGGGAATTGGGTATATCAGAAAGGATATCTAGGAAGCGCATACATCGGCCGGGGGGAGGCTTCTATGGCGCACACCGAAAAAGTCGATAAATGCATTGCTGAAAGGACTTTCTTGGGGGAATCGGCGTCACTCAGTAGAACCTTCCCTGGTATCTGAATCATAGAATGTACCATCCGTGTCGAGAAGAAATCTTCAACAGCTTACTAAAGGCGAAAAGCTTGCAGCCCCCAATCGGAGATTCTAAGGATGATGGGGAGTTAATATTGCTGCGGCAAAAATTCAGGTCGAATAGTAGGATGGATTTGAAAAAAATTCCATGTATACACAAAAATACTCCGTTCCTTTGGCGCAAAAAACCATTATTCCCCCCTCATAACAGCCCGTTTATCCACTTTTCCATCCAGATATTCTTCTGGAATATATTCATTTATAATTCTGTGGTGGCCTTCCTACATACGACATTACTACTACCCCACCAATCTTCAGTCAATGTCGACTATGCTGGACCCCCATTTTTTAGCCGACTCCTGCCATCAGGCCATTCTGATCCGTAGATAGGCAATTCAATCGAAAAACAATGCAGCCAATACAAAGAAGCCACGGAAACACCGTTGCAAAGACTCTCATATTCTGTCTGCTATCTTTAATCAGCTTGGCCAGCCTAGCAGCTGAACCCAGCGATGTATTTATCGGCCTGAAGATCGACCAGATCACCGGCATCAATCAGAAGGAGGAGAACTTCAGCGTTGTCGGCAGCCTGCGCATCGACTGGCGCCAGCCGCTGCTGGCATTCGAGCACGCCCCCGGTGAACCAAAACACCGCACCTACACCCTTGCCACTTTTCTCAAACTATTAGAAGAGAAGCAGATCCGCTGGCCGGCCTTCACCTACCATAACCAGCAGGGGCGAATGGACTTCCAGAACCGCCTCATCTCCCTCTCGGAGGATGGCACCGTCATGTACCTCGAACGCTTCACCTCCACCTTCCAGGCCCCAGCATTCGACTTCCGGCTGTTTCCATTCGACAACCAACTATTTTTCATCCATGTGGATTCGATTTTCCCACAGCATCTATTCCGATTTCAGGAGATGCAAGGGTTCAGCGGACTGGGGGATCAGTTGGGCGAAGAGGAGTGGATCGTCACCGAGGTGAATACCCACCTAACGACCCACAATGAATTTACCAAAGGGGATGCCTCCCGCTTCGTGCTGGAGTTCCACGCCGAGCGCCATCTCAATTACTATCTGATGCGGATTTTAATCCCGGTGCTGCTGATCATCACCGTCTCCTGGTTCACCTTCTTCCTGCAGGATTACACCAAGCGCATCGATCTGGCCGGCGGCAATCTGTTGCTCTTCATCGCCTTCAACTTCACCATCTCCAGTGACCTACCCCGGCTCGGCTACATCACCCTGATGGATGCCTTTCTCGTCGGCACCTTCATCATCACTGCCCTGGTGGTATTGGGTAATGTCTGGCTACGGCGCTTGGAAAATCACGGCAAACAAGCACTCGCGAGAAAGCTCGACATCTACGCCATCACCAGTTACCCACTGGCCTACCTCCTCGGTGCCCTCACCCTGTGGTTACTCTTTTTCTGGCGATCATACTGACCGTCGCTTCGTCGCTGATCTGCCAGAAAACGGAGCAGTTCTATCGTAGCAAAGAGACCAATGCTCTCCGCAGGTGATCTCCGCCTACAGCCAGGCCTTCGATTCCGCTAGATCGCCCCCTTCATTGATTTACTCAATCTAATGTATTGCTTTCATTTATTTTAATGATTTGTATTAAAAACATTTGGTAGATTAATAATCGCCGCCTGCCTAGACTCCCTCAAAAGTTATAGGTTTATACCAAGCAACTCAGTTGGGTTTTAGTGTCATGGGCAGCGAGGCGTTGATTCAGGTGACCATATCCATCCTCTTCATGGGTGGACTCGGGCTCGCGCTTTCCGCAGCCCTCGCCATCGCCAACCGCAAGCTCTGGGTCTATGAGGATCCGCGCATCGATGTGGTGGAGGAGATGCTGCCCTCCACCAACTGTGGCGCCTGCGGCACCGCTGGCTGCCGCCCCTTCGCCGAGGCACTGATCGCCGGCGAGCTACAGCCAGGCCAGTGCACCGTCAACAGCGCCGACGGCAACGAAGAGATCGCCGACTACCTGGGCGTGGAGAGCGGCGACATCATCAAGCGCGTCGCCCGCCTCGCCTGCGCCGGCGGCAGCCATGTCGCCCGCATGCGCGCCCACTACGCCGGCCTCGACTCCTGCCGTGCCGCCGCTGCGGTCTCCGGCGGACCCAAGGCCTGCAGCTGGGGTTGTCTCGGTCTGGCCGACTGTGCCGAGGTCTGCGACTTCGAAGCCATCACCATGGATACCCACGGCCTACCAATTGTAGACAGCGCCAAGTGCACCGCCTGCGAAGACTGCGTTGAAGTCTGTCCCAAGGGGCTCTTCTCGATCCAACCGATCACCCACCGCCTCTGGGTCGCCTGCAAGAACCAGATGGACGGTGACCTGGCCGAGGCCGATTGCGAGGTCGCCTGCACCAACTGCGAGCGCTGCGCCAAAGACAGCCCGGAAGGATTGATCACCATTCAGAACAACCTGGCGGTGATCAACTACGAAAAGAACGGCCTCGCCTCCCCCATCGCGACTCAGCGCTGCCCCACCGGCGCCATCGTCTGGCTCGATGCAGACGGTAGCGTTCACAAAGGTATCAAGGCGAAGCACATCGTGCGGGAAGAAGCGCTACCCGTGAGTTAGGAATTTTGAAGTTTGGTGGAGTAACCAATGTTCGGCAAAAAGCCTGAGAAACAATTCAAGTACCCTGGCATCCGCATGGCAATGGACGGCAATACCGCCGTGATCATGTGTGAGCGGGAGGCCTCCGACGCGGCCGGCGCCTATCCCATCACGCCATCGACGCAGATGGGCGAGTACTGGGCGGAGGAGAGAGCCAAGGGTCATATCAACATCTCCGACCGTTCACTGATCTTTGTCGAACCCGAATCCGAACACGCCGCCGCTGCCGTCACCGCCGGCATGACGATGACCGGTCTGCGCGCCACCAACTTCTCCTCGGCCCAGGGTGTCGCCTTCATGCACGAGTCGCTCTACGCGGCGGCGGGTAAACGCCTTCCCTATGTGCTGAACATCGGCTGCCGAGCCATTACCAAGGCGTCGCTCAACGTGCATTGCGGCCACGATGATTTCCACTGCATCGACGACACCGGCTTCTTCCAACTCTTCGCCAACGACGCCCAGGGCGCCGCTGACCTCAACCTGATCGGTCGCAAGGTGGCCGAACTGTCACTGACCCCCGCAGTAGTGGCCCAGGACGGCTTTCTCACCACCCATTTAATCGAACCCCTGCAGGTGCCGGAGCGCGAGCTGATTGAGGAGTTTCTCGGCCGCCCCGACGACGAGATTGAATCCCCCACCCCGGCCCAGCGGATGCTCTACGGTGAGAAGCGCCGCCGCATCCCGGCGATCTGGGACGTAGACAACCCGATGCAGTCGGGCGGCGTACAGAACCAGGACGCCTACATGCAGACTCAGGCAGCGCAGCGTCCCTACTTCTATGATCACATCACCGAGCTGACCGAACAGGTGATGGACGAGTACTACGAACTGACGGGGCGCCGCTACGGTCGCATCGGCAGCTTCAACTGCGACAAGGCCGACTACCTGATCATCGGCATGGGCTCGATGGTAGTGCAGGCACGCGGTGTCGCCGAGTATCTGCAAAAGAGCCGCAAACTGAAGATCGGCGTAATCGACATCACCCAGTTCCGCCCCTTCCCCGGCGACCTGCTCGGCAAGGCGCTGCAGGGAAAAAAAGGTGTGGTGGTGCTGGAGCGTACCGACCAGCCGCTAGCGGAAGACCTGCCACTGATGCGCGAAGTGCGCGCCGCCATCTCCAAGTGCATGGAGAACGGCCAAGCTGATAGCCAATCCGGAAACAGGCTCCCCTACCCCGACTACGCCACCTACAAGACGCTGAAAGAGGCGCCACGCCTCTACTCCGGTGCCTACGGCATGGGCTCCCGCGACTTGCAGCCCGAGGGGCTGATCGGCGCCATCGAGAACATGCTGCCCGACGGTGATCAGAAGACCTTCTTCTACCTCGGCATCGACTTTGTGCGCGAGGCCGCCAACCCGAAGCAGGAGATCCACATCCAGAAGCTGCTGGAGGCCTACCCTAATGTGGGTGAGCTCTCGGTACGCGGCTCCGAAAATCCCAACCTGATGCCGGAAGGCTCCATCACGGTGCGGATGCACTCAGTGGGTGGCTGGGGCGCCATCACCACCGGCAAGAACCTGGTGATGACCCTCTACGACCTGCTCGGCTATGAGATCAAGGCGAACCCGAAATACGGTTCCGAGAAGAAGGGCCAGCCCACCACCTATTACCTCTCCGCGGCCCCCACACCAATCCCGCTCAACTGTGAATACCACTATGTGGACGTGGTGCTGAGCCCCGACCCCAATGTATTCAGCCACTCCAACCCCCTCTACGGCCTAAAAAAAGGCGGCACCCTGATCATCCAGTCGAGTCTGCAGAGCCCCGAAGCGGTGTGGGCCAGCTTTCCACGCTGGATGCAGCAGCAGGCGGTGGATGACGAGATCAAGATCTTCTACATCGACGGCTTCAAGATCGCCCGCGAGGAGGCCAGCAACCCGGAACTGCAACTGCGCATGCAGGGCAATGCCTTCCAAGGCGCCTTCTTCGCCGGCTCACCGCTAATGGAGATGGCCGGCCTCGACGAGAAGAAGCTATTCCAATCCATCGAAGCGCAGCTGCAGGCCAAGTTCGGCGCCAAAGGCAAACGCGTGGTGGAAGACAACCTGCGCATCGTGCGTCGTGGCTTCGATGAGATCCACCCGATCACCGATATGCAGGTCGGCGCTCAGAGCGTCAACCAGTTGAAGAAGGAGATCGGCCTGCCGGTGATGCTCAAACAACTGCCCGAGGGCGACGGCGGCATCGCCGACATCCACCGCTTCTGGGAGCAGACCGGCAGCTTCTACGCCAGCGGCAAGGGCTCCGACAACCTGGCCGACCCCTACCAGGCGCTGTCGCTGGTGCCCGCCTCCACCGGCATCTTCCGCGATATGACACAGATCCGCTTCGAGTACCCGAAATGGGTGGCGGAGAACTGCACCGCCTGCGGCGACTGCTACACTGTCTGCCCCGACTCCTCGATCCCCGGCCTGGTCAACACCATCAGCGAAGTCTTCAACTCGGTCATCAACCGGATCGAAGCCGGTGGCATGCCGACCCAGTACCTGCGCCGCGAAACCCGCAAGGTGGAGAAGCGGCTGCGCGAACTGATCAAAGAGCAGGGGGCGAAGGCCAGAGTCCGCGACCTGCTCGACCAGGCGATCCTGGAGACCATTGCCGCCTGCGACCTGGAGGAGGACGCCAAGACCAACGCCGAACAGGGGCGTTCTAATGACGCGGGAGCAGGGATGCGCAGGAGCGCCCTGGAGGCGGAATTTGGCCGCTTCATCGACGGCCTCGGCAGCTTCGACTTCGCTGTCACCAAGCCCTACTGGAACATCAAAGAGAAGAAGGCCCCCAACAGCGGCGGACTCTTCTCCATCACCGTCAATCCTTACACCTGCAAGGGCTGCATGGAGTGTGTGGATGTCTGTGACGACTTGGCGCTAGTCGCCGAGCATCAGGACAACGCAGCCATCGAACGGCTGCGCAACGACTGGAACTTCTGGCTCGACCTGCCCACCACCAACGAAATCTACAGCCGTATCGACGACCTCGACGAGAAGATCGGCGCGCTGGAGACCCTGCTGCTCGACAAACACACCTACAGCTCAATGGAGTGCGGCGATGGCGCCTGCCTGGGCTGTGGCGAGAAGACCGTCACCCACCTCTTCACTAGCACAGTCACCGCGTTGATGCAGCCGCGAGTAAAACGGCAGCTGGCGAAACTAGACGACCTGATCACCCAACTGGAGCAGCACATCCGCCTCAAGCTCGCCTCCGGTGTCGACTTGAGCGACCCCGATGCGATCAATGAAGCGGCAGAAACTGATGAAGGCGATCTGACCCTCGCCCGGTTGAGCGACACCATCGACCCAGGGCATGAGAAAACCCTACTCGACAGGGAGTGGCTAAAACGGGTAACAGGCATACTAAACGAGCTGCGCGACCTGCACTGGCACTACCGCGAAGGCCCGAGCAAAAAAGGCCGCGCCGCGATGGGCATAGTCAACTCAACCGGCTGCACCTCGGTGTGGGGCTCCACCTACCCCTTCAATCCCTACCCTTTCCCTTGGGCCAGCCATCTGTTTCAGGACAGCCCCTCCATGGCGATGGGCCTGTTCGAGGGCCACATGGCGAAGATGGCCGACGGCTTCAAGGCGATCCGCCGTGCCGAGCTGGAGCTTGCAGATAGATACAATCCTGTAGAGCACGACCCCTTCTTCCAGCAGCTCAGCTGGAAAGAGTTTAGTGAGGACGAGTGGCTGATGTGCCCGCCGGTGGTCGCCGTGGGCGGTGACGGCGCGATGTACGACATCGGCTTCCAGAACCTCTCCCGCGCCCTGGCATCCGGTATGCCGATCAAGGTGCTGGTGCTCGACACCCAGGTCTACTCCAACACTGGCGGTCAGGCCTGCACCTCCGGTTTCATCTCCCAGATAGCCGATATGTCCCCCTACGGCAAAGCGATGAAGGGCAAAGAGGAGATGCGCAAAGAGATGAGCCTGATCGGCATAGCACATCGCACCAGCTATGTGCTGCAAGGCTCGCTGAGTAACATCACTCACCTGATCGAGGGCTATATCGACGGCCTCAACAGCCGCCGGCCGGCCCTGTTCAACATCTACGCGGTCTGCCAACCGGAGCACGGTGTCGCCGACGATGCTACCGCACGCCAGTCGAAACTGGCGGTGGAGTCCCGCGCCTATCCGCTGATGAAGTTCGACCCAGATGCGGGTGAGACCCTGGAAGAATGCATCGACCTAGAGGGCAACCCGGCGCTTGAAGAGGACTGGCCGAGCTACACTCTTGATTACGTCGATGAGCACGGCAAAGAAGCAAAATTGGAACTGCCGATGACCTTTGCCGACTTCGCCGCCACCGAAGGCCGCTTCCGCAAGCACTTCCGCAAGGCGCCGCCGGAGACCTGGGGTGACGAGATGATCCCCTTCCACGAATTCCTCGACATGGACGATGACGAGCGGGAAGGCAACTACCCCTACATCTGGGGCGTCGATGGAAAGAACCGCCTGATGCGCATCCTCTGCTCTGCAGAGATCGTCAAATCTGCTGAAGAGCGCCGCCAATTTTGGCACCAGCTCAAGAGCATCGCCGG
>Ga0256846_1000041_pt1 | contig 53180 bp, 41 predicted proteins | sample TevniametaG_FD_189098 | JGI IMG/M metagenome (GOLD analysis project Ga0256846, IMG submission 189098) | Tube worm associated microbial communities from hydrothermal vent at the East Pacific Rise, Pacific Ocean - Tevnia | ecosystem: Host-associated > Annelida > Integument > Unclassified ...
AGTCTGCTATCGGCCGGTGCCATTATGAAGAAAGCGGCCGTGCTTCATCAATCAGCATAATGGGGATATCGTCCCTGATTTCATACATCAGCTGGCATTGATCACAAATCAGGCCATCTTTGGTATCATTCAGGTAGATCTTTCCCTTGCATTTAGGGCAAGCCAGGATATCGAGCAATTCTTGGCGAATCGTCATCGTATTCTCCATGCAATGGTCAGGGTTCATCAGGCGCCACACCCGCCTGTTGGCATCATTTATAGAAAACAGCCGATTTTTAGCATACGCCCGGCCAACATTTCAAGCAGATTCACCCGTCCGGTACAATTCATCCCCATATACGCCTTGAATCTTGCAGATGTCACTGGTATGTTACCAGCGTTGATTGATATTTTTCACATTTACCGCAGGTCCTCGGGGATTTACCTGCAACCTTGTAACTGGAGGTCCTTTTGTTTGGCCAGGAGCTGAAAGCCCATTTTGCCTGTTTTGAGGCCCTGTCGGCGCTGGATGAAAAAATAACCGCCGCAGGGGCGCACCTTGTGGATGTCATGGCCCGGGGCCGGAAAATCCTCATCTGCGGCAACGGCGGGTCGGCGGCCGACGCCCAGCATTTTGCCGCCGAAATTGTCTGTCGTCTGGAAATAAACCGCCCGGCCCGTCCGGCGCTGGCCTTGACCACGGACACCTCCATCCTCACGGCCACAGCCAATGATTTCAATTTCGACACGATTTATTCCCGCCAGATTGACGCGCTCGGCCGCCCTGGAGATGCCTTGATCGGGCTGTCGACATCCGGTGAATCGAACAATATTGCGGCGGCGACAGGTGCGGCCCGCCGACAGGAGATGACAACAGTGATCTTGACCGGCAAAACCGCCGGCCAGCTGAAAAATGTGGCCGATCATACCATTATCGTCCCCGCGGACAATACCCAGCGCATCCAGGAGGCCCATATCTTCATCCTCCACCTGTGGGCCCGGCAGATCGAGCAAGCCATTGTCGCGGCCGGGGAATAAAATGCAAAATATTTTTCCCCAGATGTCCGGTTTAAAAGTAATCGTCGCCGGCGATATCATGCTTGATGTCTACTACCGGGGCAATGTGGAGCGGATTTCACCGGAAGCCCCGGTGCCTGTACTGCGGGTCGAAAAAAAGTTCATACGGCCGGGCGGCGCGGCCAACGTGGCCCTCAACCTCCTCGGCTTGACCTGCCGGCCGGTTTTACTCGGCATGCGGGGCGGGGATTCAGCCGGCAAAGCGCTGGCCCATCGCCTTGACACGCATCACCTCGAAAGCGTTCTGATACCCACCGATGCCCAGCCAACCACCACCAAGACACGGCTCATCGGACAGGGGCAGCAATTGATCCGCATGGATGAAGAAAAACCGGCCCCGCCAGAGGCTAAAACACTTACCCGGTTGATTGACGCATTCAAACAAGCGCTGCCCGATACCCGGGCCGTCATCCTGTCCGACTACAACAAGGGGATCTTTTTTACCGGCCTGGCCCCGACACTCATCGGGCTTTGCCGGAAAAACAACATCCCGGTATTTGTCGATCCCAAGGGCACCGACTGGGCACGTTACCGGTCGAGTACCTGCATGACGCCAAATCTCAACGAATTGAACCGGCTTTATCCCGAGCCGCCCGATCACTCCCCGCGACAGCTGATCACGCGGGCCCGGCAGCTGATCGACCGGCTGGACCTGGCACAGATGCTTGTCACACTGGGGGATCAGGGTCTGTCGCTCATCGATCGATCATCCCACACCCACATTCCGGCCCGGTCCCGGGAAATCTGGGATGTTTCCGGTGCCGGCGATACGGTAATCGCCACCCTGGCCGCCGCCAGCGCGGCCGGCGCAAGCGGAACGGATGCGGCCCACCTGGCCAATGTGGCGGCCGGCGTTGCTGTGGAGAAACTCGGTACGCACCCCGTTTCCCTGGCAGAGCTGAAATATGCATTCCGGGAAGAGGAAACCCTGGCCGCTGAAAAATTTTTTGCCGCGGCCGACGCCATAGAACGGGTTAACCAGTGGCGCGCCGACGGCCGGAAAATCGTCTTTACCAACGGTTGTTTCGATATCCTCCACGTGGGGCACATCAAGCTGCTTCAAGCGGCAGCCAAACAGGGGGACCGGCTCGTCGTTGCGCTCAACTCGGATGCATCGGTCAAACGGCTGAAAGGCCCGGGCCGGCCCGTGATCAGCGAACAGGAGCGGGCCGTGGTGATGGCCAATATCGGCTGCGTCGACATGGTCGTACTGTTCGACGAAGACACGCCGCTTGAAATCATCCGCCAGTTACGCCCCGACATCCTCGTCAAGGGGGGCGATTATACGCCCGAAACGGTCGTCGGGCGCGAAGAGGTGGAAAGCCGGGGCGGCCAGGTTGTTCTGGTGCCGCTCGTGGCCGGCAAGAGCACGAGCCAGGTCATCGACGACCTGCAGTCCGGAAAATAATCCGCATAGATAATTATCCAGCCGAGGATCTGCGTTGATCATCACGGATATTTTATTATTATCACATACAAATTTTTTGAATTATAGACTCCAGAAATCCACCGCCAGGCGCATTGTCAACTTCATAAAAACTTTTAAGTATCATATCCGTCATTTCTTTGTGTTTAATCATAACCGGGGTTATCTGTGTGAATCTGCGGCTGAATAGTTACCCGCATAGAATGACAGCCCCACCGGAAGAATCCGCCGGTTAAATCATATCTTAAAAATCATGAGCGCTTCGGCACCTGAACAATGCGGGCCAGCTGATCCGTTAGAAACGTATCAAACCGGTCGTCGGCAAATGCCATGCGGACATCGACGACAACCAGCTCCAGCGGCAAAGCGCTCCGATGTCTCAGACGGACAAAATCTTTGGCCGTAGTGGCCAGACAGTCCGCGCCGGCAGTCAGTGCCGCCCGGCCGACGGCTGCCAGATCGCCTTCCTGATACGCAAAATGGTCCGGAAAATCCCGATGGCCGACAATTTTTCCGCTCATCTGGCGGATACCCTGCCGGAAAGACGCATTGCGCGCAATACCGGAAAAAGCGAACACCCGCCGCCGGGAAAATATTTCCGGATCAGCAGGCCCCCTTCCCCCGCCGATGTCAACGGCTTCGGGGCGTTCGCCGGCCGGCAACCGCCCGACAATCCACGGCTGATGGACAGCATGAAAAACGGGTTTATCCCCAGCACCGGCACCTGCATCATCGGATATGCCCCCGGCTGAATCGGTCCGCGTCAGAACCACCGCATCGGCGCGCCGGACAGCGGCAGGGGGTTCACGCAGAATGCCCCGGGGCAGCAGACGACCGTTTCCAAACGGCCGGCGGCCGTCCAGGAGCAGTATGTTGAGGTTTTTTTTCAGTTTTAAATGCTGGAAACCATCGTCTAAAATGAGGACATCCGGCCGGAAGCGGTCAAGGGCCAGCTGTCCTGACCGATACCGGCTGCTGCCGACAATCACCGGAATACCGTCAAGGGCGGTGGCCAGCATGAACGGCTCATCCCCGGCCGTTTCGGGTGTCATCAACACGGTTCGCCCGTCGCTGACCACCCCGCCGCTGTGTTCGGCCCGGCCCCGATAGCCCCGGCTTAAAACAACCGCCGCATAGCCGTTACGACGACACAGCCGGGCCACATAAGCCGTCATGGGCGTTTTTCCCGTTCCCCCGGCCGATAGATTCCCGATGGAAATAACCGTACAGGGCAGGGTCCGGACCGGCAGCCAGCCGCTGCGATACGCCCGACTGTGCAATTTCTGAACCCCTTTGTAGACCGCGGCCAGGCCGGACAGGGCCGCCAGTATCGGCAGTCGGGCCACCGACGGCCTGGCATCATTCCATACCTTTGTCTGGAGATAGCGGGTTATTTTTCCCATGGCCGGTATTATTTCATCTCAGATGGCAAGGGCCAGCAGGTAAATGCCAAGAAACAGAAACAGTGCGTTGGTTGTCCAGGCCGCCACCACCGGCGGCAGAATTTCTCCATAGCCCAGGGAAACAAAAAGGCCATAGACGGTCCAGTAGAGAAACGCGAGAACAATGGCGGCCGCAACAATAACGGCAAGGCTCTCCCGGGACCGGATTTTTGCGGCAATCCCGGTACCCAGCAGGCCCATTAACAGACAGACAAAAGGGAAAGCCGCTTTGGTCTGCAGGTCAACCCGATACGGGGTGGCATCGTATCCTTCGGTCTCCACCTGGTCAATATACTGCCACAGTTCGGTAAACCCCATTTCCTCCGACCCCTTGACGACCCGGGTCAAATCCTCCGGTTTTAAATCAATGGGAACAACGATCCGGTCATGGGAAATCACATCGTATACATCTGTCTGGCGATTGTATTTTTGTTCCATGGCGTCTGTAATAACCCAGTCGGGCGCTTTGAAGCGGCCCGATTTGGCATCCAGCCGCCGGATCATATTAAAATCATCATCAAATTCGTAAACCACCAGCCCGAAAATACTCTTTTTCGCTGGATTATAGTAATCGATATGGATAATTTTTCGGTTTTCCCTGATCCAGATGTTGCGTTCCCGGGACGTATTTACCGATTTTTTTTTAACTTCCTCCAGCCACATCCGATTGGCCCTGCTGATCGTGGAAGGAACAACGGCTTCGGAAAGGATGAAGAGGCTGACACCGAGAATTCCGCCGATCACCAGAACCGGTTTGAGGAGGTATAAAATGCCCACGCCGCTGCTGCGAAAAGCAACCAGTTCATTGTGCCGGTTCATCAGGCCGAACGCCACAACTACGGCGAGCAGAAGGCAGATCGGGATCATCTGGGCAGTAACAAATGGCAGTTTATACGCAAAATACGCCGCCACTTTTTGAAGCGGAATCTTGCTGGATATGAAGTTATCTATTTTTTCAAAAAAATCTACCACATAGTAAATCGATACGAGCGACCCCATCATGATCGCAAAAAGCTTGACGACTTCACGGATAATATAGCGGTTAATAATCGACATGACAGTTTCCCCAAGCGGGCGATGTTTCAGCCGCAGCCGGTCTCATTGGGATACCCGGGTACGCTGGCGACGCCTGAAATAAAGAGTCCGGTTATCCGCGGAACGATAAAAGAAATAGGCGGCAATCAACAGGGTAACGATATTGGGCACCCACATGCCGATGGCCGGCGGATAGAGGCCCGCCTCTCCAAATACCTTGCCGGCCGACATAAGGGCATAATTGACAAACAGGAACAGCATGCCCAGCCCCAGCCCGAAAGATTTCCTCAGCCCGCTGGCCAGCACCCCCAGAGGAACGGCGAGCAACCCCAGCGAGACACATGTCAGGGGAATGGCAAACTTGTTGTAGTACGTAATCAGAATCGAATAATAATGCGAATCCTTTTTCTTGGCCTGGCGCAGATAATCATGCAATTCTGCCAGATTCATCTCTTTTCGCCGCTTGCTGTGCTTCTTTGGTTTGGCCACCGCGGCCATTTTCATGTCCAGCCGTAATTCATAAACGCCGAATTTAATCGAATTGACCGTCCGGGAACCGATATTGACTTGATTCAGCGTACCGTTAAACAATCGGGCGCGGGTTACCAGACTCTTCTTTTCGGTGATCAGAATGGCCCGGGGCGCCACGATTGTCACCACCCGGTGTTTGTTGCGGCGATCTTCGATGAAAACGTCCTTAAGGTCACCGGTTCTCTTGTCGATGCGATTCACATAGATGGTCACGCCGGCAAAATCATCGTTAAACTGTCGCGCCTTGAGGCCGATGTTGAGATTGGATGCCGCCACTTCATAGGTCAGTTTTTTCAAGCCGAACCGGCCCCAGAGCAGGCCGTAGGCTGACATGTAGAAAGCCAGCAGCGTACCCATCAGGCTGAAGACCATCACCGGCGCCAGCAGTTTGTATATGCTGATACCGCCGGCACGCAGGGCAATAATCTCATTATCGCCGGACATCCGTAAAAAGGTCAGCAGCACGCTCAGCATGACGGCAATGGGAATGACATACACCAGGAAAAACGGGATAAAATAGGCGATCATGCGCAGAATCGTTCCCACGCCCACATGGTAATTGACGACCATATCGGTGATCACCATGATCTTGGTCATCAGGAAAACAAAAGTGAAGAAAACGATATTGAGGCCAAAGGGCGGCAGCATTTCCCTGAAAATATAACGATTGATAATGGAGTTGACTTTCATGTCCGATCCCCGCCGGCCGCATCCCCGGCCGCGCTGCCGTTCATTATCTCCTTGGAAGACTGGAGCCGGCACAGGTTGTAATAGGCGCCCTGCCGGGCCAGCAGCTCTTCATGAGTGCCCGTCTCCGCAATCCGGCCGGCATCCACAACGACAATCCGATCGGCATACCGGACCGTTGACAGCCGGTGGGCAATAATGAAAGTGGTCCGGCCCCGCATGAGGTTCTCAAGCGCTTTTTGTACCAGCTGCTCGGATTCCGAGTCCAGTGAAGACGTGGCTTCATCGAGAATCAGAATCGGCGCATCCTTTAAAAGCGCCCGGGCAATGCACAGACGCTGTTTTTCACCCCCGGAAAGACGATCGCCGAGTTCCCCGATCGACGTCTGGTATCCATCCGGGAACTGAGTGACAAAACGATCGGCATAGGCTGCCCGGGCGGCGTCCCGGATCTGTGCGGTTGTTGCTTCCCGCCTGCCGTAGGCAATATTGTTATGCACTGAATCGTTGAATAAAAGCGGCTCCTGGGTCACGATGGCGATCTGTCTGCGTAGGGATGCCAGGGACACCTGCCGGATATCCTGCCCATCGATTGATATCACCCCCTGGGTGGCATCAAAAAACCGGGGGATCAGATTCACCAGGGTGGTTTTCCCGCCGCCGCTGGCGCCGACCAGGGCGAGGATCTCACCTGGATGGACATCCAGATTGATCCCGCTGAGTATCGTTTCATCCGGCTTGTAGGCAAACGAAACATTTTTGAAAGTAATCCGGTGAGGGCCGTCCGGCACGATGGTCGGGGCGGCAGCGTCTTTGATTTCGGACGGGTGTTCGATGATATCAAATACCCGGCTCGCCGCCGCCATGCCCTGCTGAATCGTATTGTTAAACTTGCTCAATCGGCGTACCGGATCGTACAGCAGCAGCACCGCCGCGATAAAAGAGGTAAACGTGCCGACCGTCTGGTTGCCGGCAATCACCTGGTGCCCGCCGAACCAGATAATAAACGCAATGCCGAGACCGCCCAGAAAATCCATCACCGGCGTCGACAAAGACCGGACGATCACCTGTTTCATCTGGTTCCTGAACAGATCAGCGGATTTGACATTGAATCGTTTTTTTTCGTAGTTTTCCATGCCAAAGGCTTTGACAATTTTACTGGCGGCAAATGTTTCGAACAAAAACGCACTCAAATCCGCCATGGACGCCTGGTAGCCGGTACTGTAGCGCCGAATCCGGCGGCCGAATTCGGTGATGGGGTAAAGCGCGACAGGCAGGACAACCGTGGCGGCAAGGGCCAGCTTCCAGTCCTGGAAAAAGATGTAGCCCACCAGCCCCAGCGCCATGACGGCGTCTTTGACAACACCCGTCATGGCATCGGATATCATCTCTCGGACAATACTGACGTCATGGGTAATCCGCGACATCAGCGCCCCGGTCTGCTCCCTGTGAAAAAAAGAAAGCGGCAGGTCCTGAATACGGCTGTAAAGCTGGTTGCGCAGCCGCATGACGATTTTTTCCCCCACATACTTCATCAGATATGCCTGATAATACATGGCAATGCCGCCGATCAGAAAAAGAGCGATAACGGCCAGGGGAATCAGGTTCAGCGCCCGCGTGTCCTTGCTGAAAAACACATCGTCCATGACATGTTTCAAGACATAGGGGATGGCCACCTGCCGGGCAGCAACCATAACCATGGCCACGATCGCAAAAAATATACGCACCCGGTGGCCTTTTACCATCCGCAGCAGATGCGTGATCCGTCTCCGGGTGATCTGATCAATCACTATTGGCATGGGTTTCTTTCTCTTCACATACGCTTTAACGTTCTCCGGCCAGCCGGAGACCACCGGCCCTGTTCAGGGCCACAGACTATTTTGTCATACCTTCCGTTACCCGCCGTCGATTTATCATCGCCGCCGCAATTTCCGCGACCCGGCGTCCGGCCCCGCCGGTACCGAGTTTTTTCTTCACGTCTGCCAGCTCCCGCCGAATCGAATCCAGGCGACCCGGCGTTTTAAGCATATCCACCGTCTGCCCGGCAATAGTGGCCGGCAACGCATCTTTCTGGATCAATTCGGGGACAACTTTTTTACCTGCCACCAGGTTGACCAGACTGATACTGTTGACCCGAATCATCATGCGCCCCAGGAGATAGCTGACGGGAGACACCCGGTAGATCACCACCATGGGCGTCCCGGCGATGGCGGCTTCCAGGGTAACGGTCCCGGATGCGGCAATCACCATATGACACCGGGGAAAAATTGATCGCGCGCCGCCCGAAACGATTTCGCAGACATCGGTCAGACGCCGTTCATTCACCATGTCTTTTGCAGAGGCCCGCTGTTTTTCGTCTGCCGGCGCAATAAGAAACCGCGCCCGGGTAAAATCACGCCGGATCAAAGGGATACTGTCGAGCATGACAGGGAGGTGACGCGCCACTTCCTGTCCCCGCGATCCCGGCAACAGGCCGATAACGGGGAAAGGTCCGTCGTCCGGCTTAACAGGCCGGGGCCAGGGGTGATCAAGCAGTGGATGACCCACGTAGGTTGCGGTTACATTATTGGCCTCAAAAAACCGGGCTTCAAACGGAAAAATAACGGCCATATGGTCGACCCGTTTTCGGATCGTCCGGATCCGGCCGGTCCGCCAGGCCCAGATCTGCGGGCTGATATAATACAAAACAGGGATGTGGAATGATTGGGCCACCCGTGCCAGGCGCAGGTTAAAATCGGGGAAATCAATCAGGATCACCAGATCGGGGCGGCGGTTGCCAAGTGCCTGTTTAAGCACCCGATGGGCAGCCAGGATCGGCCGGACATGGGTCAGTACTTCGGTGAGTCCCACCACACTGACCCGGGCCGCATCAACGAGAAGCTGCACGCCCGCCGCTGCCAGGGCCGCGCCGCCCATCCCGAAAAAGTCAATCGGCAATCCGGACTGCCGCATGGCGCAAACGACTTCGGCGCCGTGAAGGTCTCCGGATACTTCGCCGGCAACGATCATCACCTGTATGGGTTGATTCGCCCTCACCCGTCACCCTTTCTCCTGGTGAACCGGCAACGCGAAGTATCGCAACACTACAACCATTATGGCATCAGGGCGTTTCATCATCCGACTCCATCAGCCGATGCGTGTTGGCCTCAATCTGCGCAACAATGTTCAAGGCCACGGCCAGGGCATTGCGTCCCGCTTCCCCTGGTACTTTGGATGTTTCCCGGTGATAAACCGATCGGACAAAAGACTTCAGTTCCGCGTCCAGAGGATCCTCGTGGTCAAAACGATGACTGCTGATCTGCATGCCGGGAATCAGATGGGGGCTGTCGGAATCGCCCTTTTTAACCGTGATAATCTCACGTTCGGCGAAATCCACGGCAATATAGGCGTTTTTCTGGAACAACCGGATCTTGCGCTGGTTTTTCATCGATACCCGGCTGGTAGTGACATTGGCCACGCATCCATTTTCAAACTCCAGACGGGCATTGGCAATGTCGACCCGCTCGCTGATCACGGCAACGCCGGACGCACGGATTTCCTTGATATCGCAACCGATGAAATTCAACAGCAGATCAATATCATGGATCATGAGATCCAGGACAACGCTGACATCCAGCGCCCGGTCTTTAAACAGGCTCAGGCGGTGGGATTCGATGAACATGGGCTGATCTATGACATCGGCCAGGGCAATCACCGCCGGGTTGAACCGTTCCAGATGGCCCACCTGAATAATCAGGCCCTTGTCGCCGGCCAGGGCAATTAAGTCGTCGGCTTCCGCCAGACTGGCCGTAATCGGCTTTTCGATAAATGTATCAACGCCCCGGGTCAGAAAATCACGACTGATTGTAAAGTGCCGGGGGGTTGGCGTCACGATACTGACCGCATCCACCCGGCCGAAAAGCTCCTCATAGCGCGTGTAACTTTGCGTATGCAGCCCATCGGCGACCTTTCTCGCCCGGACCGGATCAATATCCACCACGCCCACAAGGTCGACATCCGGCATTTTCGCATACTTTTCAGCATGAAATTTTCCCAGATATCCCACGCCGATAACGCCGATGCGCAGCCTGCCCCTGAATCGATTCATCTTTATCGCCTTATTTACCGTCTAACGGGTAATCCCCCGCCGGGATTCCTTGATGAAATCGATCAACGCCATCACTTCGGGGTTGGGTTCAATTTCTGCGCCCACCCGCTCAATCGCTTCATTCAGCGTCAGTCCAATTCGAAAAAATATCCGATAGGCCCGTTTGAGGGCCAGCAGGGTGTCTTTTGAAAACCCGTGCCGTTTGAGCCCCACCTTGTTCAAGCCATGCAGTTTCGCCCGGTCCCCGGCGGCGATCACATAGGGCGGGACATCTTTGACAACGGCGGACTTCCCGCCCACATAGGCAAACGCCCCGATCCGGACAAATTGATGGACAGCCACCAGCCCCCCGATGGTGGCATAATCGTCACAGGTGATATGCCCGGCCAGGGTGGCGTTATTGGCCATGATCACCCCTTTGCCGGTTTTGCAGTCATGGGCGACATGGGTATAGGCCATCAGAAAATTGTCTTCCCCGACATCCGTGATCCCGCCACCGAACGCGGTGCCGCGATTGAGTGTGGCAAATTCCCGGATCACCGTCCGGCTGCCGACTTTGAGCCAGGTTTTTTCGCCCTTGTATTTCAGGGCCTGAGGGGCCGCGCCAACCGACGCGTGATCAAAAATATGACAATCTTTTCCAATATCCGTATAGCGGTCAACGGTAACGTGGGAACCGACTACCGTGCCCGCTCCAATGGTGACATGTTCCCGGACAATCGAATAGGGACCGATGCTGACCGTCGAATCCAGGTCCGCTTTCTTGTCAATAATTGCTGTCTGATGTATCATTTCTTGGTTCCAATCGCTGCCATCATTTTTGCTTCTGCCACTAAAACCCCGTCCACCTTGGCTGTGCCCGCCATCTTGGCGGCCGTCGACCGGATCCTTAACAATTCAATTTCCAATACCAGCTGATCGCCCGGCACAACCTGTTTTCGGAACCGGACATGATCAATGGCTGTAAAATAAAAGGTCATCGCTTTTCTGTTTTCTTCCGGCATTGATTCGCTGGCCAGAACACCGCCCGCCTGCGCCATGGCCTCCACGATGAGAACGCCGGGCATAATGGGTTCGTCAGGGAAATGTCCCGTAAAAAACGGTTCATTGATCGTTACGTTTTTAATCGCCGTTACCTTCTTGCCGGGAACCAGCGATACGATCCGGTCGATCAGCAGAAAGGGATAGCGATGCGGCAGACGTGCCATAATCTGAAGGATATCATATTTTTTATTCATGCCGTTCTGCTTTCCTGATATAGTATTCGCATTTTATCTCTCCCCGCCGGCCTGGGTCCGGCCGGTGTCGGCGTTTTTTATTTCAGTCACCTGTTTTTCCAGACGCGACAACCTTTTAAAAAGATCGGGCAGCCGGGGAACCAGCCGGGTAACCCTAAGCCACAGACGGTGGGGCATCTCGGGCGAGCCGGATACCGTCCGGCCGTCGGGGATTGACTTTGCAATACCTGCCTGGGGCCCGATAATGACGTGGTCGCCCACGTGCAGATGCCCGGACATCCCGGCCTGACCGGCCATGATGACATGCCGTCCCAGTACGGAGCTGCCGGAAATCCCCACCTGGGCCACGAGCAGGGTATCCTCCCCCACAACAACATTGTGGGCGATATGAACAAGATTATCGGTTTTCACGCCTCTTTTCAGCCAAGTCTGGCCGAAGGTGCCCCGATCGATCGCATTATTGGCGCCGATCTCCACATCGTCATCAATCCGGACAATTCCCGTATGGGGAATCTTCACATAGCGCTCGCCGTCCGGAGCATACCCGAACCCGTCACTGCCGATGACTGTTCCGGGAAAAATCGTCACCCGGTTCCCGATCCGGCAGCCCTCGGCAATGGTCACATTGGAAAAAATGGTCACATCATCGCCGATAACCACTTCCGGCCCGATAACAGTGCCGGCCTGAATTTTCACACGGTGGCCGCACTGGACTCCGGCGCCGATAACCACCCCCGGCCCGGCAAAAAAATCTTCTCCCCACTGGACCGCTTTTCCGATGACGGCCCGCGCATCCACGCCGATACCCGGATCCCGGGGCGGGTGCAGGTGATTGACAATGGAAATAAACGCCAGCTGCGGATTGCCGACAACCATCAGGTTCTGTCCCCTGGCCGGGACCGGACGGGGGACGATCACTGCCCCGGCCTGCGTACTCTCAATCCGTTTCAGGAAATCGGGCCGAAAGGCACAGGTGATCTCATCGGGTCCGGCGTCGTCAAAAGCGGCCGCACCGGCAATCGCCTTGTGGCTGTCGCCAGTGATTTTTCCATCTACCAGACGGGCGAGGGCTTCCAGATCAGTTTGCATCATATCTGCTTATTGTTTTTTGGTCGCCGCGTCTTTTTCCCGGGCGGAAAATTCGGTATTGTATCTTTCAATGATCAAATCGGTAATCTCCCAGGACGGCTCAAAATACACCACGCCGCCAGCCCGTTTCTCCAGAACCAGCTGATAGCCGCCATCTTTGGCAATTTTTTGAGTCAGGTCAAAAACGTCCTTCTCAATTTTCTGAATCATCTCCGCCCGGACCTGCTTGATTTTTTTTCGGTACTTGGCCTCAAGTGTTTTGGCATCATTAATCTTAATTCGTATTTCCCGCTGTTTGTCATCCCGGGCTTCCTTGCTCATCACCATGCTTTCCCGTTCCAGTTTTTTTTGCAGCGTATCGATTTCCTTCCCCTTGCCCTGAAGTTCAGTTTCCATTTTTTTCCCCTGTTCACTGATCTTCTTTTGAGCGGCAATGCCCGCATTGGACGTTTCCAGGATTTTCTGAAAGTCAATTACACCGATTTTATTTTTTTCGGCGGCCCATGATGCCGGGGCAAGAACAAATATGAGAATGACCGATATCAGCACTGATTTGGATAGTATTCGCATGCAAGATCTCCCTTTGTCTTATTATTTGATTATTTTTTTGTCATCCACGTTTAAAACGATGTTTCCATGCTGAACTCCCACCGCCCACGACTGTTTTCGTCTCCTTCGGGATCGAGGATGTGCCCCCGTTCCAGTCGAATGGGGCCGATCGGTGAATTCCAGCGAATCCCGTATCCAGCGCCCTGGCGCAGTTTTCCCAGATCGATGGCATCGTCTTTACCGAATACGTTACCGGTATCGTAAAAAAGTACTCCCAGGATCCCGGCTTCCTTTAAAAGTGGAATATGCAGTTCAACATTAAACTGAACATATTTATCCCCACCAATTTCAGCGCCCGTGTCATCATGGGCACTGATGTCCCGCCATTTGAAACCGCGTACGGAATGGATGCCCCCCAGGTAAAAGCGCTCGTAATCCGGCAGCAGTCCGTCGGCCTGCTTTTCAACATATCCGCCCTCGGTATGTAAAAACCCGACCAGACCATAAATAATCGGGAAATACACGCCAAGCTCTCCGGTATATTTGACAAACTTGACGTCCCCGCCAAGACCGGCATATTCGATGCTGAAACGATGATCCTGGCCCCGGGTCGTAAAAAAGAACCGATCGCGTGAATCGTACCGCAACGTCCCAACAACGGCACTGGTGACATTCTTCCCTTCAAGATCCTTAATGGACTGGGCGGCATCCTCATCGATATTATCGATATCCGCCACATCCAGATAATATTTGAAATACAGCCGGGTGTCGTCAAAGATCGGATAGCCGAATTTGAGGCTGCCTCCCTTACTTTTCTTGTCGTAGGTGTCGTAATCATAGTTCCAGTTGTACAATTCGATGCCTGCCGACAAAGGAATATCAAACAGCCACGGATCAGTCAGGCTCAACGAAAAACGGGTGGTCTTGGCGCTGATATTGGCTTTCAACTGCAGATTCAGGCCATACCCCATTAAATTCCGCTCGGTAATGGCCCCTGTGGCAAAAACCTTATCAACACTGCTGTATCCGCCGCCCAGGCTTAAATTTCCCGTTGATTTTTCCTTGACATCGATATCAAGAATCATTTTATCGTCACCGCTGCCCTTGCGGGTATTGACCTGCACATCGTCAAAATATCCCAGGCGGTGGAGATTGCGGATACTGCGCCGCAACTGCTTTCCGGAAAACAGACCGCCCTCCTCCACCTTGAGTGTCCGCCGAATGACCTTGTCTCTCGTCCGGGTATTTCCGCCGATATTGATCTGTTCGAAATAGACGCGCGGGCCTTTTTGAATGTTGATGCGGATATTGACGATCTTTTTCTCATTGTCCTCGCCGACCTTTGGAATAATGCTGGGATAGGCATATCCGGCATCCGCGTACATATCTGACAATGTAACCATGTCATTTCGCAAAACATGACGGTTGAAATAGGCTTCCTTGCCGATCTTTATTTTGTCCATCAGCTCGTTTTTCGGACGAATCAGATCGCCGGCCAGCGAGATCGCTCCCACCTTAAAGCGCGGTCCTTCGTGAACCTTGATCTTGATATACATCCAGTTGTCTTTCGTCTCGATGGCCGGGTCACCGATACGCGCCTCAATAAACCCATGGTTCTGATAAAATGCGGTTAATTTCGAAATATCCTGCTCCAGATCCTCCTTTTTCAGATCCCCCGAGGAAGTCAACCAGGAAAATAATCCCTTTTCCGACGTTTTCATGACTGATTTCAGTTTTTTGTCGGGATAGATGGCGTTCCCGATGAACGTTATGCTTTTGATCCGGACCTTGGCCCCTTCCTTGATCGTAAACGTCAGGTCGCCCTGGTTATTCGCCAGTTTTTCTACCTGATGCGACACCTGGACATTCTGATAATTTTTTTCCCGATATCGACTCTCAATCCGTTCGATATTTTTCTGAATACTCAAGTCGTTGAGAATTGAGCCTGTTTTGATATCCAGCGCCGCCATCAGGTCGTCATTTTCAAATATGGCATTTCCTTTGAATCTAATTTTTCGGATCGTCGGTTTTTCCCTGACATTGATGATAATGGTTTTTCCACCCGGGCCATCCTCGGATTCGATACGGACATCGTCAAAATACCCCATGGCGTAAATCCGTTTTAAATCTTCGCTCAGGCTCCTGGTGAGGAAAACGTCTCCAGGGGCCGTATGCACGTTTTTTAAAATCGCGTCCGATTCGATCCGCTGGTTGCCGCTCACCTGGACGCCCACCACTTTGACCCGTTTAAAAACGTGGAATCCCAGCTCACGGGACAGGTCGGCCACTGTATGGGGAATATTTTCGATACCCCGACCGGAAGCAAAATAGGACCGCACCGGCTGAGCGGTAGCCGTGTCCACCAGTTTGGCATCGATACTGTACTGGTCATCAATCCAGGTCATACTCCCCCAGATGACATAATCGGCACCGGCAGCCCTGCCGGCCTTCCGAATCTGCTCCGGGTCCAGGGTGTCCGGTGATTTCCCATCCGGCGGAACCAGCGGGACCTTGACAATCGCCGCGCCGTCCGTCGACAGCTTATTGGCAATCGCTTTGGGGATCTCATCTTTCAGGTAAGCCATTTTCTCCCCGGCATAAATATCAAACGGGAGTACGCCGACGTGTTCAGGCTGAAGTGTTTTGGCCGCCGCGCCGGTAGACAAAAGGATCAGCAGACATAATGTCAAGATCAAATGTTTTCGCATGATTGATTCAATCCGTATCGATGAGGGTGCCTTTGTGAATGGTAACACGCCGGGACATCAGCGCCGCCAGCCCCGGATTATGGGTGACCACGACCAGGGTCATCCCGAATTCACGGTTTAACGACATCAGCAGTTCGTGTACCTGCTCTGCATTCTTTTCATCCAGATTGCCGGTGGGCTCATCGGCCAGAAGCACCAGCGGATTCATCACCAGCGCCCGTGCCAGGGCGACCCGCTGCTGTTCACCTCCCGACAATTTCGTAACCGGATGCCGAAGGCGATCTTTGAGCCCCACCCGGACAAGAATGGCCTCTGCCAGCTGTAACGATTCCGCCCGGCTTTTTCCCTGAATAAACGCCGGCATCATGGCATTTTCAAGGGTATTAAACTCGGCCAGCAAGTGGTGAAACTGGAAGACAAATCCAATGGATTCGTTTCGAAAGGCGGCCAGGCGTTCATGATTTAAAGCAAAAATATCTTGTGTGCCATACCACACCTGTCCGCTGTCCGGATGCTCCAGCGTGCCGAGAATATGCAGCAGCGTTGACTTCCCGATACCCGATGGCCCCACCACGGCCACGGTTTCACCGGCCGGGATGTCAAAATCAACATTTTTCAGAATATCGATTTCCGTCTGGCTGCTCTGAAAACTTTTACACAGCCCCCGCATCCGGATACCGGCTTTTTCCGGCTCATGTGACGCCGGCTTATCCATAGCGAATCGCTTCAACAGGATCGAGCTTTGCCGCCTGTCCGGCCGGATAAAGCGTGGCCAGGAAACAGATGCCGATCGCTGCCATCGCAATCAAGGCGACGTCCAGCGCCTCCATCCGCACCGGCAGGGTTGTTATATAGTAAACATCGCCGGGCAATTCAATGAACTTGTATTTTTCAAGCAGCCAGCAGAGCGCGGAACCGAAGACCACCCCCAGAGCCGTCCCGACCGCACCGATGATGACGCCTTTAAAAACAAATATTTTGCGAATACTCCGATCCGTGGCCCCCATCGTCTTTAATATCGCCACATCTTTCGTTTTTTCCATGACCATCATAATCAGGCTGCCGGCAATATTGAACGCGGCCACCAGGATAATCAGGGCCAGAATGATAAACATCACCGTCTTTTCCAGTTTCAGGGCTGAAAACAGGTTACGATTCATCTGCATCCAGGTGCGGGTCCAGAAAGAGGGGCCCAGGGCCACCTGAATTTTTTCAGCCACTTCCCCGGCCTGATAGATATCTGCCAGGCGCACCTCGATACTGCTTGCCGCCCCGGGAATATGCTGTACCTTCTGGGCGTCGGTGATCTGCATATAGGCCAGGGATCCATCAAATTCAAACATGCCCGATTCAAAAAAGCCGGCGACCTTAAACCGCCGCATGCCCGGCATGTGGCCGGCCGGCGACAGCAGGCCCCGCGGGGAAATAATATAGATCGTATCCCCGGTGATAACGCCCAGCCGGCGCCCCAGTTCCCTGCCCAGAATAATTCCGGGCGGAACAAAAGTGGCTCCGCCGGTCTGCCGCGGTTGATACAGCGCGTCGAGAAGCGCCGGGGTCAAAACGCTGATCACGTGGCCGGCCGTTTTCCGGTCAACCCCCCGGATGATCGCACCGGAAACCCCGCCGGCCGACCGCAGCATCACCTGGCCGTTGACGATCGGTGTGGCCGCGGCCACACCGGAAACCGCCGCCACCTGTTGACGAATTTTCCGATAATTGGCAATTGACTCATCATACCGCCGCACCACCAGATGCGACTCGATCCCCAGAATACGGGTCTTCAAATCAGATTCAAACCCGGCCATGACGGCAATGACGATAATCAGTGCCATGACGCCAACGGTCACGCCGGCGACGGAAAGCACCGTAATCAGAGAGATAAAGGATTGTTTCTGTTTGGCCCGAAGATAGCGGGCACCGATAAAATATTCAAAAGCCATGGGTAACGTGGATTCTTTTCAGCCGTCCCTTTAAAAAAGTTCCCGCCAGAGCGGGAATCATTTCAGTATGGATATCGGATCCAATTTATCGTCTGTGCGCAGCCGAACCGCGCATTCAAAAAAATCTCGGCAACTACCCGGCGTCCGGACGCATGTGCGGAAACAAAATGACTTCGCGGATTGACGCCGAATCGGTAAAAAGCATCACCAGACGATCTATTCCGACGCCCTCGCCGGCCGTCGGCGGCATGCCGTATTCCAGTGCTTCGATATAATCGTCATCCATTGGATGCGCTTCCTTATCACCGGCCTGACGATCGGACACCTGCTGCATGAACCGGCCCTTCTGGTCTTCAGGATCGTTGAGTTCGGAAAATCCGTTGGCAATTTCGTGTCCGGCAATAAATAATTCAAATCGATCGGTCAGCTCCGGCGATTCATCACTTCGCCGGGAAAGAGGCGACACTTCCACCGGGTAACCGGTAATAAAAGTGGGCTGAATCAGTTTCGGTTCCACCAGAACATCGAACAATTTGGTGACAATCTTCCCCACCCGGCCGGTTTTGGTGATCCGGACCTCTTTGTCGGCGGCCACTTTCAACAATGCCTCCCGATCATTTAAAACGGCCGGATCCACTCCGGCAATCGATTCCAGAGATTCGGCCAGTGTCATCCGCCGCCACGGCGGATTCAGATCAATGGTCTGCCCCTGGTATTCAATGGTCAGGGGGCTGCCGATCGCCTCTGCCGCGGTCTGGAACATTTCTTCGGTAAGCCCCATTAAATCCTCATACGTGGCATAGGCCTGGTAAAATTCCAGCATGGTGAACTCGGGGTTGTGCCGCGTGGAGATCCCTTCGTTTCTAAAATTGCGGTTGATTTCAAACACCCGCTCAAATCCTCCCACAACCAGTCGTTTCAGATACAGTTCCGGAGCGATGCGCAGATACAGATCCATCCCCAATGCCTGATGGTGGGTGACAAACGGCGTCGCCTCTGCCCCGCCCGGTACCGGCTGCATCATGGGCGTTTCCGCTTCAAAATACTCCCTGTCGAGCAGAAATTGCCGGATTGCCTGGACAATGCGGGTCCGTTTGACAAAGATCTCCTTGGATTTTTCATTCATGATCAGGTCCAGGTAACGGCGGCGATACCGCTTTTCCGGATCCCGGATTCCGTGAAATTTTTCGGGCAAAGGCCGCACCGCCTTGCAGACCAGCCGAAGGTTTTTTACCAGCAGCGTCCATTCACCGGTCCGGGTCTGAAACAAAGTCCCTTCGAAAGCGGCAAAGTCGCCTGTGTCAAAATCCTTAAACAGCAAAAACGCGTCATCTCCAACCTGATCTTTGCGGACATAGGCCTGGAGTTGACCGGTACGGTCCCGGAAACGGATAAAAGCGGATTTCCCGAATCGGTTTATGGCCACGATTCTTCCCGCCAGCGTGTATATCTCTTCGCTGTCAACGGCCTTTTCGCCGGCCGCGGCAATAACCGCATTAATCTTGCCAATTGTATGACTGAATGAAATATTGTTCGGGTAAGGATTGACCTGCTTGGCCCTTAACGCCGCCACTTTTTCTCTGCGGACACTGATCTCGTTGCTTGATTTTTCCATAATGGGATATGATTATTTCCTTTGATTTTTATTTTAATACCCTGAATATTATTCAGCCAAGCGCACAACTATCTGTATTATCAATACATATATATCAATCTGGCCGAACCCGAACGACCTTAGCTTTTCAAAATATCTTTTCTATCCTCTAGTGTCAAGTTGTAAGATATCGAAATATTTGCTCGGAAAAACCGACCCCGGCCTTTTCCGCCCATAACCACACTTTCCCGCCGGACAGACATATCGTTTCCTTTTGTTCTTGACTAAGTTGTGACGACAATATAGCTATATCGTAGCTTAAAACATTCGATTGCATGGAACCTCTGAATCTGCTATCACGGCTTCCCAAGGCAGTCGGCACCTCCCGGAACCAAACGCGTATTTACCCGATATTTTCAAACATCAAAAAAGGAGAAAGAATGGATTTTTCACTGCCCAAGGATATGGAAATGTTGAGAAAAGAAGTGCGGCGATTCGCAGATAAAAAAATTGCGCCCAATGCCGATCAATGGGATGCGGATCACTATTTCCCAATAAAAGAGGCCATCCGGCCCATGGGTGAGCTCGGTTTTTTCGGCACCGTTATTCCCGAGGAATACGGCGGGGACGACATGGGCTGGCTGGCGGCAATGATCGTTACCGAAGAAATTGCCCGGGCCTCCAGTTCCCTGCGTGTCATGGTCAACATGCAGACCCTTGGCTGTGCTTACACCATATATAAATATGGCAACGAGGAAATCAAAAAAAAATACATCTCCAAACTCGTCAGCGCCGAATACATCGGCGGATTCGGCATTACCGAGCCGGACGCCGGTTCCGATGTGATGGCGCTTTCATCAACGGCCGAAGACAAGGGCGACCACTGGCTGCTCAATGGATCCAAATCATGGATTTCCAACGCGCCTTACGCCGATGCCATCATCTACTACGCCTATACGGATAAAGAAAAAGGGTCCAAGGGATTGTCCGCGTTTGTACTTGAAATGAAAAATTTCAACGGCATCAAAACATCGGTCCTGGATAAGCTGGGATCCCACTCTTCGATTACGGGCGAAGTCTTTTTAAACAACACCCGGGTGCCCAAGGAAAACATTATCGGTCAGCCGGGAGACGGCGCTAAAATCGTATTCGGCTCACTCAACCAGACCCGTCTGTCGGCAGCCGCCGGCGCCGTCGGTGTTGCCCAGGCCTGCCTGGAAGAAGCCACTAAATATTGTAACCAGCGCAAGCAGTTCGGCAAGCCCATTGGCCAGTTCCAGATGAACCAGGACCTGATCGCTCAAATGGTCACCGAAATCGAAGCGGCCCGCCTTCTCGTTTACAAAGCCGCCTGGGCCAAAGACCAGGGCCGGGTCAACAACGGCCTGGATGTGGCCATGGCCAAGTATTTTGCCGGTGAAATGGTCACCAAATGTGCCAATTATGCCATGCGCATTCTCGGCGCTTACGGATACTCCACCGAGTACCCCATTGCCCGGATCTATCGGGATACTCCAACATATTATATTGTCGAGGGATCGACAAACATCTGTAAATGGATCATCGCCCTGGATCAACTCGGCTATCGAAAGGGAAACCGGTAAATTGTCCATGTAAAAAGAAGAGAGCTGTAGCCATCTCCCCCGTTTATATGGTATGAAACTGCCCGGAGATAAAGATCCCGCGCAGATGTGAAAAAACTTTTACCCAAAGCGAGGCTGTTACCGTGGAAATAGTTGTACTGGTCAAACAGGTACCGGATACCGAATCCATCATTCAGATTGGTAAAGACGGTATCTCCATTAAAACCGATGATATTAAATGGGTCATGAACCCGTATGATGAACTTGCCGTGGAAGCGGCGCTGCAGATCAGGGAATCCCTGGGCGGCACAATAACGATTGTGTCGCTGGGACCTGAGAAAACAGTTGAAACCATTCGAACCGCGCTGGCCATGGGCGCTGACAAGGGGATCCACATCAATGATCCGGCGGCAGCCGGCAGTGATGCCCTTTCCCGGGCAAAAATTCTGGCGGCAGCCGTAAAGACGCTCCCCTTCGACCTGGTCATTGCCGGCATGCGGGCCGTGGATGAAGACAATTACCAGGTTGCCGCGGCCGTTGCCGAATATCTGGCCATCCCGCAGGTCACCCAGGTGATCAAAGCGGAAATCGAGAACCAAACACTGACCTGCCAGTGCATGGTAGAAGGCGGCACCGTCGGGGTTGAAACGCCCCTGCCCGCGCTGTTTACCGCCCAGCGGGGGCTGAACGAACCCCGCTATGCCTCCCTGCCCGGAATTATGAAGGCCAAGAAAAAACCGATTGATACACCGACACTGGCCGATCTGGGTATTTCACCGGATACGGTCGGATCGGCCGGCCGAAAAGTCAAAGTGACCGCCCTGCGATTCCCGCCGGAAAGAGAACCGGTACGGATGATCGATGGTGAAAACGCTGCGGAAAAAGCGGCCGGACTGGCCAAGGTACTCCATGAAGATATTAAGATAATATAGTTAATTTATACAAATTGAACGCAAGGAGCAGACAATGACACAGGGGGTCTTTGTTATATGTGAACAACGAGACGGGGCTTTCCGCAAGATATCCTTTGAAGCGGTCAGCGAGGGAAGGCGGCTGGCCGATGATTTGAATACCGGCCTGACCGCGCTGGTGCTGGGCGACGGTATTGCCGATCTGGCCGGAGAACTGGAGAAATACGGGCCGGATACGATCCTCGTCGCCAATGATCCCGTGCTGGGCGATTATCTTACGGAACCGTATACAACGGTCTGCGCTGATGCCATTTCATCCAGACACCCGGAGGTGGTCCTGACCGGCGCGTCCGCCCAGGGGAAAGACCTGGCAGCCCGTCTGGCCGCCCGGCTCGATGCCGCGCTGGCCATGGATGTTATCGCCATCCGCCTGAACGACGGCCGTCTGACCTGTACCCGACCAATGTCCGGCGGAAAAATTCTGGCCGACGTCACTCTGGAAGGATCGCCTCAGATGGTGGCCATTCGCTCCAACGTGATGCCCATTGCCGAATCCTCCCGGACCGTAACGACCGAGGCGCTTGTTGTCACGATTGACCCGCCCGGCAGCCATATCATTGACAAAAAAGTCGACGCCGGCGACAAGGTGGAACTCACCGAAGCCGCCGTCGTTATCTCCGGCGGCCGCGGCACGGGCGGCGACTATGCAGCCATAGAAGAGCTGGCCGCTCTGCTGAAAGGCGCTGTGGGCGCCTCCCGCTCAGCCGTGGACGAAGGCTGGCGGCCCCATTCCGATCAGGTCGGGCAGACCGGAAAGGTGGTATCCCCCAATCTTTACATGGCCTGTGGGATTTCGGGCGCCATTCAGCATCTGGCCGGCATGTCGACATCGAAAAACATTGTCGCCGTCAACAAGGATCCCGAGGCACCCATCTTTGCCAAAGCGGATTATGGTATTATCGGGGACCTGTTTGAGGTTATCCCCGAACTGACAAAAGCCCTCCGGGAGCATGTTTAAACAGCACGCCCGGTCGTTACCGGAATAATGGGTGAGCGCCGGATGCCTGATGTCCCGGCGCTCTTCGCCTATCTGCATATCAGCCCCCTGCCGGCCGCCATACCGGCGGAGCCGCGTGCAGCCTGGACCGAGTACCCTGTTTTGAATCAAACCTATGGCGATACAGCTTTACGGATACTATAATTAGGAGGAAATCATGCGGGAAGTCGTTATTATTGGTGCGGCCCGATCGGCGGGCGGCAGGTTCGGTGGCTCATTAAAATCGATGGGCGCTCCGGAATTCGGCGCGATTGTGGTTAAAGAAACCGTTAAACGGGCGGGCATCACCCCGGACACGATCGATCAGACAATTTTCGGCAATGCCTGGCAGGCCGGTGTCGGCCCCAATCCGGCCCGGATTACCGCTGTGGGCGGCGGCGTTCCCATCGACGCACCGGCGGTATCGGTCAACGTCCGCTGCGGCTCCAGCATTCAAGCCATTATTATGGGATCTCAGGCGATCAAAGCCGAAGACGTGGATACCGTCCTCGTTGGCGGTACGGAAAGCGCCAGCCAGATTCCGTATGCCCTGCCCAAGGCCCGCTGGGGCTATCGCATGGGTCAGGGAGCGCTGGTGGATCTGATGCACCGTGACGGTTTTTTGTGCCCCCTGGGGGGAGGACTCATGGGAGATCTTACCGACGGATATGCCAAAGAACTGGGGATTACCCGGGAAGAGCAGGATGCATTTGCCGCCGACTGCCACAACAAAACCGAGGCGGCTGTCAAGGCCGGCAAATTTACCGATGAGATTGTCCCCATCGAAGTACCGGGAAGAAAAGGCAAGGTAACTGTCTTCAAAGATGAAGAAATATACCGTGAGGGAGTTACGGCCGCCTCTCTGTCCAAACTGCGGCCGGTTTTCAATAAAGACGGAACCGTGACGGCGGCCAACGCCTGTGCCCTCTGCGACGCAGCAGCGGCCCAGATTATCATGGATCGGGAAAAAGCCGCCGCACTGGGGCTGGCCCCCATGGCGCTGATTCGCGGCTACGCTTTTGTGGGATACGATCCCAAGCGTTTCGGTCTGTCACCGGTCAAAGCCATCCCCGCGGCCCTGAAACAGGCCGGCCTGGCCCTGGCCGATATTGATCTGATCGAACTCAACGAAGCCTTTGCCGCTCAATACCTGGGATGCGAGCAAAAACTCGGCATCGATCGCAGCAAGGTTAACGTCAACGGTGGCGCTATTGCCATGGGGCACCCGGTGGCGGCGACCGGCTCAAAGATTCTGACGACTCTGCTCTACGCCATGAAAGACCGCGATGCCCAGCTGGGCCTGGTCAGCGCCTGTATCGGCGGCGGCAACGGCGTGGCCCTGGTAGTTGAACGCTTGAATTAATCTTCGGTCCGGTTTGCCGGATCAATGACAGGAGGAAGTAAAGTGACAATCAAAAATGTTATGGTTATCGGCGCTGGTACCATGGGCGGCGGCATTGCGCAGCTGTGTGCCCAGCAGGGCCTTGATGCCACCATTACCGATATCGAGCTGTCTTTTTCGGAAGCTGCCAGAGAACGCATTGACAAAGGCCTTTCCAACCGCGTCGCCAAAGGTAAAATCAGCGAAGACGAAAAGGCGGCCGTTCTATCGCGCATTCACGTTGCCGGGGATCTGACGCCGGCCGAAAAATCTGATATCATCATCGAAAGCGCCATTGAGAACCTGGAAATCAAGAAAAAGATATTTGCCGAAATTGATGCGCTGGCGCCGGCTGATACGATTTTCACCACCAACACGACGTCCCTGTCCATTTCCGAAATGGCCAACGCCACCCGGCGGCCCGATAAGGTCGCCCAGATGCATTTTTTCAACCCGCCCACCATCATGAAGCTGGTTGAAATCATGCCCGGCAGCCAAACATCTCCGGAAACCCTGGCCATGGCCGAGGCCTTTGCCAGGCAGCTCGGAAAAGACCCCGTGGTCTGCAAAAACGAGGCGCCCGCCGGTATTGTCAGCCGTATTCTCGGCCAGCTGCTCAATGAAGCCACCTGGCTGGTGGCTTCCGGGGTCGCCGCGCCGGCCGATGTCGACAAGGCAATGAAACTGGGTGCCAATCACCCCATGGGCCCCCTCCAGCTCGTCGACCTGATCGGTATTGATATTCACCGCGCCAAAATGGAAACCCTGCGCAAAAAACTCGATGACCCCCGCTATCAGCATCCCCCGCTGATCGACGAAATGATTGACCGGGGTGAGCTGGGCCGCAAAACCGGGAAAGGATTTTACGATTATTAATCCTGGGTCTGCCGGCCGGGACCGGCGGGCACCCTGTTTCCATAAAACAACGCCCCATTAAACGGAGATATTCATGCGACCTTACTTCGAATCGATGCCGCTTTTTGGCCACGAACTGACCGACGGCCAGAAAAAAAGCACCAACGAAAACATAAAAAAAATAAAGGACATCGAAGCCGAAATTCAGGCCGAAGTCAAAAAGGTGAAATCCGCCGGGTTTCCCGAGGAAAAGATCAATGCCCGCGGCATGCTGACCGTCTGGCAACGCCTGCAGTATCTGGTGGATCCCGGCACGTGGTGCGGCCTCAATACGCTCTATAATCCTGCCGAAAATGCCGAGGGACATACCAATGTCTTTAACGGTCTGGGAAAAATATCGGGCAAATGGGCTGTTATCATCGGGTTCGACAATAAAACGCTGGCCGGGGCCTGGATTCCGGGCCAGGCCGATAATATCCTCCGCGCCACCAATCTGTCCAAGCGGTTGAATATTCCGCTTGTGTGGCTGGTCAACTGCAGCGGTGTCAAGCTCACCGAACAGGAAAAATTTTATGGCGACCGCCGGGGCGGCGGGGCCACATTTTTCAGACACGCCGAACTCGAAGTGCTTGGCATTCCCATTCTGGCAGCCATTTACGGAACCAATCCCGCGGGCGGCGGCTATCACGCCATCAGCCCGACCGTCCTTTTTGCCCATAAAAACTGCAACATCGCCGTGGGTGGCGGCGGTATCCTGAGCGGCATGTCGCCCAAGGGGTATTTTGACCGGGAAGGCTGCGAAGCCCTGATCAAAACCGCCAAGGAATTCAAGGTCAAGCCGCCGGGATCCGTCGATATTCATTACAACGAAACCGGATTTTTCCGCTACGTTTATGACGAAGAAACCGAAGTGCTCGACGGGCTGAAGGATTACATGAAAGATATTCCCGGCTATAACCCCAAATTTTTCCGCGTGGCCAATCCCAGGGCGCCGCGTCTGCCTGCGGATGATCTGTATCGGCTGGTCCCGTTTAATCAGAAGCAGATGTACAGTTTTGACGAGGTTCTCTCCCGCGTGGTGGACGGCAGTGAACATATGGAGTTCCGTCCCGACTACGGGCCGGAGATCTACACCGGCCTGTGCAAATTCGATGGATTATTGATGGGGGTGATCGGCAGCCGTCAGGGGTTTCTTGGCGAAAACTACCCTGAATATGCCGATTATCCGGGTATCGGCGGCAAGCTCTATCGCCAGGGATTGATTAAGATGAACGAGTTCGTCACCCAGTGCGGCCGGGATCGTGTGCCGATCGTCTGGTTCCAGGACACCTCGGGCATTGACGTGGGCGATATTGCCGAAAAGGCCGAACTGCTCGGCCTCGGCCAGAGCCTGGTCTACTCCATTCAACAGACGGACGTGCCCCAGCTGCTCGTTGTTCTTCGCAAAGGCACTGCCGCGGCCCATTATGTGATGGGCGGCCCGGTGGCCAACCGGCACAATGCCTTTACCCTGGGACTGGCCACCACCGAAATCTACGTCATGCACGGCGAAACGGCAGCGGCGGCGGCCTTTTCCCGGCGGCTGGTGAAAGAAAAAGACGCCGGCCGGGACCTGGATCCGATCATGGACAAAATGAACCAGATGGCCAAGGAGTACCACGATTATTCCCGCCCGCTTTACTGCGCCCAGCATGGCCTGGTAGACGAAATCGTGTCCATGAAAGATCTTCGCAAATATCTGGTTTCCTTTGCCGGCGCCGCCTACCAGAACCCCAAGTCCATCTGCCCGCAGCATCAGATGCTGCTGCCGCGGCTCATCAAAGGCTAATTCCTCCCCCGTCCCGGCAATCCTGTCCGGGGCGGGACCGTTTCACCATCCGCGAATACCCGTTTTTTTTAACAGCTGATTCTTTTAAGGCCACCACCGCGCCCGACGGTTCTTCCCTCTGCCCACAGTGAATAAATAGCAGGCGAATGCAGAAGTTCGACGATATTTATTCTGCAGGGAACCGTTTTTAAATCCACCGGCCAGCGCTTCACGGACGCCGAATTGGGCTGCATAATTGTTATAAAATGAGAGATGACACCAGGAAACGGAACAGGAGGATGGTGCGCCCGGCAAGATTCGAACTTGCGACCTACGGATTCGTAGTCCGGCGCTCTATCCAGACTGAGCTACGGGCGCTGAGGAAAATTGATACTGTCGCGGTCTTTTAAATCATTTCCGGCCGGCTTGTCAAGATTCTCCGGCGCTATTTTTAATTTTTCTTAATTCGGTCCGATTTGGCTGTTCCCCCTTGATCCGGACCGGCGTCGCAGGTATATACCTCCAATGGATTCAATGGACGAATCATTGATGGCGCTGGCCCTTGACGAAGCACGGCTGGCCGCCGATGACGGGGAAGTTCCCGTGGGCGCCGTACTGGTCGATCCGGACGGACGTATTCTGGGCCGGGCCCGGAATACGGTCATTTCAACCCATGATGCCACGGCCCATGCCGAGATAATTGCCCTGCGGGAAGGTGGCCGCCGACAATCAAACTACCGGTTGTTGAACACCACCTTGTATGTTACCATCGAACCCTGTGTCATGTGCATGGGTGCCATTATCCATGCGCGGGTCCGTCGGCTTGTCTACGGTGCACCGGACCCCAAATGGGGAGCGGCCGGTTCATTGTACGATTTTGGCACTGATTCCCGCTTTAACCATAAAGTAACTGTCACGGCAGGAGTCAGCCGGGACCAATGCCGGACATTGATCCAGACTTTTTTTAGAAACAGGCGATAGGGGATTTTCAGAAAAACCTGATTTTTCGGATCGGCGCCTGGACAGTGGCTGTCTTGTGCCTGGGCTGCCCAACACGATCGCCCGATTCACTACCGCTAAAACCAAGGAGCTCAAAGTGGCCAATATCGTCATTGTCGGTACCCAGTGGGGGGATGAAGGAAAAGGAAAAATAGTCGATTTACTGGCGGCAAACGCGGATATCGTCGTGCGGTTTCAGGGCGGCAACAACGCCGGGCACACCATGGTGGTCAAGGGGGAAAAAATCATCAGCCACCTGGTCCCTTCGGGCATTCTGCAGGGCAAGACCTGTCTGCTCGGCAACGGCATGGTCGTGGACCCGGAAGTGCTTATCGGTGAAATGGATTATCTGGCCGGGAAAGGGATCGATGTCGGGCCCGACAAAATAAAGATCAGCGACCGGGCCCACCTGATCATGCCCTACCACAAGGCCCTGGACCATGCCCGCGAAAAGAAAAAGGGCGATGCCAAAATCGGCACCACCGGCCGGGGCATCGGCCCCTGCTATGAAGACAAGGCCGCGCGCAGCGGCATCCGTTTTGCCGACCTGATCGCGCCAGACGGGTTCCGCCGGAAAGTAACCACGGTCATGGATGAAAAAAACTTCATACTCGAAAAATATCTGGGAGCCGATCCGCTGGATCCCGAGGACGTCATCGCCACCTACAGCCGGTTTGCCGAGCGTCTTACGCCCCATGTGGCCAATGTATCGGTGCTGATCGACGAGGGAATCCGCGCCGGACGGCAGGTGCTCTTTGAAGGGGCCCAGGGCACCCATCTGGACATCGATCATGGAACCTACCCCTTTGTCACTTCCTCCAATGTTGTCGCCGGCAATGTCTGCAGTGGCGCCGGTGTCGGCCCCGGCCAGGTGACCGGCGTTCTCGGTATTGTCAAGGCGTATACCACCCGGGTGGGCGCGGGGCCTTTTCCATCCGAACTTTTTGATGCTGTCGGCGATCGCATTCAGGAAAAAGGCGCTGAATTTGGCGCCACCACCGGTCGCAGACGCCGCTGCGGATGGCTCGATACCGTTATTCTGAAAAACGCCGTCCGCCTCAATGGCCTGACCGGTATGGTGATTACCAAGCTCGATATCCTGGGGGGGCTTGATACCCTCAAAATCTGCACCGGCTATGCGTACAAAGACCAGACCATCACCCACTTTCCGGCCGATCTGGATATTCTGGCCGACTGCCGGCCGATCTACGAAAGTCTGCCCGGCTGGTCGGAAGACATTTCAGATATCCGCAGCCGCGATGCGCTGCCCGCCAACGCAAGAGCCTATCTGGATCGGATCGAGGCGTTGACGGGGACACCAGTGGATATCATCTCCGTCGGGCCGGGGCGCAGCCAGACCATTGTCACCCGAAATCCCCTTAAACCCTAGTTAAAAAAAAGCGGGGCACCCGTCAAATTCGACAGAATTGATATTGACAATGTGAGCGCCATGACTTAAATTCGGCTCACTTGTCGGGACGTGGCTCAGTCTGGTAGAGCACAGCGTTCGGGACGCTGGGGTCGCTGGTTCAAATCCAGCCGTCCCGACCACACGACTAATCAGGCCTTGCACCACATGCGGGGCCTTTTTGGTTTTTTCCCGAAAAACCATCGTTACCCGCCCAAAAGGCCGCTGGTTGCCAGCGGATTACTTAACCGGGTGTATCTTCTACAATATCCGTATCCTTCAGACGTATGCAAAAACGCCCTGATCCATTCGAATCGATAAGCGACCGGCTGAAAAGCTGGCTGCCCGCCCTCACACATTTTCCGGAATCCCTCTACCTCGTTGGCGGGGCGATCCGGGACCGGGAGATGGGCCGCCCGATAACGGATATCGATCTGGCCTGCACAGACGCTGAAAAAGTGGCCACGCAACTGGCTGCCGGCCGGGATGCGACGGTCATCCCGTTTTTAAAAAATCCGGCCGCGCCCTGCTACCGGGTGGTCCGTCGATCGGACCCGGCCGACCAGATCGACATTGCGGAATTACGGGGCCGCCAGATTTTAGACGATCTCGGCCATCGGGATTTTACCATCAACGCCATGGCCGTCGAGATCCATTCCGACGGTTCTTCCGGCCGCTGCATCGATCCGTTTGACGGTCGTGATGATATCAGAAGCAAACGCATCCGCATGACCGCCCCGGCGGTTTTCACCCGGGACCCGCTGCGGATGATACGCGCCGTGCGCTTTGCCGCCGACCTCGGATTTACCATTACACCGGACACCGGCACGCAGATTCGCCGGCACGCCGGCCGGATCGATCAAATCGCCGGTGAACGCATCTGGACCGAACTCAAACGGATATTTCAACACCCGGACAGCTGTGCCTACATTCGGCTGATGGACGAGCTGGCCCTGCTCGAAGGCATTTTTCCCGAAATCGGCCCCATGAAAACCTGCCCCCAGAACGCCTATCATCACCTTGACGTCTGGCCCCATACCCTGGCCGTTCTGACATATTGCGAAGAAATCATCGCCGCGCCGGCCAGCCGGTTCGGCCCGGCCGCCGACCAGATCACCCGTCACCTGTCCTCCGAGCATCGCCTCACCCTGTTGAAATTGACCGCCCTGCTCCACGATATCGGCAAGCCGGCCACCCGCAAAAGAAAGATTTCCGACGGCCGCATGACCTTTTACGGTCACGACAAAACCGGCGCCCGAATGGCCGAGGACATCGCCAGACGGCTGCGGCTTTCCACTGTTGAACGGAGCGGCCTGGTCACCATGGTGGCCGAGCACCTGCATATCCTTGTCCTGGCCATGCCGGATGTCACGCCATCTGCCCGTATGCGGCTGTTCCGCAAGTTGAAAGACAATACAATTTCGCTGATCATCCACGGTGCGGCCGACGTACTGGCTACCCGGGGGCCTCGTTCCAGCGATGCCTATCGCCGCAGCTACCTGGACTGGGCCGGAGAGACCCTGGCCACATTCGGCAATGTGGTCCAGCCGCGGCTGTCACCGGACGCCGATAACATCCGGGGCCGGGATCTGATCAACCTGGGGATGGCGCCCGGCCCGGACATGGGCCAAACCCTGGACGACATCCGAAAAGCCTGGGATGACGGCCAGGTCCACGATCATGCCACGGCTCTGGCCCTGGCCCGGAAACTGATTGAAGGGAAAAAGACACCTGGTGAAAAGCCGAGAAACAAAGAAGACGCCGACCCCATCGACAACTAAACACCAGGTCGTCTGGGGCGATGCCGCCCGGATGTCCGTCATACCCGACGGCAGCGTCGATCTCGTCGTCACCTCACCCCCCTACCCCATGATCGCGATGTGGGATGGTATTTTTGGCAGACAGGCCCATGAAATCAGCAAGACGCTTGAAAAAGAGCACGGCATGGTGGCTTTTGAGGCCATGCACGCCATTCTCGACAAGGTCTGGGCCCACGTCTGGCGGGTGCTGAAACCCGGCCGGTTTGCCTGCGTCAATATCGGTGATGCCACCCGGACCATCGGCGGCGAATTCGCCCTTTACCCCAACCATGCCCGCATCCTGACAGCCCTGGTCAACCTGGGATTCACACCGCTGCCCGACATCCTCTGGCGAAAGCAGACCAATGCGCCCAACAAGTTCATGGGGTCCGGCATGCTGCCGGCCGGCGCCTACGTGACCCTCGAGCATGAGTATATTCTCATCGTCCGAAAAGGCGGGAAACGGATATTTTCAAAGGCGGCAGACAAACAGCGACGGCGGGAAAGCGCATTTTTCTGGGAAGAGCGGAACGTCTGGTTTTCAGACATCTGGCTTGACATCAAGGGCAGCCGGCAGATCCTGGCCGACAAAGCCCTGCGCCAGCGCAGCGCGGCATTCCCCTTTGACATTCCCTATCGTCTGATCAACATGTATTCAATTAAAGGGGATACGGTTCTCGATCCATTTATGGGTACCGGCACCACGACCCGGGCCGCCATGGCGGCCGGCAGGAACAGTATCGGCATTGAGATCGACCCCCATTTTAAACCCGCTGTCCTTGCCGACCCGGCGGCCGTCTGCCAACTCGCCAATGCCCGCTTCGACCAGCGGCTGGAAAATCATCGCCGCTTTGTCCGGGACCGGATTGACAACGGTTACCGATTCAAACACGTCAATGCCCACTACGATTTTCCTGTTATGACGGCCCAGGAAAAAGCCCTAAGATTTGACCGCCCGGTCAGCGCCCGGACGCCCGCCGGCCGCACGGCGATTGTGACCTATACGGCGGATACCGGTACAACCGGCCGGTTGATGGAAATACCGCCGCCGCAGAAAGGTGCCAATCCCCGCCAGAGATCACTTTTTACAATGACTGACAACCGCCTGGAACAGCGCCATCAGACGTAGGCAAACCATTCCCGCTCCAGCCGCTCAAAATTAGCCTGTACCGCATCGGTGCCGGCAATAATATCACCATGCCCGGGCAGCACCCATGCCACGTCCAGCCTGGACATGCGCCGGATGCTTTCTTTTATCTGCGCGCCGTTGCCGCCGGGCAGATCGGTCCGGCCCAGCCCGTCCTTGAAAATAAGATCGCCTGTTATCAGCATTTTTTCATCCGGCAGGTACAGACAGACCGATCCAGGGGAATGGCCGGGTGTGTGAAATACTTCCAGGTCCACGTCACCGATGGTCAGCTCGCCTTCGGTCAGCAGGATATCGGGTGACAGCCCGTCGAGAGTCATGCCCAGGGCCGACTGCAGTAACGGCGCCATTTCTTCACAAAACCGCCACTCGGCGGCATGGATGGCCGTCTGCGCCGGGCGGTCTGAAAACAGGCCGAGACTCTCGATGTGATCCGGGTGGCCGTGGGTACACAAAACCATGCCGATATCATCCATTTCCAGCCCCCGATCGGCCAGCCCCCCGGTCACATGGGTGAAAAGATGCCGGTGACCCGGATCAATCAGAATCCGGACGGCCCCGTCGATCAGGTAAGTATTGCAATTGTTGGCGGTCAACGATTCCCACATGAATCCCTGGACCCTGTCAGTTATTTTCATTCACGGCCACCTTTCCTGCAGCGGGTTCGCGGTTTATTCATTCGAATATATCATACAATATGTTGATTTTTTCGTTTATCGTCAAGGTACCCCACCCTCTAGGAGCGAGGTACTTCATCGGCACATAGTCAACCGGTCTCCTCTCAGGTAATATCCTTGCATAAAACGCGTCATATCATTAGTCGCTGTTATTATTAATTATATGCACTCCTACTTCCTACACGAATTCTTTTTGCGTCATTTTTCATCTACCCGATGCTTAAAATCCGCGTTTCTAATGATTTTCTCGACATCAACAGTGGATAATTCATTCTGATGCTTGACAGATACCGTAAATTCAATATATTGTCATAAATTTAGTAGAAGGATCTGGCTCTAAAAAGCTGGCCCATTAATCCGCTGCAGCGCAGTCATTATCGAGTACACTATTTGCGGGGTAATGCGGCTGAAGCCACTTTTTTGAACGGGTAGACGACAGGCAGATGCAGACCATACAACCTTTATCCCATCCCCCCCTCGGCATGTGGCAGGGCGATGAAGCGATCCCGGCCGCGACACCGGCGGCCGTCGGCCGTGCGCTCCTGCATCTGCGTCGGCCAGTCATTCTGATCCGGCAGCCGGATGGCATCGGCATCCGCAATGGCGGGACATTTTGCATCGGCCCCGGCACTCCCGAAAACGGAAAGGGTATGCCCGTCCTGGGTTATGCCGCCCCGCTGCCGCCCGAACACCTGGGGGACCCCGGTTTCTGCGCCTTTCATGGCACCCGCTACGCCTACGTTGTCGGGGCCATGGCCAATGGGATCACATCGGCCCGCATGGTGAAAGCGGCGGGACGTGCCGGTCTGCTCGCCTTTTTCGGCGCCGGCGGCCTCTCTCCGGCCCGGATCGAACAGGCCATCGACACCCTGCAGCAGGAGAGCAGCCACGAGCCGTTTCCCTTCGGTTTTAACCTGATCCATTCGCCGGCCGACCCCGCCCTCGAGATGGCCACGGTCCGTCTCTACCTGGATCGGAAAATCCGCCTGATCAGCGCATCGGCTTTCATGGATATCACACTGCCCCTGGCATATTTCCGGATCAAGGGGATCTACCGCCGCGACGACGGGCAGATTGTCGCCCCCAACCACATCATTGCCAAAGTTTCCCGGGAGGAAGTGGCGCGCAAATATCTCAATCCACCCAGTGAAAAACTGTGCGGGGCCCTGCGCCATGAGGGGCTGATCACCGCCGAAGAAGCCGGCCTGGCCCGCCGGATTCCCATGGCCGACGACCTCACCGCCGAGGCGGATTCGGGCGGGCACACAGACAACCGTCCGGCCCTGTCGCTGCTGCCGACGCTTCTGGCCCTCCGGGACGAGATCAGCCGGCAACATGCTTACCCGCGCCCGCCCTGCGTGGGGCTGGGAGGCGGCATTGCCACGCCCACGGCGGCCGCTGCCGCATTTGCCATGGGGGCCGCCTATATTTTAACTGGATCCGTCAACCAGGCCTGCATCGAGGCAGGCACCTCGACAGCCGTGCGCACCCTTCTGGCCGCCACCCGGCAGGCCGATGTGGTCATGGCCCCGGCGGCTGACATGTTTGAGCTGGGCGTCAAGGTTCAGGTGCTCAAACGCGGGACACTCTTCCCCCTGCGCGCCCGCAAGCTCTTCGATCTTTTCACCCGTTACCAAACCTTTGCAGACATCCCGGCCGAAGACCGGCAGTGGATCGAAACCGACCTGTTCCGGCAATCTTTTGATGAAGAATGGCAGTCGACCCAGGCATTTTTTGCCGATCGGGACCCCGCCCAGATCGACCGGGCCCGGGAAAACCCCCGCCACCAGATGGCCCTTGTTTTCCGCTCCTACCTGGGGCAGTCGTCCTCCTGGGCCAATACCGGCGTTGCCGACCGCCAGCTCGACTACCAGATCTGGTGCGGACCGGCCATGGGTGCTTTCAACGAATGGACCCGGGGATCGTTTCTCGAACAGATCGAAAACCGGGACATCGTCACCGTGGCATATAATTTCCTGTTTGGCGCGGCCGTACTCAACCGCTACAGGTTACTTTGCAGCCAGGGCGCGCCTGTTCCATCCGAATCCGGAAAATTTACGCCCCTGAAACGGGCAGATATTCAACAATTACTTCAAGTCTGACAACGATTACCGCATATGAAAAAACACACGCCCAATCCAGTCCCCAACACACCCGTTGCCATTGTCGGCATCGGCTGTTTTTTCCCCAGAGCATCCGGATTGAAAGGTTATTGGCGCCTGCTTCTCCATGGCACCGATGCCATCACCGATGTCCCCGATTCCCACTGGTCGATCGATGACTACTTCGATGCCGATCCATCGGCCGCGGACAAAATCTACTGTACCCGGGGCGGTTTTCTGTCGCCGGTTGATTTCGATCCAACCGAGTTCGGCATCCCGCCCAATAATCTGGAAGCCACCGACACCTCCCAGCTGCTGGGATTGATCGCCGCAAAAACGGCCCTGGAAGACGCCGGCTACGGCGACACCGGCCGCACATTTAACCGGGACCGGGCCAGCGTGATCCTGGGCGTGACCGGCACCCAGGAACTGGTTATTCCCCTGGGCGCCCGTCTTGATCACCCCAAATGGCGCCGGGCCCTGAAATCCGCCGGCATTGCCGATGACAAAGCCGAAGAAGTCGTCCAGCACCTTTCGGCCGCCTATGTTCCGTGGCAGGAAAATTCATTCCCCGGTCTGCTGGGCAATGTCGTTGCCGGTCGCATTTCCAACCGCCTCAACCTGGGCGGCACCAACTGCGTGGTCGACGCCGCCTGCGCCAGCTCCATGGGCGCCATGCATCTGGCCGTTCTGGAGCTCACCACCCTCCGCAGCGACATGGTGCTGACCGGCGGCGTGGACACGCTCAACGATATTTTCATGCACATGTGTTTTGGTAAAACCCGCATCCTGTCCCCCACCGGTGATATCCGCCCCTTTTCCGCCCGGGCCGACGGGACCGTGCTGGGCGAGGGCGTCGGTATTGTCGCTCTAAAACGGCTGGCCGACGCCGAAAAGGACAACGACCGCATCTATGCCGTGATCCGGGGCGTGGGATCATCCAGCGACGGCCGGTCCCAGAGTATTTACGCGCCCCGCAAGGATGGACAGGTCAAAGCCATGCGCATGGCCTACCAGCTGGCCGATATAAACCCGGACACCGTGGACCTGGTGGAAGCCCACGGCACCGGAACCCGGGTGGGGGATCAGACGGAATTTCAGTCCCTGTCCGAAATTTTTCCTGCAGACGGCCAGCACCGGAACGGGAAAAACCGATGCGCCCTGGGGGCCGTCAAGTCGATGATCGGACACACCAAGGCGGCCGCCGGTACCGCGGGCCTGATCAAAGCAGCTCTGGCCCTGCACCATAAAACTCTGCCGCCAACGCTTAAAGCCGATGACCCGGACCCGGACCTGCACATTGAAGACAGCGCGTTTTATCTGAATACGGCCGTTCGCCCCTGGCTGTCCAGGTCCGGTCACCCCCGCCGGAGCGGGGTCTCCGCTTTCGGCTTTGGCGGCAGCAATTTTCATATGGTCCTCGAAGAGTACCAGAAGAAAAAAAAGGAGATCGCCTGGGACGGCCAGATAGAAATCGTGGCATTATCGACGGATACTGCCCGGGACCTGTCGGCCGCCATTTCCGACTGGGTGGCTAGGATCGACTCGAACCTTGCCGTTGAAGCCTTTGCATCTGCGGCCGCCCGCAGCCGAATCGATTTTAATCCATCGGCGCCGTACCGGTTTCTCTTCTACATCGACCGCGCGGCAGCCGACCAAAAAAGGCTGAAAACCGATCTGGCCGGCATGCAGGCCGATCTGGCCGATATTGAAAGCGACCGATTTATCCGGACAACCGGCAGCGTCTTTTTTGGCGCCGGCGATGCACCCGGCCGGCTGGCTTTTGTTTTTCCCGGCCAGGGCAGTCAGTACGTGGGTATGGGACGCGACCTGGCCTGTATCTTTCCCGACGCCCTGGATGCCTTTGAAACGTTTAATGCCTTTTTTGAAAAGGACCGCCGGCTAAGCGATTTTATCTTTCCCTGTCCAGCCGCGGGCAAGAAGGAACAGCAGGTCCAGGAAGAGGCGCTGCGGCCCACGGATATTGCCCAGCCCGCCATCGGCGCCATGAGCCTGGCCCTTTTCCGGATTCTGTCCTATTTCGGAATTTCACCCACAGCCACCTGTGGCCACAGTTACGGAGAGCTGGTTGCCCTGCGCGCGGCCGGCTGGCTGGATACGGATGCGCTCTGCCGGACATCCATTGCCCGGGGCCGGCTCATGGCCGACGCCGGTACCCGAACCGAAGGGGATCCGGGGACAATGATGGCCGTCAAGGCACCGCTGTCCGATCTGGATACCCTGGTGGCCGATCTCGATTCCGATGTTATTCTGGCCAACCGCAACAGCCCCCGTCAGGGCGTTTTATCCGGCAGCAGGCCGGCCATTACCGCGGCCGAGAAGAAATGCAAAGCGCTTAAATTCCGGGCCATTCCCCTGCCCGTGGCCGCGGCGTTTCACAGCCCCCTGGTGGCCGCCGCCCGGAAACCATTCCGCCGGCTGCTGACCGATATCGACCTGACGCCGACGGACACCCCCGTTTTTTCCAATACCACGGGCCAGCCTTACCCGGCATCCCCGGATGCGGCCCGGGATATTCTCGGCAATCAGATCACCCGGCCGGTTGATTTTGTGTCGAATGTGGAAAACCTGTACGCGGCCGGCGTCCAGACTTTTGTCGAAGTGGGGCCGAAAACCGTTCTCACCGGGCTGATCCGCCAGATCCTGCGCAAACACCCCCATACCGCCCTGGCCATAGACGCTTCCGGCGGCAAAAAATTCGGCCTGATCGACCTGGCCGCGGGCCTCTGTCATCTGGCTGCCCTGGGGTATCCGGTACGCCTCGACCGCTGGGAATCCCCCCCGCCGGAAACCCCGCGTTCCCCCCGGATGCGGTTTCCCATTGGCGGCGCCAATTATAAACCGGCCTCAAGGGGTCCATCGCGCACAGCCCCGTCCACTAAACAACCAGACACGCCGCCGGAAAACGTGGCGGCGGAAAACAAAACACCGGCACACCTTGCCCTTATGGATACTGTTATGACTGAAAGCCCCACACCGACCCATGCCATATTCCCGGCCCGCCCGGCTCGCCGATCCACCACCGACCCGGTACTGAGCGATACGGCGGAGATTATCCGTGAAGGACTCCGGTCCATGCGGGAAATCCAGGCCAGTACGGCCGCGGCCCACGAACTCTTTCTGAAAACCCAGGCCGAGGCCAGCCGCACGCTGCAGGCGCTGATGACCCGGACCCGGGGGGTAGCCCGGGAGGCCGGCCTGCTTGCCCCGTCAGCGGCCGAAGATACCCCGCCGATGACCGCGCCGGCTCCCACCGTAACACCGGTATCTCTCCAACCGGCTGCGACGGCCACACCGCCTTATCCAGATCCGCGGCCGGAAACAACCGCCGCCACCGCTCCGGCACCGGTCCACGACATGCAAGATGATCAACCGGGCCTGACGCCAGCACAGACCAGACCCAGTGATGATATCATCGCCGCTCTGTTCGAAGTCATTGCCGAACTCACCGGCTATCCGGCCGACATGCTCACCCTCGAAATGGACATTGAGTCCGATCTGGGCATCGATTCCATCAAACGGGTCGAAATCCTCTCCGCCATGGAAGACCGCATGCCCGACCTGCCGGCCATTGCCCCGGAGGATATGGGCGAAATCAAGACCCTTGGCCAGATCGTTTCCCATCTGAATACCGATGCGGCCGGAACCGAACCGGATCCGATAGCGGATCGCCCGGCGGATCCCGGGATGCCACCGGAAGCCGCCCCTGCCGCCAGCTGCGCTGCCGATGCCGTAGCCGCCACTCTCAAGGATGTGGTCAGCGAACTGACCGGCTATCCGGCCGACATGCTCACCCTCGAGATGGACATCGAATCCGATCTGGGCATCGATTCCATCAAACGGGTCGAAATCCTCTCTGCCATGGAAGACCGCATGCCCGACCTGCCGGCCATTGCCCCGGAGGATATGGGCGAAATCAAAACGCTGGGACAGATTGTCCGTTTTCTGACGACGGGCAGCGAAAACGCGGCCAAGCCGGACCGGCCGAAGCCTCCGGAAGCGGCCACTTCCACAACTGATTCCGCCGTCCCTGCCCTGACACGCCGGGTCATTGCCCCGCAGACCGCCGCTTTTTCCGTTTCCTCGACAGCCGCCATTGCCCCGCCGCATCCAATCCTGATCACCGAGGACGGCAGCGGTCTGGCGCCGGCGCTGGCTGCCGCTTTTGGCAAACAAAATATATCGGCCACTCTTATCCCGGCCGGGGCCGCCGCTCTGAAACAGATCAAAGGCCCCATCAGCGGGCTCATTCTGGTTTTTCCAGACGCATCTTCCAGCGGTGGGGATATCCGGATGGCTTTTCGTCTGGCCCGGGCCGCCGGAAAAGGTCTGTTGTCCGGCGACGGCGATTCACCTCGTTTCTTCAGCGCCGTTACCCGAATGGACGGGGCTTTTGGTTTTCTTGGTGCCGGCGGCGCTAACCCCCTTCAGGGCGCTCTGGCCGGGCTGGTCAAAACCGCTGCTGCGGAATGGGCGGACGTCCGATGCCGGGCCATCGATGTGGCGCCGGCCTGGCGGGACCCGGCGGTCATTGCCCGTTCCATTGTCACTGCCCTGACCGATACATCACCGCAAATACCGGTTGAGATCGGCCTGCACCCGGACCTGCCGGCCAATACGTATTACCGCCTCGACCTTTCGGAAACTGAATGGCCTGTTCTGCCGCCCGGCCTGTCCGGCGAAGACGTCGTTGTGGTCAGCGGCGGGGCCCGCGGAATTACCGCCGCGGCCGTCATCGCCCTGGCCCGGCGGACCGGGGCGCGGTTTGCCCTGCTGGGGCGTTCTCCCCAGCCATCACCCCTCCCCCGGTGGCTGCCCGAAAACACCGATCCGGCGACGGTCAAGCGGGCCATTCTGGCCCATGACCCGCCGGCCGGAAAAAACGGTCAGCCGCCGTCACCGACTGCCGTTGAACTGGCTTTCAAGCGTCACATGGCCAACCGCGACATCCGCCATACCCTGACAGCGCTGGCCGATATCGGTGTGACTGCCCGCTACTATCCGGTCAATGTTACCCATGCCGGCAGGATCTCCGGCGTGCTGAAAAAAATCCGTGCGGATCTGGGACCGGTCACAGCCCTGATTCACGGCGCCGGCGTCCTGCGGGACAGCCTCATCGTTGATAAAAAACTCACGGAATTCGATCCGGTCTGGACCACCAAGGTTGACGGGCTGCGACATCTCCTTGATGCCACCCGCAGCGATGAATTGAAGAATATTGTCCTGTTCTCTTCGGTCAGCGCCCGGTTCGGCAACCCCGGGCAGGCCGACTATGCCATGGCCAATGAAGCAATCAACAAACTGGCCCGGGCCGAAGCCATCCGCCGGCCCCGGTGCAATGTGTCGGCCATCAACTGGGGACCATGGGAAAGCGGGATGGTTTCACCAGCCTTAAAACGACTTTTTGCCCGCCGCGGCGTGGAACTGATTCCTGTCCAGGCCGGCATGGACGCGCTGGTAAAAGAAATGGGCGCCGGTCCCGGCAGCCCCGTTGAAGTGGTTATCGGCAGTCAGATCCCGGTTTCGGTTGCGCAGCCCCTGTCAGCCTCGACTTCGGCCGCCGATGCTGCCGAAACAGATCCCCCGTCCGCAGCCATGACGCTTTCCTTCCGGCGGGATGTGGATGTTCACCGGTACCCCGTTTTGAACGCCCACGTCATTGACGGCCACCCGGTGGTCCCCTTTGCCCTGATGACCGAATGGTTTGCCCATGGCGCTCTGCATGAAAACCCCGGTCTGTTTCTGGCGGGCATTGACGACATGCGGATCTTAAAGGGCATCCGCCTCAACGGCGGCGCCAAAACCATCCGCCTGATGGCCGGTAAAGCCCGCCGTCATGATAACCGATTTGAAGTCCCGGTGGCACTGCACGACGGCGTTCAGCAGGGAACCGACGTGGTTCATTGCCGGGGCCGCGCCATTTTGGCCACCGCGCCGGTAAAACCGCCCGCCTATGACATTCCACCGGAATTGACCGCGTCCCCATATCCCCGGAGCGTGGCGGAAGTTTACGAAGAAATATTGTTTCACGGCAAAGAGCTCCACGGGCTGCGCAAAATCCGAAGCCTTACGGCCGCAGGCATGGTAGCCGATATCCGCACGGCCCCCCGGCCCGACCAGTGGATGACCGAACCGCTGCGCAGCAGCTGGCTGGCCGATCCCCTGGCCCTGGACACGGCCTTTCAGATGGCCTCGCTCTGGTGTTATGAGCAGAAAGGCATGGTCTCCCTGCCCAGCTACACCGCCGCCTACCGCCAGTATGCCGAACAGTTCCCGGCATCGGGTCTGACCGCCGTACTTGAAGTTCGAGCTGTCACTTCCCGTAAAATAACCGGAGATTACACCTTTATCGGACCGGATGGTCGCGTGGTGGCCCAGTTTTTCGGGTATGAAGCGATGATGGATCCCGCCCTGAATGCGGCTTTTAAAGCCTCCGGCAATGACAATTGTGCATTGGAAAACGATTCGAGCGCGGCCTGAGACTGACCGTTTCTTTGAAAAAGCCACCGGCTACAACACGGAAACGGTTACCGCGCAACCCTGCCACAGAAAAGAGCCTCACGCGTTTGATACATCGTGGGGCAACGTCTAGAAGACTTACGGGCGTGTTTCTCAAATCCGGCCTTGACAAAGCTTCCGAATGAATTACACTAGGCGGCCAAGCAGGGTTCCTCATTTGGTGCGCAGCCATTTGAGGTTTTTTTTATGCACCGGTTGAGCGATCTTTCACAACTGGACAGCCAAAAGGCAACAACGACGATTTAAGGATCAACGATTATGGACGAGCGTATTAAAAAGGTAAGAAATATCGGCATCAGCGCCCACATCGATTCGGGCAAGACCACCCTAACCGAACGGATACTGTTTTATACCAACCGTATTCACGCCATTCACGATGTGAAGGGAAAAGATGGTGTCGGCGCCACCATGGATGCCATGGAACTGGAAAAGGAACGCGGCATCACCATTGCTTCGGCGGCCACCTATTGCGAGTGGAAAGGCCATCAGGTCAACATCATCGACACACCCGGCCACGTCGATTTTACCATTGAAGTCGAGCGGTCTCTGCGGGTACTCGATGGCGCCATTCTGGTCCTCTGTGCCGTGGGCGGGGTTCAGTCCCAGTCAATGACCGTTGATCAGCAGATGAAACGCTATAATGTTCCCAGCATTGCCTTTATTAACAAGTGTGACCGCAGCGGCGCCGACCCGGACCGGGTCATTGACCAGTTGAAAAACAAGCTGGGGCATAATGCGGTATCCATGCAGCTGCCCATTGGCCTGGAAGCCGATTTCGAAGGCATCATCGACCTGATCTCCATGCAGGCCGTTTATTTTGACGGTGACAGCGGTCAGACCCTGCGCGTTGAGGCCATCCCGGATGCCTATCAGGATACCGCCCAGGCGCATCGGGAGGCGCTGATCGATTCAGCGTCCATGTTTTCCGATGAACTTATGGAAGCCGCCCTCGAAGAACAGGTCACTGAAGAGCTGCTGATTGCCGCCATCCGCATTGGTACGCTGTCGAGGGAATTGACGCCGGTATTTATCGGTTCGGCCTATAAGAATAAAGGTGTCCAGCCCCTGCTTGACGCCGTGACCCGATTTCTGCCCTGCCCTGCCGACGTGACCAATGAAGCGCTGGATATGGAAAAAGACGAAGCGGTTGTGACGCTTGAATCCGACCCCGATCTTCCCGCCGTGGCACTGGCATTCAAGCTGGAGGACGGCCCCTATGGCCAGTTGACATATATCCGTGTGTATCAGGGCACGCTGTCCAAGGGCGCAACCATGGTCAACGTCCGTAACGGAAAAAAGATTAAAATCGGCCGCCTGGCCCGTATGCACGCCGATCAGATGGAAGATATCAATAAAATTCCAGCTGGCTACATTGGCGCTCTCTTCGGCGTCGATTGTGCCTCCGGCGACACCTTCGTCTCTCCGGGATTGTCTCTGACCATGACATCCATGTTTGTCCCCAAACCGGTCATTTCCCTGGCAATCGCACCGAAAGACAACAAGTCACAGATAAACATGTCCAAAGCACTGAACCGGTTCACCAAAGAAGACCCGACTTTTCGGACCTTTGTCGATGAAGAGACCAAGGAGACCATCATCGAAGGCATGGGCGAGTTGCACCTGGAAGTCTATGTGGAAAGAATGCGCCGTGAATACGGTGCCGAAATCACATCCGGCGCCCCCCAGGTATCTTATCGCGAGACCATTACCCGACAGGCTGAATTTAATTATGTTCATAAAAAGCAGACAGGTGGCGCCGGCCAGTTTGGCCGCGTGGCGGGGTATATGGAACCGACTGCTGACGAGGATTTTATTTTTGAAAACAAGATTACCGGCGGATCCATCCCGACCCAGTATATCCCGGCCTGTGAGAAAGGATTTAAGGCCTGTATGGAAAAAGGTCCCAAGATGGAATTTCCCGTCACCGGTATCAAGGTGGTGATCAACGACGGCGCCTCCCATTCCGTGGACTCTTCGGAAATGGCGTTCCAGGCGGCTGCCCGCGGGGCTTTCCTGCAGGCGTATGCCCGTGCGGCGGCCGTCATCCAGGAACCCATCATGCGTGTGGTGGTGGAAACGCCCACTGAATTTCAGGGAACGGTCATGGGGTCACTCAATCAGCGCCGGGGAATGATTGTCGGTACCCAGGAGGACGGTCCCATGTGTGCCATTGAAGCCCAGATTCCTCTGGCCGAAATGTTTGGATACACAACCGTCCTGCGTTCGCTCACTCAGGGGCAGGCCCAGTTTACCATGGAATTCGGCTCCTATCGGCAGGTTCCCCAATCCGTGATGGAAGATCTGGTTAAAAAATACGCGGATAAAGATAAATAACTGGTGGAACAGTCCGCCCGGGGATGGCAGGCGCCATTTGAGCCAGTCCCTGTCGTGCTGATACCGCACCAGATATAAACAGATAAATATTTACGAAAAAAAGGACAGCGACCATGTTAAAAAATGATCTGATGCTTAAAAACCCGTTACGACGGCTGGTTGACGAGAAGGAGACGATTCTGGCGGATGGCGATTTCGGCGTCGTGCTGGCACGGGCCGGTGTCGGAAAAACCGCTTTTATCGTTCAAATCGCTTTAAGCGGTCTGTTGCAGAATAAAAATGTACTCCACATCAGCCTCGACCAGCCGGTTCAGAAGGTGTCATTATGGTATGAAGAAGTTTTCAGGATGATTGCCGACCCACACGACGCCGCAACCATCCAGCAACTCTGGGAAACCATTTTGACCCACCGCTTCATCATGACATTTCAGGTGGATGCCTTCAGCGTGCCGAAGCTGGATGAACGCATTTCGGATTTAACGGAACAGGCGATTTTCTTTCCCCAGGTTGTTTTGATCGACGGGTTGTCATTTGCCGATCCGCCGGTGGAAATTATATCGCGTTTAAAGCCTCTGGCCAGCCAGTGGGGCGTTCCGGTATGGTTTACCGCGCGTATCCATCGGACTGACACAGCGGCGTCCAGCCAGGCTCAGCCGCCCGAAGAGGTGCTTGATCTTTTCGAAACAGCCATTCAGCTCACCCCCGAGGACAACCGCGTCAATGTCAGGATCATCAAGGGACCGGAAACAAAACCGGATCATCCAGACCTGATGCTCGACCCCGCAACAATGCTGATTATAGATAACTGATAGGCATTGGCGGCCCGATTACCGGGAAAGTGATCAACCGGTCCGGGGGTCTTTTTTTTCAGATGACGGCAATGCCGAAACCGATCGAACGGATCGAGATGCCTTGCCGTCGGCCGGCCCTTTATCTGAACCTGGCGCCGCGGTTTTGCAATTTCCTTCAAACTGAACGCCTTCTTCAATAACAACCGTAGGCGCGCAGATATCCCCGAATAATTTTCCGGGAACCTGGATATCCACCCGCTCATCAGCGACAACCCGGCCTCTGATTTCGCCGCTGCAGACCACCACGGCAACATGGATATCCGCCTCTACAATCCCTTCATCGCCGACAATCAGGTGCCCGGATTTGGCATGAACCTCGCCCTTGAAATGACCATCGATTTTAACACTGCCGTCAAATGTCAGTTTGCCTTCAAAGTGAACCTCCTGGCCGAGAAATGAGTTGATCCGTTGATCAATTTTTGTTTTTTTTCTTCTCATTTTTTCATCCTCATTATCCGTAAGGTTCTACCGAAGGAATAACCTGTGACCTGAATAAAAGACCCGCCGCGCACATGGCATGCGATACCGCCTGTCTAAAAAGATACCACCGGTTATCAGGTAACCCGCAACACCTCCTGATACGTGGTTACCCCGGCCAGCATCTTTTTAATCGCATTCTCTCTTAAGGGAACCATTCCTTCTTTCAAGGCCGCGTCAAGCATCACCGCCTGGTCAGTTTCAGCTGTGGTCAGCTGCCGAATCAACCGCGAGTAAGGCAGCAGTTCAAAAACCGCAATCCGCCCGAAATATCCTGTCCCGCGGCATTTCTGACATCCTTTGCCCCGTTTTAATTCAATCATTCCCGTCCCGGGCACTTCGACGCCGGCTTCCCGCAACTCATCGACGGGCATTTGAAAAGGTTCCCGGCAATTCGGGCAGATTTTGCGCACAAGCCGCTGGGAGATGATACCCACCATCGTATTTTGGATCAAAAATGCGGGGACGCCCAGATCAATCAATCGCGTCACCGCCGATACCGAATCGTTGGTATGAAGCGTGGAAAAGACCAGATGGCCTGTCAAAGCCGCCTGGATCGCATTCTGGGCGGTTTCCAGATCCCGCATTTCACCGATCATGATCACATCCGGATCCTGGCGCAGAATATTTCTCAAGATCGTGCCAAAGGTAATGTCCAATGTCGGCTGAACCGCGATCTGGTTGAACGATTCTTCCACCATTTCGATGGGATCTTCCACGGTGGTGATATTGATTTCGGGGGACGACAGGTCCCGCAGGGTGGAATACAGGGTTGTCGATTTCCCGCTCCCCGTGGGGCCGCAATCGAGAATAATACCATGGGGCTGTTTGACCAGTTGATTGTATCGGATCAGATCCGGCGGCTCAAATCCCAGAAATTCCAGGTCCTGGAACAGCACTTCCGGGTCCATGATCCGCATCACGGCCTTCTCGCCGAAAGCCACCGGCACCGTGGAAATTCGAATTTCCACTTCCATGTTTTCGTTGCCGGTTTTGATACGGCCGTCCTGGGGCCTCCGTTTCTCAGCCATGTCCAGGCGTGAGAGATTTTTAATCCGGCTGATAATCGCCGGGTGAACATTTTTCGGCAGCCGGTAAATGTCGTGCAGGATACCGTCGATGCGCATCCGGATAATGCTCTTGTCCCGCTTGGGCTCGATGTGAATATCGCTGGCCCGCTGATCCAGGGCATAGGTAAACAGATGGTTGACCGCATTGATAATATGCTGGTCATTGGCCGGCAGTTCCTCGGCCGAATTGATATTGACGAATTGTTCCAGGTTACCGAGATCAACCGTCGGGGTATTGATTTGAATTTCTGCTTCGGCGATGGAGCGTTTGAAACCAAAAAATTCATCGATGGTTTTAACAATTTCAGACTTGGGTGACACCACCGGCGTCACTTTCATCTGCGTGGCCCGGGAAATATCGTCAAAAACTTCCTGGTTGAAAGGATCGACAGTTGCCAGAGTCAGGGTCTGATCCTGTCTGGCAATGGGCAGCACCAGGTGTTTGCGGGCAAACGAAAGCGGGATGGTGGTCGTCACCAGATTCAAATCCAGCTTGAGCGGATCAATGGTCTTGTATGCAAAGCCCCATTCGGCGGCCAGTGCCCGGTACAGCGCTTCTTCCTCCAGGCCCTTGAATGTGTCGCTCATCCGGTGAAGGGATTTTTTTACCAGAACATCAAGAATGGATACCGGCCCGCAGGCCGGCGGGTCGATTCCCTTTTCCTTGAGTTGATGCCGCTCATCTGTTTCCAGCCGTCTCTTTAAACTGTCGGCTTTAAACAGAATCTCCCGGGCCTGTTCCTTGGTAATCAGCCTGCGTTTAACCAGCGCGATCAGGATGCTTTTGGTTTCCATGGGATGCAATGAGTGGTCAGACATATATATTTCCGGTGGGAAGTATTATTTTTTTACCTGCGCATTGTAGGCATCGGCTTTCTTCTGAAAATCGTTTCTTTTCTTCTCGTAGGCGGCGATATGTTTGTTCAGCTGACGGACATTTGTATTATACTCCTTTACCGACAAGGTTTCCCTGTCCTGGGTGAGTGTTTCCCGTTCCTGCTGAAGCGCTTTATACTCCCTGTCGAGCGTTTCTTTTTCAATTGTCAACTGATCATATTCTGCCTGCCGGGTATCTTTCGGGGCAGGCGCCGCCGGTTCTGTCACCGCTGTTTTTTCGTTCTGACTGTCCACCACCTCTTTTTTGGGTGTCTCCAGGGTGCCGGTTACTTTTCTGGCGCCTGGACGCTGGGCTTCCGGTATTTCCAGCAGTTCGTCTGTATATCGGACCGTGCCATGCCGATCGACGTACCGGTAATACCCGGCCAGACCGGGGGTTGCCCCAAATATAAACAGCGCCAAAACCAGAACCAGTATACCGGGACCGATGGGTCCTCTGCCGACATGTGCCTTCATCCGCATTCCCCTTTTTTCGATTGCCGTAAAACAATAAAAATCTTGTCAGACATAGTTGATTTTTTTGCGCAGCTGGAAAAACTGGCGTTCATACTAATTGTATCCGGTCATGAAGTCAACTGATTCGAATGCCGCAGCGGCTGCTGGGCGTTTTAATCAATAACCACCCGGTATTTCTTAATTTTATCCAACAATGAGGGATAACTGATTTCAAGCATTTCCGCCGCCCGACTCTTGTTTCCCCGGGTGGTTTTCAGTGCCCGGCGGATCAACCGCCGTTCCATCATTTTCTGCGCTTTTTTGATGGAGACCATGCCGGATAATTCCCAGGTTTTGTCTTCGGTCTTTCCATTGCGATGTCTATATTTTTCCGGCAGATGCGCCGGCAGAATAAAATCTTCGCCACTTGCCATGATCATGGCATGTTCAATCACATGTTCCAGTTCCCGCACATTACCCGGCCAGGGGGACATCATAAAAATCTGTTTCACCTGTTTTGAAATACCTTTGACAGCGGATCCATTGCGACGATTGAAGACGTCAACAAAATGATCGCTGAGCAGCGGAATGTCTTCGGTGCGTTCCCGTATCGGCGGCATCTCCAAATGAACCACATTGAGCCGGTAAAACAGGTCTTCACGAAAAGTACCCTGGCTGACTTCCCGGTCCAGATTCCGGGCCGTTGCGGCAATAATCCGGACATTTAATTTACGGGGATGATTCGATCCAATCGGTTGAATTTCACGTTCCTGCAACACCCGCAAGAGCTTTACCTGCAGGAACACCGACAATTCTCCAATTTCATCGAGAAACAACGTACCTTTTTCCGCTTCGGCAAACAGGCCTTTTCTATCCCGGTCCGCACCGGTAAATGCGCCCTTAACGTATCCGAACAACTCGCTTTCAAGCAGATTTTCGGGGATGCCCCCGCAATTGACCGGGACAAACGGCCCCTTGTTTCGCCGGCTCTTTTCATGTACCGCCCGGGCCATGAGTTCTTTTCCCGTACCACTCTCACCGGTGATTAAAACGGTGGTATCGTATCCGGCCACTTTATCGGCCACCTGAAAAAGTGCGTGCATCGAACGGCTCGTCGCGATCATCTGGCCATACCGGTTGGATGCGGTCAGATTCTCAACCTGCTTTTTAAGCCTTTTATTTTCGCGCAGCAGCTGTTCGCGTTCCTCGGCCTTTTTCAGGGTCAGGAGGACTTCGTCATTTTTAAACGGTTTGGAAATATAATCATAGGCGCCGAGCTTCATCGCGTCCAGCGCCAGATTAATGCTGCCAAATGCCGACATCATGATGATGGTGGCGGCATGTTCGATATTCCGGGCGTGCGACAGGAAAGCCATGCCATCCATACCGGGCATTTTGAGGTCGCAAAGTATAAAATCGAAATGTCTATCGGTTAAAAGAGCGATTCCCGCCCGGCCGTCCGGGGCGGTATCGACCTCATATCCGTTGCGCGAAAGCATGGCTGACAACATGTGGCGCATGTTTTCCTCGTCGTCAATAACCAGCAGGCTGGCGGTCGGTTCGGTTTTTTCGTTTTCCATGCGCGCTGAATCCTTATCGGGTCTGGCTATTTAAAAATGGTTAGAGATCTGGCCTGGTAAAATTATTCTCCGGTTCTTTATAAAGAGGCAAATCAACAGCAATGGTTGTGCCGGATGGCCCCGTTGTTTCGACCCGCATTCGACCGCCGCAATTTTCGATGATCGCATGGGATACGAAAAGGCCCAGCCCGGTCCCCTGCCCCGGTTCCTTGGTGGTGAAAAACGGGTCAAACACCTTGGACAGATCCGCCGGCTGGATCCCCGGCCCATTATCCTGAATTCGTATCCGAATCCAGGGGACGGCCGATGGGGCCGGGTCGGGCTGCCGCTGTTCAGTCGTGATCGTGACCCGCCTTTCCCCGCCGGTAACCATTCCCACGGCGTCTACGGCGTTGAGCAGGCAATTGATAAATACCTGGTTCAACTGATCCGGGTCCGCAAAGACCGTATCCTTTGAGGCTTGCAATTGCAAAACAATATCCACGCCCTCTTTTTTCGACTGTACCTTGAACATATCGACCGATTCGGCCAGAAGCTGGTGGATGGATATACGGGCCGGTGTCTGCTGGCCCGGTCGTGAAAAATCGAGCAGTCTCCGAATCAACCCGTCAATACGGCTGAGCTCCTTTTCAGACCGCGCCAGATAATCTTTTTTCTCCGCCACCGGCACATCGGGCTGCGCCATGAGATCGAGATACCCCTGGACAATACCCACTGGATTACCGATCTCATGCGCCAGTCCAGCCGCCAGCCGGCCGACCGCCGCCAGTTTTTCCGTGCGGACCATTTCCTGCTGGGTGGCTTTCAGCTGCTGATTCGCCGCCTGCAGAGACTGCACCGATACTTTTAATTTATCCTTGTCGGCCTCGATCCGCTGGATCATTTGATTGAGCGACAGGGTCAGACGACGAAATTCATTGTCATCCGTCGCAGCCATGAAACTAAGGCCTTCATCCGTGGTATACGTTTCCGACAATTGCGCCAACCGCTCGATGGGACGAATCACTATTCGGGTCACCCGAACCATCCCGATTACCATCAATCCCAGCAGATTAATCAGTATATACAGGAAAACCGCTTTCTGATTAGCCACCAATTGCTTGAACAGTGGTTTTACCGATACGGCCAGAGAAATGGCGCCGGTAGCGCCAGACTCAGCAGCAAGGGGCATGGACAGAAACAGATATCGATTGGAGGTGGGAAAAAGGCCGATACCCGGCTGCCTCCCGCGCACCTGCATTTTACCGGTTATGGCGGCCTGCCCGGCCAATTTGCTGAGGCGGCCCGTATATTGGCAATTTTCGGGTACCGTAGCGGGTTTAAAATGATCAAATTGCACCCGCGAACAGATCACTCCTGTCATTGACGACAGTTGACGGACAGCATTGCCGGGATCAACCCCGTCCCGGGTGATGAAACCGGCGGTAACGGCCATTGCTGTCTGAAATCGGCCAATTTCTGAATGAATCATATCCCGCTGCCAGAACATCGTCACAACGACATTGATCAATACCATGCCGATGCCGATCAACAGGGCAAACGTGGTGCCGATTTTTAATTTCAATCCGTGCAAGAGACCGCCGTGATCCGGTTGAAGTGAACTATTGCCGCTAACGTAGAGAAAATACCCTGTTATTTCAAGGAAAAACCGTTCCAGAGCCTGGCACATCCGGAAAGCCGGAAAGGAAACATTTGCCATTGGGTGTGAAAATTGTATAAACCCGGGTGTACTTTACGCATCCGCCGGAGAATGAGATGAAATATTTATGGACCATTCTGATTATATTGTATGTCCTGTCCCCTGTTGATCTGTTACCGGAAAGCCTCCTGGGGCTATGGGGATGGATCGATGATTTCGTCCTTGTTGTGTTATACTGGCAGTATCTTCGCCGCAACGGCAATCCCGCGGGCGGTTTCCAGTATCGCCGCCAGCACACTGCCGACCGGCCCGGGGGGGAAAAGGGAAATAATTCCCGTGATCAAAAAACAGGGTACCGGTACCGGTCCGACCGCCGGTCAGCTGAAGATCCCTACGCCGTCCTCGGCGTTTCCCGCCAGAGCCATCCGGACGAAATCAAAAGCGCCTATCGTGAACTGGCAGCTAAATACCATCCCGACAAGGTGCAGCATCTGGGGGAGGAATTTCAAAAGCTTGCCGAAGCCCGATTCAAGGAAATCGAAAAAGCCTACCGCCAGATAAAAGCCGGGCAATAACACCAGCGATTTTCCTCATGGCGCAGATTTATCACCCGTGGAGACCGTTTATCCGTCCTGCGCCTTGAGGACCATTTTATTATTTTCCCATGAATAAAATCGGGCGGCAACCGTCTTCTCCTCGCCAAAAAGATTCATGACCCGGATGCCATCCGGTACCGTCTGCATGCGGTCCACCGCTTCCATAATCAGCTTCTCTTCACCTTGATCCATCAAAACGACACGCTGTTCGCACATGAGAGTATCCCTTCATAATGGTTTTTTCACAGTTTCTTCCCCGCGGCTCAATGGTGCTGTTGCGGTTTTACCATATGGCGGCCGTCAGAGAAAATCATTTTTCACCGCACCGATGGGAACAAATCCGCCACGACCGGCAATTCTGCAATAAAAATGACCATCCATAGCCCCTTCCCCAAGAAGGGACAGGCTACGCGATGGCCATGAAAATACCTGACAAAAAGGCTCGGCTGTTATTCAGGCGGCCTTGATTTTTCCCCGGCGCTTTTCAGCAGCTCCCGTATGGCGGGAATGACGAAAATGTCGTCCAGCGGAAACGGCTTCAGGGATTCAATAATAATCTCTATTTTATCTCCCCTGGACCGATGTTTATCGAGAATAATTCTGTTTTTCCCCTTGACCTTACATATCCCGCTGGTCACGGGAAAGCCGGATATTTTAAAATTCTGCTCGGAAACGTCAATATCCAGTTTTTCAGCCAGCTCAACAAGGTGCTGGTATATCTTATCTGGTTTCATCTTCACCTCATGTCCTGAAAGTGACGACTTGAAATCCCGCCGGGCTGTGCTATATTAGATTTAAAATATAATCAATTCAGGAGGGCTTGGCAATGGAGACAGTACAATATCAGGCAACACAAACCCAGGTACGGGTCAATTCATTTGTTCGGTCGGTATACAACTGGATGGCCATCGGTCTGGCGTTGACCGGCATGGTGGCATATTACGTGGCCAGCAACCCGTCTTTATTACGGCTGATATTCGGCAACCAAATCATCTTCTTCGGTCTGATGATCGGTGAGCTGGGCATGGTCTTTTACTTAAGCGCCCGGATTAACCGCATGCAGGCATCCACGGCCACGGCGGTATTTTTATTCTATGCGTTTTTAAACGGCGTAACCCTGTCGGTTATTTTCCTTGCCTATACCCGCTCAACGATTGCATCCACGTTTTTTATCTGTTCGGCCACTTTTGCCGCCAGCAGCGTTTATGGCTGGATCACCAAAAAAGACCTGACCGGCATGGGCAATTTTCTGATGATGGGTCTGATCGGCATCATCATTGCTTCCGTCGTCAATATGTTTATCCGAAACAGCGGTATGAGCTTGATTATCAGCTATATCGGCGTGATCGTATTTGTCGGGTTAACTGCTTATGATACCCAGAAAATCAAAACCATGGCCATGACGCAGCCGGCGGATGTCGGTGCCGGGGTGGTTCGCAAGGGCGCGATTATGGGCGCCCTTTCCCTGTATCTGGATTTCATTAACCTCTTTCTCATGATGCTGCGGATCTTTGGCGGCGGAAGAGATTAGAAATTGAATACTGACAATTGATGCTGCACAATAACAACAAAACCCCGCATGGACTAAATGCGGGGTTTTGTTGTTTTCAGGATGCGTTTCCGATCGTTTCTGACACGACTTCGGCAATCTCTTTACAGCATTTTTCCGTC
>Ga0256846_1000042_pt1 | contig 51951 bp, 33 predicted proteins | sample TevniametaG_FD_189098 | JGI IMG/M metagenome (GOLD analysis project Ga0256846, IMG submission 189098) | Tube worm associated microbial communities from hydrothermal vent at the East Pacific Rise, Pacific Ocean - Tevnia | ecosystem: Host-associated > Annelida > Integument > Unclassified ...
TTAGATGCTCTTCTACGGCTGTTAATAAAGTCAATGGATACTGGTAAATGGGCATACGAGAAAAGCCCGTATATCGAGCCACAGAGCGAAAATGAATACACTCCAAGAACAGTTACTATACCAGAAAGAGATTTTACTTTTAAAGGTAAAGAAATCCATATGGAAGAATTTGAGATGTGTGAGACTTGTATTACTTGGAACGATTGGGAGAAATACATTGAGGCTAATCCTGATAAAGATATTCCAAATGATGATGCAGGATTCGGACGTGGTTCAAGACCTGTAGTTAATATCAGTTGGAATGATATTCAAGAATACATTCAGTGGCTCAATGAAGTTACTGGTGAAAAATGGGATTTACCAACTGAGGAAGAATGGGAATATGCTTGTAGAGCAGGAACCACTACTGATTATTATACTGGTGATAGTATCAGTATTACTCAAGCAAACTTCTATACTGATGATGTAAGCATTGGTATGACTACTCCTGTAGGAATGTATCCTCCTAATGGATATGGTTTATACGATATGCACGGCAATTGCTGGGAGTTCACAAGTTCTATTTACGGAGACGAGGATTAACCGATAAACGGTATAACCATAACTTGACAATAACGTAAATATATGATATGCTGCGCCGTGCGTAATACGCACTAAGCAGCATATCATACACTTAGCGTGAGACGATAAGTGTACAAATAATCAGAGAGATTAATATTATGAAGGTAGCTAGTATGAAAGTAGCCAATCTAAAGCCATACGTCCGTATAGGCGGTATTATTCCACAAAACAAACTAACACTATTAACAGGATTAGCAGGAACTGGTAAGAGTTACACACTATTAAAATTCCTGAATTCAGAAGGTATTGAGCCAATCTATTTCAACTTAGATGAAGATTCTGTATTGCAAAAGGATTTTAAAGCAATATTCCCTGACCCTTGTCATTTAGTGGATTTCTTAAATGACCGTATCTCCGATTTAAAAGGTCATACTATAGTTCTAGACACGTATCAACGTATTGTTGATTTAGCAACTAGTAAAGGCAATTCAATAGCATTTCAGGAAAGTTTTACTAATGCTATGTTAGACATTAGTAAGAAGCATCCTTGCACTATTATTGTAATAGGACACCCTGAGGATTATGTAGGTAAAGATGGTATCTTCAAAGATAACCAAAGCCTAGTCCGTAATTGCCATGAGCATATTCATTTAGACCTCATATTACCTAGAGGTAAAACAATCACTAAATCAGTCCACAGAACCTTTATAAAGAAAGGTAGAGGATACAATGGAGAAAGAATTATAGATAATTGGATGAGGTAAATTACGTGGTTGGATTAAGAAAAACTCGGCAGATATAAACTTCAATGAAAAGAACCAATTAGACCCTAAATCCATTGTATTTATGGCAAAACTCGGCAGTCCAAAATATAAGCAAGCTGTACTTATTAATACTAGTAGCATTGCTAAGAGGAACCTATGAAGAAATATATTAATACTGAACCAAAACAGATAGAAATTTTATTGAAAGGATCATTCTTTCAAGAACCATCTCTTTACAATACTTCTGATAATGTGAGAGGTCTTAGTATTGAAGATTATTACCCTACATTAGGGGTTAGATTAGTAAGAAGAGAACATAAATCATGAAAGAGAAACAAGTAATATACGGAAATGAGAATTTAGCTTTAGCACCAATCAAATATGAATATGCTTGGCAATTCTATGAGAATGGAAAGAAGAATTTCTGGATACCACAAGAGATAGCTGTAGCAGAAGATGTAGCATCATTTAAACATGATTTAAATGATACCCAAAGACACATCTTCACTCACGTATTCGCTCAATTATCAACAATGGATATAGCAGCAGGGGATTTCGTTAATCACCTTGCTATCGAGCTTACAAGCCCAGAACACAAGATTGCTTTATCAACCCAAGCATTCCAGGAAGCAACCCATTCGGAGTCCTACAAATATTGTGCAGACCATATTGGATTAGATGAACGTTGGTTATGGAATCGTTGGGAAGAAGTTCCTGAGATTAAAGCTAAAATCGATATGACTAGTGAAATACTAGGACAATATACAGCTACTGGAGACCCAATGGAATTCATTAATGCTTACTTCTTCTTAGCAGGTATCTTTGAATCTACTTGGTTTCTAACTGGATTCTTCCCAATCTTTGCTTTAGCAAATATGGGTAAAGTTCTGAGAGTATCAGAAGTATTACAGTATATTGCCAGAGATGAGTATAACCACGTATCTTTGGGACTCAATACAATTACTTCTATTATCCAAGAACAATTTGATCCTGATGATACCTCTATGATTGCTGAAGATTTCTCTGCACTTGCTAATAGAGCAATGAAATTAGAGGAAGATTATATTAATTTCATTTTCAGTAAAGGAGAGATAATAGGTTATAGTCCTAAGAAACATATGCAATTTGCTTGGTTTAGGATATTTCATGCTTTTAATAAGCTTAAATTAACTACAGAACATCTTGATTGTAATGTTACTCCTGAAGCTGTTTCTTGGGCAGATACTATGCTCAATACCCGTAAGCTTAAAAACTTCTTTGAATCTAGAGTAATCGAATATATGAAAACTCATTTAGATTACACAGAGGAATTAGAGACATCTAATTATGGATATTGGGATGACCCTATCAACCCCAAAGACTTTGGTTCATTGGCGGATGTAGGGACTAAAGCAGAGAAGATTGAAGGCAAGATTTGTTCCTTAGAAGAAGGTTGTGAGGTCTGTCAGTGATAATATTAGGAGCCTCTCATTATACTTACCCTGAGCATAAATACGCTCATCATCCTACTGATATAAGGAAATTTAATGTAAGTTTTAGGCTCCTATTAAGAAAGGGAGATAAAACTTCCAGAAAGAGGAAAAGAAAATGGAAATCATTACATTCAACGAAGATGCTAAAGCACCCTTCAAATTAGCAATAATGATAAAAGAATCATCTCTACAATTAGAGATGATGCAACACTACTATTTACCCCTATTAAAAAACCAAGGATTATCAGAAGATGATATTATCTGTATTGGATTACGATATATTAACGATAAAGCTCCTAAGAAAGAATCTATTAATTGGTTTATTAATAATGTAGTAGTGCTTCTAAAGAAATTGAAAGTAAGAGCTATTGCTATTGCTGATAGCAAATACTTTCAATATGTGACTGGTCATACTCAATCCAAATATATTAATAGCTTCTGCAAGGCTCAGATAGGCGATATGAAGGGTATTAATGTCATTCCCTATATCAACTATAGGGCAATAGGACATAACGCTTCTATGAGCAATAAATTAATCCTGAGTGTAGAATCTACTAAAGATGCTATAGCAGGATTACCATCTAATATAGGAACCAGAATAGTAAAGAACCAGTATTATCCAGATAATCCAAAAGATATTACTGAAGCTCTTAATGCTATGCTTGCATATCCTATATTAGCAGTAGACATAGAAGCCTTCTCTGTAAATCATAGAGAAGCTGGTATAGGGACAATATGCTTCTCTCCTAATGAGGATACTTGTATTGGATTCTCAATACAGTATCAATCCAAAGGAGAAAGGAATGATAATCCTATCGTATATTCTCTATTGAAAAACTTCTTTGAACTCTACACTGGTAAGCTCATATTTCATAGAGGTCAATATGATATTAAGGTATTAGTCTATGAACTGTTTATGTCCAGTGAAGATGATTACACTGGATTAGTTCATGGATTAAAACAATTCGATAATATCGAAGATACTATGCTTATGACCTATGTCTGTACTAATAATACAGTACAGAATGTTTTAAACCTTAAAGATAATACTATGGAATTCAGTGGTAACTATGCTATCGATATAAAGAATATTATGAATTATGAACCATCTGTAGTATTAGAGTATAACGGTAGAGATACCTGTAATACTTTCTATCTTTATAATAAATTATTATCTCAAGTAGAGAATGACTTCTATGATGCCTATAGGATTTTATTGGATTACATCCTAGTAGGAGTTCAATTAGAGATTAGAGGTATACCCCTTAATATCGATGTTTGTAAGGATTTATATGAAACCATAGATAATGAAATTAAGACTCTTATTACTGATATTAGAGAATCTAATCTAGTATTAGAATATGTTACAGAGAGACATATTCATACAGTATTTGAGAAGAATCTTAATTCTACTAATAAGGTATTTCATGTTAATAGTTATCCTATAGAAGAATTCAATCCTAATAGTGATACTCAAACAGCAGATTTAATCCATAACTATGTTGGTATTGAACCAATAGACTTAACCCCTACTGGATTACCTGCAATGGGTATTGATACTCTTAATAAACTAAAGCATAAGGTAAAACATCAACCTGATGTATTAGCTATAGTAAAGAGTCTTATTAGATTAAAAGAGATTGTTGTTAATCAAACCAACTTCATTTCTAAATTTGTTAATGATTCTATAGAAGTAAATGGTAATCATTATATTCACGGTAATATTAAGCTATGCACCACTATATCAGGAAGACCTACAGGAGGAGGTGACATCAATATTCTAGCACTTCCTTCTACTGGTTCAGTACTATCCAGTCCAGTGAAGCAATGCTTCTCTCCCCCTGAAGATAGGATATTTGTTACTGCTGACTATACTGGATTAGAAGCATATTGTGGTGCAGTAATTACTAAAGACCCTGCAATGTTGGGTTCAATGATTCATGGCATTGATACGCATTGCAATAACGCTACAGCTTACTTTCCTGAATTGTTACCAGAGCATACCAAATTACTTAAAGAGGCTGAGAATGCCTCTGAGTTCTATATTGACGATAGTAAAGAAGGATTAAAGAAATTCAGTTATGACTAAGAGTAAGAGTAAGAGTAAGAGAAATTTCTTTGTATACACCATAGCTTGTGGTGAAGCTTTTAAGGAAGAATATCAAAGAAAGAAATCTGTAGTATTTATAACCAGTACTAGAGCTGATGAAAGGTCAGTTAGATTAATAAAGAGGAAATAAAATGAGTAAAGTAAGATTAATAAGTTATACCCAACCAGTATTAGATTCAATTCCTGATTCAGAGGCTCTCATAGCTTTCTGCGCAAGAGTTTCTAATAAGAGTAACCAAGAGAACTGGAAAACAGCTCCTAAGCTCGTTAAATGGCTTGTAGAGCATAGGCACTGGTCACCGTTGGAACAGGTTAATGTTTGTATGGAAATTACCACTACAAGAGCCATATCAGCTCAAATTATGAGGCATAGGAGTTTTTCTTTCTCTGAGAGAAGCCAACGGTATACGAAACCATCTATATCGTATCCAGAGCTTCGTATGAAGGGTTCTAGTAACCGCCAAGGGTCATTGGATACCAAAGCTAATTGTGCGCTTCATACGGTCTCTATGGAAGCCATAGATAAAGGATGGGAAGCATATAATCACCTAGTAGAGAATGGAGTAGCATTAGAATCTGCTCGTATGGTTCTTCCTATGTGTACAGATACGGTAGTCTACATGAATGGAACTCTTAGAAGTTGGGTTCACTATATCCAATTACGAACTGAAGAACATGCTCAAAAAGAGCATAGGGAGATTGCTATGGAATGTAAGGAAATACTGAAGGATTTATATCCTAATGTAATGTCTATTATAGAATAGAATAGATTAGATTAATTGATACCCTTACTAATTACTAATTATTAGTAAGGGTATTTTTATGGGAGAATGAAATGCAAATATATGCTAAAGGAGGAAGTTTTAGTGCTTACAGTAGGAAAACTAAAAATAAAACTCAATTAACTGAAAGTATCATTGCTAGAGTGTTAGCAATTAGATTAGTAAAGAAAGCTAAAGCTTTCAAAGAAAGGAAAACCAATGAAGAGAAAAGTTAGCAAGGAGGAATGGATAGCAGAAGTAATAAATTCTGTAAAAGAAAATGCAGGTAAGGTAAGAACTAAAGCTAAATCACCTTACTTCGCACTTTGCTATCGGGGAACATATAGAACTCTAATGAAGAATCTTGGATTCTCTGAGAAGAAGGCTAAGTTTATTGAGAAAGCTCATAAGGAAAAGTATAAAGTTTACTATGATTATGTTGAAGATAAATTAGAGAAAGCCAAAGAAATAGGTTATGTTCAATTAGCCTTTGGATTACGTCTGAGGACTCCTCTATTGTCCGATAATAATGCTCCTGAGCATAAGGTAGAGAAAGAAATTAGAAGTGCTGGTAATGCTCTATTTCAATCTTATTCACTATTGACTACAAGAGCATTTTCCAGATTTATGAGACGAGTGTGGAACCATCCTGAATATGCTACTCAGATACTCCCTGTAGTGACAATATATGATTCCATATACTTGGATATACCCAATGATATTGAATGCCTTTATTGGGTTAATGAGAACCTTATAGAATGTATGAAGATGATGGATGGATGTGAAGAACTAGTTCATTCTGATATTGCTTTAGGAGCAGACCTTGAGGTATTGTATCAATCTTTCAATACTAAAGTAGCAATACCAAATAATACTAGTATCGAAGATATTATTAATATCCTAGAAGAGGAAATATAAAATGAGAAAACGAAAAGAAATTGTAAAAGCAATTGCTAATAAAACAGAGTTATCAGAAGCTATTATTAATGAAGTTCTAAATGGATTAGTAGATGTAATAATAAACCAAATTAAGAAAAAAGAATCTTTCGAAATGTATGGTTTATTCAAAATTTATGTGACAGAAGTTAAAGCTAGAACTTATCGTCATATTATTACTAAACTACCTTACGTTATTAAAACTCATAATACTGTAAGAATTAAAGCTTACAAGAAACTTAAAGATTTAGTATAAACTAAACTAAACTGAAAAGACTCACTAGTTGAGTCTTTTTTTATGAGAGGAAATTATGATTACAAATAAATACGATATAGGATTATCTGTAGCATTAATGCTACAACATTCAGATTATGATTATGATGCAAGACCTAATAGTATTAGTGCAACTAGTTTACTCAAACCATTAAGAGTATTAGCTCTGCAAGCTATTCATAAAAATAATCCAACAGAAATAGATGTTACTCAATTAGTAGCTAGTGTTACAGGCTCAGCTGTTCATAGTGCTATGGAAAATGTCTGGCTTAATCCAGATAAAGTAAAAAAAGGATTAATTCGATTAGGATTCAAAGACCCTAAGATTTTGGTAAATCCTACTCCTGACCAGATAGCTCATTCTCCTAATCATAGTATTGTATGGGTTGAACAAAGAGCAGAGAAAACTCTAGTAATTAGTGGAGAAGAGTTCATCCTAACTGGTAAGTTTGACATAGTATTAAACGGTAAATTAGAGGATTTAAAGAATACTGGTTCATTTAAAGTTATTAAGACTTTAAAAGAAGAAGAGAGATTCATTCATCTTAAAAGAAAGTTAGCATCTACTAATGATGTTAGTAAAGCTATGGCTTTAATCCAAGAAGAGTGTCCTACCATATTTGATTATGCTTTCCAAGGTAGTGTCTATCGTATGCTTAATCCAGATAAGATTACTGAAGACTTTATGTCTATCCAATTCATTATGAAGGATTGGTATAAAGCTAAAGTAGGAGAAGATTATTATCCTGATATTAATCCTTATCAATTTGATATTGACCTTTTTACAGAAGAAGAAGTAATGGCTTATATCATTGATACTCTTACAGAGTTAAAAGAGATTATTGATACTAAGGAACTTCCTCTATGTTCTAATAAAGAGCTATGGATTGATGACCCTATATTCAAAGTCTACAAGGATTCTAAGAGTAAGAGAGCATTACCTAAGGGGACATTTAAGACTCATCAAGAAGCTGTAGATTTTAATAATAAGAGGAAGATACCAGGAGTAATCAAATGCATTACAAATCCTCCTAAGAGATGTGGATATTGCAATGTAAGAGAAGTATGTGACCAATATAAGAAATTTATTAAAAATGGAATATTAAAAGAGGAGATATAAATGAATGGAGAAATATAAGAAATATAGTTATTACAAACCAATGGAAGCTATAACTGACAGTATTATTGCTAGAACCAGTAATACTGATAGAAGCTTTTATAGGAATCTTATTAACTTTCATATAAGCCTATGTGCTTCTAATATGAGAGCTATGGTAGAGAGTAAAGCCATAGGTAAGGTTCCTATCAACTACTATGGAGTATCTTTAGCAACATCAGGATACTCTAAAGGATTCAGTTCCAATATCATTATAGATGAAGTTATGTCTGGATTTAGAGAAAGATTTATGGAAGAGACATTACCCTTCATTGCAGAGTATTGGATTGATAGATTAGCTAATGCTATAGCCAGTAAAAAGAGTAGTGATTTTGATGCTGAATATGCTCGTCTACAGAAAGAGTATTCTGATTTAGGAGACTTTATGTTTGAGTTTGACTCAGGAACTTTAGCAGGTGTTCGTCAGCTTAGACAGAAGATTCTAATGACTAAAATTGGTGCTCTATCATTTATAGTAGATGAAATTGGTTCTAATATTACAGATTCAGGAGTGTATGACATTATGGCTGCATTCCTTGAGATGTATGATATGGGTAAGCTTAATCCTAAGCTCCTATTAAACAGTACTGATAGGAAGAGACTCAGACCTATATTCGGGTGGTCAGGAGCTAATATGCTTCTATTTGGGACTCCTTCTAAACTATTTGATGGAGGAACAGCAGAGAAGAGGTTCAAAGAACTATTGAATACAGGTATGGCTAGGAGATGTTTCTATGCTTATTCAACTGAATCCAAGAAGAACTTTAACTTAACACCAGAGGAGATATATGAAAGATTAACGGATAAATCTAAGAAAGCTGTATTAGCTAATTATTTGAATAGTTATAAGAATCTAGCTGACAGTACTAATTATGATGTTACTGTTAAGATAGGTAAGAAAGTTTCTTTATTGTTACTTAGATATAAACAAGATTGTGAAAAGATAGCTTCAAAGTATCCTGAGATAGAAGCAGAGAAGAAAGCAGAATTAGCTCATAGTTATTTCAAAGTAATGAAATTAGCAGGAGCATATGCATTTGTTGATGGTGCATCAGAGGTCTCAGAATACCATCTAGGAGCTGCAATCCGTTGTGGTATAGACAGTACCAAAATATTCCAATCACGCATTATAAAGCAACCACAGCCTCATAGAAGACTATTGGATTATCTCTGTGCTATGGGAACTCCTTGCACATATGCTGATATGGCAAGAGATTTACCATTCTTCCCTAAAGCAATGGCTGCTCGTAATGAATTGTTCACTCTAGCTGCTAGCGAAGGATACATTAATAATATTACCCTTAAACATACAGTTAACAATAATATCGACTTGTATTCTGCTAAGGAACTAGAGAAGACTGATTTAGAGGAGATTATAATATCATATAGCCAAAAGATTAGTAGAGAGTATGAAAGCGTAGTAATGGACTTTAATACTATGCATAAACTTACTCAAACCAATGATTATCATTGGGTTAATCATCATCTAGAAGATGGTTATAGGAGTGAGAATAATGTTATCCCTGGATTTAATATTATTATATTAGACATTGATTACAATGTTGATATTGATACTGTTCAATTAGTATTAGAGGATTACACATATCACATATACACGACCAAGAGACACACAGAGGAGGAGCAAAGACTACGGGTAGTCATACCATTAACCCATATAGTAGAGCTCGGAGAGAAGGAATACAGCCGATTTATGAGGAATGTATTCGAGTGGCTTCCATTTAATGTAGATGAGCAAACATCTCAACGTAGTAGGAAATGGTTATCCAATGAGGGAACCTATTACTATAACGAAGGAAATAAGCTCTTAGATGCTCATCAATTCATTCCACATACTACTAAAGCCAAAGCTCTTAATAATGTTAATACTGAGATTAAAGATTCTCCTCAATTAGAGAAATGGTTTATTCGTAAGATACAAGAGGAAGGAGAAGGAAGAAATAATACTCTTATGAAATATGCTTATATTCTAGCTGATTCAGGGATTAGTCATAGTAATGTGATTGATAGAGTATTATCACTTAACAGTAAACTTAATGATCCATTATCTGAAACAGAGATTCATTCTACTATCAGTATTACTATAGCTAAGAAATTAGCTGATAAATAACCCACAATTAAGCCCTTGTTCTGAGGGCTTACCAACTAACCATAGAAGAGAAAACCAAATGGACAATAATCTATGCCTTATTGTAGGACACCCATCATCAGGTAAATCAACTAGTCTTCAATATCTAAAAGAACCAGAGACAGTAGTCTATTTTAATGCAGACTGTAAAGCTCTACCCTTTAAGATGAAGTTTGCCGCTAATATGGCTATTACTGATCCTTTAGATTTATTGGATTACCTTGATGATTGTGCAGAGAACGATGATGTTAAGACTATCATTGTAGATACTATCACTTACCTTATGAGGACATATAAAACACTGTATGTCGATGAGGCTAATGATTCTAGGCAAGCTTGGGGTAATTATGGAAAGTTTTACAATAAGCTTATGCTTAAGCTCAAGACTCTTTCTAATGATAAGACTGTCATTATCCTTGCCCACGCTACAGAGGAATATGATGAAGATAGTGGTAATACTGTCTCTAAGCTTGTACTTCAAGGAGGAGCTGGTAAAGCATCTGAAGGAGATTTTACTACGATTGTAGAAGCCAAAAGTAAACCACTAAACAAGAAGCTTATGAAGTATGAGAATGAGCTCTTAAGCTTCACTGAATGGGAAAAGGAGGATGGAATCAAATATGTGTTTGTAACACGTAAGACTAAAAATGAACCTAATACATTAGCTAGAAGTGCTAATGATTTGTGGGAAAGAGAAATGCTATATATTGATAATAGCATTCAACATTTAATCAATAGATTAGAGGAATATTACAGTGACTAAAAAAGTTGGTATTTTAACTATTATGGAGAATCCAGAGCATACTCTATTAGAATTAGCACTCTCCATTCATAAAGATAGTTTTAAGGAATATGAAGATATTTTACCAGTCTTTACTGCTTTAGTTAATGATAAAGAATATTATGAAACTTTAAATTTAATTAAACTTATTGTTAAGACTGTAGATGATGAGAGAATTGAGTACACTTCAATGAGTCTCTTAGATGTTATTATCAAGCTTTATCACGAAGAAAGAACAGAAGACAGTCTTGCATTATACAAGTGTATTCAAAAAAAGTTACCATTACTTATAAAAGTCTTAGATGGCTCATACGAGAGCTCTATTACTAATAGTAATCCAATACCAACCCATATTAAACAAAAGGAGAAAATCGACATTAAACAACTAATAGAAGACCATTGGCACTATGTAGGCGGATTAATAGAAACCACTACATACGACACTGAGAACTTTACTCTAGATGCTCTAGAGTACATTTATAAAACCAGTTTTGAACATGGATTCAAACATGCATTGCAATTAAACAAATAAACAAATAAGAGGAATAGAAAAGTGAAATTCGGAAAACAAGCAAATAGAAGAGTAAAGTCATCAATTACTGATACTGTTCGTAATACTGGAGTTACATTAGCAACTGACATTTATCTTGGTACTGTAAAGAAAGCTTATATTCAAGAGACTCAAGCAGGAGCTAATATGTTCAAACTAGAAATTAAGTTTGAAGGTGGAAAGGTTCTAAGAGCTAGTGAATGCATATTCTCAGGTGATGATAAAGGTAATTCTAATACCTATATCGATAAGAACTCAGGAGAGGAGAAATACCTTCCAGGATGGGATTTCCTTACTGAATTCTTATCAGCAACCTTAGGAGAAGACCTTATTGATGATAATGATGAGATTAAGAATATCTTGGATTTACATGAAGATGGTGATGTAGAGAATAGAGCAGTAATGATTTATGACTTCGATAAGAAGAAAGAAATCCCTACTAAAGTTCCTGTCATTGTACCTGTAATTGGTAAAGAGATTCGTGTAGGAGTTCAGGATGTCTTCATTGATATTCCACTAAAGAAAGATGGTAAATACGTCCGTAAGGACAATAAGAACGTACCATCAGGCAAATACACTCGTGTGAATATAATGGATAAATTCTTCAATGCTGAGACAGGACAAACTCATAATGAGTTTGTAGAAGATAAAGACCCTGAGTTCTATAAGAAATGGCTCACAATGAAAGGATATGTTTTCGATAGGACTGAGAATAGTATTGCTCCTGTAAAGGACGGTAAGGTAGTAGCTGCTACTGATAATGGCGAATCATCTGGTAAAGATGGTAAGCGTTCTACTAAGAGTCTATTCAATAAATAATCCATAAAGGTTTAGCTCTCTCACCTTAAGCAGAGAGCATTACAAGAGGAAATGAAAATGAGTAAACAACTCAAAGTATTGAAACAAGCAAATGAAGTAGCTGTATTAGTTGATGGTTCAACTTTAATCAGTCAAAATAAATTAGCTAGACTATTAAATGTTAAACGCAGTACATTGTCTATGCGTATTGGCAAACAAAATTATAATAGTTCTAACGGTTTAGATGAAAAAACTGCCTTTTCGTTGGCAACCTACTATGCCTATGAATCAAAGGTTTGCACACAGGAAGCTAAGGATTTCTTGGCAAAGCTTGGTGAGGGGGGAATGAGAGCTTATAACTACTCACAAGCAGGTTATAAGTTCAATGCTACTCCACAGATTCCTACAGCATTAGAACTTGCCAAACAGACAGTTCGGCTACTAGAGCAAGTAGAAGCACAGAAAGAGCAGATTAAGGATGATGCTATATTGACTGCTAAATCTGATAAATACTTTCCAGTTAGTCACGTGAAGAAGCTGAATCCAGCATTGAAGATTCATGCTCCATATCTGAGTAAAACTAGTCAAGAATTGGGTTATCCTATTAAGCAGTTATTCTCAAACTATGACACAGTGATAATTAATACTTACCATTATGATGTATGGATAAAGCTATATCCTAATATCAAACTATAACCCATAGGAGTTAGCTGGTCTCCTCAAAACCAGCATTAATAGAGGACTAATTATGAAAGATAAAGTAGTACTAAGCTGTGATCCTGGGACTAAAGGTGCTATATGCATCCTTAATGTCCATGATAGGTCTACAGAGTTCATATCGAATGATTTACCACCCTATGACATCTATACGGAGCTACAAGAGATACAGGCTAAATATGAGATAGTAGCTATAGGAATAGAGAAGGTTCATGCTATACAAGGAACCAGTGCAGGTAGTAACTTTAAATTTGGTTACAATACAGGAATGGTTACTGGATTATTATCAACACTGGATTCTAGCTTATATGAGATTACACCTTCAGTATGGCAGAGACATATTGGATTGAGTATTCCTAAGGGTCTAAGCCTTTCTAAGAGGAAAGCTCGTATTAAGAAGGGTGTAGGAGCCATATGCGCTAGACTCTACCCTAGAGCTAAAATACGAGGGATTAGAGGTGGATTAAAAGATGGACGAAGTGATGCTTTGATGATTGCTCATACTGTAATGGAGCAACACTATCTAGATAAATTATAACCAAGAGGAAATGAAATGAGTAAAGAACTCAAAGTAACAAAAAAAGATATTGTATTTAATATAAGTGGAGAAGGATTCGTGAGTCAACGAAGCCTAGCTAAATTATTGGGTATGGCTTGGACTACTTTTAACGATAATTTCAAAAAGCTACAGTCATCCGTCCACGTAAAAGTCAATAAAAACAACCAGATACACGAAGATTCTCTTTATGATGTGGTTGAATTTATGGCAAAAAGACTTAAAGCAAACCAGTCCACTAAAGATTTCTTTAATAAACTCAAGAAGTTAGGAGCAAGAACTTTATTAGTAGGCTTATCTGGCAATCCGACCACTACTACAAATCAAGTGGTCAGTGTGCCTATGACCTACAAGGAAGCCTTACTTATGCTTATTGAGAAAGAGGAGGAAAGAGAGAAATTACAACTCACAGTAGATGATAGGAACATTGAAACCAATAAATCTGATGAATGGTTTCCTGTCAGTCATGTAAAAGCTCTTAATCCATCTCTTATTATAAGTGGTGCAAAGCTCTCAAAAATGTCAAGAGAGCTTGAGCTACCTATAAAGAAATTGTTCAGTAACTACAATACTGTAACTACTAACACTTACCATTATGAAGTATGGATGGAATTATACCCTAACATTAAATTATAAAAGGAAAATAAAATGAAGATTACACTTAATATTGAAATTGATAATCCAGCAGAATTATTACCCATTGCTACAGCATTAGCTACTGTACAAAGTGTTATTGATACACAACCTTCAAATTCGCATTCAGAGCCCGTAGGAGAGCTTCCAACACCTCAGGTATGTCCTAGTATACCAAAGCCTAAGAAAGCCTCTCAGAAAGCATCTGAGAAGGTCGATAATTCTTCTTTTGATAGAGAAGCTTTAGAAATTGAAGCCAAGGAACTTGGAATCACATTTAGGAGTGATATTAAAGATTCTACTCTAGCTCAAAGAATTAAGACTTATAAGGAGAAGAATCCAACTCCTTCTAATTCTAATTCTAATTCTAAGCTTGATAATAAGCCTATTGTCCTTGGAGAAGATGAAGCCAAGGATGAGTTGAGAGAGCTTATTAGAGCCAAAGCTAAAGAGAAGGGAGAGGAGAAAGAAAAAGAAGAGAAAAAGCCTCAAGAGGAGCTTCAGGAAGAGGAAAAGGAAGAACCTGAAACTCCTAAAGAGGAAGAGTTTAATAATATCCCAGAAGAGGTTGTAGAGGAAGTTAAAGATGACCCTCTTAAAGCTGCTTTAGGTAAACGTAAACGAGCTATACAGTCGAATAAACTAAAAAGAGTTAAGAAAATAGCTTGGGAATAAATCAATAAAGGACTATTTTGATAGATTGGGATAAAGCTTATAAAGCGAAAGAAACTTATTGGAATGAAAAAATTAATAAATCTCTTCATTCCAATATTATATGTGAGTTAGAGAAACTAGAAAGTGATAATCATGATGATAGTGATGACTTTCTTGAATCTCTAACTATATTGCTAAGATTAATAGCATTATTGTTTTTTTCAAAAAATTAATCAAATATAGGAGTAGATGGAATATAGTTGAATAAAGCTGGTTTAACAAGAGATTCTTTTATATCTTCTATACTAGCTCCATTTAATTGTATTCCATTAAAACCTATAAAACTCTGAGTAGGATTAGGAATAGGATTATCAGTGAGAGAATCCAATAAATGATACATTAACATATTTGCTGGTTTATCTTTGTACAAATCTACAACCGTCTGAGCTGATCTAAGAGCGTACTTAGAAAAGTTCCATACTCCATTATCATTTAACCATTGTAAAGGTACAGAAGTATTTTCATCATATGATACGAATTGTTTAATTACAGCTTTTATAGCTTCATCACTATCCATTTTATCTTCTTGAGTATACTTTTTATAAAGAGCATATCTAGCAACAAAGTCTGATACTTGAGTAGTATATGTCAACATATCACTGGCTACAGTATCTCTAGTAATATAAAAATTAGAAGCAATTCTTTTCACTGGTTCAGGAATACTATCAATAATATCATTAATAGTATCAATTAATTCTTTGGGAACGATACTCTCGTATACTTGTTTAATTTTGTTTTCTTTAATAGTAATGTCTTCTACATTAGGAGAGTAAGCACCTTTCTCTATGAGAGGCGATACTGGATTGTTAGTAATATGCTTTATTAAAGCTTTAATCCTGCTTAAATCATCTTTAGTGGCTGTATTGGAGTATTCTTTTAATTGAAGACTAATCAATTCATCAGTATCTTTGATGTATTGAGTTATAAACTTTAATCCTTCTACTTGGTCTCTAGCAGCTTTAGAACCAGTTAATCCTCTAATCCTCAATACTACTGTATTACTTAAGAAATTATTCTTCCAAGTGGAAGGAGTGAGTAATACTACTGTTCTTTTCCATTCAGCTACACCTGCTTGCCAGAATCTTGCTGAATAGTGCAAATATTTCCTGAGATGAGCATTCATCTCATAACCACTCTTCTTATTAAAGAATTCTATCAATCCTCCTTTTCTAAATCCAAATACTAAAGGTATAAGACTATCAGTTATCATTATAGGATTACCTTTACCAAATAATGACTCTAAATAATCCCAATCCTCAGAAGGAATCATCTGAGAGATTTCAGCTATTTCAGGGTCAGTACTATTAGGGTCTAATTCAACATAGAGACTATTAGGATATTGATTCCTATCTCTCCATTGTTCATAGATTAGCTTACTGATTTCTCTGTTGGTTTCTTTACTTTTAGTTTTATTAAGATTATCACTAACATTATGAGCTACTGATTTAGCAGCATGGGTTTTCATGTTTAGAACTTCTCTTTTAATCTTATGATTAATAATAGTTCTGTAAGATGTTACATCTCCATTATTAGCAAGAGTAGGGGCAAATATCTGTCTCGGTTTAGTAGGAACTTCTCCTCTATAAAGTTTTACAATTTCTTTATCCCTATAAATATTGAGTCTCTCTATATGTTCATATGCAGCTCTTAGGCGGTCATTAACGGTATCTCCATCATAAACATCATGATAATAATCCTTGATGTCAAATCCTTTATTAGTGCCTTCTGTATTATAAGCGAATGAACCATTCTGCCATTCTGCTTCTGTATTGAATTTAGAGAAAAATAATCCATTCTTATTACCAGTTTCCTTATATAACTCCATACCATATTTCTGCTTCAATTCTTTGGCTTTAGAGAGAGGTGCAATCATAATCTTTCTATGAAGGTCAATATCCTCCTTACTATGTCCTCTAATCAATTGAGTTTTATTATCAGCAAATCCAGCAGAGATTACTTCTTGATAAGATGCATAATGTAATGCCATCATATTAACTATACCATTATTACCACCTCTATTAGAGTCATACTCTTTTCTGATAATCTTCTTAGCATTTTCTAATGCAGTAGGTTCCATAGTTGCTAAATGTTGTAATGAAACCAATACCTCTAGATCTTTCTCAATTATTGAAGCTCTTTTTTTAGAGAAATGTTTCCTTAATTTATTAGGGATTAACATCTGTTGAGCTATGACATGAGCATTCATAGCATGATTTCTAATTGTAGGTTCACCATGAGCAGTAAAATTCGCTAAGGATTCAGCTTGTGCAAGCATAATATTGGATATTCCTGAATTCCCCACAGAGACAATAATATTGCGCTTATACAGGTCTATAGCGTCAACTAAAGCAATATCATTCTCTAATACACTCATTAATCCTTCCATGCCCATATTTTGATAAATATGATATAGCTCTCCTCTAATAACTGTTTCATTGAGATTATCCCAATCTTTAGCAGTAAAATTAGAACCATCAGAAAATGCTTCTACTACGTTTTTAACTGTAGCATTAATAATATTCTGATTAATTCTTTGATTAACAGAAGTTCCTTTATGGAGTAAATCAGCTTGAGCTTGTTTCTTTTTATTATTGGATTTTATTTCTTTAAAGAATTGATATGCAAAGTTTCTCCTATTATTAATCATTAGATCATGAAGCTTTTGGAATTCTTTACCATATCTTTTATTAAGAGCAATCAGAGGAATTGATAGTATAATTTTCTTATACTTCTTAGTAAGACTACTCAAATTCTTACCTTGTTCAATAGCATTAGTTCTAGGTTTGTAAGTCTTTTGCATAAACTTGACATAACCTTTAGTAACTTTATTAGCAATAAAACTAGCTAATTTATCATTAACATTATTTTCTATATTTTTTCTATTGGTTTCAATCATAAGATTCTTTCTATACTCGTTTTCAGCATAGCGTTTAATCTCTTTCAATCTTGCATCAATAGTCTGATCTCCTTTTAATTTACCAAGCTTATGACCATTAGAGAATGCAGCTATTAATTTTGCCCAAATAGATTTTAATAATTCTAGTATTCCTGTTTTCTTTGGATTTTTAACTTTATGTTCTTGAAATGCATTTCTTACCACTTCATTAGTTTCAGCAAATACAGCAAATTCATAGATACCATTCTCTGATTTAAAGATATAGTCAAATTTCTCTTTAGCAGCAATCTTCTCATTGGATTCACTATGATAAAATTCAATATTACCTGCTTTATCTCTAGGGTAGAATATTGCCTCAGGAGGTAATCCTTTGTCTTTCATGACCTCTGTAATAGCATCTAATGCTTTCTCCTGAAGGTCTCTTAATTCCATGTAAGCATCACTACCATTTTCTAACATCTTAGACCAGAAGATATGAGCGAACTCATGAGCAAAGATTTCCTGTTGACTCATATCATGAGAAGAATATCTGGATTGCTTATTAGTATAATTCAGTTTTACTATAGCTCCTGTATTCTCTCCTGAATTCGTATCTCCACCCTCATGAACATCAAGATGAACATACTCATCCAATTCATTTAAGAGAGGAACCAGTGATTCTTCAAGATAGTTACGGAGATATTCTATATGAGCCTTAGATTCCTGCTTACCACCAGTAAAAGTGATACTATCAAATAGTGTAAGAACATTATTACCATTGACTCTATGAGTTTCTCTCTTTACACCTAACCTTGCTCCTCCTGGATTAGATTTAAAAGTTGTAGCGCTATTACTGTTGGTAATACCAAATTTATTAAACTTACTTCTCGCTACTTCTTGATATTTTTCCCAACCAGTCCATGTATCTCTATCATCAACAGAGAACATTTTTTCTATATCTTGGTCAGTAATTTCTACGCTATTATAATCTAAGTATTCTAGTAATTTCTCATCTTTGATATTGTAAGCTACTATTTCATTAAGATTATTTCTTAATTCCTGTTGCTTCATATACTCTTTCTTAATAAGAGTATTAACTAAATCATTATACTGTCTATGTCTATATCTCTTAGCAATAATTTGTTTAGGAGTCTTCTCAGGCATAGCCTTATAATTATGAATCTTTAAAGCTTTTTTCTTAATTTTGGCTTGATTTATTCTTATAGGAGATTCCACAAACTTCTTTACTTTATTAGAAAGATTGTTCCTAAACGTCTTCTGAGGCTTATTGAGAGCTTCTAATTGAACAGGGGTAAGTTGATCAAGAGAAGTAATAAACTCTTCTGTAGAGTCCTCTACTTGCTTCTGATAGACAATATCGAATTTTTTAATATAGTCATCTAATTCTTTAGAAACCAAAACATCCTGAGTATCATTGAATTGTTTTAATAATCTAGCGTAAGAATATTCTGCTACTTTATTAATTTGTTTTAATTTATTATTCAATTCATTTAAAGTTTTAAGAGGTTTTGCATTAGGATGTTCAATATTCCATTGAGCAATTCTATTACCTTTATCAGCAAGCTTTTGCATTTCTTTTTCTATACTAAGCTTTGCTGGTCTTTCACTATCAGGAATTTGATATGCTGACTCTACATCAGGAAAATTATCTACAGTTTTAATAGTTCTTAAAAAATGATTCTTAGTGATAGAAATATCTAATAAATGCATATCTATCTCATCTTTCCACATAGAAATTGTAGAGTATCCTTTCTCTAATTGATGTTTAAAAATAGCTTCTTTCTTTGCTAATTGTTTAATAGCAATTCTATATTCATCATTCTTTTTGTAATCAAATTCTCCTCTAAGTAAAAAAGTTTTTATTAATTCTAACTTAGCTACTTTTTGTTGATTTTGGAATTGCTTTAATAATTGAGCCCTTAATCCTTCCTGTTGTTTTATTATATCTGGATTATTAAAAGCTTCTTCTATGGCTTCTTGATACCCCTCAATGTCTTGTTTATTAGCTTTAATATTTTTAAGCATTTGAGTTAATCGTTTCTCAATTTCCTCATGAAAATTCCAATTTCTTTCAATATCCCATAAAGCCTTATTCATGGCTTTTCCTGGATTGATATAGCCTTTTTTAGCAGCATCCTTGAATACTTTAGTAGAAATAAGAGAAGCATCATATACGTGATCTAGAGTGGATAGTTTTCCTTGTTTGAACAATTTGAATAATGCTCCCTGGATATGAGAATCTATGATCATAGCCTGAACCATACCAGGTAATACTGAAGTCTCTTTCTTTAATACTTTAACTTCTAATGGCAATGTCTTAGATTTTTTACTATCTTTACGACCCTTCTCATTACGAAATTGGATACCTCTACCAGTCTTATCCTTGACTATCATTTTAGTGTCAATTTCGGCAGTTTCTTGTTCCATGAACATCATTTCTTCCTCATATCCTTTAGAGGAAGGAGTAGGGTATGAAGCCATCATTCCTGATTTGATTAATTGAGCTATTACTATATCTCGTTCTTTCTTAGTGAGAGTTACAAATTTAGCATCTATACCAAGTCTCTCAGCTTTTTTCTTTATGGCTTTAGTAGTAAGTCTTTTTTCTTCTAATTTAGTAATTGTAGCTTGGACAGAAGCCATACTATTAATAATTGATATGCCTTTCATGGCAGAACCTAATTGGATTTTATTAGCATAATCTATAGCTTTTCCAATATTATCTTTCATCAAGAAATAAGAATTATTAATCTCTCTAGCATTAAATTTAAATTGATTGACTTCTTTTCTAGTAGTAGGAACTATAGTGTTACTACCATAAATTTTTTTAACCGTTTCGTTAAAAGCTTTTAACTCTGTTTTAAAGACATCATTATTACTGTTATTAATTTCTGAATATCGTTTGTATACTGCTTTTTCTAATTCGGAAACTTTAGAGTCTAAAATTCCATTAAGAGATGAACCATAGATTACTGCTATTAAAATAAACTTAAAGAAATCTCTTTCTAACTCTGTCGATACTTTATCAGCAGTGGGTTCTGCAATAGTATTTTTAGCAACTGATACTTGACTACTTTTAGAAAGTATTCCTATTATTGCTTTAGTTCCTTCAACATCTTCTTTAGTATTTCTTGGATCACTTAATATGGAAGATAGCTTTCTCATAGCCACATCAGTAAGTTTTTTATAGTTGTCTTTACTATCTTTATCGAAAACTTCATAGATTCCTTGGATTGTTGTGTCTTCTACAATTCCTCCTCTTTTCATTACATCAATGACTTTAGAGAAGGTTTCCATTCCTCCGCTATGACCAAGCTTACCAGAAGCCATCATCCAAGATACAGCTACAGGCCCATGTGTCTTGCCATCAATCTCTCTAGGAGCGTATACAAGGTTCTTAGAAGTTTTGTTGACCTTATAGTTATGATAAATCGCATGGAGCTCTGAGAGAGCCTGTAAGCCCATATGACCACCATCTGTAAGGTCTATGGCTTTTGCTAGTATTGCTGCATCTTTAGTTGATAATTCATTCTTCTGCGCTAATACATGAGGCTTCCATCCAGCTTGAGCTTTGGCTTCCTCAGTTCCATTAATATAGAGGTCTCTCTCCTTGTCTGTGAACTCCCAAGTAGGTTTAGTAATAGCTTTACCATCTTTATCAGTTTCACCTTTCTTAGTAGGTCTTAATTCAGTCTCTGGCTTAGCGAGTAATACTCCATTAGCAAGACCTCTATCCTTAAGATCAAAGTAAGCCATAATATCTGGATGGTATTCAATACTCCCATTCTTAAGCCAGAAGAACTCATTCATTTGTTCTTGCCACTTATCAGAATATTCAACATCGAATGCTACTGCTAGAGATTGTTGTAGTAATCTAAAATCATCTGGATTAGTAACATTGAGTTCTACTCTAGCTCCTACTTGTTCCATAAGCATACGAACATTCTTATCAGTTCTAGTAGCACCAGCTTCCTGAGATACTCTTAAATTACGAGTAACATTATTCTCAAAATAAATTGGATTTCCTTTATTCGTTTCATTTAGAATATTTATGATATACCCTATAGAAGTATCGACTGTTCTAGCTTTGCTCTCTATGGGGATTCTAAGAGCTTCTATATGCTCATCTGGATTTTCAACATCATTGATAATGCTTAATACTGTAGCTCCAAATAAATTTAAATCATTAAAGATAGATTGATTGATTTTCCATTCTATTTGAGAAGCAGTGTGAGTCATTTCAGTCATTAGAGAAGGAGCTTTCTGCCCTGGAATACTCTTTTTTACAGGAACCTTTTCTTCTTTCTTATAAACTGGTTTTTTAGTGACAAATTGTTCAGTGTAAGTTACACCAGTCAAATCCTTGATGAATTTGTTACCTTTAAATTCTTTGAAATCTTCAGATAATCTGAATAAATTGTCAGGAACTATTCTAATTTGAGTTTCATTATCAATTTTAGTATTGACATGAATAAAATCAGTATAAGCATTAGGATTATCAGATAATTCACCTATTAATTGATTACCTCTACCTCTTTTATAGTTATCAAGGATTTTATTCTGTATAGATTTTACTTGAATGAATCCAGCTTCTTTAGCCATCTCTATAGCATAATTACCAAGAGCAGCATGGAAAGCTTCTTCAAGATTACCATTAGCATATTGTTCTGGATGCTTAATTTTTAAATTAAGCATAAAAGCCATATCTCTTCCTAGTCTCTGGATGACAGGAGCAGAAAGAGTTCCTAATGATCTACCAAAGTTGTAAGTTTTATCAGGTAAGGTTTCTTCATCCTTAATATTAAACAAGCTCTTAACAGCATCAGGACTATTATCTATGGTTCCTAACATTTCAGATGAGTAATACCGCCAGAATGCTATCGATGCAACCTCTACAATTTGATTATGAATCTTACCAGTCTCTTTGCTGTAGAATGCCCTTAGAACGTCCTCAGAGGCTTCTGAGAGGTGAGTAGGAAGAACTTGCTGGTTAGAGTCTATGTTTCCATAAATCACGTCAGAATAGAGATTGAATTGCTTATAAACTTTAGCCAAACTATCAAATAATGCAGAATTTTTTCTGAATGGTTCAAAATGATTTTTAGTATCAATATCCTTATAAATTAAAGTAGACTTTTCTGAATTAGCTAATCCATCTAATAATCCATAGAGTTTTGCTATTAGAGGAGCTTTAGTATGACTAGACCTGACAGTGAACATTTCTTTACTGGGAATAACACTATTAGGCATATTTTCTTTATTAGAATTACCAACTTCATAAACATACTCGGATAGGTCTACCATTTGATGTTGGATTATGTCAAAGACTTGTCTAGCAGTATTTTCTCCATAATGTTTTCTTGGATTAGCAATAAGATCATAAGATTCAATTTGTTGTAATGATCCTATTTTAGTAGGAATATTAGTATCATTTGAATCTGCTACTCTAGTTTCTAGGATATTAGTTTTTAGCTCAGTAAGTTTTATACTGGCTTCTTCTTTAGTAGTTTTAATAAGTTTTTTAACTTCTTTTTTAACTCCAATATTAATTTTATTTTTCTTCTTTAATTTCTTTTCAATAGAATCATGCTTATAAAGTTGTTTTAATATTCTATGCTCTTTACCAGTGAGTTTAATATGATCTTTAGCTATAGTTCCAATTATTGAATTATTTCCTTTAGGGTTATTCTTAATATATTTGATTCTACTATCTCTAAACTCTTTGGTAATTACTCTCCTTCTATAAGCAGTATTATAAAAAAATACAGCTTCTGCCGTAATATCACTATTACTTCTAAATCTAGCTACTATTCTTCTTAATAGAGAATCATAAATTTGAGTATTAATAGTATCTTTAGTAATTCTAACTTGTCCTTTAATTTTCTTCTTTTGCTTAAATGGAATAGTATTACCAAACTGATCACGAATAATTGATTCCAATTGAATAATTCTATCAAAAGTATTCTTATTAAATTTGAATCCAGATTCTAGTAATTCTGTTGCTGTATTCTCTTTGTAATCTACTATTACTTGTTTTTGGTTAGCAAGCTTTCTTCTTTTTAATCTAAATCTATCTTTAGATTTTTCTATTACTAATTGATTAGTATCGAATACTAGAATATCAGTTAATGCCTCAATATACTCATCATAAGCCTTCTTAGCCTTTCTAAATTCTTCACTTTCCTTGAGGTACTTGGAATCAATAGAACCTCCATAAAGCATTGTACGGATAGCTTCTATAAGTTTAGTGTTTCTATTATAGTAACCTTTAGGTCTCTTTATAGGAGCCAATCCTTGCTTCTTTCTGACTTTATTAAACTTAATATCAGCTATTTTTTGTTCCTTGGATTTACCCAAACCAACAATTTCATACCCTTCCATGAATTGCTCTACAGTAAGATTTTTGTTAGCTTCTAGCTGAGCCGATAATTTTGCTGCTGTATCAATGTCTCCTGTTAATAAAGCTCTATTACGTTTCTTGTAAAGCTCTAAAGCATATTTGTAATTTAAAAGTATTCCTTCATTTTTCTTCATCATATTAATAAATGCTTTAGCATCCTTAATATTATCAGGAATAAAATTATAGGATCGTAGTCTTCTTTTTATAATACTCTCTAACTGCCTAATAATCTGACCTTCAGTAGGAGGTTTCTCTTTAGTAGTATCAGTAGTAGTTGGTTTGAAACTAAGAACTTTATTAGATTTTAATTCTTGAACTAAATTTATTAATGTTTCTATATTACCATTAACATAATTCAATAAATCAGAAATTTCTTGATTGAATTCTGAATCATATTCAATAATAAAATCTTCATTAGCACTAACATCAATATAATCTTCTTCTATTTTAGTAATCTTTTTAGTACTAGTAGTATAAGTTAATTGTTTTTTGGTTTGATTTATAGATTCAGAATTAATAAGAGAAGCTATTATTGAAACCAATTTAACTGGTAATTTAATTTGATTAATAATATCTTTCTCACTTCTAATCTTAGGATTTTCATGATAAGCATCTTTTTCTAATCTAATCTTATTTTGTTTATTAAACCAATTATTATATTTTCTAAGACTAAGATTAGCTTCTTCTTGGGTAATAATATTATTTTCTAGTAAAGAATCGATAATAGTTTTGAAATTCTTAGTGCTCTTAAAAATATTCTCAGTAATATCTTTTTTATTTTTTTCAGTTATAGTTTCTTTTATTACTATACTCTTTTTTAAATTGACTAATTCATTATACTTGTCGATTTCAATTAACAATTGAAGTAATTGATTATCAGTTATATTAGCTCCTATACCATTAGAGTCTAATAATATTCTAACTTTTTTAACAGTTTGACTATTAATATCATTATTTTCTATAGATGTTAATAAAGCATCAATAAGCTTCTTAAAAATGAACTTGTCTTCTTTAGCATATTGTTCAAATAGAAGTTTGGTTAGTAAATTATCTTTACCAAATAATTCTATTACTGCTTTTAACACCATTTCTTCATTAGTAGTATTCTCATCTAATGTAATATCAGAATTAAGTGTAAGCTCTTTAGAATCAATTTTCTCTTTAGTGAGATTAACTTTTTTAGTTTCTATTAATGTTTTACTTTCATTAGTTATAAGTTCTTTTATAAGACTAATAATAAGATTCTTATCCTTTAATTCTAGTTCATTTAGTTTCTTAAACAAACTTTCAGTAGTATCAATACTCTTATCAGAAACCAAACTAGCAATCTTTCTGACATCTTCTGGATTAAGATTGTATGGTTTAAGAAAATTCAATACAGTTGCTACTGTTGCAAAATGTTTCCTCACAACAGCCCTAGAAGCTCTTCTAAGAGGAGTTTTATTGTATCTATCCCTAAGGTGCGCATAAAGCTTTTCAAGAGCTGTAAGCCCAATATCAACCCCTGCTTCAACTGATTTCAAATTGTCTTTTAAACCAATCTCAGATACTTTAATAGAAGTTCCTTTTTTAATAAATTCTTTAATTTTTTTAATCAAAAAATTCTTTCTATTTTCAGTTTTAAAAACTGTATTATCTTTCTCTGGTTTTTGTTTAACTTGTAAATTAGCTCTTTGTAATTCATTTACAGCATCAGCTTTAATATTCACATTAGAAAGTTTATCATTAGCATATTGCTGATAATAATTTGCTAGAAGTCTAATATTATCTAAATTAATTCTATTAGGATTGATTAATCTATTTTTAATAATTTTATAATGATTCTCTAGGAGAGAGATTTCCTCATGTAATTTTTTATAACTATCATTATCAGAATCAAGATTTTTATCTTTATACTGTTGCTCTTTGGCTTTAAGTTGATTTATCTTTTTTTGAATAAATTCAGCAATCTCTAGTCTTTTCTTTATTAAAATTTCTTTATATTGCTTACTGGTAATAGAAGTTTCTCTAACATTATCGTTATCAAAATAGTTTTTAATTCTTTTAGCTTCAAATTTGCTATTGATAATATTAGAAGCAGTAATATCTGAAATTACACCTAATTGGTTAATTTGCTCTGAATCTTTTTTAGCAATAGCTTTTGTTTCTTGTATATACTGTTTTATAGCTTTTTGAGACAATTCCATTAATTTTACTTCATGACTCATATACTTCAATAGAAGTTCTGCTGGTTTAGTATTACCAGCAAAAATCTCAAGAGTAGCACTACTATCTGAAAGTTTAACAGTAATACTACCTCTGTCTATTTGGTTTACTTTCTGGATTGCTTGTTTAAGCTTTATTACTTTCTCTTTATGACCTCTTACCCATGAATCTAAACGAGCCGTAGCAGCTTCTACTTGATCAATCTTACCTTGAACAAGAGCATTAGTAATTGAATCAATATAGCCTTTTAAACCAAGTTTACCAGCAGTATTAGTGGTAGCAGATAAGACATCTTGGAATACTGTAAAAATAGTTTTATTCTCACCACTTCTAAGAGCAATCTTATTAGCATTAGCATTTTTCTCTAATTCTTTAACATTCTGAGCTGATTGATCGAACTGATTGAGTAATTTGAGCATACTAGTAGCTTTATTCTTAACATCAGCACTTAATGCTTTATTATTAATAATGGCTTCTAAGAAATCCCTATGATTATCTCTTTCAGTTTGAGTAGAACCAAAGACATTAGTAGTTTTAGGGATTAAATTCTCTTTAAGATTATTTTCGAATTTAGTAATATCTTGTCTACTATAAGAATCATTTACAGCATTAACTGATTCTATGTTTAACTCTTGATTACTCTTTAATCCAGTAGCAATTAAGATTTGTTGACTACCTTGTTTAATAGCGGTTTTAAGTTTAGTTTCTAACTCATCATATTTTTTATTAATCTGTTCTTCTTGTAATTTTATTAGCTCAGGAGTGTCAGTTTTTTTAATAGTAGACAATTCTGTTTGTCTCTTTATTTCATTTTGATCTAATAAATTATGAGCTGATGAAATATCATTTATTGTTAATCTTTCTACAGGAGTATTTACTATCCTATTAGCTGTTTCTATATAATCAAAATCATCTTCTTTAATAATACTAAGAGGAATTACAGGCTGTACTCCTACTCTTTGATTAGCAGTTAATACCTCAGGACTACCTCTATTAATAGTACTTTCTAAACGGGTTTTAAATGTATTATACTTTTTGTTTATACCTTCTATTTTGAGTTTTTTCTGATCTTCTTTGAGAGTATCAGAAATAGAATCCAACTCTATTTGTCTTTTAGTTTCATTCTGGTTTAAAAGATTTTGAGCTGTTTCTATATCAGTATCTGTTAAATTACTAGTATGAATCTTAGAAATTTTATCAACAGTGTCTTCATAATTGAAATCATCCTTCTGGATAATTTGTTCTGGTATTACTGGTTGAATTGATTGAACACTCTGATTAATAATATCAGTTTTAAATTGAGCTGATATATCATTTTTAAATTTAGTTAATTCATTTATTTTTCTATTAATTTCTTCTAATCTAGTTTCCTGCTCAATAGAAAGATCTTTTACTTTACTTAATGCTACCTTTTCTTTTACTAATGTTAATTGAATCTTACCAATATCATTTTTAATATCAGCTTCTGATCTATCAATAGCTCTATATTCTTTGCTAAATAATAAATCATATGCTTTATCGACATTATAAGTTTTAGCTTTAGTATTAGTGATATTTTCAATAATCTTTTCAGGAGTAGCATTCACAACATCATATGCTGCTTTTACTATAGCTTCATTTTGAGCTTCAGCTATAGCTCTTTTTTTACGATGTAAACCTCCTTCTAGTATACTAGGAGCACCCATAACAAATCCACCAGCAGAAGCTTCTCTGGCTCCTTGAGCAATGATTTTAAGATCATTCTTACTCCAATCACCGACATTCTTAGCAGTTTGTTCTGAGAACTGTACGAATGCTTCTGTTATAGATTCGCCTGTAGAAGCCTTCAGGAAGTCTCCTAGCATCCCTAAAGCAGTTTTAGTCCTACCCCATCGAGGAAGGTCTTTAGCCTTCTTAGCAGCCCATACAATAGCATTTTTACCGCCAAGTAATCCAAGTAATACAGCTTGCTTTCCAAAGTTGGCTGATGTTCCCAAGCTACTGTTAAAGATTTTACCAATCTTACTTTTAGGATTTAAAATTCTTGCTATAGCAGGATCAAAAATTTTATCTTTGGTTCCTGATATTAACTCAGTTTGTCCTAGTTTTACTCCTAGAGCTTTATTCAAGTCCATTAGTTTAGAACCAGTAATATTAAAAGCAGCTGCTGCTTTTGCTATTACTCCTGATTTTTCAGCTTCTGCTACAATAGATTTAGCAATATCAGCTCCTATGGTTCCTGTTGCCAAAAACTCTACATCATTAGCTAATATATTAGCAGGAGTAAGTTTAGTTCCTATCCTAGCAATACTATGAGCCATACCTGCATCAGCAGCAGCAGATAGTGTAGACATTAAAGTTACTATCGCTTTTTCTCCAGTAGTCAATTCTCTTCCTTTTAATTTAGAAGCTTCATCTTGATATTGACTAATACGATCTGCCGCTATTACTGCAAATCCAGTACCACCAGATACTATTGACATTGCTGATGCACCTAATGAAGTTGATATAGTATCCATACTAGCTTTAGGATGTTCTATCATACCTCTCAGACCATCATAGACTGCATTAGCTATGAAATCTGCTCCACTTACTCCTCCGCTAAGCCAATTACCATCTTTAAAGTCTCTAAGACTATTCTTTAAAATTGCTGTTTCTTTGACATCATCGAATACTTGAGCAATATGCTTTTTAGCATTAGCAGTAAGATGAGCATTACTCTGTACTGCTTTATCAAAATAGTCTCTTATTAATTTTCTATCTTTTTTATTTTTATTTAAGAATTGTTTGTACTGTAACTCGGATATTCCATGTAATCCTTTTGGAGTTTTAACAGCATTTATAAGTTTTTTTCCTACTCTTTTTATTACTTCTGGATCATCTAAATTATCAAAAGTAAATCTAGTATTAATAAGAGTTTTTCTATCTTTAAAAGCAACAGTAGTATCTTCAAAAGCTTTATAATTAACCTGTAATCCAGTTTTATTAAGAGCTTCTAATTCTTTTACTGTAAAATTATCATTAGGATTTTCCTTAAATCTTTTTTGTAATGCTGCCATAGCATAAGTATCTTTAGTAAGATCATAATGCCCAGCTACGAATTGTTTTCTAGCAGATTCTTTTTCTTTATTAATTTCTTTGAATTTACTTTCTAATTTCTGAATATTTTCTAATTTAGCAGATTCTTCTCCTGCATATAATCTTTGTCCTAATTCATTTACTTTAGTAACAATACCGCTAGCAGCATTGACTGCACTTCCAACACCAGTATCAATAGCTTGACTAATATATCTTGGAATAGTTAATGCGGCATTACTATCATTGAGTTCATTATCATAAGAAGGAGAATTAATTCCTTCTCGTCTCATAGCTTGTGCTACTTGTTCTTTATTGGCTCGATCATATCCTGCTATAGCTTTTTGATCAGTGTAGAAATCATCATTAGTTTCTGGTCTATAACGTAATAAATCAGATAATTTAATACCATCAGGACTAACGAAATCTACTAGTGTAGCGCCACGACCTGACTTGTCCTCCTCTGGAATTACTATCATTCTTGCTGATGGATTATTAGCAAAGAATTGTTGAGAAATTTGTTTAGCTTTCTCGCCATTATCCAAATAATTGTCTAGAGTAAAATCTTCTGAACTTTGTCCTGAATAATTGAGATAAGCTCTATAACCTTCATTGGCTTTACGTATAAAGTTATTGTAACCTTCTGCATTAGTAAGTTTCCAACTCTCAGGTTTACGTGTCTCAGGGGTATTAACACCAAATAGACGATACTGGGTTCCATCAGACCTAATGAAACTATCACCATCAAGAACTATAAATTCCTTCGTATCAATAAAATCTGCTTGATTAATGACTTCCTGTTGAAATTTAGAATCACTATCCCATAAATCAGCATTAATAGCATTCATCAATGATTTATCAGTTTGTTGCTCAAATTGAGCAGATTCTAATAAGGATTTATTAATATTAGTCATAGCTTCATCTATGACAGAATCACCAGTAAGAACGTCAGGTTGTAAACCAAGAGCTTTACTTACCTCATCACTTGGTTTTAATGATGTAGCATCTCTACTAATACCAGCTAAAGGATTAGGTTCATTAGAAATTTCTCTACCAGTAAATAGTCTTTGCTTTTTCTCTTCTGATACTCTAGCTAATCTCTGCTTCTTTTGATCACTAACGCCTAATCTACGATTAGCATCCGCTATACGTTGATTAAGAATATTCAATTGATCGATAGTATCTTGGTTTAATAGAGATTGTTCAGGAACCGCTAGAGCATTTCTAGTAGGATTATTAATAAGAGATTGTCTTAATTTTTCTGCTAAATCATTAGGTGTTGCCATTAGTAATTCCTACCTTTTTATTTTCAATGGATTTCTAGTTTCATTTACAGTTTTGTTAAACCAATTCCTATTGTACTTCGTATAACCTTCTACCGCATTAGTAGTATCAAAAGTGAAAGGAGACCAATTATCAGTATTCTTACTCATATGCTCTATGAGACCTTTCATATACTCTTCATGACGGCTAGGTTTAATTTTCCTAATTACACCACCATCTAGTATTGCACCACTAGATTGCAGAGAAGTCATAACAGTATCAATCAATTCTTTATCTTTATTATTAAGATTATTATAATGTTTATTAACAGAATCATCTTGTGTTGCAAATTTACTAGCAGTTCCCTTGAGAGGACTAATCTTTCTATCTTCAAATTTACTAACTTTAACAAAATGGTCAAACATTCCCAGAGCTTCTTCTGCTGTTAATTTTTTACCTTTACTTCTAAGAGATTTCAGAGCTCTCTCGTACATTTTAGTAGGAGACAGAGTTTTATCATTTTGAGAAATTATCATAGTTTCATTAACAACATTTGATATGGCTTGTCTTCTTTTAATTTTATCATCTATTTCTTTAACTTTAGCTCTACTAATGGCAGACTTATCTTTTTCAGCTTGGATTCTAGCTCTTCTTAAATCCTCTGCATCTTTAATTTTAAGAAGTTCTGCTTTCTTTTTATCACTATAATAATTATCATCTAATGCATCATATTTAGCGGTCTCAGATTTTAATTTAGCAGTATTAGCTTCTTGTTCAAGATTAGCATTATTAAATGAATTTTCACTAGCAACAGCAGATTTTACTAAAGCAGTTCTAGCCTCATTAATAGCAGTTCCCATAGTTGCAGCTTCTGTATTATCTAGGATTTTCTTATCTTGATTACTTTTAGTAATACCAAGTTCAGCTTTAGCTGCACTTTCTTTAGCTACTAATTCAGGTAAATTACTTTTAATACTAGCGATATTACTTGCTTGTATTAATTTATTTTTACTTTGATTAGTATTATTTGCTATTAGTTTTGTTTTAGCATCTGATAAAGGTATTCCTACATCTTTTTTAGCTTGGATTATTTGAGCATCATAATCTGATTTAGCAATTCCTGTAATCGCTTCAGAAGCTTTATTTTGAGCCTCTAAAAAGGGTAATTGAGCTTTAGTATTAGAATCAATTTGAGAGCTTTTATAAGCGTTCTGCTTCACTATAAGAGCATTATTGCTATTAGTAGAAGCAACCTTTCCTTGAATAGTATCAAGCACTCCTTTATTGACTGCATTATCTGATTGAATCTTTAAAGGCTGAGTTTTAGCAGTATAATTTATGGTTTGTTGTTTACCAGTATTAACCAATCCTTGTCCTATATTACTTAATCTTTTTGATTGAAGATCAAGTATTCCTTTTTGATACCCTTTATATGTATCAGTAAGTCTCAATACATTATCAGCTCCTATACCATCAACCTTCATAGCATCAATATAAGATTGCCTCAATTGTCCTTCATTTTGAGCCAATGACATTTCTTGTATTGCACTGGCAAACTTAGCATCTCTTTGTTCTTTCTCTATTACCGCATTTTTAGCAGCAATTTCTTTGAACATATCTACTAAAGTTTTAGCCCCATTAGCCATCATTTCAGAACCTTTTACCCTAAGATCATTAGAGTCAGAGAAATCCAAATCTCCTAAATTCTTCCAAGTTATTTGTGGCATAACTTACTCCTAAAAATTATTAGCTGCATTGGGGTCTAATTTATGCTTTTGAAACGCCTTATCTGCTTGCTTATTAATAGTATTATAATATTGATCTCTAGTGCCAGTATGCTTTCTATTCTGAATAGCAGCAAAATTTCTTTCTTGTCTTAGAATATCTCTATTCAATAATTTAGCTTGATTCTGATAATCTAATTTATATGCGTTCTTTTTTAGTTCATATTGCTCTCTAGCAAGCTTAGCAGCTTTATATCCATTGTAAATATCCATAATACTAGAAGCTACCTGAGCTCCTCCTGTAAGCCATCCAATGGTTTTATCATCACCAAACATCGATTTCCTAGTAAAATGGAATCCATTATCATTAGATTTAACTCCTAATTGAGGTATAACACCTGTAGGGGTGTTATTAGTAATTCCTAGTCCATTATACTGTAATCCAGTATTAGGAGGCTGTAATGCGAGCTGAGAAGCATCTAATGTAGTAGGAGCATTTCCCCCTACTGAGAATAATTCAGATGGATCATTGCCAGTATTGGCAAGTAAAGGAGTAAAAGATGCATTTGGTTGATATGGGTTAATAGTAGGGGTATTACTCAATCCAGTAGGAATACTTGCTGGGATTGGTATATCTGGTTTTAGCTTTGGTTTTGGTAATACAGGAGTATATTCTGCATAATTATATGTTGCTGTAGGAGCAACTGGATTAATTTCTTTAGTAACAGTTGTAGGGGCATTCCCTATTGCTCTCTGAGAAGCGATATAGCCAGAAGATAGTTTACCCTTACTAATAGGAGTAAACGCCTTAGAGGAGCTCTGAGACGGTCTCTCAGCTACTTTAGCATTAGAAGGAGGAACATAAATGTTTTTATAAACATCAGCGCTATTAGTGATAGTTGAATCAGCAATATTAGTATTAATATCTGCTCCTGATGTTATTTTTTTAAATTGATTTTGTATCCTAGAATCTTTAATGTCTATGCCTAATCCAGAAGCAACATTTACTAAATCATCTACAGTAGTGATACGTTTTAAAGCTTCATTAATTAAATTTTTATTATTAGCTAATTGAGGAAATCTTTTTGGTAATTGTGAAATAGTATCAATAGATGGACTAGCATTAAATAAATCAGTAAGAAATTGTAAATCTTTTGGATTACTAGTAATTCCTGTATTAGCAATTTTATTACTGTTATTCTTTCGTAATTGATCTACTACAGCTCTTAATATTGGAGCTTTACTAATATCTTTTTCTCCTATTAATACAGGCTTAAATTCTGTAGATTTATATTTTATAGATTGATGTTTATTACCTCTTCTTCCTCTATTTTTAATTTTACTTCTACTTTTATTTCTATTTCTAGCCATAATATTACTCCTAAATATTATTAATATCCAAATTTGCTGTAGGGTCTAATAGCATTGCTGTAGAAACTCTAGGGTAATTTATTGCTATTAATCCAGGATTAGCTGTTCTTATAGTTCTATTGATAAATTGTTTAGGAGTTTCTAATAATGCATATATGTCCCCATAATAAGATTCTTCATAAATAAAGTCACTAGGGCTATGAATACTAGTATTAAATTGATTAATATAATCTCCTTCTTTATAAGTATTGTAACTAGGATTTAATGATTGAAGATATTCTTTGGCTTCATTTAATTTCTCATCTAATTCCTTAATTTTGTCATCTAATTCTTTATCCATTTTTGCTAGTTGTCTATTTTCAGCATTTCTAATAAATTGCATACCAGATGATGTTGCATCAACTAATTCTAAAGCTAACTCAATATTATTAGTATTTTCAAATTTCCCAGCTATTGATGATTTTACTACTTGAATTATTATACTAATAATAGCTACTACTTCTTCAGGTAATTCTTTTATTAATTCTTCTACTATCAATCCAATAACTTCATCAACAACATAATTGACTACCTGTTGCTCTACAAATGCTATTAAAGATTGTACTGACCATCCAGCAGGATTCCAAAAATTTGCTATAGCAAATAATTCTAGAGCTACTGTGAATATGAAAGCTATAGCTTTTATCCAAGATACCCACCAAGGAACATGAATTTTTTTTAATTCTACGATTATGAAACAAACACCATATTCATAGCATCTTTTTAAAAGTTTTAGTTTATGGATTTTTTGTTGTCTATCATCAGATGATAACTGAGCAGTTCGTTCTTCTAATACTTCTCTATGAATCGGAATACAATGTTTATTAGTTGCAATATCTCTAGCGTCTCCAGTCTTATCCCCTATAGTATTTAGAGCCCAATAATAATCATTAGCATCAGTCGGTAATGTTCCGTCCCAAGTTTCTAAATCTTTAGGAGTACCTAAAGAAGTTGAAAATTTATAAACATCTAATTGATTTACATTACCTGAATCATCCATATGCCATAATCTTATTTGATCATAACCTCGATACGTGTAAATTACTTCATCTGTTGTGCCTGTTCCATAAAGAGGTTCATGAACTAATTGATAAATGATTTCTAATGCATATTTGTCTTCTTCAAGAGATGCTGGAGGAGTGTCTACAGAAGCTCCTGTAGTGAGTTCTATGCGGTCAAATGAGATTCTATAGTAAAGGTCAGGGATATTAAATTCTACCTCTGTAACATCACCAGGAGCTCGTACAAGTTGTATTGCGCTATCAGAATAATATCTATGAAATGTCCAGTACAAGAGCTCTTTTTCCCATTTATTTTCAGTAGCCAATGATGTCATGAAAGCGATAAAAATATCATTTTTATCTTCTAACGCATCTGCTCGTTCTTGAGCTAATAGATTATCAATTCTTTGTTGCCGTTCAGTATCAGTAGGAGGAGTATACGAACTGTTATGTTGATTTAATTCTATTTCTTCAGCAATCTCTTCGTCTATCTGAGTTTCTACTTGAGTTTTAGACATTCCTCCTTGAGTCTTAATACTATTCAAAATCTCACGAGGATTCATTTGTAGCTTCTTACAAGCTTTCTTAATACTTTTAGCTATAGAATTATCTTTAAGGCTAGAATCCGTTATATTAACTTTATTGAGACGAATAGGAATAAAAGGTAGAACAGTATCAGGAAGTTCAGTTTGAGTAAGAGTTTCTTTTCCAGCTTCTAAATCCCATCTCCCCATGTCATACCAAGTATATGTTATCCGATTATTGTCGAATGTAATTTTTAATTCTATGTGCGGAAATTTCCAATCTAAACCTTCTTTATAAATAGTAGAATACATTAATTGAGGATTACTTGGATCATCGAAGTATTCTACGAAACTAGGAGAATAGCCATGAGCAGTTATGGGAGTATATAATCCAGGTACAAACTCAGGATCACCTCCTTGTCCTCCTGTTCCAAGAACACGGGTATATTTGGTATTAAGCTCAATAGGGTGATCAGTGTTTTCACTAATCCAATAACCTGGGTGCCAATTATGTTCTTCATCATAATAACCTTCAACATAATCTCTTTCTACTTCTGTAGTAAAGATTTTAACAGTGAAGAATTTACCATAATTTGTAACCCAACCTTCTTGTCCGAATTCATAACCTAGTTCTTCATTATATTCACCTAGAATATCTTTATTAGTAAAAAAACACCAAGGAAGTTGTTCGTTAAAATCTCTAGGGGAATGTAACGTAGAAGGATGGTTATAACCTAAATCTTGTTTTGATTTATAAAATCTAGTGAAGAATTTCCCCCAATGAAACTCTTCTGAGTAATTAATTTCAATATTAGTAATAGTAGCATCTGGATATTCTTCTTCTGCTAATCTTCTTGCTAGTTGATTTATATCAAGTCCATTAGCATGAATAGTTGGATTAGTATATTCCCAAGTATCATCTGTATATTTTAATAATTTATTAACTCTAGTCTTAATACTAATCAAATAATCTTTTATAACTGCTTGACTAATATCTCCTCCCCATTTGATAGAATGCATCAAATGAGGATGAGCACTAACAACTTTAACATCTCTAGGAGTAACAGGTGCTATTGAATAACTAGCTAACCATTTTGTCCCCATTTTCTATCACCATGAATTCCTATTTAGGGCAATTTACATTTGGAGTAGGTATAGAACTTGAGTTAATGTCTATTTGCTCCATTTCTCCTTTTTCACAAGTCAAATCAGGCATAGTATCTCCTTCAGGTAAAGGAGATTCTGATACTTCAAATTCAACACTAGTATCAGATTCAGGAAGAGTAACTTCTGTTACTTCACTAATAGTAGTTTGAATAGTAGTAGGTTCTGCTAATGATACGTCTTCTTGGTCTAATCCAGTAACATCTCCATCCAAAGATAATGTTGCTTGAGATATTCTTACATCATCTTTTAATTTCTGGTTTCTTAATTTTGCATCATTAACTAAACCAGCATATTGTGCTGCGAATAATTCTAATTTACCCTCTAAAACTTTACCTTGTGCTAATTCAGTTTTAACTTTTTGTTTTAATAGTTGTGCATTAGCTAATCCAGTTTGAACTTGTGCTTCCATTGATTTAGCTTTAGATTTAGCCTCTAGGATACCATATTTCATTACTTCCCTGTGCACTTGTTCAGTTTTAGATTGTTCAAGAACACCCAATGCTTGGTATTTGGTTAAGTATGCTTTAGTTTGTTCTGCTTTGGTTTTAGCGCATGTTAAATCTATTTCAGCTTGTTTTATTGAAACTTCTTTAGCTTGAACCATAGCTGCAACCTTTTTATAAATTGCATCAAATCCCATGACATCAACTTTGCGTAATTCTACCTTAGCTTGAGCACATAATAGAGGGACTCTAGCGTCATTTACATCTATTTCAGATTGCATTAATAGTATACGTTTACCTTCTACACTAATTCTTTTCTTTTCTAATAATCCTTTCTGTTTTGTATACTCTATCATCTCATGCTCAACACTCTTATGCTCCTTCATCCAATCTGTATGAGCTTCAGTATCGAGTTTTTTGGAGACTTCATGATCTGCTTTATCTTTAATGAAATCAGTATCAGCTTCTGTATTAAGCTTTTTAGAAATCTCATGATCAGCTTGATTTTTTATTAAAGCAATATGCTCTGTGGTAAGCAGTTTCTTTTGGATTTCATGATTAGTTTCTTGCTCTAATAATTGTGTATGTTGAAGAATATTAGAAGTTTTAGCATTAGTTTGAGCTATCATTTTATGAGCTACTGCTGTTTCTTCTAATAATTTTAATTCTGTTTGTTTTAAATTTTTAATCTCTTGAGTTAATCTTTCAGTATGTTTCTCAATATCTAGAGATTCTTTTAAAATCTTATTAGTTTCTTGTATTTGAGTATTAGTTTTTTCAGTTTGAGTTTTAGTTTGTTCCTTAACAAAACATCCTTTTAATACTTCATTAGCAAGCTCAGCTTTCATTTTTATTTCTTGAGAAGTTACTAAAATAGAATCTCTTTTAGCTTTCTCTGCTTGCCATTTATAATATAATGCCTGTGCTGCTATTAATTCCCTTTGAACTATAAAATCGGTAGCAGATTTAATAGTAGATTGGATACTATCAGATAATACTTTAGCGTAATCAGTTCCTTTAATTCTTCCTTTTTTATATTGTGAATCCATAAGAGAATCCACATCACATAACATCTTACCAAAGGCTCCATCCTCTCCTACCAGTTGAGCTATATCTGGTTTCTCTACTGTTAAATCAGTATCAATTGTTAAAGATTCTGAAGCCATTGGCAATCTCCTGTTAATCGTCTTCTGTTAAAGTTATTTGCTGTTGTTTCTGTAACTGAGCTAATTCTTTTTTAGCAAGAGGTTCTAGTATTTCAATATTATATGTTGGTAACATCTTTACTTTACGAGTAATAATTCCTTGATCATTTTTCTTAGTATAAAAATGAGAATATTTCTTCTCTTTCATTACATTAAGAATAATTTGAGGTACATGATACTCTACATCAAATAAAACAAATTTTCTCCAAGTACCCAAATCATTAGAAGCAGTAATAATTTCACCTTGCCAATCTTTCTGTAATGGATTGTTATTATGAGCAATAATCCTCACTAGTTTGCCACACTCATTACGAGCATTCTGTTCCTTTTTAAGCTTAGATTGAAATTGAGGTAACATTGGCATATTAATTCTTGCTCTCAATGCTTTAGCTTCCATAGAAGTCTTATCTTCCATAGCATCTAGCATTGATTGCTCAGTCGATATATCACCTGCCTCTGTTAATATATGAGAATTAGCAGATGGTGCTAATTCCCTACGAACTAAGTCTCTCATCTTCTGCAATCCAGTAGCAGGATGAAATTTTATCCCAGCCTTAGTAGCTGTTTCTTTAAGAATAGCTAATTCTTTTTTTTCAATATCGGTTAAAGCCATAACTTTTATTCCTATCTTTTTAAGTGGTCGCCTCCACTAATTAAAAAAAATCCCCAATATTATTTTAGTATTGGGGATAATGATTCTAAGGTAATAGAATCTAATATGTAGCTACAGTCTTCACTACTGCTAACCATTCAGGACGTAACATCATGAAACCATACCACCATTTAATTGAATGGTATCCAGTTTCACCATAAGGATCAAAACGAGAGTAACTCTCTTTAGAGCCTGGTTTAACTGTATGGATTTTAAACTTATGATTTCTTCCTGATGTTTGAAATCCAATAGTAGTAAATGCTTTACTTCCTATTACTAGCATTGGATAAACATTATAATGACCATTAGATTCACGATAACCAGCATTATTAGTGACAGGAGCACCTGCTCCAGCCCAATGTTGCATCTCGGGCACTAGAATAAATCTAAATTGTCCTATAGAACCAATTTCTCCAGGAAGAATATTCCCACCATTAGCATATTTTTGATACTCAATAAATGCTGGATTACCAAAACTATCAACCATACGACGAAGCTGAGGAATTAATTCAGAGCCAATTAACATAGCATATGAATTAGGAATAGTTTTAGTATCAATCATACGAGAACCATCGATGAGTTTAATATCTGGTGGCATACGATTATCAACTAAATCAATACCAAGACGAATTAAACTATCATATGTAACTAATGATTCAGTACCAACTTCGCCATTAACTTGATCCATACTTACGGCATTACCACCATAGCGAACTACACCAGCATTATTCAATAAATCTGCTTGTAGCATATCTTCTGTTAATTCAGTAGCACCACGGATAGTTTCACGATTGATATGCATTTGACGTTCTGCATCAGTATCAAACTGATCAGCTTCAAGAGTTGATTCTGTGAAGAAACCAAATTTCTCAAATGTTCCTTTAATTAGGATACGCCTAAAACCAACACGATTAACTCTACCACCTGTTTCTGACAATACAGGTAGTTTAGATAATATTGTTCCTACGTCCTTACTAGAGCCATATAGGTTTCCTGTACCAGGTACTACAGGAAGAGTATCATCAATCACCCAAGGGTCTGAGAGAGCTTCTAGAGCTGCTTTAGTGGTAGCATAATCAGTATCAAATACTCCAAGATTCTTAAAAATGTCTTCTGCTTTAAGAATAGCATCCGCTTGAGCAGCAGCTTCTGTAGCTCCTTCACCAATAGCCCAATATGAAAGATATTGGTTCTGTAGAGCACCAATACCAGGCATATTGATATGGATAGAAGCTTTCATATCAGTTGATACACCATTAGCATCAATACCTTGATCATTGATATTACGATCATCCAGTAAAGGAAGGTAATGATATTTTACTAATTCTTTACCATAATTCTTGGGCATTGTTACAGGGTCTGCAAATCGAGAGAAGTACATTTGCTTCTTTAATTCGATTAAAGCCTTACGTTGCCAGAAGAACGTATTGATCTGTGGGCCGATACTACTTTCTACACCACCAGGTTGCCCATAACCACTAGGAGCATTATATTTTTGCTGACCATAATCAGCTTTTACATCTACATTTACATTAGGCATTTTAGCCTCCTACAATTAAGTTATACCAGGTATTACAAGAGCTTCGATTTCTTCATCTGTCATATTGAATATGTCAAATTCACTCAAAGATGGCTTTTCTTTTTTCTTTATACTACCTGAGTTTTTTGTTGAGCCAGCAGCTTTACGCTTGGCTTTCCTTTTACTATCTGTATTTGACTCAGTTGTAGGATTAAACATACCCTGTTCCTGCATAGCCTCACCTACAATATCGTAAGCTTCTACATCAGACTGTGTAGTTAAATTGCCTAACATCCTTTGTCTTTCTACTTCATCCCAAATCTTGGCATACATACCATTAGCAATATGATCATGTATGGTTTTAATAGATTGAGGATTAGCTGCAATTACTGATCTACTTTGCTCATCCCAAACATTGCCCAATATCTCCATAGTTGCAGGATAATGTTCTGAATATTTAATATTCTCTAGAACCTCATCTAATATTAACTCTGAATCAGGGATGGTATAGTCGTTAGCTTTGTAGTCACTGGATTCTGGTAAATCCATGTAATCTGGATCAATATTAGAATCTGCTAATAATTTCGATATAGCACCTTTATCTCCTTTAGTCAAGGAGATAAGATAATTTATTTTATCTTCCTCTAATAGGTTATATTTGTCTAATGTCTTTAGCAATTTTAGATGAGGTTTTATCTTTTGCATTTTAAGACTGTAATTAGCACCCATAGAAGCTAGATTTCGTAATTCTTGTACAGAATTGATTTTAAGCTCTTTTCCATTTGCTTTAAGAGGTGCAAGTGTCTCTGCTCGGAAATCTGAATCCTCTTTAGTAATATTTTCCTTTCCAGCAACTTCCTCAACTTCCTTAACTTCCTCTTGTATTTGATCTTCTTCTTTTTGATTTTCTTCTTTTTCTATTTGAAGCTCATCTTTGTCTTCAGATATGCTCTCCTGTGGCTTAATTTCCTCATCCTGAGCCTTTTCTTTAGTAGGCTGACCATTTGTATCATCTGTCAATTCGAGCTTCTCAGAAGACTCTGTGGGCTTATCCTGAATAGCTTTGAATCCAGAATCATCGATGTTCATTAACTCATCATCAGTTAACTCTGCATAATTGATTTCTTCCATTATTAATCCTCCTTAATCTCTGCTAACACTTCTTGTATAGCTGATTTATTCATTCTTGCTTGCTCAGCATTACGATCAATACTGGTTAAGTATGCACTGAATGCTGATATAGCGTAGAGATCATCAATTATTTTAGGTCTATCTCCTTGTGGGGATGTTGCTAATAATGAAACTAATCTTACTGCTTCCTCTTTAAAGTATGAATCCATTACTAAAGATTGGAAACTCTTATTATTTTGTAACTCATTTAGAGCTTTAGCTTTATCAATATCTCTATTATAAATGCTAATCATTTCTAATGCTTGAGCTTCATTTAACATTGGAGTTTCATCATTTTCATAGCTGTCCATATTTTATTTTCCTTTTGGTTTTGGTTTATTAGCTTGTTTAGTTTGAGTTTCTTTAGCTTTAGCTTTTGCTTGATTACTCTTATATTGCTCTATAGCCATCTTAGTATGCATATCATTTTCTTGTTTAATTAGATCATGCTCCTGTTGTAGAGATAGCTTTTCAATATCTCTAGCTTGATTTACACCAGACTCTTGTTCAAGATATTCAAGGTCTTTCATATCTTTCTCAGATTTAAACAATGATGCTTTAGCTCTTTCTACCTCTGCTTTAGCTAAATCTAATTCACCATTAGCACTATTTTCTGTAGCTTTAGCATTCTCATTAGCAATCTGAGCTTTTAGTAATTCTATTTCTAATCTCTTTCTTTCTTCTTCTAATGGGTCTGGTTGAGGTTCATATTCTTCTATTCTACGAGCTAAATCAGGCATTTTTCTAAGCCTAGCAATTTCAGCTCTTATCATTCTAACCTCTCCTGGGTCTTGAGTTTGAGCGGATGTTTGTAACATAAATGCTAATTCTTCTGCTTTAGCATTATCTTCTTCTGCTGTAGAAATAGTAAGGGATAAATCAAAGTTACCTGCTAAATCTTGTCTTCTCACTCTGACAAACTCTTTATGGGTTACTCTTACTACTTCTTCATCTTCTAAGAACTCTTGATTCATAGCGATGATTTTATGTCCAATTTCTATGATACCATCTGCTAACCCTCTGAGGATTGAAAGTTCTCTTTTAGAAGCTGCATCTAAAGCTCCTCTGACTCCTGTAGCGACTTTTCCTAGTGATGCACTATTGATACCATAATTAAAAGATTTAACCCCTGTGAGGCTCTCAGCCTCTCTAGTTTGCATATCCAGTATCTCTATTGCTGATTTAGGAATTTCAGGGTATTTGTGTTCAATAATATCAGTTTTAGGGTCTTTTCCTGGATTGTATTCATAATCTTGATAATTATCGAACTTTCTTTTATTAACAAAATCTAAAAGATCTTTAGAAATTCCTCTTTGTGAATTAGCACTTCTGCCCATTAAATCCAGTGTTCCTCTCAATACAGCTCCTGCTGTAGTCTGGTTTTCTCTTAATAGAGCAGCATCAGGTTCACCATAAATTTGATGTAATACTGGAAGATAAGTTCTTTTAACAAATGGAAGCTTCTTATCAGGAAATGGATTCTCTTCCCTTCTAATAACAGTATCATTAACCCAAGTAACAACAATAGGTTTAGTTATTCCATCACCATCAATATCCCAAAAACCCCAATATTCATATGCTGTGAATTTTTGTCTAGCTTTATCTTTAAAATTGAATCCATCATTACCTTGCCAATGAGCTTCATCTCCATTATTCCTATTAGTTGGTGGTAATTGGTTTCTAATAGTATTATCAGCAGCATTCACTATTGCTACATCATCCATTCCAGCTACACTATCATTATCTCCAAATCCATCTAATGAAGCATCTTTTACTCTAATAGCATCTAAATTATGGTACCTTCCATCTTTCTTTAAGTCAGAATAAGAAGTCTGAAACACATAAATTATGAATTCTGCTTTGTCTAAATCTCCCATGCAACTAGGGTCAATGATTACCTGAGAATTTTTGCATACTTCACAAGTTGGTTGATTCTTTATAGTAACTTCTTCCTTTGTTTTATACTTACCCACAGGAACTGCTAAGATTGGTTTCTGTTGTTCTTGACTCATCTTTACAGTGACAGCTACTTCTTCTTCTACTTCCTGTCTAAACATGATTGGGTCTTGATTATGCCAATCTATTAACTCTTGAACTAAGGCAGCTTCTTGCTCATTCTGAGCTTCTCTGTAGATATATTTGGTTTTCTCTACTTCCTTAATTTCTGTTTGATACTCCCAACCAGTTTTTACTATTACAGTTCCTTCCATTACTACAGTTCTAATATACTCTGATATAAACTTTACTTTATTAAGTTTAGTATTGAATTGATTATTTAGAACTAGTCCATTCTGCAAAGCAGAAGCCTTATCCTCAGCTGTTACTGGATTGACATTGTAAATGTCTTCAGTAGACAAAAACGGCTCCATAAGAGACGGTATGCGCCATTCTGCCTGTTTTCTAATGAGTCTTGGTTGTACTGATGATCTATTATTTCTAACTTTAGCAGCAGCTACTCCTCTTACATGATAATAATCCAACCATTCTTGAATGTTACTCATAGCATAATCATGAGCAGATTGAGCATCTTGAAGGTTTATTTTCAAATCAGCTAATCTAGGAGGGTTCTTCCATTCATCAGAAGTATCATTTAATCCTTCTACTGCTATTCTTTGCTTAGAAGGAACATCTAGTAATTTTTTCTTATCTTTCTTGAATAATTGAATAGGGTCTTTTTTTCCCCTGTAATGATTTTGAGGATCATCATTATCATCATAATTGTACTTCTCACTCATTATGGAGTCCTCATTTCTATATCCAGATGTTTAATAATTTCAGTAACAGTATATTGACTGTTATCGGGAGTATACATCGTAAGATTAGCAGCAGTGGTAGTGGATAGTATTTCATTCATAAGCCAATAAGCTATCCTAATATCCAAGTACTCTGGTAATGTTATTCCTGTATTAGAATCCAAAGCAACACTAGAAGGAAGATAAATGCATCCTAAATCTTCACTTACTTGCTTATAGGTCTCAGAGAGATGTTGAGGAGCATTTATGGGTTCATTCATAATAAACTCAGCATCTATTGGCTTAGTAAGATTTACAGCATCTTTTATTACTGGATAAAGTGTATCAACAGTATTATGGACACTAGCTTCTAATAATCCTAATCTAAAAATGAATATTTGATTATTACTATTAAGATTATCATTAACTCCTAATAAATCATTAGCAGGGGCTAATATTACAGAAGGTAAACTAGCATCGACACTAAATAAAGTACTAAATACATTATAAAAATAGACATCTTTATCATAAATTACTAGATTAGTTACAGAACCAGAATCTAATAGAGCTGGTAATCCAGTATTACTCCAATAAGGATAAGTTGGATGATCTGGTTTCCACCCACTGGCTTTAATAACGTGAATCCATCTACCACTAAGACTATTACCATCTGCTGCATAATATTCTGTTTCTGGGTCAGTTACTGGTACAGTTTCATCTACTAACTTATAAATGTCTTCACAGGTATCCCCTTTAACGTAATCATCTTTGTGCCAACCATTTCCTTTAAGTTTTACTGGATCAGCTACACTGAATGGGTACAGTCCTTCTGGATGTAAATTACCACTAAAGTTTACATTGAGTAATCCAGTCCTATCGCAATTAGAGTCAGTGCAAGTAGAACTTTTAGCATATTCTAAAAAACATTCTGCAACATTACTCATTAGTTTTTTATCAACTTCAGTCTTTAATTCTGCCATTAGTTCTTACCAAAAGTTATATTGAAAGTAAAATTAGTAGGAAGATTAGCTTCTGTTACTACAGTCTGCCCTATAGACTCTCCTGTTGCAGGAGAAGCTACTGCTACTGATTGATGTCTATAGATATAAGCTACTAATGAATTTCCCTCTATAGTAATTGTAGTTGGATGTAAACTGAGATTAGTAATATCAATAGCTGACCCTACTATTTTAAAATTGGATTGTTGAGTTAATATGACTGGCAAACTAGTTGCTAATAAAATACTAGAAGGAGCTGGATTAGGAGTATTAAAACTGATACTTCCTCTTATTATTATAATATTTCCATCTTCCAAATATTCAAATGGAGTATTTGGATTCTCATTATAGGCTCCGCCAACTAGTTTATTTGATAAATCAATCCAATTAGGAACAGTATTATTAACTGTTAGTGTTGATACATCTACCCACTTAGAATTTCCTAAACTATCTGAAGATAAAACTTTAGTTCCATCATTTTTATTTCCAGTAATATCTTTAATTGGCAAACCAAAATTGATATATCCATCACTAGCAGTTACAGCTCCTACCTCTGCTTTAACAACTAATGAACCTCCTACTGATATTACTAATTCATTGTCATTAGTTTGATACTGTCCTGCACCTTCTCCTAATCCAGTAAATTTACTAACTATACCAGAAGGAGCTGCTTGATACCCTACAGCTACTACATCTGTAAATTCAGAATTATTACTACTATTTTGTCTACCTAAAACAACACTATTAACTAACGTATTAGCAGAATTTGAACCCATATAAACAGAATTAATATTATGAGTATTCTTTAAGACATTATCATTTGTAATATTAATAACATTGTCAGAAGAAGCAGATAAAGTTATGCCTTTAGGGCTGATATTAATACTATTATTAACTCTTATAGTTGAATCTTTACCAAGATTAATAGCATTATGAGTTTCTACAATATTATTGGTTCCTATGTTAATATTATTACTTCCCTTTAAATTATTATTGTAACCAATATTAACAGTATTTCCGCCTATTCCTGTAAGTTCATCTACAGTAGCTCCTTGTCCAATATTAGTAGAATTATTAGTTTTTAAAGAAGCTCCATTTCCAATATTAACAGTATTATTACCGCTGGTTTCAGTTGTTACTCCTAGGGTAGTAGAACCAGTTCCTATTATTCCTGTTTGTTCTATGGATTCAATAGCAAAATTAGTTGGGTTATAGTAAGTACCATTAGTAACATTAACCCATTTACCAGATTGTGCGTTATGCGTAGAATTAATACCATTTCGTGCAGAAGTTTCATAATAAGCATATGTGAGAATTGTACCTGTTCCTGTAATAACATCTCTTCTTTGCCCTTCTCTGGCTTCTATAGGGGCTAAATCATTAGTAGATGCTACTGCCCTACCATACTCTCCTCCTTCAAGAGAAGCCAACCACTGAGCTTCTGTGAGATTATTATTAGCTGGATCAAGAGCAACCCATAATTCATATGCTGATTTACCATCTACTCCGTTTACTCCATCTATTCCATCTTGCCCTGCCGCACCTGTATCTCCTTTGTCTCCTTTGTCTCCCTTATCCCCTTTGAATCCTTTTCTATTTCCTATATTAATCCAATTATTTAAATTAGCATCATACCTAAAAGCATTCCCTGTATCATTAATATAGAAAGCATCTACTTCATTATCGTAAGGCAAAGAAGGAAGTTGAGAAGCTGTTGCTAATGCTGGTTGCCACCTTACTCCTACACCATCTTGACCATCTAATCCATTAATACCCTGAGCTTTAACTCCTGTATCTGTTGTTCCCAAAAACCAATTACCAGTAGTAGCATCAATGTGTGGTGTTATTCCAGGAATACCTTGTATACCCTGTATTCCTTGAGCTCCATTATTACCTTGATTTCCTTGTATGCCCTGAGCACCTGGCGCACCCTGCGCCCCTGTTGCGCCTGTTGCGCCCTGTGCTCCTTGGGCTCCCTGTGCTCCCTGTGCACCTTGGGCACCTGTTGCACCTTGGGCTCCTTGAATAATAGCATTATTATTATTAATATAATTTGCTACTGTCTGAATTGATTGAGCGTAATCATCTAAAACATCAATAGCATTGAGACTATTATAGATGTCATTTAGTAATTGTAGATTACTGGAAACATGAATTACATGATCTAACGCTGATCCAATATATTGTTGAAGATACTTGGTAGGGTTATGCCCACCTAGTAATTGTGTACTTTGTATTGGCATTTGTATTCTCCTTAAATCCAACCATTCATACTAAATTTACTATTTCTATGGTTAGTCTTATTAATAAGAGTACCATATTCTATCCTACTAACACTCTTCTCAAATTCCCTAGCAAAATTAATTCTAGTTCCTTCTACAATCTGTTCATCTAATCCAGTATGGTATTTGCTATAAACATATAATAATAGAGCTTCAAGCATTACAGGAGGCAATAGAACCTCATATTCTTCTGGATCAATTCCTACAGAAGGAATATGCTCAGGTGCCGCTCTATAGCCTATATTCAAATACTGTCCTGCTTCTGGTGCAGGTATCGTTACAGTATCGAATGTAGGCGTATAGATTGTATATTGGGTCGTATCTTCATTTAGGTATAGGACAGTACCAATTTCGTCTATAACATCCTCTATAAGCAGTATATCGCCTTTAAAAGGATCATCTGCTGAATCTATAATATATTTGTTAGGAGAAGATAAAGGAGAATTAATAGCGTATTTCTCTCTTAAAGGATAATTTGTTATTAATGGATCAACTGCTATTAACAATCCTTTACGAATAACAGGGAATCGTTTATACAGTTCTAATAAAGCCATATTAATATTGGGTATTAATTTATGATAATTCTCTGGCTCTATAGTCCCACAAGAGGTTGTAGCAACATAATGTTGTGCTAATTCTCCTTGTGCGAGATACTCAAATATGTTTGATAGTTTCATCCTAAATACCCACTTAATCCTGATTCTTCTTCATAATCTAAAAAATCAATATCTGTATCGTATAATCCCCAAGGTTGGGGAGGTGATAAATTATCAGCTCTCTCTGTATAATTTACTGATGGACTATCATATGAAGGCTCCCAAGCATTAAGTAAAGCCAACATAGAAATAGTATCAATACAATCATCATGTTTGGATTTAAATCCTCTAACGGTAGCCAAACTTAATTCTTCTATAAATTCTATTATAGCCTTAGAATTTTTAGCTTCTCTAGGGAAATACATTTTCTTAGCTTTAAACCAAGGAACTACTACACTAAATCTAGTCATTTTATTAGTAGTAGGTTGTATCCCTTCTTTGGTTCCCGTCTTAGCTAAATTAAAAAAGATATTGCGAGTAAGCATTTCTTTCTTAACCCAAGCAATGAATCCTTTCTGCTGACCACTAATTTCTATTCCTACTTCCAATGGTTTATATCTAGAGACCATTCTGAAAAGATAATCAATATTTTTATCCATCAATTGCCGTTTAACAACAGCATCTACTAAAAACCAATCTCTATTATTATTCAACGCCCATACTGCTATTACTGAATAGTCAGCACTAGTTTCTTCACTAGTAGCAAAGTCAGTAGTGATATAGAAATTAAAATTGCTTTTAGCTTTCATTAATCTTTTCACATCATACCACTGAATATCATCATCAGTTATGAGTCTATCCTCATCACTCATAATCCTTAGCATTAACTCTTGATTAAATGAATGAATTTGTCCTAATGCTAAAGCAGTATCATATTGTTCTTTCACATAATCATAATCAAATCTATCTTCCCAACTACCTCTGAATTCTTCTCTTTCACAAGGAAATTTTTCACATACTGGATATACATTAACCCACCAAGCTCCAGATTCTACAACCTTGTATAAAGGATCTTTAGCATTAAATGGTGTACCAGACCATACTCTTTTTGATCTAGAGGAATGTAAAGCAAAGTTTACAGCCTTATGAACAGTATCCTCTATAGCTGCTATTACTGTAGGAGAACGAGCATCCTCATCTGATATGAGATCATCCATTATGGCTAATGTAGGACGTTGTCCCATCTCCTTAGCACCACGTACACCAGTATTATGTGTTCTGGTATAATCATCAGTAAGATACTCTTTTAATTCTGATTCTACCGCTATACATTGCGAAGGTTCTAAATCTATTGGCTCAATAGAAGTTATAGCTACACTAAGAGATTTATTAAACTTTTCTCTATTTGCTTTACGGGGTAATTTAGCTGTATTCATATTAAGCCATATACCAATTTTATAAAGTTTTCTATGGTTTCCTTTAGCCAATCTACCTTTAAAAAATTTTCCAGTTCCCCCTAGACTTCTTACTAATCTAAGCAACCCATCACATAACGCTTTAGAAGTCGATGTAAAGGTTACTTTCCCTTCTGGGGATATAGAACCATCTGTATCAATTAACCCTCTTACAAGCTCAATACGTTGCGATATGGAACCATAGAAATAGTCTTCTGGTATTCTCTTTATTGAACCATCACCTAACAGCAATCCAAGAGTATAAGGGTCTAATAGGAACTCTTTTTTAGAATAATTTAAGGGTTCCGTATTAACGATATGATAATTGTAACTTTTATTTCCATTGGGTTTAATTCTTACTAATTTACTTTTCAATAACTCTTTAGTTGTTAATATTTTATTAATTCTCTGATTAAACCTTACAGAATTTAAGTGGTCTTCTGATACTTTGATAGTTCTACCATCAGATAGGTTTATTCTATACATTGGTTTATGAAATATTTCAGATTTAGCTTTTACCCTTACTAAATTACCTGTAGGGTCATAGATACTATCTCCTACTTTAATTTCCTTCATTGTAGTTAATCCATCTTTAGTATAAAGAATACTATCAAGACTAAGAGCCTGGGCTCCATACCCTCTTACAACGAATTTATGCCCATCTAGATTAGTGAATTGATACCTAACATCAGTTAGTCTCATTCCCTTCTTAGGAAGGTAGTATTGAAGGAAATCACTATTTTCCCAACGATGCTCTAAGTTCTTTCTCATATTCTTGACTCCATTTTCTATAGAGTCACTAACATAAAGAGCAAAATTAATCTTACCAAAGCCAGGTATGCCTCCTGTAACTGCGATATAGAGAAACAGGTACTCTGCCATTACAGAAGTTTTAGCAGCTCCACGATGGCATAGATTAGCAATATTCTTTTTCTTGCCAGCTAAAGCATCAAGCATTTTATAATGCATTATAGGAGTAGTATTTTCTTCTCCTCCCATTGAAGCATTAACTGATTTAATAAATGATATAAATTCTAAAGCAAATTCTGATGGGACATAATCAGGGTCTGGCTTATAACTCACTGTATTGAGCCATTCTTCTACTGTTTTCTTTGGTGGATGTATTGTTTTCTTTGGTAGATGATTAGCCATAATGTACTGTAACATTATTAATATTAATTAATTTACCTCTATCTGCACTATTAAGCATTATATGTCCTCTTGATAAAGCTATAGTCCCTACTGCTGGTTCTGCTACTGAGAACATTCTTTCATATTCATCATTATAAATTACTACAGCATCTACACCATTAATTTGAAAATGCCCTGTATCATATTGTGATAATACTTTAAAGAAATTTGGACTATATTGTCCTGTTTGAGTAATTTTATCTCCTAATCTCATATAGCGAGAATCACAATTATAAGTTATGGTTGCATTATTAATTCCTGCAATATTTTTTACTGATCCAGAAAGATACCCAACAAAACTAACAGAAGGATTAATAATGCCTGAAACAGATACAGGACTCCCTATATCGTTCCATATGCTATTTACAGAGTCATATAAAGCCAATTGGACATTACTATTACTAGCTATATATGTAAGCCTTAGACGGTCTCCTGATGCGATATTAGTAGCATTTGTAGTAATTGTGCCAGTTCCATCTGTAAATTCTAATCCACTGGTATTTTGGATTTCTAATTGGTAATGCCCAGTAGTTACATCAACTGAGTCTGTTGTTACAGATACATCACTAATTCTGATTTTATAATTCCCATCGCTGTAGGTATTAATCCATTCAAATACTAAATCACCACCATCTCCTGCTTGGTCTATAAACCTTACTATATCTGGGTAAGTTTGAGATACACAACCAACAGTAACAGCTTCATCAGCACTACTATTATGATTATAATCAAATACAGCTAATTCAGTTACAGTACCTGAACTATTAGGAGCTGTATTTGAACCATTAACAATAGAAGTAGCTGTGTTAACACTATCTCCTGATACACTAATACTAGCTTTAATAGTCATGGTTTCAGTATTGGTTTTTACTAGACCTCCTTCTGTCTTGAAAGTATTATAGTATTCATTAGCCACATAACTATCAGATGATAAATTGCCATCAGGAAACTTGATTTCTAATCCACCAGAAATAGGTTGCCATGTAGCATCATCACAAACCTTTCCTTCGCCATAATCTGCTGTCATAAGATAGCGTACTACTGTATTACTAGGATTTACTATTCCTAGCGGAGTATTACTATCATCTAGTATTTCTTGAGTTGACCAGAGTCTATTGCATACTTGAATATTCTCAATAGTGCCTTTGGCACAACAACCTTTATAAGGTTGAAATCCAAAATATGATCTATTCCTT
>Ga0256846_1000043_pt1 | contig 51896 bp, 30 predicted proteins | sample TevniametaG_FD_189098 | JGI IMG/M metagenome (GOLD analysis project Ga0256846, IMG submission 189098) | Tube worm associated microbial communities from hydrothermal vent at the East Pacific Rise, Pacific Ocean - Tevnia | ecosystem: Host-associated > Annelida > Integument > Unclassified ...
GTGCCGATCCACGCACCGGCGACGGGACGCATCAAAGGCATCGAGCTGATGCCGACGGCGCGCGGGCCGAAGTCGCTATCGATCCTGCTGGAGGTCTATGAGGGGTCCACCCAAGAGGTGTTGTGGGGATCGGAGCGCGACATCGGCGCACTCTCCCCACAGCAGATGATCCAGGCGGTGCAAGAGAGCGGCATGGTCGGGCTAGGCGGCGCCGCCTTCCCTTCCCATGTCAAGCTGACCATCCCAGAAGGCAAGCAGGTGGATACCCTGGTGGTTAACGGCTGTGAGTGTGAGCCCTATCTGAGCTGCGATCACCGGGTAATGCTGGAGCACCCGAAAGCGCTGATGCGCGGCATCCGCTACGCGATGCGCGCCACCGGCACCAAACAGGCGGTGATCGGCATCGAAGATAACAAGATGGATGCGGTAGAGCAGCTGCAGACCCATGCCCCCCGAGACGACACCATCAAGGTAGTGGCGGTAGAGACCAAATATCCCCAGGGATCGGAAAAGATGCTGATCAAGTCAGCATTGGGCCGTGAAGTCCCTGCCGGCGGCCTACCGGCGGATGTAGGCGTGGTGGTCAACAACGTCGGCACCCTGGCTGCGCTCGGCCAACTGCTGCCAAAGGGCGAAGGACTGATCGAACGGGTGATCACCGTGGCCGGCCCCGGCGTGAAGCACCCCGGCAACTATCTCGTCCCATTGGGCACTCCGATCGGTTTTGTGCTGGATCAGGTGGGTTACAGCGGCGGACAGAACGAATTCATCCTCGGTGGCCCGATGATGGGCCCGGCGGTCTCCGCGCTGGAGACGCCGATCACCAAGGGCAGCTCCGGCCTGCTGGTGCTCAATGAACCGAACATCAACTCGGAGACCCGCCGCATCTGGCCCTGCATCAAGTGCGCGCGTTGCGTCGACGCCTGTCCGATGCACCTCAACCCGTCGCAGCTAGGCCAGCTGGCAGCAAAACGCCAATACCAGACCATGGCGGAGCGCTACCACCTCAACGACTGCTTCGAGTGCGGCTGCTGCTCCTATGTCTGCCCCTCCAACATCCCGCTGGTGCAGTACTTCCGCATCGCCAAGGCGATCAACCGGGAACAGGCGGCTTGATAAAAAATGACCAATAAACCGCAAATCGAACTGCGCACCACCCCCCACGCCCATGCGGCGGACGATGTGGTGAAGATCATGCGCAACGTCGTCTATGCGTTGCTGCCGATCACGATCTGGTCAGTCTGGCAGTTTGGCCTGAGCGCGCTGGCACTGTTGCTGACCGTGACACTCTCCTGTCTGCTGTTCGAGCGGCTCTTCAACCAGATGCGCGGTGAACCCAGCAGTCTCGGTGACTGGTCCGCCACCATCACCGGACTGCTGCTCGCCTTGACGCTGCCGCCCGGTTTTCCGCTCTGGATGGGAGTTGTCGCCGCTTTTGCCGCCATCGCCCTCGGCAAGGCCCTGTTCGGCGGCCTGGGCATGAACGTGCTCAACCCGGCCCTGGTTGGACGCGCGTTTGTCCAGGCCGCCTTCCCGGTCGCCATCACCAGCTGGACACCGTCCCTGTTCGACGACCGTTTCAGCCATTTTGTACCGACCACCCTGACCCTGCCCTTCCTGAAACCACCAGCGCTTGGCGATTGGGTGGAACAGGTGCGGATCGATGCCTTCAGCGGCGCCACCCCACTGGGTCTGCAGAAATTCGAAGGTATCGAGACCAACAGCCTCGACCTATTGCTGGGCACCGCCACCGGCTCCGCCGGTGAGACCTCCGCTCTTTTAATCCTCCTGTGCGGACTCTATCTCGCATTCCGTCGCATGCTCGACTGGCGCATCCCGCTGTCGGTGATGGCGGGCGTGGTGCTGACTAGCGGCGCTTTTTATCTGCATGATCCGGCCAATACACCGGATCCGCTCTTCATGCTGTTCTCCGGCGGCCTGATGCTGGGGGCCTGGTTCATGGCCTCCGACATGGTGGGCTCTCCGGTCACCCCCCGGGGAGTAATAATCTACGGCCTGCTGATCGGCTTTCTCACTGTCATCATCCGACTCTTTGGCGGGCTCTCTGAAGGGGTGATGTACGCCATCCTGCTCGGCAACGCCGCCACCCCACTGATCGACCAGTTCACCCAACCCCGGGTGTTTGGCGCAAGGGCAAACCGATGAGTCTGGCCGAGCACGAATTGCAGCAGCCGGCCACACCCACCGGCAGGATGATCCGTACCCTCGGCGGTATCGCCATGCTCTCCGGTGCGCTGGTGGTCACCACTGTGCATCTGACCAAACCAGCCATCGAAGAGAATCAGCGCCGCGCCATCGAGGCGGCGGTATTCCAGGTGATCCCCGAGGCAGTCTCGCACCGAGATTTCATCGTCACCGATCAGGGCATCACACCCGTTAGTGATAAAGATCCAGGCAGTGGAACCCGCATCTATGCCGGCTTCGACGCCCAGGGCCAACTGCGCGGCATCGCCGCCAATGCGGGGGCCCAGGGTTATGCCAATGTGATCCATCTGCTCTACGGCTACGACCCGGCCTGCCAGTGCATCCGCGGCATCAAGGTGTTGAAGCTAACCGAGACCCCAGGCCTGGGCGACAAGATCATCACGGATGCCAGCTTTGTCGCCAATTTCGACCAGCTCGACGCTCGCCTCGACCCGACCGGCACAGCCCTCGAACACCCGATCGTCACCGTCAAGCACGGCAGCAAACACAACCCCTGGGAGATCGACGCCATCTCCGGCGCCACCATCTCCTCCAAGGCGGTGGGCAAGGCATTGAACCAATCGGTCGGAGCCCTGCTACCGCAACTCACTCCCCATCTCGATCAGATCGAACCCGAGCCCGTCACACCGCCAAACAGACAGGTGGAAGAATGAGCAGAAAACAGGAAAACCAGGTCAGTTGGGAGACCTTCACCGCCGGCCTCTGGAGAGAGAACCCGGTATTCGTGATGCTGCTCGGCATGTGCCCGGTGCTGGCGGTAACCAATTCCGGTATTAATGCGCTGGCGATGGGGCTGGCAACGACCTTTGTGCTGCTCGCCTCCGGCCTGCTGATCTCGCTGATGCGCAATATGATCCCCAGGCAGGTGCGGATCGCCACCTACATCGTCATCATCGCCACCTTCGTCACCATCGTCGACTACACGATTCAGGCGATCTCCCTCGATCTCTACAACGCGCTCGGCGCCTTCATCCAGCTGATCGTCGTCAACTGCATTATCCTCGGTCGCGCTGAGGCCTATGCTTCGAAAAATCGCCCCATCAAGACCTTCATCAACAATCTTGGCATGGGGGCCGGCTTTACTTTCGCCCTGCTCTGCCTCGGTGTGGTGCGCGAGGTGCTTGGCGCCGGCGCACTGTTCGGCATCGATCTCTTCGGCGAGGCATTTCAGCCCTGGGTGGTGATGGTCTTGCCGCCAGGAGGCTTCATCGTGCTGGGGGCCTGGTTACTGCTGTTCGAGTGGATCAATCAGCGCCGTGAAGCCGCAAAACTGGCAGCAGTGGAGCCAAGTTAAGGAGAAAGAACATGCCAACCGAATCACTCAGTTTCATCTTTCTCAACGCAGTGTTGGCCAACAACTTCGTACTGGCGCTGTTTCTCGGCCTCTGCCCCTTTCTCGGCGTCTCGGGAAAGCTCGACACCGCCCTGCCGATGGGGCTGGCGACCATGTTCGTGATGCTGGTCAGCTCGGTTTGCGCCTTCGCCATCAACCAGATACTGGTTACCTTCGACATCGAATTTCTGCGCCTGATCGCCTACATCGCAGTGATCGCCAGCGCAGTGCAGCTGGTGGAGATGACACTGAAGAAATTCACCCCGGCGCTGTTCCGCTCCCTCGGCATCTTCCTGCCACTGATCACCACCAACTGCGCGATCCTTGGCCTAGCACTGTTCCAGACCTTCAAGGAGTACGACTTTCTGCAGTCGCTAGTCTATGCGATCGGTGCCGGTACCGGCTTCATTCTCGCCATCCTACTAATGGCCGGACTGCGTGAAAAATTGGAGCTCTCCACCCTGCCGAGCCTCTCCCAGGGCGCGGCCATCAGTCTGATGCTCGGTGGCCTGCTATCGCTCTCTTTCATGGGGTTTGCCGGACTGGGAGGCGGGTGAGATGTGGGACTACCTGATCGCCATGAGCGTGATCCCGCTGCTACTGCTGGGCTGGCTATTGGTGCAGTCGCTGGCACGACGGTTTGCCAAGGCCCACCCAGAGTTCGGCCCGCCCCCGCAAGAAGGGGGCGGCTGCGGTGGCAACTGCTTATGTGGCAGTGGTGGAAGCTGCAAACGGGAACAAACTAAGACGAATAAATAATCTTTTGTGTGCCGCCTATCACAAAAAAAAGCCTTCCATTAGCGTGGGATATCGGCACACACAGGTAACATCTTTTTTTAGCGGAGATCAACATGGAAGTACATCCAGCAGATTTCCCAGGCTCCAACAAGGCATCTGACGCGAGGGCAACACCATGCGTAATTCAAATCAGCTTATGAAGAACGAGGGCGATACTGTGGCAGAACAAATCATCTGGTTCGAGAACCTGGGAATGGACGACGTGGAACAGGTCGGTGGCAAAAACGCCTCCCTGGGCGAGATGATCAGTAACCTCGCCGAAACTGGGGTCAGCGTACCCGACGGCTTTGCCACCACCGCCCACGCCTTCCGCGAGTTTATCCGCTACAGCCGCCTCGATCAGCGCATCGACCCTCTGCTGGCAAAGCTTGACGTGGACGACGTAGAGGCCCTCGCCGAAGCGGGCCGTACTATCCGCCAGTGGGTGGTGGAGACCCCTCTGCCGGAAGCGCTACAGAACGCGGTGGTGCATGCCTACCAGAAGATGACCCGCGCAAGCGGCGTCGAACCGGCGGTGGCGGTACGCTCTTCGGCCACTGCGGAGGATCTGCCCGACGCCTCCTTCGCCGGCCAGCAGGAGACCTTCCTCAACGTACGCGGCATCGACGATGTGCTGATTTCCATCAAGCAGGTGTTCGCCTCGCTCTACAACGACCGCGCCATCGCCTACCGGGTGCACCAGGGGTTCAACCACGACGAGGTGGCACTCTCCGCCGGCATCCAGCGCATGGTGCGTTCCGACATCGGCTCTTCAGGCGTGATGTTCACCCTCGACACCGAATCGGGCTTTCGCGACGTAGTCTTCATCACCAGCGCCTTCGGCCTCGGCGAGACGGTGGTACAGGGCGCAGTCAACCCGGATGAGTTCTACGTCCACAAAGAGAATCTCTCTGCTGGTCGCCCCGCCATCCTGCGCAAAACCCTCGGCAGTAAGGCGATCATGATGACCTACGGCAAGGCGGGCGAGGAGAACGTAATCACCATCGATGTACCGGAGGCTGACTGCAAACGCTTCTCCCTCTCCGATGAGCAGGTGGAAGCCCTCGCCCGCCAGGCGCTGATCATCGAACAACACTACGGCCGTCCGATGGACATCGAGTGGGGTCTGGATGGTGAAGATGGCCAGCTCTACATCCTGCAGGCGCGCCCCGAGACGGTGGAGAGCCGGGTCGATCACGCCAAGGTGGAACGCTTTCGTCTCGAAGAGCAGGGCACTGTGCTGGCTCAGGGCCGCGCCATTGGCCAGCGCATCGGTACCGGCACCACCAAAGTGATCAACGACATCTCCGAGATGGCCAGGATTCAGCCGGGCGACGTGCTGGTGACCGACATGACCGACCCCGACTGGGAGCCGGTGATGAAACGCGCCGCCGCCATCGTTACCAACCGCGGCGGCCGCACCTGCCACGCGGCGATCATCGCCCGCGAGCTGGGCATTCCGGCGGTAGTGGGCTGCGTCGACGCCACCGACAAATTGAGCGACGGCCAGGTGGTCACCGTCTCCTGCGCCGAGGGCGACGACGGCTTTATCTATGAGGGACGCCTCAACTTCAGCGTCACCGAAGGTGACAGTGGCGAACTGCCGGAGCTGGACACCAAGATCATGATGAACATCGGCAACCCGAGCCACGCCTTCGCCTTCAGCCGCATCCCCAATGCCGGCATCGGTCTGGCACGGCTGGAGTTCATCATCAACACCACCATCGGCATGCACCCACTGGCGCTATTAGAGTTTGACCAGCTGCCTGAAGAGTTGCAGGCGCAGATCAGCGATCAGTGCGCCGGTTACGCCGACCCAGTCTCCTTCTATATCGACAAATTGGTGGAGGGCATCGCCACCCTGGCGGCGGGGTTTCAGGGACATCCGGTGATTGTGCGCATGTCGGACTTCAAATCGAACGAATACGCCAACCTGATCGGCGGCGAGCGCTACGAACCCAGCGAAGAGAACCCGATGATCGGCTTTCGCGGTGCCTCCCGCTATCTCTCCGACAGCTTCCAGCCCTGCTTCGAGCTGGAGTGCCGGGCGCTGAAGCGAGTACGCGAGGAAATGGGCTTCGACAATGTGGAGATCATGATCCCCTTTGTGCGCACCCTCGAGGAGGCGGCTCAGGTACAGGCGCTACTGGCGGCCAACGGCCTGAAGCGCGGTGAAAACGGTCTGCGCGTGATCATGATGTGCGAACTGCCCTCCAACGCGGTGCTGGCGGAAGAGTTTCTCGAGCACTTCGACGGTTTCTCCATCGGCTCCAACGACATGACCCAGCTGACCCTGGGACTGGATCGCGACTCCGCGCTGATCGCCGACAAGTTCGATGAGCGCAACCCGGCGGTGAAGAAGATGCTTGGCATGGCGATCACAGCCTGCCGCGAGCAGGGCAAGTATGTCGGCATCTGCGGTCAGGGTCCATCCGACTATCCGGATCTGGCCCAGTGGCTGCTGGAACAAGGCATCAGCAGCATCTCCCTCAACCCGGACACGGTGGTCAGCACCTGGCAGTCGCTGGCCACCCAAAGTTGCTAGAAGCTGCAGCGACCAAGCTATAGATCGGGCTGTGCACGACATCATCCTTGATTTTAATCGATGACACGCGGCGGCCACGGGCCGCCCTATATTTTAAGGTTAGTCGCGCCCCGTTTGGCCTCGCTCCAGCCGGCGAAACAGGCGCCAGCTGGCGTGGAACCAGAGCCAAGCGAGGCCGGCTGTCAGCCAGTCGAAGAGCATAAAATCGGTCAGCGGCCGGAACACACGGTCATGCAGCCAGAGACCGGGCCGGCGGCGGCCCCCCAACAGCCGTTGCAGCACCAGATCGAACAGGAAGAAGAGTTGCCAGGCATGACCACGCACATAACGCCCGGACGCCAGCCAGCGATGTCGGGCCACGCGACTACCAGCCTCCCGGTTCAGCGCATCAATTAAGCGGAAGATCGGTGCCAGCTGCAGCTGCCCGGTCTGCGACTGGTTACGATAGACTGCTGCGACACGCTCGAAGAAAGCATCCAGGCCGATAGCGTGAAAATTCATGATCAGTGCCGAGAGGATCATGCGCCGACCCAGCCCCTCTTGCTCAAAACGGCGCGCCGAGGTTTCCAGGGTACCCGGCAGGGTGATCCACTCTCCTTTGCTGCGGATCGTCTCGGCCAGGCGTTGATCCTCCAGAAACCAGAGCGACTCATCAAACCCACCGAGTTCATCGAACAGGCTGCTCGGCAGCAGAAACCCCTGATCGCCATTGGTACACTCCGGCCGATTGAGGGCGCTCTTCTCTTCGTAGTAGTGGTAGACGAACCCCTGACCGGGGCGGCTGCGGCAAAAACTCAGTCGAAAATGGCCAGCAATGCGTTGCTGGCCACGCGCCTGCATCGCCTGTTTGAGCGCAGCCAAGGCATCAGCCAACTGCCGCTCATCAGTCAGGCCCGAGTCCGCATGCAGGAACAGCAGAAACGGAGAAGAGCTGACGGCGGCACCAGCATTCATCTGCCGCCCCCGCCCCGCATCCGTTGCCACAATCCTAACCCCGTGGGCGCTGGCGATCGACAGGGTCGAATCCCGCGAACCGCCATCGGCTAGGATCAGTTCCAGTTCAATATCCTGCTGTCGCCACAACTGCTTCAGTAACAGCGGCAGGGCATCTTCCTCATCGATAGCTGGGATGATGACACTGAGTTGAGAAGCGCTAGAGATCATAAAAAAGCGCGACCATAGCAACTTGATTCAAGATGGCACGATGATCCCACGGGGATTGCTGGAAACGTTGGGCATCGGCTTCTACAACCACCTCCTCCATGCGTTCCATGTTCTTTCTCTGCGCTTGCATCAGACCATTAATATAGTGTGTGGCCAAATGAAATACGGACCTTGTCTTGTTCGTGAAATGTCATTTGAAACAGTATTGAAAATCTTAGAATCGCCCCACAATGCAATTTATTATATTTATACACCTATTAGATAACTAAGATGACCTTGGCAATTCTCATTTGATGCTTTTCCTTTCATTGCTTGGCAGATAATTCATGCCATATATTTTATATTTTTCAATCAGTTATTTTTAGGTCCAGTCAGACAAAGTAATCCTAAAGTATTGCCTCTTCCCGCCGAATATCGATGTATTCGATATTTTTTAACTAATCGATATCTCTGACGCCGAGGCGGCATGCAGCCGGGCCCCGTTCAAACGCACTCAAAAGAAGGCTGAACCATGAAAAGACTGATCGGCAGCTTCATCCAACACTCCCTGGATCTGGTGGGAATCAAGCGCATCCGCAGCCAGTTGCTAACGCTCAATGTCCTGCTGATCGCCTTTGGTCTGTTTTCGATTGCATCCATTTACTGGAGCCTCGACAGTGACGCCGCTGCCATCAACATCGCCGGCCGCCAGCGCATGTTGAGCCAGCGAGTGGCTAAGGAGGCGTTGATGGTGGTCCAGGGGGTGGAACCGCTGGCGGTGGTACAGAAAACCCTGGCACTGTTCGAGGATTCCCAGCACCGACTGCTCCTAGGAGATCCTGAAGCAGGCATCACCCCGCCAATGAACGAGGCTATCCGGCAACAGTTGGCAAAGACCAGCCGACTCTGGTCGGCCTACCGGCGGCACTTGGAGGCCTATCTCGCCACCCCCTCCCTCGACAGCCTGAAGGCGATTCGGGAAAAAGCCCAAAAAGTACTGGAGGAGGCCAACCAGGCAGTCAAGCTAATGGAGAGAGAGGCCAACCATCAGGTCTTCCTGCGAGCCGGCTGGGCCATCGGCATGATCGTCGTCCTGCTGCTCTTCACTAACAATATCCGTATCTATACCCTGCATACGCTGATGGACCCGATCGAGACCCTGCGTAACCGGTTCCTGCGGGTCAGCGAAGGGGATTTCACGCAACCTATGCCCGAATCCGATCTGGACAACGAAGTGAGCCAGACCAGCCGCGCCTACAACGCCATGCTGGTGGAGATCGGGAACATGGTGCGCCAAGTCATCGATGACGCCATCCACATCGGTCAGGAGGCAATCAACCTGACCTCGGTGGCCGAGATCTCCCAGAACGGGGCGCGCAAGCAGTATATCGAGATCAACCAGTTATCCAGTGCTATGAACACCACTTCCGATGCAGTTCAGGACGTGGCCCGCAGCGCTGCCCAAGCCGCGGATGCGGCGGAGGAAACCAACCAGGAAGCGGTCTCCGGCAAGAGGATAATGGCCCAATTAGCGGATGTGATGGATGCCTTAATGCAGCAGAGCGGCGCCGCAGCGACGGTAGTCGGTGAGCTGGAACAGGACAGCCAGTCCATTGGTCAGGTGCTGGAGGTAATCAAAGGCATTGCGGAACAGACCAACCTACTGGCCCTTAATGCAGCCATCGAAGCAGCCCGCGCTGGCGAGCAAGGACGCGGCTTCGCCGTGGTAGCCGACGAAGTCCGTGCCCTGGCGGCCCGCACTCAGACCTCCACCGAAGAGATCCGCCAGATCATCGAACGCCTGCAACAACAGTCGAAGAAGGCTGTGGTAACCATGGAGGAGAGCCGGCTCCAAGCGGACGAGGGTAGCAGCCGCGCCGTCGAGGCCAGCAATGCCATGGAGAAGATCATCGATGCCATCGGCACCATCACCAGCATGAATACCCAGATCGCCACTGCTGCGGAGGAACAGGGACAGACCGCTGAGCTCATGAGTCGGAATGTCGAGACCATCGGGACCGTGGCAGCGGAAACCGCCGAGGCAGCGGACAAGACGATCCAGGTCAGCAGCATGCTCAGCCAGGGGCTAGATTCCCTCCGCTCCCAGGCCAGCCGTTTCCGGATCGATGCCACATGAGGGGAACTGAGCATGGCGGGGGCAAACCAAGCATTGCATTCGACAACTTGCGGTGGCCCCTGGGGGATCAGTCGGTTGCGGGCAGTAACTCCGCCACCACCTGCAACAGGGTCCCGGGTTCCACCGGCTTGCGCAAGAAACGGCTGATACCCATCTCATGGGCACGCTTCTCGTCCAGGCTCTCACTATTGCCGGAATAGATAATAACCGGCAACCCAGGACGAATTGCCAGCAGACGACGGGCTAGTTCACTGCCGGTCATGTTGGGCATGATCTGGTCGCTGATCACCAGATCGAATGATTCGGGTGCATCCATAAAGCACTCCAAAGCCTTCTGTGCATTATCCACTGCCGTGACCCTGCATCCTTGGCTCTGTAACAGGTCTTGCAGATAGTCGATGAGTGAATGTTCATCATCTACCACCAGCAGATGACCACTGATCCGCTCTGGTACGGTGGTGTCAGGCGACGACGAAAGCCTTTCGTTTTTCAATGCCATTTCGGCGGCGAGCGGCAGCAGCAACCGAAAGCAACTACCTTCCCCGGGTACGCTATTCACCAGGATATGACCGCCATGTTGCTCAACAACACTCCTCGTCACGGCCAGCCCCATACCGCTCCCCTCGTCCAGCTCCTTGGTGGTGAAAAAGGGGTCGAAGATGTGATTTAACTGCCCCGGCTCTATACCCACCCCCTCATCACTCACCGAAAGTTCCACCCATTCGCCATTGAGGATCTTGTGACAGCTGGCGCATTCGGCTTGAACCTGCTCCAACCGGTGCAGGCTAATATGGATCATGCCCCGCCCCCCCATCGCGTCCCTGGCATTGATGCAGAGATTTACCAGGGCCTGATGGGCCTGAACCGGATCGATATAGACCGGCGGCGTGTCAGGATCAAGATCGGTCTCAAAGGTGATACCTGTAGTCATGGGCGCCTGCAGCATCTTCACCACCTCCTTAACGAGGGGGATAAGCTGAAGGCACTGGGGTTCACTCCCGCTGCCCCGACTGAATCGCAATAGCTGTGCCACCAGATCCCGGGCACGTTCACCGGCAGTCTGAACTTCGTACAGATAGTCCCTCATCTTTGCCGGGCATTCGCCAGCAAAACGTTCTATTGCCAGACCGGTATAGCCGAGAACACTAGCGAGAATATTGTTGAAATCATGGGCGATACCGCTAGTAAGCCGCCCCACCGCCTCCATCTTTTGTGCCTGTGCCAATTCCCGGCGCAGCCGTTCCCGTTCACTAGCGGCCAGGTGCAGTTCCGTGATGTCGCTGCCCGAGCTGAAAGTGCCCGTAATCCTTTCCTCATCATCACGGACAGTGGCATTGCGCCAGGCAATGAGCCGCCGCTCCCCACTGCGCGTGACAATTTCATTCTCCACATAGGTATGCAGATCGACTCGACCCTGCATGATCTCATCGAAGATCTGCCGGACCGGCTCTACCTCCCCGTCAGGCAGCACCGTTTCAAACCAGTCCCGCCCCTCGAGGCTGCCCGGCTCATAGCCAAGGATCTCGTATCCCTTACGGTTGAGCAGGTCGACACGCCCCTCTCGGTCGAGCCCCAGCAGCATCACCTCCGCCACCTCGAGGTAGCGTTCGGCCTGCAGGTGCTCCCGGATCAGTGCCTGCTCCGCCTGCTTGCGCAGGGTGATGTCTGTCATCACGCCACCGATGCGCACGGGGCGGCCCTGTGCATCCATGATCACCGACTTGTTGTCGAGCACCCAATGCACTTCGCCATCAGGATGGCAAATACGGTACTCGAGCTCGACCCGTCCATCATCCCAGAGGCGGGCAGTTCTCTCCTCAACACCCTTGCGGTCCTGCGGATGCACAGCCTCAAGCCAGAGCTGCGGCTGTTCATCGAAGGCCTTGGCGGGACGACCGTAGATCTCCTCCACAGCACGGTTGACATAGAGGATGCGGCTGCCATCGAGCTCGGCGGCCCAGACCCCTTCCCTGAGCGAGTCGAGCAGTTCCTGAAACTGGGTCTCCCTCGCTTGCAGATCGGCCGTCGCCTGTCGCAGCTCACTGATATCAACACAGATGCCAAGCACCCGTTCGATTCCATCCTCCCCTTCATCCATCAGGCGGCCATTACAATGCAACCAGACCGTCCGACCACTCTTGTGCCGCACCTGCATCTCAAGGGAGACCCGCTGCGCATCGCCCCGGCGCAATCGTTCAATCTCTTCCTCGATTTGACGCTGGCTCTCGGGCAACGCCAGTTTGATCCACTCCGCCCAGGCGTCACTCAGATCTTCAGGCTGGTAGCCCAACAGGCGGAACAGCATTGGATCCCCCAGCAAGCGCCCAGTTTCCGGCCAGAGCTCCCAGGCGGCGACCCGGCCCGCCTGCGCCACCAGGTGATAGCGCGCCTCCGAGGCGATCAGCCGCTGCTCCATCGACTTGCGCCGATCTATGTCCACATGGGTGCCGACCATGCGCAAAGGTTGGCCTGCAGCGTCACGTTCCACCACTCGTCCCCGAGCAAGTATCCATTTCCAGCGGCCACTCTTGGTGCGCAGCCGATGATCTATGGCGTATTCTGGGGTACGGCCCGCGAAGTGGGCCTCCAGCGCCGCCTCAGCCAATGGCAAGTCATCGGGATGGACGCGATCGGCCCAGCTACGGTAGTTCGGCGGCAGCTCGCCGTGCTCGAAACCAAGCATGGTCTCCCAACGCGGGCTGAAATAGGTCTCACCGGTCGCAACATGCCAGTCCCAGATACCGTCAGTGGCGTTCTCCAACGCCAGCGACAGCCGGGATTCGCTCTCACGCAGCGCCTCCTCGGAGTGCCGCTGGGCAGTGACATCAAACAGAGCGCAGTATGTATTGGCACAAATATCCCCAGCCTCTCCATGCCAGAACTCCCGATGCACACGGATCTCCACTTTCAGAATCAGCTCCCGACCATCACGATGGCACAGGAGCAGCTCTGTGCCCCCGATATCTTCGCCACGCAAAAAGCGGGCATAGGTCGCATCAAAGGCCGGTAGTCCCCGTTCGGAGATCAAGCTACGCATGGGTCGGCCCAAAGCCTCCTGCCGTGAATAGCCGGTCAAGCATTCCCACTGATGATTGACCTCACGAATGTTTCCCTTTGAATCGACAGACTGATAGGCGACCGGCGCCTCTGCGTAAAACTGGCGGTAGTGGTCCCGGTTCTCTATCAATGCCTGCCGATGGCGCGCGGCAATGGCCGCCTCACGTCGCAACAGCAGAAAGAAAATCAGCGAGATAACCAGCAGATGCAGCCCTTCCTTCCAGGCCTCCTGCCATTCGGGAGAAGCAGTGTTCGGGAAGAGCCCGCTGATAGCAGTATCGCCCCCCAACAACCAGAGCCCGGCCACTAGGGCAAAGATCAGGGTCAGCAGCAACGTGCGGCGGAGGCCGTCACCCCATGCCTTCACCGAAGCCTCCTCCACTGTCCGACCACCGCCCAGCGACAGGCAGTACTTGAGGTTATGATGAGTGAGGGGCAAGGGACCGTCACGTCAATGTCCGACATAGCGCTGGGTGAATAGCTTCGACGTCATGGGCCGCCCGAAGAGCCATCCCTGTCCCTCCTGGCAACCATGTTGTCGAAGGAAATCGCGTTGCGCCTCCGTCTCCACCCCCTCAGCAATAGTCTGCAAGCCAAGCCCCTGCCCCAGGGCGATCACCGCCCGCGCGATGGCCTTATCCTTACCTGCATTGGGCAGATTGCAGACAAAGGCCCGGTCGATCTTCAGTTTGTCCACCGGCAGGTGCTGCAGATAGCTGAGAGAGGAGTAGCCGGTGCCAAAATCATCCACCGAGAGCTGCACACCTAGGGATTTGAGTTCCTGCAGCATCGTCAGAGTCTGGCCCGTCTGTTCCATGATGACGCTTTCCGTGATCTCCAGCTCCAGGCGGGTGGGATCGAGGCCGCTCAGCTCCAGCGCCGTTGTCACCCGTTCCACCAGGGTGCCACGCCGAATCTGCACACCTGAGACATTAATCGCGATGCGGCCGAAGGAGATGCCTTGAACCTGCCATTCCACGGCTTGGCGGCAGGCGCTCTCCAGCACCCAGGCACCGATGGGTTCGATCAACCCCGTCTCTTCCGCCAGCGGGATAAACCTGTCAGGGGTCACCAATCCCTCCTGTGGATGATGCCAGCGCAGCAGTGCCTCGGCACCACACAGGCCGCCATCGGCAAGATTGACCTGAGGTTGGTAGTGAAGCTCAAACTCCTGACCCTCGATAGCTCTACGCAGTGCCGACTCCATGGCCAGACGCGCCCGCGTACCAGCACTCATCTCATCGTTGTAAAAATGATATTCACTGAGGCCACGCTCCTTGGCATGATACATGGCTATATCAGCATGCCGGATCAGTTCATCCGCACTCTCACCGTCGTTGGGATAGAGGCTGATCCCCATGCTTACCCGCAGAATGATCTCCGAGGTCTCCAGCCGGATCGGCACCTCCAGACCCTGCATCACCTTTCTCGCCACCAGCTCCGCCTCGCTGGCTGACTCCACATCTCCAATGAGAATCACAAACTCATCACCACCGAGTCGGGCGACGGTATCCTCCTCCCGCACCTGCCCGCGAACGCGCGCAGCCATCTCCAACAGCAACTGGTCGCCCATAGCGTGCCCCAGACTGTCGTTGATATCCTTGAAACGATCGATATCGAGGAACAGCACTGCCAACGCATGGCCGCCGCGACGTGCCTGACGCACGGCGACCTTGAGGCGATCCAGAAACAGCAACCGATTGGGCAGACCGGTAAGAGGATCATGGTTGGCCAGGTGCTCGATCTGTTCGAGGCTGTGCTTGAGGGGGGAGATGTCGGAGAAGATACCGACATAGTTGGTCACTTCTCCCTGGTCATCCTTGACGCTGCTGATGGTCAGCCAGGCAGGAAAGATATCCCCATCTCGATTCCTGTTTCGGATCTCACCCTGCCAGCGTCCCCGCTGGCGAATCGTCGACCACATGGCCTCATAAAAATCGGCCCTCTGCTTGCCGGACCGAAGCAGGCGGGGATTCTGCCCCCGCACCTCGGCCTCACTGTAACCGGTGATCTCGCTGAAGGCCGGGTTGACCGTCAGGATGGTTCCTTTTTCATCGGTGACCAGAATGCCGTCGTGGGTGTTGTCGAACACCGTGGTTGCCAGCCTCAGCCGACGCTTGACGGCCTTGCGTTCGCTGATGTCCTGAAAGGTGACAACGACTCCCTCCACCTCTCCCCCGTCAACCAGGGGGGAACAGGTGAATTCCACGGCTATTCCCCGGCCATCGCGATGAAAGAACAGCTCCTCGCCATGGACTATCTTGCCAGTCTGCAGACTCTGGTGGATGGGGCATTCCGAGAGAGGGTAGGTACTGCCGTCGGATTTCGCATAATGCACCCGGTCGTGGTGGGTGCCGCCTAGCAGCCCCTCCTCGCTGTGCCCCAGCAGACGGCAGGCAGCGCCATTCACGAAGGTGACCCTGCCATCTCGGTCGAGGCCGAAGAGACCCACGGTGGTCGCATCGAGAATGGCGGCAAAACGCTGGCTCAACTGGCTGTAGTCCACCACCGCCAAGCGGGAGGCGTCCTGCCGAGGCTGCCCGGCGAATTCGGCGGCATCCTCTTTCCGCCAGCGGCGTCCAGCGGAGGAAAGCTCCGCCTTCGCCAGTGGCGGTATGCTGGCCCGCTCCTTTGCCTCAGGCTCCAGATCCATGAGGCTCTCGACGATAGAAAAATCGTCCGGGGCGTTCTCTCCCCCGGCCGGGAGCTGCATCTGACCAAGCGATTCCTGGAGGAAATCGAGAAACCGACCAGCCAGTTCCGGATCAAGGCGCCCCAGGTCCCGCTCCCGCTCCAAATACCTGATGATCTCTCCGTGGGGCAGAACACCCTTGTAGGGCCTCTCTGCGGCCAGGGCGTCGTAGATATCGAGCAGTTGGAAGACCCGCGCAAGGTAGGGAACCTCCTCTCCCCGCAGACCATCTGGATAGCCACTCCCATCCCAATGTTCATGATGGTGTCGGATCAGCGGAACCAATGGCTCCAGCGCCTTGATACCGCTGCAGAGTCTGGCCCCTACCACCGGGTGCAGACGCATCACTCGCTCTTCCTGGGCATTGAGCTGTTCCTGCTTGAGCAGAATATGATCCGGGATCGCCAGCTTGCCGATATCGTGCAGGGTGCCCAGGTGCTCCAGCAACTCGATGGAGCGGTCATCGAGCCCAAGATATCGGCCAAACAGGGCCCCATTGTGGGCCAACCGAACACAGTGGCGGCCGGTGTGCCAGTCTCGCGCTTCCACCATGCGGGCGACCACAAAGTAGATCGACTCCACATGCTCCAACTGGTCGAGCAGACGCTTGTGGCTAGCCGCCGCCTCCACCCGGGCAATCAATTCAGTGGGGGTATAGGGTTTGCGGATGAAATCAGTGGCGCCGATGTTGAGGCTGCGAGCCAGCTCATCGCTGCTGCCCATGCCGGTCACCATGATCACCGGTAGCAGCCGGTCGTCCATCTCCTCGCGGATCCGGCGGCAGACCTCGTCGCCGGTCATGCCCGGCATGCGTTTATCCAGCAGGACCACATCGAAAGGGTGCTCTCTGATCGCCTTCAGGGCGGAGCGGCCATCGGTTGCCTCCCGCACCTCAAAATCGGGCGAGGAGAGGATCTCCCGCTGTAGGAACCGCTGCCCCGACTCATCATCGACCAGTAGCACCCGGTAGGGATTGGACTCGCTGAGCTGTCTGGCTGGCTGAGTCATCGTTTCAATCCTTTATCAGCGGCGGCATGACCCCTGATCTTCACCTCCGCCCCGGCAGCACCCTTCCCATCCAGACCCAACAGTGCAAAAAGCCTGTCGCGATCGAATGGCTTAGCCAGACAGACCTCGGCGCCAGCCTGCAGAATGCGCGCCTCATTCTCTGGGGTATGGAAGCCCGTCATGGCAATGATCCGAACGGCACGGGTGACGGGATCGCTTCGCAGCTGCCGGCACACCGTGAAACCATCGAGCCCCGGCATCATCAGGTCGAGGAGGATCACATCAGGATTGAAAGAGCGCACCTTCATGCCGGCTTCGAAACCGTCGTGGGCGCTCTCGACCACCTCCAACCCGGAACGATCCACCAGCAGCTCGGTCAGGTAACGCACCAGTTGCCGATCGTCATCGACAATCAGCAGCCGCAGATCCCCTCCCGGCCGGGTATGGAGACGAATGCCTCGCTCGTGAGCGAAGCGCTCTACTTCGCGCCACAGGAAACGGCGGTGACCACCTCCGGTCATCTCCGCATGCAGCCAGCCCTTCTGAGCCCATTGGCGCACGGTTACCGGTGCCACCAATAGCATCTCCGCCACCTCGGCAGGTGTCAGGTAGATGGCGCTGCCCTGCTTCTGTTTCATGCCAGTTTCCTCTGTTGACCGATCCATCATGAGAGCGATACCGAAAGGCAAACATCTAATCGCTATGCGCAATTCTATCGAATATAGCGATTTAACGGCGCCAGAGTAGGCAACTTTAGCAGGATAAGAGACAAGAGAAAGGAAATTGCTTTTATTCGCTCAATGACCGGCGCCTCTTCCATCGCCGCCATGAACCGCATATCTACTGAAACAGCAGCACGAATCGGCTAAACAGCTCTCTGTCAAAGTGGTGGGACATCTGCTGCTGCATTAGCTTCAGCGCATCAAAGGGCGTCATGGCCTTCTTGTAGGAGCGCTCCGCGGTCAGGGCATCGAATACATCCGCAATACCGCAGATATGTCCGTAGATATGTATCTCATCACCTTTGAGGCGCTTCGGGTAGCCACTGCCATCAGTAAACTCGTGATGTTGCATCACGATATATCGGCACTCCTCGGAGAGTGCTCCTGCTTCAGCCAACATCTTGTAGCCCTGGTAGGGGTGGGTGCGCATCCGCTGCATCTCCCGATCCGTCAGGCGACCGGGCTTGTTGATGATGGCAGTATCGACCTTGACCTTGCCGAGATCATGCAGAAAAAACCCCGCACCCAGTTCATGAAGGTCGTGGGCATCAGACTTGCTGAACAGTGCCTTGGCCAGCATGATCGCCGTCACCCCCACATTGACCGAATGGGTATAGGTATAGAAATCGTGGGAGGTAATGCGTAGCAGGCTTTTAGCTGTTTGATCATCAGAGAGGATCAGATCGGTGATGGCACTGACCGCCTGCTTGGAAGTCAGAATATTCTCGCTGGTTGGATGCTCCACCAGCCGCTCCATCATGCCCATGGAGTGTTGATACACCGCCTGAGCCTTTTCCTGCGGTGTCAGACTCTGGTCTTCGATGGCAGCGGTCAGCGCTTCCACCTTCAATCGGTTTGGGTCCCACCCCTCTGGCGGCGCCTGTGTCTTCGGATCTACAACCTTCCCCTCATGACTCAGATGTGCCAGCTCATCCAGTGAAGGCCCTGTATCCTCTGTTGCCGGTGGCACAGGTACCGTACTTTGAGCAGGATCAACAAAGACCTCCACTATGCCGGATTCGGCGATCTTTCGAATCTGGTCCTGGGACTTGATTCTGAAGCGGTTTCGCAAAAAAGGATGCGTGCTCCACGACCCCGGCAACAGGATATGCATACCGACTCGGAGTTGCTCCGTCCTTGCTTTCCTTAACATCTCATCTCCTCTGCCTATCAGACACAATGATCGTTCAATCTTTTCCGTGGTCGCACTCAGATTTGGTTGAATACGTCCTTGTCGGCACCGCAATCGGGACAGACCCACTCCTCTGGTATCTGATCGAGTGGCGTGCCTGGTGGAATCCCCTTCTCGGGCATCCCCTGTTTTTCATCGTAAACCCAACCACATATCTCACATTCATAACGATTCATCTTGGTTTCCCATTATTTCTATCACATCAGAACAGCTCGACTTCCCCGCCCGCTGCTTCGGCAACGGATTCGTAGCGTTTCTTTTCGTCGGTCAGTTGATCGAGGATGGCCATCAATGCCTGGCTTGCGGCCCCGAGCATTTGAAAATTTTCCAATACCAACTGTTGGTTTTCTTCAATATCCTCCCAGTCTGTTTTCAGAACCAACAGCGCCCTATGCATGGAACTGTGAACCTTTTCGTGGGGTTCCCGGAGCCGCTCATAGGCAGGAAGATGGGAGAACTCCTGGCGTCCGACACCGCTGTCGTACCATTTACCGAAACGTCAGTTGTGATGGTCCACCGCAACTGCCCGGCCAAACTCCGAATCAGCGCCGTGCATGAGCGTTGCATAGCCGTTCTGCATATAGATCAGGTGATCAACCTTGACCTCTGCCTCACTCAGGTTGGCCAGCAGGACCGTCCGGTTCAGTTCCTTCATCCGGCCGCTGATCTGCTGCAACGACCCATCCACCTGCCCCAGCAGGGCCAGAAAACCCGCATCGGATTCACCCTGATCGGTCATGCCACGGTAGACACCCGATACGGTCTCCTGCAGACCTTGGAGGATAGTCCGGCGAGTGCCATCCAGCCGCGCCATGGCGCTGTTCAGCCGGTCTGCGATATCGCCGAGGCGCCCCCCCCGGCTTGCCGAGCCGATACGATAGTCAAAGTGGCCGTCGTTCAGTGCGTCCGCAAGCCTCGAGATCCCTTCCAGCGCGCTCCGCGACTTACCGATACTCCGCCAGTAGCGGCTGAACAGCCCCATTCCGGCAAGTAGCAACAGGCTCTGCATCGGCAGGCTGATTATGCCAAGACCGGTCCCTGCCACCGATAGTGTCAGCAGGCCCAACAGAAGCATTGATGTCATCTCCTCCCGGACCAAAAGCGTGCTCATCTTCATAGCAATGCATCCCTTTGTAACCTTCCTCCATTTCCGAAATGGGGGCGTAAAATCTGCAGTGGCAAATCTCTACAGCTACATTGCTGCAGACCTGGAGGCACACGTCCTCCCCTGCTCAGCCTGATCCTGCAAAAACCGCGCAATCTCATCGACCGGCATCGGTCTAGCCATCAGGAAACCCTGGCCATAACTACAGCCCATCTCCCGCAGGCGCTGCATCTGCCACTCCTCCTCGATACCTTCGGCCACCACCTCCATATCGAAACTGTCTGCCAGATCTAGGATGGTTTTTATCATCTGTTCGTTACGCTCATGCTCCCCCATACGTGTGATGAACGAGCGGTCGATCTTGAGCACGTCCAGGGGAAAATTGTGCAGATAGCTGAGCGAAGAATAACCGGTGCCGAAATCGTCCATGCTGAGTCTGATACCCAGGGCCTTGAGTTCGCCCAGCACCTGGGCCGCCGACTCCGGATCTTTCATGATCACGGACTCTGTAATCTCCAGCTGCACCAGGCCCGGATCGATCCCGTGACCGGTCAGGAGGTTCTTCACCGTCTTGACCAGTTTGGCATCGGTGAGCTGTCGCGGTGACAGGTTGATGCTGATCCGAGGTGAAACATCCTCCGGATAGTGAGCCTTCAATTCATTCAGGAAACCGAAGGCACGGTGCATAACCCAGGTACCGATGGGCAGTATCAACCCGGTATCCTCAGCCACCGGGATGAATTCAGCAGGTGACAACCAGCCCCGTTCAGGATGCTGCCAGCGCAGCAGAGCCTCGAACCCCCGGATGCAGTGATCCGTCAGCCTGACGATGGGCTGCAGGTAGACCTCTAGTTCCCCATTGTTCAGCGCACTCTGTAGCTCGTTCTCCAGGTTAAAGCGGGCCATCGTGCCCTGGTGCATCTCACTGCGGAAGACTTCGAACGTGCCCCCGCCTCGCTCCTTAGCCCGGTACATGGCATTGTCCGCATCCCGCAGCATATCTTCAGGACGATGATACGCCTCACCGATAAAGGCGATTCCAATACTGGCGCCGGTCCTCACCAAATGCTCGTTCAGATCGATGGGGCGATCCAGCTCCTGCTGGATGCGGCGGGCGATCTCATACACCCTGACTTCCGTATCCATGCCCTCCAGCAGCACCACGAACTCGTCGCCACCGAGACGCGCCACCGTATCCTCCCTCCGTAGCAGGCCACGCAAACGCCGGGCCACCTCCACCAGCAGCTGATCACCGAGAAGGTGCCCCAGGCTGTCGTTGATCAGTTTGAAACGATCCAGATCCAGAAATAGTATGGCCACTTCATAATCCGGTCTTCTCTTTACCATTTGCAGGACATGACCCAGCCGTTCCACCAGCAACGCCCGGTTGGCGAGTCCGGTCAATGCATCATGAAAGGCATCATGCAGCAGCTGCTCCTCGATCGCCTTCTGTTGACTGATGTCGGTGGTGGATCCCACCATGCGATGTGGCTCGTTTTCCGTTCCCTGGATGGCCAGCCCCCGGCTCAGCCGCCACTGATACTCGCCATCTCGATGGCGCATCCGGTACTCGCAGACAAAATGATCGGAGGCGCCATCCAAGTGGCGCCTGATGGCCTGCTTCAGGTTGTCGACATCATCGGGATGGACCTGGGTCATCCAGGCCTCCGGCGGCTGCACCACCCCCTCCTCCGCATACCCCTGCATGGCGTGGTAACGGGGTGAAAAATAGATCTGGTTGGCCTTGAGATCCCAGTCCCAGAGCCCATCGTTGGTTCCCCGCATGGCCAGGGAGAACCGCTCCTCGCTGTTGCTCAGGGCCTCTTCAGCTCTGGCCCTTTCCGCGATACCGGCCAGGGTTACACAGGCGGTCTCAAGGAAGGTCGTTTCCTGCCCGGCCAGCTGGCGCCCGGCATCCAGATAGAGCATGAGCACGCCAATCACAGTGTCGTTGATGATCAGGGGCAAGAGATACTGCTCATTCTCCAGCCCTGCGCGACAACCACTTTTCAGCTGCACTTCTGCCTGACTTGCCAACAAGGGATGAGCATGCCGTACGACCCAGCCACAGGCACATTCACCGACAGGCACTCTGCTACAGACCTTCTGCAGCTCCACTGGCGTGTTGAGCTGTGCCGAAAGCCGCAGGTGACATCCTTCCTCTTCCATCAGCACGATCGCCCCTTTGGGCTGCAAACCCAGCCACTGCTGGGAACAGAGGATAGCGAGGGCAGATTCCAGCTTATCGCTCAGCGCACCTCTTGCCTGGTGGATCTGCAGCAGTTGGTTGAGGATCTGTTTCTGCTGCTTCTCCCGCTCGATGGTCTGCGTCCGCTCCTGAACACGCTGTTCCAGGGTCTGGGTCAGTTGCTGGAGTCCATTTTCCGCCCGCTTCCGCTGCCGGATCTCCGCCAGTAGGTTCTGGTTGATCTGCTCCAGCCTGTCGGCCCCCTCGATCCTGCGGATGATGGGATTGACCCTGAGCAGCACCGCCAGGGCACTGACCAGGATAACCAGACCCGCCAGCACCCCGGCAAACAGAAAGGCGTGAAGATAGGGGGCCACGATCTCTTCGGCCAACAGACCAACCACCAGACCCAGACTGGAATCAGGTACCGGACGGTAGGCCAACAGCCACTCCCTGCCCTGGCGATCCTGCCCCGTATAGACCCCCTGTTCCCCCTGCAGGGCCCGGCGCATGGCCTCATCCGGCGCATAGGCAAGCGGCTTTGTGATCTGTTCGACGTCTGCCAGTGCCCCTGAACCGTCCAGCCAGTGCAACCCCGTTCCCTGGCGGCGAGCAATCAGGGTCTCAGACGCCAGACTGTGCGGATCTCGGGGTAACCCGTTGCGATCATCATGCCGCAGGTAGTCCATCAGGAGCCCCTCTTGGCCCTCGGCGTCGTGGGAGAAGGCCTGAACGACGCCAGCCATCCTTTCCGCCTGCAGCATCAGGTGATTCTCTTCCTGCAGCCATTCCGAGTGGAGCAGTACCCGGCTTACCGTGACTCCAACCAGCAGTGATGCCATAGCCATAATCAGGGTTACATTCCACAGGATCCGCAAGCGCGCCTGTTTCGCGGAATCGAGCCAGTTGCTCAGATCCAGACCCTCATCACTCTGGCGACGCCATATCGATATCAGTTCCCAGCTCGTCCAGGCGACTGACAGACCACCGATACAGAAGAACAAAAAGGCGCTATGCAGGGCCATGCGGGTAAACGAGAACCAGCCATAACCGGATTCCAGCCCCGCCATGTAGCCAACCAACGATTCCAGTGCGAGATAGCTGATGAGGAGTCCAGCCACCTGCCCCAGACTCACCAACCAGCCGGTATGCCTGGTGAAGGAGAGGCTGAGCAGGACTATACCGCTGAGGGCAAACGCCAGTGCGGTATTGGGTGCCAAACGTCCCGGGCTTGAAACCCCGTGCTGCAGAGGCTGTTCCATCAGTAGCTGGTCGATACCGAAATCCGCTCCCATGGGATACTGAAGACCAGTTGCGATCCCTAGCACAATAACCAGCAGACCAAATATGGAAGCCAGGAGAGACCTCTGATGCGCAAGGGACCAGAAGCCCATACCCATCAGAATAAAACCGAGGGTGGTGTTGAGCTGCATGGGAGGGAGTGATGCCCGAAGCTGGATCAGGCCCTGAATGTCGAACGCCCAGCCGATGATCACCAGCAGGCTCATGGCGATCAACAGGACACTGCCCAACAGGGTCAGGGAGAACAACCATGGAGGTTGGGGGTGCGTATGCTTCAATTGTGATCTCTGTAATCCAAAAATCAACCCAAAGCGCTTTGCCGTGCGCGAGGGTCCTCCAAATCATTTCTTTGATTGATATGGAGATAGCGACCTGGAAACGGATCACTGTATAGCCTGCAGTCACAGAAAACTTCTGTTATCGTCACTACAAATGCCGGGACTTTTTCCCTCTTTTATCAGGAACTTTTCCCTCTCTCGCCCATACACGCAGCTCTACCAGAGCTTACGTCTTAGGGGTCGGAGTCAAATTTGATCGAAGCAACGGGGCATTCAGTGCCGCTGATTTCCATCAAACCTGACTCCACTCCCTTTACCTAAGGCTGTTTGCTGCGCGACTAGGTTTTGATCAGGCCGTGGCGGATTGCCAGGTGAACGACCTCAGCATCAGTGGATAAGCCCAGTTTTTTCTTGATCTGATGGGCATAGTTGGAGACCGTCTTGACACTGATGTGCAGAGTCTCTGCAATGGTGGCCCGTTTGTTGCCCGCCGCCATCATTAGGAAGATCCCGAATTCCTTTGCAGAGAGCTGGCTGAGCGGTGAGTTATTCTTGCTGATCTGGCGCAGTGCCAGCTCTTTCGCGATATCCGGTCCCAGATAGGTCTCACCTGCCGCCACCTGAGCCACTGCCTCCAGCAGAACGTCCGGATCGCTGGATTTGGTAATGTAACCCGACACCCCCATCCTCAGGGCGCGTTCTGCAAAGACGCTGCTGTCATGAATGGTGAAGATCAGGATACGCACGTGCGGGTGGTGAGAAAGCATCCGTCTGGCGGCCTCCATCCCGCCCATGCCCGGCAGGGAGAGGTCCATAATCACCAGATCCGGGTGATGTTTGTGATACTGTCGACAGGCCTCTGGTCCGTCACCTGCCTCAGCCACCACCTGGAATTCCGGCTGCATCTCCAGAAGACGCCGATAACCGGCTCGAACCACGGAATGGTCATCGACCAGCATGATAGTGGTTTTCTGATGGGGCATTCCAAGAGAATAGTATGTTTTTCCTGCACTCATAATAAGAGTCATCACTGCTTTGGATGATTGGCAAACGCTGCATGCTCGGGAACCGGAGCCCCTTCTGGACAATAACCCACTCCCAGAGTGACCAACGACGATGCATTGGCCAGCCAAACCGACAACAGCTCATCAGTCATTGCCGTCCAGCTTCGCCGGGGCGAGTGGCAATACCATACTCAACCAGAAACCCTGCCCGCCCACCGACCGACAGCATACAGCACCACCAACGGCCTCGGCACGCTGCTTCAATCCGTACAGTCCAAGACCATCATGGGTCGAAGCGGGGTCCATACCACGCCCATTGTCCTCCAGGGCCAATACCAGCCATTCATCCTCAAACCGCAGGCTTACAGTTACGTAATCGGCCTGGGCATGGCGGCTGATATTGGTGAGACCCTCCTGAACACAGCGATAGAGGGATATCTCCTGCAGATCCGACAGCCTCGGTATCTCATCCACCATCGACAGGCTGATCTTGGTATCACGATTACGCTGTCGCCATTTATCCACCAGCTCCTGTATGGCATCCAGAAGACCAAACTGGTCCAGCATCGGCGGTCGCAACCGCTGGGTGATCTCCCGGATGCCTTGGATGCCCTGAAACACGATATCCTGAATATCCGCTGTCACCGATGCCAGTTCGGTCGAATTATGGCCCCATTTCTTCTGGATATAGGCGACATCCATCTTGATTGCGCTCAACAGTTGTCCCATCTCGTCATGGAGTTCGTGGGCCAGCCGCTTTCGATCATCTTCCTGAATGCGCATACTGCGACGATGAAGCCGCTGGTTCTGTTTCAGGAGTTGTTGCAACTGTTGTTCGGTCTCTTTCTGTCTGGTGACATCCTGTACACTACCCCTCATGCCCAGCGGATTGTTCGAACCATCGAAGATCACTTCGCCCTGCTCATGCACCTCCCGCATGCTCCCATCCGGATGTTGGATTCGATGATCAATCGAATAGACAGCCCCTTCCCACAAGGCGGCATCCACCGCCGCTCTCACCCGCTCCCGGTCATCCGGGGCAACACATTCCAGAAAGCCCTCGTAACTGGTCACGAACCTGTCCGGGTCCACACCAAAGATCCTGTAGGTCTCATCGGACCAGACCAGCGAATTGTCATGCAGGCACCACTCCCAGCTCCCGATATGGGCGATCCGCTGGGCCTCTGACAGGCGTTGTTCACTGTTGCGCAGCGTGGTCTCCGCCTTTTCATGGGACAGATAGACACCCAGCATTTCAGCTGCCGTGCGCAGAACATCGACCTCCCCATCCAGCCAGTCCCGCTTGTTCCAGACATCGTCCAGACCAATGTACCCCCCCCATTTCTTATCGATCCAGATCGGCATAATCAGAATCGACAGGACCCCTCGTTCCAAAAGGCAGGCCTGCTCCTCCGCTGGCAGGTCATCCACCAGGCCTAAAACGGGTTGATTCTGTCTCAGCACCCGCAGCCAGCGTTGCGGTGAGCTGACCTGAAGGGAACCGCTCTGGAATTCTGGCTCTTTGAACCGGGGCTCGACGGCCGGGGCACACTGCTCATGGCTTGAAGCAATGCTGACTACCTGGTCCGGTGTATCTCCCACCTGCGCCAGATAGACCCGGCTGGCAACAGTGGCCTCCAGCAGATGCTTCAACGCACAGGGTATGGCATCTGGAGACGGCTGCAGAAGTCCCCGTGAGAAAGCGGAGAGACGGGTGACATATTGGAGGCGCCGCTCAAGCAGTGCCTCAGTTTTTCTGTGCTGAGAAATATCACGGGCGATGCTGAGCAGGTACTCCCTGCCACCATACCAGAATCTGGAACTGATCACCTCTACTGGAAAGATCTCCCCACCCTTGCGTCGATGGTGGGTTTCAAAGGTCCAGGAGCCAATCTGGGGCATCCTTTCCCAGTGCTTCATCCAGAGAGTTTTATCCGCATCCGGGTTGATGTCCATCACGCGCATCTGCAGCAACTCCTGACGCGTATAGCCGAGATTGCGTATTGCTGCCCTATTCACAGACCTGATGCAGCCGTCCTTCCCGAGAAGAAACAGGCTGTCGTGCATCTGCTCAACCGCTGCCTGGGTCAACTGCAGTTCCTGTTGCACCCTGGACAGCTGCCAGTCCTCCCTCTGCCGCCACTTCATAACCACGATGATACCCAACAGGCCAACCAACCATATCAGGAGATCAAGCGCAGTATGAATCCAGCCAGGATTGACAAAAACGCTCTGAAACTTAAGTTCTATGTCCCCAGCACGGTTGAGAAGGAAAAGGAAGAGGGGAGGTGTAACCACCACGCCCGTCCATAGAAGTGCAGCCATCCAAGTATGACGCCTGAGTGGGCGCTGATTTGACGGGTATTCTGCTGTCTTTTCCATGGCTTGTCAGATGAGATAGAGTCGATGGCTTTTGCTTGGAAACGTTTCCCAATGGGGCAAACCCCGGTTTTGTTACTCGCGCTTGCGAGTATTATAGGTGGAGGGTGAGAGGTGGAACCATGTCAAACGACGACTTCAAGAACACAAACAATAAACAACTGCTTGAGCGTCTCGAACGCCTGCAATCCACACTTTTACCGTCGGGGGAAAAACAGAACCTTTCCCAACTGTTGCACGATCTTCAGGTCCATCAGATCGAGCTGGAACTACAGAACCGCACCTTGCAGTCGGCCCAGGTAGAGCTGGAGGAGAGCCGCGACCGTTACGCCGCGCTCTACGACTTCGCGCCGGTAGGTTATCTCAGCCTTGATGCCCAGGGCATTATTCGCCAAATCAATCTGACAGGCGCACGGCTGCTCAACCGGGAACGGGGCCGGCTGCTGCAGACTCCCTTCTCCCGTTACCTGGCGCCGATGGAATCGGAGATCTTCTTCGGCCACCTGCGAGCGGTATTCCACAGCCGCGGCACACAGAACCAGCTGCTCTCTATCACCCAGCCCGAAGGCGAACAACGCCAGCTCCGCATGGAAAGCCTGGTTACCAGTGGAGAGGGGGAGCAGCAAGAGTGCCGTTCGGTGCTGTTCGACATCACTGAAGAGATCCGTGCCCGTGAGGAGAAGGCACGCCTACAGCGTGAACTGCAACAGGCGCAGAAGATGGAGAGCATCGGCCTGCTCACCGGCGGCATCGCCCATGACTTCAACAACCTGCTGGCGATCATTCGCGGACACACCCAGCTCATCCAGGAGCGGCTTGGCATCGATCCCCCAGAACGACAGGGCGAGCGGCTGGAACAGGTACTGGAGGCGAGCGGACGGGCCCGTGACCTGATCGCTGACCTGCTGAACTTCAGCCAGCGCCGGGAGGCCCCGCCCACAACGCTGGCCCCAGCCCGCAAGATCGCCGACATGCTGCCGCTGCTGCGGGCCACCTTCCCCAGCAGCATCAAGCTGCAGACCCGCCTGCGATCCGATACCCCTGCCATCCAGATCGCTCCCGTGGCCTTCGACCAGTTACTGATGAACCTCTGTCTCAACGCCCGGGACGCCATGGAGGGACAGGGTCGTCTGCTGATTGAACTCTGCCGGCAACAGCTCAGCGATAGCGAATGCGATGCCTGTCACCAACCGTTCACGGGAGAGTGGGTGGAGATAAGCATCAGCGACACCGGGAGTGGCATCCCGATGAGTGATCGGCACCGGCTCTTCGACCCCTTTTTCACCACCAAGTCCCCAGGACAGGGGACCGGCCTGGGGCTCTCGATGGTCTACAGCATCCTGAAACAGCATGGTGGCCATGTGCTGCTGGAGAGCCGACCCGGCCGGGGCAGCCGCTTCAGGCTGCTGTTCCCCCCGGTGGAAGCAACGCTCGGCAGCACTCCGGAAACGACAGGGACAATCTCATCCACCCCACCGCCTCCGGCTGGTGGCCAACAGATCATCGTTCTGGATGACGAGCCAGCCATCGCCCGGCTGCTGGGGGAGTTGCTCACCGCCTCCGGCTACCAGGTCAGCGTCCATACCGATGCTCCGGCCCTGCTGCGGGATCTGGAATCAGGCAAATACGCCCCCGACCTGCTGATCACCGACCAGACCATGCCCGGGTTGACTGGCGTCGAATTGATCCAGCATCTGCGTCCTGACTATGCCAAGCTGCCGATCATTCTTTGCAGTGGCTACAGCGAGGTAGTCAACGCCGCCAATGCCAATGCGTTCGGGGCTGATCGCTTCCTAGAAAAGCCGGTGGATGCCGCCAACCTGCGGGCACTGGTGCAGGAACTACTGGAGGCGAGTGGCACTGCGCGCTCACATGGGAAGACACACCCGTTCGAAAGAGAGGGTCGGAGTCAAACCAGGCAACGCTCCAGATAAACAGAACGGGGTAGCTCAGTTTGACTCCGACCCCGGGAAAATCATCATAATGGGCGAATGATAAAACGAGACGAGACCCAAACAAGCGATTCGACGGTTCTTCCCGTGGTCGGCATCGGCGCCTCTGCCGGCGGTCTCGAGGCCTTCCGCGAGCTGCTGAGCGCCCTGCCCCCCGACACTGGCATGGCCTTCGTGCTGTTGCAGCACCTATCGCCAGATCATTCCAGCCAGTTGGCCGAACTGCTCGCCGACACCACCAGCATGCCGGTGAAACCGGCCAAAGACGGCCAGCGGTTACAAGCAGACCACGTCTATATTGTCCCACCGGCCACACAGCCCGGCCTGCTGCACGGCCGGCTACAGCTACTACCGCTGCACCACAAGCCGGGAGCGCCGGTGGTGATCGATGAGTTCTTCAAAAGCCTGGCTGTCGATACCGGTCCCAAGGCAGTGGGGATCATCCTCTCTGGTGCCGGTTCGGATGGCGGTGGGGGACTGGAGGCGATCCGCGCCGCCGGCGGCGTCGCCTTCGCCCAGAGCGAGCATTCGGCGGCCTTCGACAGCATGCCCCACAGCGCCATCGAACGTGGCCTAGCGGACTATGTGCTACCACCGACAGCCATCGCCAGTGAACTTGGGAGGTTGGCACGAAGCCCACGCTTCACCCTCGGCAAGCGGCAACAGCTCCCCTTCGCCAGTTCCAGACAATCCCTGCAGAAGCTCTTTCTGCTACTGCGTCAGAGCACCGGCACCGACTTCAGCCTCTACAAACCCAGCACCATCCAGCGGCGGTTGCAGCGGCGGCTGATGCTGCACCACCTGAATCGGCTGTCCGATTACCTGAAGCTGATCCAGCAGCAGCCTGAGGAGCTGGAGCATCTATTCGATGATCTGCTAATCAACGTCACCCATTTCTTCCGCGAAGCGGAGAGTTTTCGCACCCTGGAGCAGTCTGTCTTTCCCGCGCTCGTGGAACAGAAGAGACAGGGTGAGCCGATCCGCATCTGGGTTCCGGCCTGCTCCAGCGGTGAAGAGGCCTACTCCGTCGCCATCACCTGGCTCGATTTTCTCGAACAGGCGCAGATCGACCGCCCCTTGCAACTGTTTGCCACCGACATCGACGCCGCTGCCATCAAACAGGCCAGGCGCGGCATCTTTGCCCCAGATCAGGTGGTCCCCCACCTCTCCCAGCGGCGGCTGGAATACTACTTCAACCGGACGCCCCAGGGTTGCCAGATCAACCCGGAGGTGCGCGACCTCTGCATCTTCTCGGTACAGGATCTATTACGTGACCCACCCTTCTCTCGTATCGACCTGATCTGCTGCCGCAACCTGCTGATCTACCTCAAACGCAAGCCCCAGCAACAGCTGCTGCAGACCCTCCACCGCTCCCTCAACCCCACCGGCTTCCTCATGCTCGGCGGTTCCGAATCCATCGGCGCCTCCTCCGACCTGTTTCAGGTGGCAAACAAGCGCACCCGCCTCTACCACAAGAAGACACTGCCAGGCGAGCTTTCGCAGCAGTTCCTGCGAACCAAGGGTCGCCTGCCGTTGGAACCGGTAAAACCGGTCTCCGAACCCCCCACTCCGAACAGCGCAGAGATGGCGATCAACACCCTGCGCGAACGCCGCTGCCCTCCTGGTGTGACGCTTGACCGAACACACAATATCCTGGCCTTTCACGGCGATGTCTCGCCCTATCTCGCTCACCCCCCTGGCAGGCCTGATCTTAAACTGCTACGGATGGTCCAGGGGGAGTTACGCACGGAACTCAATCTAATGGTCTATCGGGTGATCGAATCGGCCAAGGCCGAGACACGCACCCTCCGCCACACCATGCCCGATGGCCAACAGCACACGATCTCTCTCAGCTTCGAGCCGGTTCCCCGCAGCGACCACCAAGAGCCCCTGTTTCTGTTGCTGTTTCAGGATCTTGGCAAATGCGAGACACCATCTCCCGCGGCTGACGGTTCCAGCGACAGCCGCATCGCTGAGTTGGAGCAGGAACTGACCCGGGTGTGGCAGCACACCGAGCAGATGATCCTGCAGCTACGGGCTACCAATGAGGAGCTGCACACGGTCAGCGAGGAGAATCTCTCCGCCAATGAGGAGCTCCAGTCCACCAATGAAGAGCTGGAGACCGCCAAGGAGGAGTTGCAATCGAGTAATGAGGAGCTGAGTACCCTCAACCATGAGCTGCTGGCTGCCAACGAGGAGCTGCACCGGCTCAATGAGGAGCTGCGTCAGTTGCTGGAAAGCGTGGAACTGCCGATCCTGATGCTGACCCGCGAACTCAGGCTACGCCGATACACCCCGGCGGCCCTGCGGCTTTTCAACCTGCTACCCGGCGATCTCAACCGTCCTTTGAGCGACCTCCAACCCCGCTTCCACTCACCCAGTCTGGAGACGGAGCTCCATGATGTCATCCACAACCGCCAGAGCCGTACCCTGCAGATCGAGGACGGCGAGCGCAACCCCTGGTCCCTGAGCATCCTGCCCTTCTTCGACGAACAGGGGGCGCTGGACGGGCTGGTGCTGCGATTCATTGACCTGCGACCCTATCGCGAACTGGAACAGCACGAGCGGCTGCTACTGACATTTCTGCAAAACTCCGGCGAGGCAGTCATTCTCGAGGATCTCAACGGCACCATCCTGAGCTGGAATCGGGGCGCCGAGCGACTCTACGGATACAGCGCGGATGAGGCTGTCGGCATGAGTGTATTTAAGCTGATTCCGGCAGAAGAGCAGCCCCCCCTGCGGGAGATCATCGGACGCTTGGCGCTCAACGAAGAAGTTCAGCCCTTCGAGACCTGGCGCATCGGCAGGGATGGAACCCGCCATAGAATCCAACTCAGCCTCTCGGTGGTACGCGATGCTCACGGCCAGCCCGTATCCCTAGCCAGCACTGGCCGGGAGATCAGCGACTGACTCCAACCCCTGGGACATTCCCTATCGGGGACTCTAATTCCACTGCGTCAGCTTTCATCATCCTATAACCGATTGTTTCAGCAGATAATTTCAGCATTACCGGGTCGATAAACGCTTGTGAAAAAGGGCAAGTTCATCTCTCTCATCGGCCATCGATGAAATCCTTAGGTGGATCTGCCGCGGCCAAACGACGTTTCCAAGGATAGCAGCAGCAAAGAACCCAAGCTCCGGCTGGCAGGCTAATTATAACGAATCGATACCCTTGCCAGGTGAGGTCTGGAATGCGATCTTGTGGCCTGTCCCTTGATCCGATTTGGTGAGCCCCAATGACAAAGCGCAGTGTCTTTTTTCTCTCCGATCACACCGGCATCACCGTCGAGGCGATGGGGCGATCACTGCTCAGCCAGTTCCCGGCGCTGGAGTACGACACGGTGCACTGGCCCTTCATCGACACCATCGAGAAGGCCAAGCGGGCAGCTGGGCGGATCAACCAGGAGACAATGCGCTCCGGCGCTCGACCGCTGGTCTTCAGTACCCTGGTCGATCCCACCTTGCGCGCCTGCTTCCGTGACAGCGCCGGGCTGATCTTCGACTTCTTCGAGCACTTTACCCAGCCCATCGAAGAGGAGCTGCAGATCCCCTCCGCCCCCGCCCTGGGGCGCCTCCACAGCATCGGCAAACAGAACGCCTACAACGAGCGCATCCATGCGGTGAACTACGCCCTGACCAACGACGATGGCGCAGTGACACGCAACTACGACAGCGCCGATCTGATCCTGATCGGTGTGTCACGCAGCGGCAAGACCCCCACCTGCCTCTTCATGGGGCTGCAACACGGCATCCTCGCCGCCAACTACCCGCTAACCGACGATGATCTGGATGATCAGAACCTGCCCAGGGTGCTGCAACCCTACGTCGAGAAACTCTACGGGCTCACCATCGACCCCCGACAGCTGCAGCGCATCCGCAAAGAGCGCCGCGCCAACGGCCGTTACTCTTCCTTCGAGCAGTGCCTGAGTGAGGTGCAGCGAGCCGAACGACTGTTCAAACGCCACAGCATCAGATTTCTCGATACCACTGCCATGTCGATCGAGGAGATTGCCGCCCGCTTGCTACAAGAGGCCGGACAGGAGAGTCGGCTGGATTAATGACGACAGATCAAGTCAGGGAAAAAGATTCGTTTTTGATCAAAAAACAGGAGTAACACCTCTTTTTTTCGTCAAGAAGCGTCTCACGGGTACCGATATGAGCTTTTTTTGGGCCTTTTCAGATTTTCTGATCCCGGCTAGTGGCATCGCAAACAAGGCCCAAAAGACGTACCTGAGCCCCCCTTCAATCGTTCGCAGGATGTTACGCAAGTCTCTCCAGACTTGGTTTACCGGACTTGCTAGCATAGCCTCCAGGCAGGGTGGCAATGACATAACAAAAAAATATTGCTTTCCTTTCCGCACAGAAAGAAATGATGGCAATGCGCTTATTGTTGGTAGAAGACGACGAGTTGCTGGGGGATGGCCTCAAAACGATACTCTCGCTGGAAGGCCATTCGGTCGACTGGGTCAAAGATGGGAGGGCAGCGGATGTCAACCTGGCGGGCACAGCTTATGAGGCGGTAGTGCTGGATCTCAATCTGCCCTACCGCTCCGGTCTGCAGATCCTGGAGCAGCTGCGCAGACAGCGCAATCAGGTGCCAGTGATCATCATCACCGCCCGGGATCAGATTCAGGACCGCGTCTGCGCGCTCGACAACGGGGCAGACGACTATCTGGTCAAACCCTTCGACACAGACGAACTCTGCGCCCGGTTGCGCGCCATGCAGCGGCGTTTCTACCGGGTGGTGAACACGATCATCGAACACGGCAACATCCAGCTCGATCTCTCCTCCCACAGGCTGGAGATCAACGGCATCCCGGTAACCCTGTCACCACGGGAGTTCACTTTGCTGCAAGTATTGCTGGAGAACGCCGGACGCGTGCTGTCGCGTCAACGGCTAATCGAGTCGCTCTATGGCTGGGACGACAGCATCGACAGCAATGCGGTCGAGGTCTTCATCCACCATCTGCGTAAAAAGGTTGGCCCCGGTCTGATACGCACCGTCCGCGGTATCGGCTACCTGATTGAGCGGCCCGGCTGATGCGCTCCATCCGCTTTCAACTGCTCGCCCTGTTGCTCAGCCTGACCTTCTGCGGCTGGCTGCTGCTGGCGCTGCTCACCTCGTTCAGCGAACGACATGAGATCCGCGAGCTGCTGGATGCCCATCTTGCACAGGTGGCACGGCTGATCATGGTGACAGTCTTCCATGAAGCGGAGGAGAAGGACGGCCTGGGCTTTCAGAAAGACCTCCATCGCCTGCACAAATACGAATATTCGATCATTTTCAAAGTCTGGTCGAGAAACGGAACCCTGCTGTTTCAGACACCTAATGCCCCCGCTGAGCTGTTGCCTACAAGTCCATCCGGTTACTCCGATTTCGAACTGCAGGGAGAGATGTGGCGCCAGTTCAGCATCGAAGACCCCGACGCCGGCCACCGCCTGCTGGTGGCTGACCGCTACGGCGATAGAGACATCCTGGCATCGAAAATCATCTTCAACATGCTGCGCCCCTTCCTCTGGGTATCCCCCCTACTTACCGTGCTGATCTGGTTTGGCATCGGGCGTGGACTGGCGCCGCTGAGACGTCTCGCCACCGATATCCCGAATCGAGACTACAACTGCCTCAGCCCGGTCAGCATGCGCGATGTGCCGCAGGAGGTCGCCCCCCTGGTGCGCGAGCTCAACGCCCTCTTCTCACGCCTCGACAACGCCTACATGCGTTTCAGCCGCTTCACCTCCGATGCTGCCCACGAACTGCGCACGCCGCTAGCCGGCATCCGCGCCCAGGCCACCGTCGCCCTGCGCAGCCCCGACAAGGCGGGGCGGGAGCATGCACTGCGGCAGGTATTGAAGGGCAGCGACCGGGCAGCTCATCTGGTAGAACAGATGCTGCTGCTGGCCCGCGTCGATCCGAATGCGATTGCCACCTCGTTCAAGCCGATCGACCTACGCCAGGCCGCCTCCGAAGTGGTGGATGAGATGAGGTCAAAAGCCACTGAGCAGGGGCTCGAACTGCAGCTGGAGGCGCCACAATCAGTCAGTGTGCCTGGCGATCTCGAACTCATGAAGTTGCTGCTGGGCAACCTGATCGGCAATGCCATCGCTCACACCCCCTCCGGGGGGCGGATCCAGGTCCGCCTGGAGCAGCGGCAAAACCGGGTCGACTTAAGCGTGGAAGACACCGGCCCCGGGGTCGCAGCAGCGGAGCTGGAGCGGATCTTCGACCGCTTCTACCGCCATCCCGACAACCAACGCGAGGGGTTCGGGCTGGGCCTCTCCATCTCGCAGCGCATCGCGGAGCTTCATGGCGCCAAAATCAAGGCCAGCCCAGGCCAGCAAGGGCTGCGCATCCAGATCACCTTTCTCGACAGTGATTCTTAAAAAATTCTGGTTTCTTAACGAATCTTAATCTTCGCCTGCTAGCTTGCCAGTTGCGGGGACAGTAGAAGGCGGCAGAAAGCCCTCACACCCGACAGACTGTGCACAGCCACCTGCCCTAACGACCCAGGCAGCAACGGAAGAACGGCCTATCGCCGTGTTCTCCAAGCGAGGAGATCAGAATGAAAAATCCAAGGCGCGTCATACTCCCTTCCATCACCACTGGCCTGGCTCTCTGCCTGGCCGTCTCAACGACCACATGGGCCGACGAATTCAAGATCAAGCGAAGTCAATGGGAGGCAGAAGACAACCAGTTAAAAATAAAGGGTGAAGGCCAACACAACGAGAAGGTAAGCGTCAGCAATGCTGGGGCTGATGTGATCATCAGCAGTGTCACCGTCAACCAGAAGGGTAAATGGGAACTCACTCTCAACGACCTGGCAACCGTGCCCTGCCGGATCCACGCCGAGTCGGCCGGGCTCGTCCAAGAACGCGATGTACGCAAAGCCCCGGCTGACTGCGACACAGGTGCTGGTGGCGGAGGCGGAGGAACAGTGCAGACCAGCCCGTTCCGGGTGCTGGCCGCCAACGACCTCGGCATGCACTGCGCTGATCAAGACTACCAGATCTTCAGCATCCTACCACCGTTCAACGTGGTCCACGCCCAGGTAATCGAGATGGGCAGCGACGGCAGCCCCCCCCCGCATCCTCAGCGACACCGACGTGGATCTGGTCTACTCTGCCAGCAGCAACCTGAGAGACCCTGTCGGCCCCGCTTCCATCAACACCACCAGCTTCAACGGGCCGGGGATCTTCAAATCCAATTTCTGGGAGATCACCGACTCGGGCAACACCCAGGGTGCCCTCGGTTACGCCTCGCTCTATCCGAGTGTGCTGGCCGTGGGACTCGACAGCCTGTGCGATCCCAATCCGGCCATCGGCTGTCCCAGCGTGTTAACCGCCGCCTTCGACCCGATCCCCGGCGACCTTGGAATTCCGGTGCCAGATCCAGCGCATCTGCCGGGGCTGGTGGTCGGGCAGCAGGCGATGCCCAGCGCGGTCAACCATACACCCTTCATCACCTCGCCCTTCTCCGCCAACGAACCCCAGCCATTCGACCGATTCGATGTCGACCTGCCCTTTTTCACCGCTCTGCCCATCGGCACCACCGTACTGGGTGTCAACTGGTTCGCCGCGGACGGCATCCCGATGCTGCCGGTGGATGACCTTGGGCAGAGCAACGCCTACCCACTGATGAAGGTCTCGGCGATCAGCAAGGGTATGGCCCCCCATATCACGAATAACGTACTCGCCAGCACCGAGGTGGTGCTACCGGTGGCCTCGGAGGCCGACTGCCAGGGGTGTCACGCCGATCCAGCCGACTTCGGCAATGGCGCGGCGGCCAACTTCGCCTCGGTCTCCAACTACGCCGACGGCACCCCTTGGGAGGTGATGCTGACGGCAGATGCCCCCGGACCCGAGCCGCTGCTCAACGCCGCCAAGATCAACGTCCTGCGACTGCATGACGCCAAACACGGCGCCAACTACACCTCCAGCATCGATACCAGCCCACTGCCGTGCACAAGTGGCAGCGAGGCCTCCTGTCTCGACGTGCGCCGCAACATCCAGTGCTCCCAGTGCCACTACTCACCGGCCCTCGACCTGGCCCAGATCGGGCCGGTGGACGAACCCGAGCAGGGTATTCATGGCCGCCAACAGACCCGCCACATCAGCATGTCACGGACGATGCATGGCCATCACGGTGAGTTCACCGATCTGTTCCCCGAGATGCCTGCCCCCAGCGATCCCGCCCGCACCCCCGAACTACAGGCCCAAGTGTTGCAGGAGAGCTGCTACCAGTGCCATCCAGGCAAGCGCACCCAGTGCCTGCGCGGTGCAATGGCCAGCGGCGGCGTGGTCTGCCAGGACTGCCACGGCAACATGAAGCAGGTGGGCAATGACTTCAGCGAAGGACTGCCCGGCGGTACCGGCCTCGACCTCACCCGACGGGTACCTTGGGCCAACGAACCTCAGTGCCAGGCCTGCCACATCGGCGACGTGCTAACCATCGCCCAAGCCGACACCAGTGACTTCGAACTCGCCGTCGACGGCATCCGCCTGCGCCAGACCTATCGCAAGTCAGATGCCACAGCCGCCAGCCTCCCCTTCATCAGCGCACCCGGCTCGCGTTTCGCCGAAGACCAAGGTCTCTATCGTCTGAGCAAAGGCCACGGCGGCGTGATGTGTGAAGGCTGCCACGGCAGCACTCACGCCATCTGGCCGGTGCAGCCGGATGGTGATGATGTCAACTCGCCCTTCCTCGCCAATGACAACCTGGCCGCCATCGGCCTACAGGGCCATACCGGTACCATCACCGAGTGCGACACTTGCCATGCGCCTGGCAGTCTCGGCCTGACCCTCGACGGTCCCCACGGCATGCATCCGGTGAACGATCCCAACTGGACCCATCGCCACGAGAGCGTCGCCGAGCAGAACCCCAACAGCTGCCGCGCCTGCCACGGCAGCAACGGTGAGGGCAGTGTGCTGGCGCGCACCGCCGACCTGCGTATCCTGGAGAGCCATGACAAACAACCCGACGGGAGCAAGCAGATCACCCTCAGCCGAGGTACCGAGGTGAGTTGCACCTTGTGTCACGAAAATAAGCTCTAAGGCCAACCCATCCCCCGCCGTAGCCTTGGCCCCTCTCCACGAGGGGCTTTTTTCTTTCCCAGTCACTTAATTGTTTTGGCAAATGATGCGATCAACCGCATACTAACTAGCGTGGAGAACTAAGAAAAATATCCCAAGTCATCTCAACCTTTTTGTAACCTAAGCCATCATGCCAGCTCCCTTTTTTCGCCAGATACGCGGTGTCTTTCGCAAAGCTGCCCTGCCCCTTGCGGTGAAGTGGACGATGGTAATCGGTGCTCTGATCGCGCTGGTCATGAGCGCCTTAGGCTGGCTGCTGATCACCCTGCAGGACCGGGTACACACAGCGGAGATCGAGATCTTTGGCGGGACCATCGTGCAGCAGTTCGCCCACTCCGCCAGCGAGCCCCTGCTGGCAGAGGACCAGCTCGCCCTGGAGGGCCTGGTCAATCGCCAGCTAAAAAACCGGAATCTGGTGGGAGCGGTGGTCTCAGGGATCAAACAACTGCACATCGCTGCTGGTACGAATCCAGAGAAGCTCCCCGATCCAAGCAAGCCCTACTACTGGACTGACCGCAGCAAACCCAATATCAAACGTCCTCTGGTCACCTTCAGCAACCCAATCCTGTTCAACAAGATCAAGGCGGGCGAGGCCTACGTCACCCTAGACAGAGCCTTTCTCGACAGCTACCGGCAAACCATTATCAACGTCATCGCCGGCGCCACCCTACTGCTGATCGTAATCGCCTCGTTTCTCACCTATGGATTGAGCCGGCAGCTGGCGCGACCAATCAGCCGCTTGGCGGAAGCGGGCCAGTCTGAATCCTCTGAGGAGCCGGCCTACTCTACCTACACTGACCGCCGCGATGAGATCGGCCAGGTCTACTCCCATTTTCAGCGCATGAGCACCGGCCTATTACAGAAGCAGCAGGTTGAAGAGGCACTGGCCCGCTATGTCTCCCCCAAGGTGGCGGAGATGATCCTCGCCAACCTCTCCGACACACGCCTCGCCAACAGTCAAATCAAGGGTAGTGTGCTGTTCTGCGACATCGTCGGCTTTACCAGGATGTCAGAGCATCTGCCGCCGGACCAGGTCGCTGAACTGCTCAATCTCTACCTAGGCAACATCGCCGAGGCGGCCCAGCACAGCCACGGCATGGTGGACAAGTTCATCGGTGATGCTGCGATGATCCTGTTCGGCGCCCCCGACCCGGACCCACACCACGCCGCCCATGCGGTGCGCTGCGCCTGCCTGATCGTGGCGCTGATCGACCGCATCAACCGCAACCGCCACCTCAACCATGAGCAGCCGATCCAGGTGCGCATCGGCATCAACAGTGGTGATATGCTGGCGGGCAACATCGGTATCCCAGAGCGACTCGAATACACCGTAATCGGCGACACCGTGAACGTCGCCTCGCGCCTCTGCGACCGGGCGCCAACCAGCGGCATCCTGATCAGCGAGGCTACCGCATCACCCCATGCGGTCAGGAATACGGTGGATCTCACCCTACAAGCACCGATCAACGTCAAAGGCAGAAAAGAGCCCGTCAGCACACTGCTGGTTAACGCACCTAAAGACAAGTTCGCCCGCCGGCTGGCGGCCACCGTGAAAAAAATCAGAAACAGCCAAGAAACAGCATGAAAAAAAGCAAGACATGGACGGCCCTGATCATGACAGCAGCCCTGAGCGGCTGCGCCAGCCTGCCGCCTGAACTGAAGCTGCCACAGTTGGGCGAACCCGAACCCAAAAAGGTCGAAAAACCACTGAAAACGGCCAACCAGCTGCTGAAGAAGGGTGAACTGGGTGAAGCAGTGGCCCTGCTGGAGAAGGCGATCATGGCGGGCGAGAAGGATAAGGCCGTGGTCAGGCTGCACAACAAACTAAGCGCCATCCAGACCCGTCGGGAGGAGCAGCTTGAGGATCAGTTGCTGCTGCAACAATACGATGCACTGCAAAAACAGTTGCCCCTGATAACGAAGCTGGCAGAAAACCGGCCGAGAGACGCCCACCTCCACTCCAAACTCCTCGATGCCCAGTCCGAGCAGGAGCAGCAACACCTCTACCTGACCCGCTGCGGCTGGCGGGAGTGGCGCCACCAACCCAAACTGGCGACCCGCTGCCTGACAGTGGCGCTGTCGATTAAGGAGGATGAAGATGATCGGCGCCTATTGAAGCTACTCAACTCCCGCTCCTCCAAAGCGGTTAAGCGGGCCCGGAAAATTAAAAAGTCGCAGCGCGCCGCGATCTCAAAGAAAGCATCCACCAACAAGCTCAAGCAGGCTCAGGTTCTGTTTGAGAAGAATGAGCTGAGCAAAGCCAAGATGCTGCTGCAGAAGTTGCTGCAAAAAGAGCCAAAAAACAGCGCCGTACGAGAGCTCTTGCAGCTGGTGCAGAAAGAGCTACAGATTCATCTGAAGAACCTATTCAAGACAGGCGACCGGCTATACTCACAGGGAGAGGTTGCCGGCGCTATTGCAGTCTGGGAGGCCGCCCAGAAGCTCGACCCCAACGACGATCGGGTGGTGGTGAAGATCGAGCGAGCACAGCGAATTCTGGACAACCTGGAGCAACTCAGGAAATCGAGGTAGTATCAGGATGATCGACGCGGCTAGATCGGCCAGTAGATTCTCGCGCTGGAGGCATTTGTCTAACGTGGCACCAGGATCAGCCCGACCTAGGGTTGACGGCAAGCAGCCATAGTGGCACCTCGCTATGCCCCCTCTTCATCCGTCCACACCAAACACTGCTCTCTCTTTCCTATCACGGCTACTGATCATCCTTCTCTGCTGGCTACCTCCTCCCAGCTTTGCAGATAACCACCTGGTACCGGTTACCCTGCAGCTCAAATGGAAGCACGCCTTCCAGTTCGCCGGCTACTATGCTGCTCTCGAGAAAGGCTTCTATAGCAATGCAGGGCTGGAGGTCAGGATCCTTGAACATCAGGGGGAATATTCACCTATCGAGGCTCTGTTGGAGGGCAGGGCCGAATACGCGGTTACCGCTGCCGATATTCTCATCCACCGTACCCAGGGCAAGCCAGTGGTGGCCCTCGCCAGCATCTTCCAGCACAGCCCCTACGCCTTTCTGGTCAAGGCGGAGTCAGGCATAAACAGTGTGACAGAGTTCGCTGGACAGCGGGTGATGCTGGGATCGGGCATCCAGGATGCTGCGCTCCGTGCCACCCTGCGTCGCGCCGGCCTGAGCCTCGACGATCTCACCATTCTACCCACCAGTTTCGATGTGCGCTCACTGATCCGAGGCGATACCGACGTCTTCAATGCCTATGTCACCGATCAGGGTTTTGCCCTGCAAGAGACAGGCACCGAGGGTCGCTATCTGTTACCCAAGCAGTATGGAATCGACTTCTATGGCGATGTTCTCGCCACCACTGAAGCCGAGGCAGAGCAGCATCCGCAACGGCTGCGTAACTTTCTCAAGGCGAGTCTCAGGGGCTGGGAGTACGCCCTCAACCACCCGGATGAGCTGATTGATCTAATCCTGGCCAAGTACAACACTCAGGAATTGAGCCGCAAACATTTGGAGTATGAGGCACGCACCTCCCGTGAACTGATTCAGCCACTGTTGGTCAGGATCGGTCATATGAATCCGGCCCGCTGGGAGCATATCCGCGACGTCTTCACCGAGTTAGAACTGATCCCGCCGGGCAGCCGCATCGCAGGACTGATCTACGCCGAAGATGACCAGGCCAGCAGTTGGGCGCGCTGGCTGGTCGAATACTGGAACCTCCTGCTCGCTGGCCTGGTCCTCTTCCTAGTCGCGTTGCTGCTGCTGTTCAATCTGCAGATGCGCCGCCTGATCCGCCAACGCACCGCCGAACTCGCCCAGAGCGAGCACTCTCTGCGCACCCTGATCGATATGGAGCCCGCCTGCGTCAAGACTCTGGATCGCAAGGGCCGCCTGCTTACTATAAACAGAGCCGGCCTGGCGATGATCGATGCAGACAGGATCGAGCAAGTACGCGGCCATCCGATCACCGAACTGGTGGATAAGCCCTATCGAAAACAGTTCATCGAACTCATTAAGCAGGTTTTTGCCGGCCACTCCGGGAGCCTGCTGTTCCGTGCCACCGGGCTGAAGGAGCACAAACTGTGGCTGGAGACCCACGCCGTTCCCTTCCGCGAAGCCAATGGCGAGATCAGCCGCCTGCTCAGTGTTACCCAGGATGTCACCCAGCGCATCAAAGCGGAGAACACCGCTCTGCAGCAGCAGCGAAGCAACCAGTCGATGCTCGCCAACATCCCCGGCGCCATCTACCGTTGCATGTACGATCGCAGCCGTAGCATGCTGTTTATCAGTGACTATATCGAACAACTGACGGAATACCCGGCAGATGATTTCATCAACAACGCAGCAATCTCGTTTTTGGAGCTGATCCACCCGGCCGATATCGAACCGAGCCTCGACTATCTCGACAAACGGCTCTGGGATCACGACGACTACTACCTCGAATTTCGCATCATCCGCCAACATGACCGGGCAATCCGTTGGCTGGCAGACCGCGGCACAGCAAGCCGGGGGCAGGATGGGAAGATCCTCTGTCTGGATGGCGCCCTGTTCGATATCACCGAGCGTAAACAGACTGACGACGCACTGCACATCCTGGTCGAAAGCATGGTCGGCCTGACCGGTCAGGCCTTCTTCGACAAAACAGTCAGTGCGCTCTGCCGTTGGTTCAATGCCGATGGCGCCAGCATCGGGGTAATCGAAGATGATGAGTGGGTACAGGCGATTGCACTGACACTCGATGGCGAGCTGATATCTGACTACGGCTATCCACTGGCCGGCTCACCCTGCAGGGAGGTGACTGCCACTGCCACCTGCCTCTATCCTCAGGATGTCGCACAGCAGTTTCCTGAAGACCCGGAGCTGGAAAAACTCGGCGTCCAAGGCTATGCCGGCACACCAATTCGTGACCAGCATCACAAGGTTATTGGCATCGTCTGGGTTATATCGCGTCAGCCGCTCAACGTGCCCACCCACTGGGAGGATGCCCTGAACATTATCGCCGCCAAGGCCGGCGCCGAGATCCTGCGCAGGCGCACCGAGCGCTCCCTCAAAGAAAATATGGAGCGCTACCGGGCATTGGTCGAATCGACCCAGGACTTTGTCTGGGAGACCGACAGTCAAGGCCGCTACACTTACTGCAGCCCCCAGACAAAAACGATTCTCGGCTACAAGCCCGAGGAGCTGATCGGCAAAACCCCCTTCGACTTCATGCCCCCTGAGGTTGCTGATCAGGTCTCCAGCCAGTTCACGGCCATTATCCAACAGCGGCGTCCCTTCAGCTCCCTGGAGAACCTCAATCGGCACAAACAGGGCCATCAGGTAATACTCGACACCAGCGGCATGCCCTTCTTCGATGCCAACGGCGAACTGGCCGGCTATCGTGGCATCGACCGCGACATCACCCAACGCAAACAGGCCGAGAGTTATCTGCGGGAGAGTGAAAGACGCTTTCGCGAACTGATCGAGAGCCTGCCCAACGTGGCAGTACAGGGCTACGACAAAGAGCTCCGGGTGATCTACTGGAACGCCGCCAGCTCGCGACTCTACGGCTACACGGAAGAGGAGGCGCTCGGCGCCCAGTTGCAGGATCTGATCATCCCCGAGTCGATGTACGACTGCCTAGTCGAAGCCCACCACGCCTGGCTCGAGCGGGGGCAGCCGATCCCCCCCGGCGAGCTGGAGCTGCTACACAAGGACGGCCATCTGCTGCCTGTCTTCTCCAGTCATGTGCTACTCAACCAGGACACAGATAATCCCGAGATGTTCTGCATCGATGTCGATCAGTCAGAGCAGAAGCGGGCGCTAGACAAACTTGAACACCTCGCCACCTACGACCAGCTGACTCATCTGCCCAACCGCTACCTGCTGGAGAGTGAACTCAGCAACCGCATCAAGGAGGCCGAGCGGTTCGGGCAGAAACTGGCGATCCTCTTTATCGACCTCGACAATTTCAAGGTGATCAACGACTCGATGGGCCACGAGTATGGCGACATCCTGCTGCTGCAGGTGGCCAAACGCCTCTCCAGCCAACTACGGAAGTACGACACTGTGGCGCGCTTTGGCGGTGACGAGTTTGTGCTGATGATGCCGATGATCCAGGAGAATAGTGAGGTCGCTGCTGTAGCCAAGAAGATCATCCGTGAGTTTGCCACGGTGTTCGATCTCAAAGAACAGGAGGCCTTTGTCACCACCAGCATCGGTATCAGCCTGTTTCCCGATGATGGCCAGACTACCGGCGAACTGCTGCAAAATGCCGATGCCGCCATGTATCGAGCCAAAGATGCCGGGCGCAACCGCTACCAGTTCTTTACCCAAACGATGAATGACGAACTGCGCCGCTACCAGCAGATCGAGACCCAGCTACGGCGTGCCCTTGAGACTGAGGTCCTGCAACTTTACTACCAGCCACAAGTGGACCTGCGGAGCGGCAAGATCAAAAGCTGTGAGGCGCTGCTGCGCTGGCTGCCCGAAGATGGCGAGCCGATCTCACCGGCCGAGTTTATCCCGGTAGCAGAGCGCTCGGAACTGATCATCCGCATCGGCGAGTGCGTGATCAACGCCGCCTGCCGGCAACGAGCCGCCTGGAAAGCACGCGGGCTGCGCGACTTCCAGATCGACATCAACATCTCCGGACGGCAGTTTCTGTTTCACGATCTTTATCTGGTCATCACTAAAACTCTGCAGAAATACGGGCTCTCTCCTACCGATATCGGCATCGAGCTAACCGAAAACGTGTTGATCAAGGCGGATGAAAAGATCCTCTCCGACCTGAAACGGCTCCACCAGGCCGGCATGCAGATCGCCATCGACGACTTCGGCACCGGCTACTCCTCCCTCAGCTACCTAAAACGTTTTCCGGTCGACAATCTCAAGATCGACCGGGCGTTCGTGCGCGACGCCCCCCACGACAGCGATGACCGGTCGATCATGGAAGCGATCGTTGCAGTCGGCCACCGGCTCGGTATGAAAGTGGTGGTGGAAGGTGTTAAAAATCAGGCCCAGCACGCCCTCTCCATTGAGATCGGCTGTGATCTTGCACAGGGCTACTATTTCCACCGCCCGATGCCTGCTGAGCAGCTGGAGGCGCTACTGGAGTTTCCGGTCCCAGCACACAATAGCCACTGAAAAGCCAATACTAAGCATTAATTTTCTGTGGAAATCCCCGGTCGATTTCTCTATCCTGTGCCGCCATTGAGTTGCGGAACCAACCCCGGCAGCGGCCCTGCGGCGCGCCTGCCAGCAACAAAATTTCCAAAGAATAAACAGTAGGATAGGACGCCTTCCTAATCCTGCATCCTGCTATTCACTACAGGACAACTACCAATGACCGTAAAGGACATGACCGGGAGCACCGATCTGACCCGGTTCGACAAGGGCACAGGCGCGGTGCGTACCCGCCGCCCCGTCTACCTCGACTTCCTGCCCCCCTGCAATAGTGCCTGCCCCGCCGGGGAAGATATCCAGGGCTGGCTGGCACTGGCTCAGGAGCAGCGCTACGAAGAGGCCTGGCAGCTGCTGATCGAGAACAACCCGATGCCGGCGATCCACGGCCGTGTCTGCTACCACCCCTGCGAGACAGGCTGCAACCGCAACTTCACCGACAGCACCGTGAGCATCCACGCGGTGGAACGCTTCCTCGGTGACATGGCGCTAGAGCAGGGCTGGAAACCGAAGTTCGAGGCGAAGCCCGGCGGCAGCAAGGTGCTGGTGGTCGGCGGCGGGCCTTCCGGTCTCTCCGCCGCCTACCACCTGACCCGCCTCGGTCATCAGGTGGAGATCCGTGAGGCCGGCCCGATCGCCGGCGGTATGATCCACTTCGGTATCCCCGCCTATCGCATGCCGCGGAACGAGCTGGCCGCCGAGATCCGCCGCATCGAGGAGATCGGGGTCAAGATCAGCCTCAACCACCGGGTCAAGGATCTGCTCAAGGAGAAGCAGGAAGGCGGCTTCGATGCAGTCTTCATCGCCGTCGGCGCCCACATCAGCAAGAAGATCGAGATCCCTGCCCGGGATGCCGGCAAGATGCTCGACGCGGTCAGCTTCCTGCGCCAGGCTCACAGCGACAACCCGCCCAAGCTGGGTCGCCGGGTGGCGATCTACGGCGGCGGCAACACCGCCATGGACGCGGCCCGCACCGCCAAGCGCCTGGGCGTCGACGAGGCGATGATTATCTACCGCCGCGACCGCGCCAGCATGCCGGCCCACGACTTCGAGGCCGATGAGGCCCTCGAGGAGGGCGTAAAGATCAAGTGGCTGCGCACCATCAAAGAGATCGACCAGACCACCTTCAAGGTCGAAGTAATGGAGCTGGACGAGAATGGCCGCCCCCAACCCACCGGTGAGGTCGAAGAACTGCAGGCCGACGCCCTGATCCTGGCAGTGGGTCAGGACACCGATACCGGCTTCCTCGACTCAGTGCCAGGCATTGAATTCAACCGCGACGGCACCGTGATCGTTGGCGAGGACATGATGACCGGCGCCCCCGACATCTTCGCCGGCGGCGACATGGTGCCCAGCGAACGCTCGGTGACCATTGCGGTCGGCCACGGCAAAAAGGCGGCCCGCTTCATCGACGGCTACCTGCGTGGCAAGCCCTATCAACCCGCCAGAAAACATCCACTGGTCGATCACGAAAAGCTCCATCTCTGGTACCGCACCAACGCCCCCCAGCGGGAACAGCAACAGCTGCCGCTGGTGGAGCGCATGGACAACTTCGACGAGATCCTGCAGGGGTTGAACGAGGGCGAGGCGCAGTTCGAGGCGCAGCGCTGCCTCTCCTGCGGCAACTGCTTCGAGTGCGACGGCTGCCTCGGCTCCTGTCCAGAAGGCGCCGTGATCAAACTTGGCCCCGGCAAACGCTACCGCTACGACTACTCGCGCTGCACTGGCTGCGCGGTCTGTTACGAGCAGTGCCCCTGCCACGCCATCGAGATGGTGCCGGAGCCCGGCTCAATCTATGAAAAAGTCGGCATGAGCGGAGGCTGAGCCATGAGCGAGAACAACAAAAAATTTGTCACCATCGACGGCAACGAGGCGGTGGTTCACGTCGCCTACCGGGTCAGCGAGGTCTGCTCGATCTACCCAATCACCCCCTCCTCACCGATGGCGGAGTCGGCCGATGTCTGGTCTGCCAAGGGCACCACCAACATCTGGGGCCAAGTGCCCGATGTGTTCGAGATGCAGTCGGAGGGAGGCGCTGCCGGCACCGCCCACGGTGCCCTGCAGGCCGGCGCCATGACCACCACCTTCACCTCCTCCCAGGGGCTGATGTTGATGCTGCCGAACATGTACAAGATCGCCGGCGAGCTCACCTCCACGGTGTTCCATGTGGCGGCCCGCTCGCTGGCGGCCCAGGCGCTGTCGATCTTCGGCGACCACCAGGACGTGATGGCAGCACGCACCACCGGCTTCGCCATGCTCTGCTCCGCCTCGGTGCAGGAGGCCCACGACCTGGCGCTGATCAGCCACGCCGCCACCCTCGAGACCCGGGTACCTTTTATCCACTTCTTTGATGGCTTTCGCACCTCCCACGAAGTGAACAAGATCGAGCTGCTCTCTGACGCGCAGATCCGCGCCATGATCAATGAAGACCTGGTGATCGCCCACCGCCAGCGCGCCCTCAACCCAGACAACCCCTTCATCCGCGGCACTGCACAGAATCCGGATGTCTATTTCCAGGGCCGCGAGAGCGCCAACCCCTACTACGAGCGCATCCCCGGCATCCTGCAGCAGACCATGAACCGCTTCGCCGAGCTCACCGGCCGCCAATACAGCCTCTATGAGTATTTTGGCGATCCACAGGCGGAGCGGGTGGTCATCATCATGGGTTCCGGCATCGAGACGGTGCAGCAGACCGTCGAGCAGCTCAACGCTCAGGATGAACGGCTGGGTGTGCTGCAGGTTCGCCTGTTCCGCCCCTTCCCCGCCGATGATCTGCTGGCGGTGCTGCCCAGCAGCGTAAAGTCGCTCGCGATACTAGACCGCACCAAGGAGATCGGCGCCAACGGCGAACCGCTCTATCAAGAGATCATGACGCTGCTGATGGAGGCCTACACCCAGGGCACGATCAGCAACCTGCCGCGGGTGATCGGTGGCCGCTACGGCCTCTCCTCCAAGGAGTTCACCCCGGCGATGGCCAAGGCGGTGTTCGATGAGCTGGCCAAGGCAGCGCCGAAGAACCACTTCACCATCGGCATCACAGACGATGTGACCCATACCAGCCTTGAGTTCGACCCCAAGTTCAACATCGAGGGCGAGGATGTCACCCGCGCCCTGTTCTTCGGCCTCGGCTCCGATGGTACGGTTGGCGCCAACAAAAACAGCATCAAGATCATCGGCGAGAACACCGAGCTGAACGCCCAAGGCTACTTCGTCTACGACTCGCGCAAGGCGGGCTCAACCACCGTCTCCCACCTGCGCTTTGGCCCGCAGCTGATCAAGGCCCCCTACCTGATTCAGTCGGCTAACTTCATCGCCTGCCACAAGTTCGACTTCGTCTCCAAGGTGGAAGTACTGCGCGAGGCCGCAGAAGGTGCGGTGTTCCTGCTCAACAGCCCCTACAGCCCGGACGAGGTTTGGGAAAAATTACCCAGACCAGTGCAGCAGATCCTAATCGACCGACAGATCGCCCTGTATGTGATCGACGCCTCCACCGTAGCCCGAGAGGCGGGCATGGGGCGGCGCATCAACACCGTGATGCAGACCTGCTTCTTCGCCCTCTCTGGGGTGCTGCCGAGGGACGAGGCGATCGCACAGATCAAACAGGCGATCGAGAAAAGCTACTTCACCAAAGGCAAGGCGGTGATCGAGCAAAACTTCAAGGCGGTAGACGCCGCTCTCGATCATCTGCACAAGGTCGACTACCCCGATCAAGTCAGCAGCCAGCGCGAGCTCGATCCAGTGGTACCGCCCCAGGCCCCTGAGTTCGTACAGGAGGTCACCGCACCGATGCTGCTCGGCCGCGGTGATGAGCTACCGGTGAGCAAACTGCCGGTGGACGGCACCTACCCCAGCGGTACCACCCAGTGGGAGAAGCGCAACATCTCCGACTTCATCCCGGTGTGGGAGCCCGATATCTGCATCCAGTGCGGCAACTGCAGCTTCGTCTGCCCGCACAGCGTAATCCGCTCCAAGTTCTACCATGAGAAGAAGCTGGCGGACGCGCCCGACTCCTTCCCCTCGGCCCGGATCAGCGCCCGCGGCTTTCCCGAGACCCGCTACACCCTGCAGATCTATCTAGAGGACTGCACCGGCTGCGGCCTCTGCGTCGAGGCCTGCCCCGCGTACGACTTCGAAGATAAAACCACCAAAGCGATCAACATGAAGCCGAAAGCGCCGGTGTTCGAGGCGGGCAAGACCAATGTGGGATTCTTCGAGAGCCTGCCGGTCAACGACCGCGCCAAGGTCGACTTCTCCTCGGTGCGCGGCGCGCAGTTTCTGGAGCCGCTGTTCGAGTTCTCCGGCGCCTGCTCCGGCTGCGGCGAGACCCCCTACGTGCGGCTCCTCTCCCAGCTATTTGGCCCTCGCCTGCTGGTGGCCAACGCCACCGGCTGCTCCTCGATCTACGGCGGCAATCTACCCACCACCCCCTGGACCAAAAACAAAGAGGGCCAGGGCCCGGCCTGGTCCAACTCCCTGTTCGAGGACAACGCCGAGTTCGGCCTCGGCATGCGCATCAGCTCCGACCACCACACCACGATGGCTAAGAAGCTGATCAAAGAACTGGCTCCACAGCTGGGTGAGGAGTGCGTCAATGCCCTGCTCAGCACCGACCAGCGGGTCGGTAGTGAGCTGCGCGCCCAGCGCGAGCGAGTCGTCCAGCTGAAACAAAAGCTGAAAAACATCAACGATCCACGAGCAAAAAACCTGCTGTCGCTGGTCGACCATCTAGTGCGCCGCTCGGTCTGGCTGGTAGGCGGCGACGGCTGGGCCTACGACATCGGTTCCGGCGGTCTCGATCATGCACTCGCATCTGGGCGCAACATCAACGTGCTGGTGCTCGATACTGAAGTCTACTCCAACACCGGCGGGCAGATGTCGAAATCGACCCCCACCGCCGCCACGGCCAAGTTCGCCTCAGCGGGCAAGCGCATCGGCAAGAAGGATCTGGCAATGCAGGCTATCTCCTACGGCAACGTCTACGTGGCACGGGTGGCGATGGGCGCCAGTCCCCAGCAGACCCTGCTGGCGATGCGTGAGGCTGAAGAGTACGATGGCCCCTCGCTGATCCTCGCCTACAGCCCTTGTATCGCCCACGGATACGACCTGCGCCAGGGCCTGGAGCAGCAGAAACTGGCGGTGGAGAGCGGCTACTGGCCGCTAATTCGCTACAGTCCGGCGCTGCGCAAGGCGGGCCACCGGCCCTTCGTGCTCGATTCGCCGCGGCCGCGGATCCGCCTCAAGGACTACGCCTACAACGAGATGCGCTATAAGCTGCTGACCCGTACCCACCCGGATGAGGCGGAGCACCTGATCCAGGTGGCACAAGAGTTGGTCGATCTACGATGGGATACTTACGAACACATGGCCGAACAAGAGCCGACCGAGTTCCAGCCGGTCGCCTAATGCAGCGCGCGCTGCGACGGCTCTTCATCCTCTTCGCTCTGCTGCCACTCCCCCTGTTAGCGGGGGAGTGGTCGGGCTATATCGAGGCCCAAGGCCGCTATTTCAGTCAGCACCCGCTGGAACCTGAGCAACGCAGCAGCCTGCTCTCCCTCGCCGCCGAGCCGGAGTTCTACCACGCTTGGGATGACGACCGGCAGAGCCTGGTGTTCCGCCCCTTCTACCGCTGGGACTCAGCCGACAGCGAGCGTAGCCACGGCGACATCCGCGAGCTGCTCTGGACCTACGCCGCAGAAAACTGGGAGCTGCAAGCCGGCATCGGCAAAGTCTTCTGGGGTGTGACCGAGGCACGTCACCTGGTCGACATCATCAACCAGACCGATCTGGTGGAGAACCTGGATGCCGAGCAGAAACTGGGCCAGCCGATGATCCGCTTCTCTAGCGAGCGCGACTGGGGGCTGCTCGATCTGTTTGTGCTGCCCGGCTTTCGTGAACGGACTTTTCCGGGGATCCACGGACGGTTTCGCAGCCAGCCCCGGGTCGATCGTGACCTGACCCGCTACGAATCGGACAAAGAGGATCGCCACATCGACCTAGCGATCCGCTGGGCCCACAGCCTCGGCGACTGGGACATCGGCCTGGCCCACTTCCACGGCACCAGCCGCACCCCAGACCTGGCCCCCGCGAGCAATACCGCTGGCGAAACTGTGCTCGCCCCCTTCTACCCGCTGATCGACCAGACTAGCCTCGATCTGCAGGCCACCAAGGGCGACTGGCTGTGGAAACTGGAGGCGGCCTACCGCAGTGGCCAGGGCGACGCCTACAGCGCCGCCACCGGCGGTTTCGAGTACACCTACGTGGGAGTGCTGCAGAGCGATATGGACCTGGGGGTACTGATGGAGTATCTCTACGACGAACGCGGCGATGCTGCCCCCATCGCCTTTGAAAACGACCTCTTCATTGGCCTGCGCCTCACTGCCAACGACGCGCAGAGCAGCGAACTGCTCACCGGCGTGATCCGCGACCTCGATTCCGGTGCGCTGCTATTCAACCTGGAAGCAAGCCGACGCCTCGGCGACAGCTGGAAGGCCGCGGCGCAGATCCGTATCTGGAGCAACATCCCTGAAGATGATCAGCTCTACGCCTTCAGCCGGGATGACTATGTTGAGCTAAGTTTGGCGCGTTATTTCTAGGAAACAGTGCCCCCTACCTCTTGGCCTACCTACCTCTTGGCCTA
>Ga0256846_1000044_pt1 | contig 51608 bp, 37 predicted proteins | sample TevniametaG_FD_189098 | JGI IMG/M metagenome (GOLD analysis project Ga0256846, IMG submission 189098) | Tube worm associated microbial communities from hydrothermal vent at the East Pacific Rise, Pacific Ocean - Tevnia | ecosystem: Host-associated > Annelida > Integument > Unclassified ...
ATTAATCAAAGGTGGTACATTACGGGAATCATTCATTCCGCCAATTGTCGGACTTATCGCCATTCCTTGCGAAGCAAAGGAATATTGCGGCTGGTGGCAGGAAGCACATGCCATTGAGAAATCCTTAGATAATTTCTTTTCAAAGAATAAATTTTTCCCGAGAATTGCCTTTTCGTTAGTAATAGGATTTTCTGGATTATCCCTGACAGGCGGCATATTGGAATACTGCGGATAGGGCATTTCGTTATTTCCCGGTGCAATAATTTTCTTTGCATCGGAACAAGCGACCCAAATTACAATAAGAGCCAGAAACCAAATATATTTAGTATTTCTCATTTTACAATAAACGTTTCATTGGGAATTTCATTTATTATTACTCTTCTGAAATTTTTTATTTTTTAAAAATTCCCAATCCGTTAATGATTTCAGGAAAGCAAGTAAATCAGCTCGCTCGCTTTCGGACAGATTTAATCTCCTAATCAAACTGTCTTTATTAATAAACGGACGTCCACCCCGATTGTAATGATGAATTACATCTCGGAGTGTTGCCAGCTCGCCATTGTGCATATAAGGAGCGGAAACCTCACAGTTACGCAAAGACGGAGTAAGGAATTTTCCTTTATCACTGTTTTTCTTTGTTCTATAATATAGACCAAAATCAAAATAATGAGTGGTTACAGCAGTATTGTGATATTTACCATCTGTAAAGAATAAACCGGAATGACATTTAGAGCAATTTAATCGAGAGCTAAAAAAGAGTTTCATTCCTCTTTTTGCACTAATAGACATTGCATTTTTATTCCCATTTAAATATTTATCATAAGCGGAATTGCCGGACACAAAACATCGTACAAATGTTGCAATTGCCATAGAAGCAAGATAGACCGATGGAGGACTATCCTTTCCAAAGGATTTATTAAAAAGAAGACGATACTCGGGAATGCTTTGCAATCTTTTATTAATTATATTTGTATCACTCGCAAAAACGCTGGTCAGAAAAAAACTACGATAAGCAGGCGATTCAATACACCTACCCCTACCGTCCCAAAACTTATTCCTTCTATACGCAGAATTTGTTAGGTTCATTACATTGCGAACCATAGAATTTCTATTGTGTCCGAGACTTGTCGGACCGTTATCAGCAAAATTATACCGTTGCTTCATACAATGCGAACAAGAAGCAATAGTGTAATCTTCGGACATTCTTCTATCATAAAATAATTTTCTGCCAAGTTCAAACTTCTCCGGTGAATAAGGATTATTCTCAGGAAATGGAATCGGCGGGAAATGCGGTGGAACTTGCGAATAGTTCCGTTCCGCAGTCGGCGAAACCGTCTTTGCATTGTCCCCACACCCTGCAACTAACAGCAGTATGGAGGACAGCCAATATAATATTGACATTTTCTTAATCATTGATTAATCCTCATAATCCATAATATAAAATTAAGATAAAAGTTACATAAAATTATTAAATTAAATCATAAAAAAGTAACATAAAGCAGAGTAAATCGTTAATATTATTGTTAAAATCAAAAATATATATTTGTAAACAGGAATATTAATTAGTTGAGGAATAAATGAGAAAGACAGTAAAAGCATATTCGTTATTTTCAATAATTCTTATTGCAATAATCTTGACTGCTTGCTCCGACACAAATAAGCCGCGCAATGCACAATATATCACATTAAAAGAGCTACGAGTAACACCCGGTTACGAATGGTTCGACTCCGAATACGGAAATTACAAACTGGACAAAGCAGTTATAGATTCAATAAAAAAACAATTCACTAATCGAAAAGATGATTTTATACTTTACGTCAATCCGTCCTGCAACTGCTCGGGTACGCAAGTGCTGTTTCCTGCGTCAATTAAAGTACTGCACGAAGCGGGCATAAGCGAACAGAGAATCAAGATTTATACAATGTACAATCAATCGGACGGACATCCATATATGAATACATTTAAAGTAATGAGCCTGCCGAGTTTCTTCACCGTTATCGACACTCTTCCTAAGTATTCAATTAACGATTCGCTAAAACATTATAAGTTAATTCGTCCCGATTCCACATGGGTAATCGAAGATTTTGTATATAGAGCAATCAAAGGTTAAACTATGGCTTATTGGATAGCAAAATCAGACCCTGAGTCATATTCAATTGATGATTTTCTACGAGACGGCTCTACTGTCTGGGACGGGGTGCGTAACTATCAGGCACGGAATAATATGAATAAAATGAAAAAAGGTGATACCGTCCTGATATATCACAGCAATAAAGAAAAAGCAATTATGGGACTGACAAAAGTAATTGCCGAAGCACGCCAAGACCCGACTACTGATGATGAACGATGGACTGCGGTAGATTTAAAATTAGAAAAAGTCTTTAAAAAGCAACCTGACTTGGCACTGATTAAAAAAACAAAAGAACTGGAAAATATAGCTTTAATCAAGCAATCACGTCTATCGGTAATGCCTTTGAGCAAGGACGAGTATAAAATCATTATCCAATTGACAAAATAAACTATTTATAGTTGATAAGACCGCAGGTATGCTCAACAGTAAAATACTAAAAAATATATTTTCGCTATCCACAGCCGAAGTTTACAATAAGATACTGCTGTTTATCACTACCGCTTATCTGGCAAGAACCATATTGACAGATGGACTTGGTGCAATCAATTTAGCACAATCAATGTCCACTTATCTATTACTGTTAATAGTAACAGGACTTGATGCTTATGGTATAAAAGAACTTGCCAAGAACCGAGACAAAATGAGAACACTTGTAAATACATTATTCTCCGCTAAGTTTTTCCTATCCATACTTGCCTATCTTGTTTTATTTATCATCGTACTTCTGATAAACAAAGAATTCGAAGTCAAAGTCGTAATTCTCATTTTCGGTTTCACGATATTTGCACAGGTGAATTATCTAAATTGGGTCTTTATGGGGCTTGAGAAGATGGAAATTGTAGCCATACGGCTGGCAATAACAAGTTCATTAAATCTTATCGGTATATTATTACTTGTACACTCACCCGCTGACACTTGGCTTGCGGCACTTATAATTGCATCTTCTCAATTAATTAACGCACTATGGATGATTATTTATTATATAAAAAAATATAATAAAATTGAAATTAGAATAAATATCGGCGATTGGCTGTACCATATAAAAAAAGCAATGCCTATTGGATTTTCATTCCTCATCACAGCATTTTATAATAATATCGGGATAATCCTTGTCGGTCTAATGCTTACAACCGGCTATTTATATCAAACGGGAATACTCGGTACAGCGTTAAAAGCATTAATTATTTCAATGTCCCCCTTGATGATATTTCAACAGGCATTCTATCCCCAGCTCTCACGTAGCAATAGCATTGAAGAACGCTCGAACTTACTAAAAAACTACACGAAAATTACATTTCTAACAGGTTCTTTACTTGCCGGTATCATCTTCTTTTATTCTGATGCACTTATCGTATTTGCCTTTGGGCAAGCATTTGTAGAAAGTGCCGCTCTTCTGAAAATACTTGCTCCGGCATTACTTTTAATGTATATCAACGTATCATTTTCCATACCGCTTATTGCTTGGGGATACGAGAAGAAAGTACTTTATACCGTCCTGACGGCAGGAATAGTCAATCTAATATTAAATTTAATCTTTATCCCGGAATACGGAATGTACGCAGTAGCTTATATTTCATTATTGACGGAATTTATTGTTGCGGTAGGACTTTCGTTTAACATTCGCAGTATTGTCCAAAAAACATATTACACTACATTAGCAATATTATCTCTTCTTGCTATTTTGTCATTTGGACTTCCTTCCTTATTTTTGAATTTGCACTGGTCAATAAATATTAGTATAAGTATAATTGCATTTATTGTATTAGTATTTGCAAGCAAACAAATTGAACTAAGACAAATAAAAAACTTATTCTCTAAAAGCAATGCAAAGGTTGATTAATAATACTCTTGATTATTTTGAGAAGCATAGGATACTATCTTCAATAATTGTCATTTTGTTTTTTACGCTTATATTATATCCCCGTTTCAATATGCAGGATATAGCCATCATCAGACCATTTACCGGTGTGGAAGCAGGCGAAATGACACCTGACCAAAAAAATTACTATAATTTCACAGAATACTTCAAGGGTTCAAAGGGGCTAAATGAGGTATATGAACCATTTAATTATCGTCCGTTATTACCATTTATTGCAAGCTTACTCCCTTTTGATTCTTTACTATCACTTAGCATTATCAATGTATTAGCAAATATACTAACACTAATGTTGCTCCTGCTAATACTCAAAGAATTGAATTTTAATTTCGGTTTAAGAATAATTGCATTATTACTTTATATTGTATCATTCCCTTTGTTTTACTACGGCTCAAGTGCGTTTCTCGAACCTACATCAAATTTATTTATCTATTTGATTGTGTACTTAATAATAAGCGGTAAAAAAATATGGCTTCCGCTTACATTTGCACTTGCGGCAATTACAAAGGAAGTAACAATAATTGCTTTTCCTTTTGCATTTGTATATTATTTGCTAGAATATTCAACCGATAAAGGGCAAAGAATCAAATCAATGCTTATTCTGCTATTATCGTTTATACTATTCGTAACGGCAAATGTTTTGGTTCGCTCGTATTTTGCCACAGACAACCAATATTTATGGTCGCCTTCACTACAAACTGCAATTGGAAATTTAAGTAGGCTCAAGACCTATTTAAGTTTTATTCTAAGCTTTGGTATTCCGGGTTTTTTAGCAATATTGTACGCTGCAAAGCATAAGCAAAATGTAATTAGCAAAATGCTTCTACCATATTATGTAGGAATGTTTTTTTCGATAATGCTATCAATTTATTCTATCATTGCGGCATATTCAGATGGACGATTTATCTGGACAGGTATGGCATTTATGATTATAATATCCCTATACTTTATAAGAAATATTGCAGACACTAATATTATTTCAGCAGAGAAACAATAGCATCGAATACCGTTTCGGGAAGAAGATTTTCCATACATTCGTGAGTACCGATTGAACATTTTTCTCCACCATGAATTTCACAAGGACGACATTTAAGATTGTCCAAACCAAGTGAAAGGCTTTTCTCGCTCCAAGGAGCAAAGCCAAAAAGCGGTGAAGTAGGACCAAATACAGTAACAGTAGGACAATCAACAAGACCTGCAAAATGAGTAGGGGCGCTATCGTTAGTAAGAAGCAAACGAATAAGAGACAAGAAATAAATTGTTTGCGGCAAGGTAAACTTACCACCAAAGCTGACGGAATTTGAACCTGCTGCTATCCTATAGCATAATGGAGCATCGGACTCCGAGCCAATAAGTACAGGTGTATATCCGGCATCTTTTAACATATTAGCAATAGTAACAAAATGCTTTTCCTTCCACTTTTTTGTTTCCCAGACCGAACCCGGAGCAAGTGCAATTATTTTATCATTCTGCAAACCACTTGATATGACAACTGATTCTACATAACTTTTATCATTATCGCTAATATCAAGTTCGACATTTCTATAATCCAAATTTAGCGAATCATAGTCGGAAAATGCTTGAAGCAAAGATAAATTCCGCTCAATTTCGTGAACGGTCTTTTTGTATTTAATCCTTTTTTTATATGCAAATGAAAACGCTGATGTATTAAACCCAACCGAGTAATCAACCTTTGTGAAAAAAGTAAGCAAAGAAGTCCGCAGTGAGCGATGAGAAGAAATAATACAATCTACATTTTTCTCGCGGAGATAGCCGGCAATATGCTTAATACCGTCCAAACCTTTCCGAATGCCGCGTTTATCATAGGCAATAACACTATCAATGGATTTAAGCGAAGAAGTAATGCCGGCGGCAAGTGGAGTTGATACAAAACTAACTTTTATATCGGGATAGTTGTTTTTAATTATCTCCACCAAAGGCAAAGCCAATACTACATCACCAAGAAATGCAGTCTGAATAACGGCAATATGCTTAAAATCATCTAAGCGAGGACTATCCATTTACATATTCCTCCGGTGGTGAATGTTTCCAGCGCCTGTGCATCCAAGCCCAATGCCCCGGATTTTTAATAATTTCATTTTCGAGAATTTTCACATGACGGCGAGTTAGTTCCAAAATTCCGGCTTTATCATATTTTAGGTCATCGTGTTGTATTTGCTTTAAGGAAACAATATAAGAGCCGTCCGCCTGTCGCACAGATACGCCAAAGACAACAGGAATATCGAACTTCAATGCAAGAGCCGCCGGCGAGTCAAAAGTGGCGGCAGGACGCCCGAAGAAATCAACATAAACATCATTTCGCTCACTTGCACTCTGGTCTGCAATTAATGCAAGCACTTCCCCGCGTCTTAATACCTTAACAATTTCACGAGCGGCGGCATAACGAGAAACAACTTTGTTCCCGAAACGAGTACGAATTCTGTTTATCTCCGTATTGATAAAATCATTAGCCTGATGTTCGACAATAATTAGATATTCTACTGCCATTTGTAAAGCACCGGACATAGCACTAATTTCCCAATTACCGAAATGCGCACTTAATAATATCATGCCTCTATTCTGTGCGAGCAACTTCTTGCTCATAGCTAAATTCTCAAATTTAACCATATTTATAATTTTTTGCTTTGACAGATGCTTCATTGCGAGTATATCAAGTAGGGTTATACCGAGATTCTCAAAAGATTGCTTAGCAATTATTTTTAGACTATCACTATTCTTATTTGGGAATGCTTTTGATAGATTATCTAATGCAATTTCAACTCGCGACTGCATAAGCAACATAAAAAATCGCCCGAGTAATTTACCAAGAACAACCCTCATTTTTGGGGACAAATATTGTACCGGATAAGAAGCGACAAGAGCAACATAATAAATAATTATATCAACTGTTTTTTTCATCGCGGGAAATTGCTCTTATGATATTTAAAATTCGGGTCCGGGTCTTGTCGTTCAATATACTGTTCATACCAATTATAATTATACATTTCGCCCTCGGCGTTAGAGTGTACCAATTGATAAAAACCATTAGAGCGGAAATCAATAAAAACAAAATGAACACCACCCTGTATCTCATCATAATACCATTTTATATATGGAGGTCTGTCGCCCTCCTGTACAAAATGGTCAATACGAGTAGGCTTGCCATATTTAATATATACCCTACCGCGGTCAGTGCGCCAACCCTCCTTCATCAGCCCGTATTTAAAATGCTTATTTGTATAAGCAATCCTATCTCTGAAATCCTCCAAAAGCTGATTATATGTTTTGGTAGTATCGGTATTTCTTGCCGACCAAAAAGTGTAGAGAAATCTCTGTTTTGCACCCAAAGTTTCACATTTATCCCAAACTTCTTTTTCATAATCGGAAGCAAGGAATTTAATCTGGTCATAAAATATCTTTACTCTTTCTTCCGAGAGAGTAGCAAATTCACTTTGCTCAAAGGACATATTCTCATAGAATTCATCAACCGATTTTGGTGGAATATTATAGTTTGAAACGTATATTTTTCGTGTATTTTTAGATAGTTCCACTTCGTCTTTTGCGTCTTTAATTAAGACTGTAAAATAATAAACCCCTGTAGGTAAAGCATCAACTGGAATGGATATATACTCAACCATCGCATCGGAAAAAGATTTTTTCTCTCTCGGCAGAGCAAATACTTCCTTATGAGCCGCATCATATACAGTATAAAGAATATGCAAGCCGGCAGGCGCAATTTTTTTAGCATTATAAATTTCCAAATACGAGTGTATTTTCGGATTGCTCCCAAGTACATCATTACCCGGATTAGGTACAACAAAAAGCCCACTCTTTTTAAAAGCTTTGCTCCATTTTTGTCGAGTATTGCTTGTAGATTCTATTTCAGCGGCAATTTGCAAATCACTTGTCGAAAATTTATCTATCGGATAGTCAGGTGATGTAAAACTAAAAGTGCGTTTGTATTTTTCATATTTATTATTCATATCCAAAGCAACAAACATAAATTTAAGTTTACCCTTTGGAACAAGCATCGTTTTTATCCCCACCATATCGGGAATGTTGTCTTTGTTGGAAGGCGATTTAATATTGCGTATCCACTGAGTACTATCAATAATAGATTCGGATTGTATTATCCCTACTGCAAAGCCTATTACGCCTTCACCGCTGTCATTATATTTCAAACTACTCGCAGGGAAAGAATAGTAAATCTCTAATATATTCAGACTGTCATTATATCTGAATACGGCGAAATCCACTTTCACCGGAAGTTCGGCAAAAGCAGAATATGCCATAATGACAAAAAACAATATGTATCGCAGTAATTTCATAAAAAATTGCCGTTGTATATGACGTACAACGGCAATTTATTAATGTATTTCAAAACAAATTCGTTAGAATTGAAGGTCAACCGAAATCCTATGAACCAAGCCGAAATTTCTTGTCGGGTTAATTGCATAATCAATCGAACTATCAAATCCGTTGCCAGAAATATATTTGAATCCTACACCACCGGCTAAGCCGAATTGGTCTTGACCGAACAAATATCCGCCGCGGAAACTAAGCAAATCACTCCATGTGTATTCTAAACCAAAAGCATACTGCTCAGCAACGTCAGATGTAGTTACAAAATCAAATTCACCGCGGAGTACGTTGTCGTCCGCATTAATGATTTCCGAAGAAATACCGGCACGGAATGTCAGAGGTATTTCAAAAGGATATGCAAAATATGAAACATCAATAGGTGCTTGGAAAAAAGCATCATTAAGTTTCTTTGTTGAATTCAAGCTTGCACCGCTGTAAGACTGCTCTGTACCGAGATTCATAATGGCAAAACCAAGTTTAATACCCTGAACACCGGTTTCATACATAGTACCAATATCAAAAGCCATACCACTTGAAGAAACATCACTGAATCCTAAGGATATAATTTTTGCAGTAATACCGAATGAGAATCTATCTGTCAAATAGCCGGAAAAAGTCAATCCACCGACAACGTCCGAAACACTGTAATATGTTCCTGTACCGTTGGGTTCTTCAAATGTAGTTATTTCAATATTACTACTGCCAAATCTCATCAGATGAGCGGCGATGTTGAAATTACCTAATGGTAAATTGAATGCGGCATACATCTGATTGAAACCGGCAAACCAAGAAGTATATGTAGCATTTGCACTAAACCCCTTTACGTCCGCAACACCGGCAGGATTCCAATAGATAGCAGTTAAATCATTAACAGTAGCGGAATGCGCCCCTGCCATACCCATACCTTTTGCACCAATTCCAATCTTTAAGAATTGGGCGCCGGCGGCACCGACTTTTACAAACTCTCCACCGGAGGAACCTGTAATATCATTGTCATCAACGGCAAGCACTGGTAAAGTCAGCAGAAAAGCCAAAATAATTATTGTTAAATGTTTAATTTTCATTTTTATCTCCATTAATATTTTGTTCCGAATTTATTTATTTTTTTCCTGAATTAACCGGAAGCCACCTACAACTATTGAGAACTGAACAACAGATTCCGTACCATTAGGCTCTGTAATAAGAGCAACTAATGTTTGACTCTGTACTCTCTGGGAATTCCTTGAGAGCAAGTCCCAAACATCTACGGCATGTTGATACGGGTCAGTAGATGTATTTTCGTCATGATGTATTTCTTTAATCAAATCACCTGCAACTGTATAGATACTTATTGTACACACCGGCGGCAATTTTGTAAAGAATAATTTAGCGTCATAAGGCGACTTCTGCATCTGATGAGAGATGTAGTAAGGATTCGGAACGACCTTAACTTGCTCCAACATTTTTTTAGTGTATTTACCATCTATCGGGGCGCCATTTGTTACTTTAATTCTAACCTTAGCACCAGGTGCAGGTAAACCGAAAGCACCACCGCGAATAGGAAGTTTTACTTTATCGCCGGCTTTGAAATCCTGACCATATACATAGCCCTTTTGGATTTTATCCCATTGATTCATATTTGTAAAGTAACCTTTATTAATATAATCAAAGACAAATTCGCAACCTGCAATATTCAACTTATTGACAAAATCAACTGTATCTTTTCCATCAACCGAAATAGCAGTTAAATAATATCTATTTTGATGTCCGGCTACCCAAATGTTATTTGTCTTATTACCCGGAGCGCTTGTCGGATATGCTTTTCTATTAGCAAATCGAAAAGCTTTCGAATATCTTCCATTGACAAATGCCAAAGAACTCAAATTATACTTACCAATGAACTCATCAGTCTTTTCACCTAGACTATGAGGAATATTGACAACACCTTTTGTTAAAGTATCAACCTCAAAAACTGCAGGCTCCAAAGGTGTAGGATAACTAACTGTTACGGAATCACGTGTTTTGTCCGGTCTCTTATATGTCATAGTATTTACAATTTTCATCGTCAAATAAGGGACTTTGAAAGTATTTTGCGAAGCACCTTTATTATATTTCAAAGCCATTTCTTCCACACCACCCGGCTCGAAAGTAAGCAAGAAATCACCGGGACCATTGTTCATACTGCCATATATATTTGTGCCACGCGAAATGCCAATAGTAGGATTTCCCCCGGAACGATACAAAACATCACGAGCATAAACATTAGCACCAACAGCCTGTGTAGTAAATATATTCATCGGGTCATTATTCAATGCAACGACAGGCGTTACAGCATTACTTGCAACTTTTTTGGCAGTATCGGGACGGAAATGACCGCCAAACTGCTGTATTTTATAATCAAATTTAAAACCGAATACATTCTGTGCAGGTGGCATAAATGAGAATGAATAGCAATAACCGAATTGAGTAAAATCACCTGTTGTGAAATATCCGCTACGTTCAATAATCTTTTGGCTATAGAAAGTACCAAAATCATCTTCCTTCTTAGTAACAGTATCAATAACAACAGTATCAGCCATATACCAGGAAACTGCATTCTCAGTAAATCCACCTCTGTACGACCAACTACAAGGTGTTGCTTCAAACACTGTTCTACCGGCAAATAACAGCTTGCCTGTGGTAGTATCTCTTAACCTAATATCACGATAATACATTCCGAATTCAAAAGGTCTGTCTTTAACCATTTCAACTTTTGATAATGTCCAAGCAGGAGAGAATTCCAATTCAAGAACATGACCTGCAAAAAGTTGATTTACTCTATCAGGATTAACTGTAAAGAAATCAAAATTATAAAGACCACCGATTTTAGCGCTATCAACATAAGTTACTTCAAATTTGGAATAATCAGCTGCCGGAGCCGCAATCGGATGAGTTTTCTTTTGATTGGGCGAGCCCTGAGAAGAAGAGTTTAACTTCTCCGGTGTTGGCTGATTATAATCACCTTCGTCATAAGCAAGTATTCTGTAATAATAATCAACACCATTTAACAATTTCTCCGTTTTTGCAGGATTAGCATTCGGCTCAACTCGTCCATCTCGATTGTCATCGCCATAATCTAAGAATGTACGATTATTTGTTACTTTAGCCATATACGAAGTAATTACTTTCATCGCATCTGGGTCTTGCTTAACAAAATTCGGGAAGATTGTCTTAGCTTTGCCCTCTTTGATAAATTTATAAATCTGAGCCAAAGCTTGCTTTATATGAGTTGAGTCAATCATACAGTGGGTAAGCGGAAGGGGCGTAACCCTATTAACAGCAATCTTATGCACACCGTTTACATAAACATCGCGCATCCTATTTTTGAAATAAATAGTATCCCGATGATTAACAGTATCATTTGCAATATTCGGTATTAAGGCAGTATCAGTAATATCGTATATCAAAGTTTCGATTTTATTAAGTAAAGGATTGAATTTAACCAAAGCAGGGTCAAGCTGAACTCTACCAATCGCAATATTATTTAAGAATTCATCAGTATTTGACGTTGGTTTATAAGGATTATACCAAAGCATATAGAAAGGTTTTTTATTGACCATTGCTTCATAAAAAGGTCCCCAAGGTTGAGACAATAATGATGTGTCAATGAAAGCAATAACCGGAAGAATAGATTCTTTATAAAATGATTTACCGTCAAACAAATGTAGTTTCTTTATGAGCAAGTCTTTAACTAATGAATCCTTGAATAGACGAACACCTTGCCCTACTCTCATCACAGTAACTGAATTCAAATCAATTTTACCATTTTTGTCATAGTAAGGTCCCACAATTCTTAATGAATCAATAAAAGGAACAGCACCTTTTGACGAACTTAGCCTATTTGATTTATGAACGGATTTTTGAAAAGGTGTCGGCAATTTCCATTCGGCGATTTGCTTCCAGCCAAACGGTCCCTCGCCCTTGGTAAATCTTGTTGTAGAACCAATATTGTAAATATTAAATGTATCAAGGTCATATCTACGAGCGCGATACAGTCTATATCCTAAAAAATCCAATCCTTCTTCATAATCATCAAGGCAAGTTTCAGATGTTGAATCCCACTTTACCTGAACAGCATTATTCAACGGAGTCCAACTATAAATTTTGGAGGGACAAGGAGGCATAGGAGCCCTGAAATTATCATCATATACTTTCTGTGCAAATTTATCAAGATTAATAAGAGCTTTTAAATCCTCTTTCGAGCCATCTGCTTCTTGTCTGACTGATGGTTTAGCACACATCATAGCGACAACTACACGTACTGTATCACCGGGAACCATGTGAAAAGGTCCGGTTGCCATTAAAAAACGTTTATCGCCTGCACCATCATCACCATCTCTAATTCCTGATGAAATAAAATTATATCTATCATCATCAGCAGTTTTATCATCGTTAATAGCCCAATTCCTAAATGTTCTTAATCCAATTTGCTCTCTATTGCTGTAAAAACGTTTATCTTTTCTTAAATAATTTGTAATATCCAAATGGACAGTTACAACAGTATCAAGTTTGCCTCCATTGTCAGTAATAACCATAGTACGAGATTTTACAAGAGTATCTTTTAATACGAGTACAGTATCCTTTGGTTCCAAAACTCCAACTTTGTTTAACCTCATTACAACAGTATCTTTAGTTATCAAAGCCATACGCTCTTTAATACTATATGTTGTTACATTGCCGTTTTTCTTTTCCTCTACCTTTGTAAGTGCAGGGTCAACATGAAATACAGCAGGACTCTCAAGGAAATCAAAACCAAGATAACCAAAGCCATGCCCTTTTTCCCCCTGTGTACCTTCAGTCCACTGGAATGCAAGATTCAATGTTGTATCTTCATTAAAAAATCTACATCGGTCATTTCTGGCACCGTGAGTTGAATTTTGAGATAAAGCAATATCAACATCCATCACAGGAGCCATCCAGCAATACTTTAATGTATCTTGCGAGTAGTTAGTAATATCATACTTCAAAAAAATGAAATCACGATAATCACCAAATCCCCAGGAATAAATCATTTGTTCAAATTGCAAACGGAGTGGATAACCTTCGTTGCGGCGTTGTCCTGCCCCCTCACCATAGCGGCTTAGGTCAGTATCTTTATATGTACAGAAAATATCTTCTCCCGAGATAAATGCAGGTCCTTTGGGATATTTACTCCTTGTTCTATCACTTGTTTCATCAACATAATATCCGAAATACCGGTTATTTTTCAAAGTATCATTAGCCATTGTGTCCCAAATGGGCCAGGATTCACCATCTTTTGCGACCAATGACATACCGTCACCGCGTCCAAAATCAGTTGAAAAATAAACTCTATATTTAGTTTTTTTATCTTGTTCAAGAACATCATTTGCGGTATTATCGGGATTCATACGTCCAGGGGTCATCCATGAACCGCCATCATGAGGATTATATGTAATTGTTACATACTTTTTATTGATATTGGTTTTTGGTCGTTTTTTTATGGCACCAAACCAAATACCACCGGCGAAGATATACTGATTCTGCGAGCTTCGGGGCCAAAAACCACCACCTCTATTTTGCTTAACGTCTAATCCGAATATACCATAATTAGTGGTATAAAATTGTATATTACTAACGGAATTTTTCTGTAAATCAAAAACACCTTCTACTTTTCTGAGCAAATTATCTGCGCTATATTTATCTATCTTCGGGCGTGATTGCAACAATAAAGAAGATAAAATAAAAGCAAAAAGTAGAATAGGCAAAATCACCTTATTTTTTTTCTTTAGCATAAAAGTAGTCCTTATTAAATTATTTATTTCCATTTTAAAAATTTATCTAAATTAAAATCTAAACATCAACCCAAAGAATACAGTAATTGGGTACTGAAAATTCCCGCGAAATTGTCTTGCATCCTCTAGCTGTTTCTCGTAGCTCAAACGTTTCTCCAATAGAGTAACTGTACCATTTTTGTCCCAATCTCCATTAACATTGTACAACCTTTGACCAAACCGGGAGTACTGTTGTGTAGAAAAGGACTCTGAAATACCAAAGTTTGCTTCTTTATATAATGTAATTCGCGGAAAATCTTTTACAGGTTTATAGAATCTGATACCATCATCAATCGGGTCACCAGTTCTCGAATAGACACTTACTGCATTTCTAATATTGAAAAGATTATTCACATCAACAAAAAATTGAATTGATGAATTTCCTGCGGCATCACCAAACCAATTTTTTAATGAGAAAGTTCTCTGAAAACGAAGATTTGTACTCCAACGGCTTGGTTGCCTTTCGCTATTAAGTTCTCCCAAAGCATTACCTGATTTATCTTTCCTAGTGTAGGGCAAGCCTGTCTGGAAATACGATGTGATATTAATTGCTGTGTTCGCGAGTAAACCAAAACCACCAATCGTCGGACCTTCTCCATTACCCCAAATAAAATTTAGTGTGACATTAAGTCTATGGCGCCTATCACCACTCGTTGACAATGGAGACATAGGATAAGCCGGTTTTTCTGTATAGAAATCCTGAGCTACAAGATAATTTGATGTAGGTCCGGAAGATGTAGAAATACTCTTTGCCAAAGTATAATTGATATTAAAACCAAAGTGATTGGTTGCTCTTTTTCTAAGAGATAGTTCAATACCTTTAGAATTACCGTAATCGGCTACTTCGTACAGGAAATAGGGATAAGGAACAGCCGCAACATAAGAAATACCCAATTGGTTGTAAATATCTTTATAATAAGTAGATACATCAAAAGCAAATTCATCGGACAACTGATTGCTGTACTGAATTGAATACTGATTAACTCTTTGAGCCTCCAAGTTGGGATTACCGATTATTGAGTTGCCCTTTAAATTGGTAATTCCGAAACCATCAAACATATATTGCATTTGAGGCATCATAAACAATAAACCATAAGACAACGAAATATTCGACCTATCCGTTATTGGATAAGTAACATTAATTCTCGGACTAATTTGGAATTTTGCATTTGTAGGTGCAAAAGCAGAATCAGCCGAACCTCTTGGTTGGAAGGGATTTAGAATCGTCCTGTATTCTGTGTTAGGATTAAAATAATCAAACCTTAAACCGGGTGTAAAGATAATCCCTTTAATACCTATTTGGTCTTGTACATAAAAAGAAGCACTCATAGGTTTATAAGCCATACTGGTTTTTTTGTATGCTTCCGGTGTATCATATTCATAGAAATTTCCACCCCATTCATCTGTATAGACATCTCTAAATGGGTTCCCGTCCCAAGGCTGTTGGTTTGAATGCCTTGAATTTTTATATAATCTTGTTTCAAATCCTGTTTTAAATGAATGAGTAACACCATTATTCTCAATTTGCAAATTGTAGTTTCCGTCAATTTGCCAATAATTGCCTTTTCTAAAACTAATACCATTATTTCCGTGTGCAACAAAAGCAAAAGCCATGCCATAAGCATTCTGCGAACCATGTGTACTAGTCGGACCTTCTATGTAACCTGTCAATGGATTGACTATCGGCATATCTAAGAAAGCGTATCCGTCAGACGTATGTTTGGGAATCGACAAACTCTGATATTGGTCAAGAATTTTATCTCTTCCGGCAATTAATTCACTAATCTGAACTTCATATTTATCTTGCGGAGTCAATACATCAAAACCACTAAAAAAGTTTGGTGCATTAAAATTCATTCTTTTAGATGATGCATCGTTATTTGTTGTATTTGAAACCCGAAGCTGATAAAAACTATTATCACTTAATCTGTGATTGATTGTTGCATTGAAAGTAGCAACCAATTGATTGAAAACATTTTGTTTTGCTTTATTTTCAGGTATTCCGTAAGAAGGTAATCCTTCGATTGCTCCCGGTGTTGTCGTATAAAGCCAACCCCAAGAATTTGATTCAACGCTTGTAATACCATACATTGTACCGAGAATAAAATCAATATCTTGGGTAATCGGGAATTTGAATTTCGCTGTTATATTTTTGACCCATGAGCGATTGCCGGGCAATAAACCCAGATTATTTCTCGTCCAATTTCCGTTTGCATCATAATGCCAAGGGTCATAGATTTCATAGCTTGCTGAACGATAGTCTTCAATAAAATAACGACTTGAAATAAAGAATGTAGTCTTACCAAGATAAGGTATAGGACCACCAACATTTATATCAAAGGCATTTTCATTACTTCCTTGGAGTTTTGCTCCTTCGCCATAATCTTGGGCAAAAAGTCTATCACCTTCTCGATACAACTTCAGTCCGGCTTTCTGTCTTCCGAATAATGCAGGAACATCTGTTCTCCATCTAAACATTCCTTCATACTTATCTGTACGTCCTGTTTTTAATGAACTATTAACGATACCGCCGAGTGCATTTCCGTATTCCGCCGAAAAACCGCCTGTTAACACCTGAAGTTCCTCTGCGGCAAACTGACTAACCATAGGATAATAAGATGAACCCATAATTCCGAAACCACCGGTAAATTGGTTACCGACATCAAAACCATCAATTCTTATCTGTGATTCATTGGAGCGAGAGCCGCGAACACTAAAACCATTACCGGTATTCATAACACCAGGGCTTATAGCAACTAATGCTTGAATACCCTCACGAGCAACAGAATTCATGTCATCAGAAGACATCTCCCTATTGATTCCAACATCATTATTATTAACCAATTTGTCGGCGACCTTTGTAACTACATCGGTCATAATACCTTTCTGATTCATCGTTGCTGACAGTTTAGTTGTTTCGTCAGCACTGATTCTCACCTCAGCCACAAAGTCTTCTAAACCCATATAAGTAATCTTAATTTTATATGAACCCGGAGGAATATTTGTTACAATAAATTTTCCACCGCCTTTGGAAAATCCACCAAGACGTGTACCGAGTATTCTAACGGAAGCACCGATAATCGGTTTTCCCCCATCATCAACAACTTTACCGCGAACACTGCCGAAGTTTCCGGCAAATAATGATAGCGGCAATAATAATGCTAATAATGAAATAATGATTAATTTTCTTTTCATATTCTACTCTCCAAAAATTTTACCTTTTCTTAAAGAAAATGATTATTTAATAATGTTAATTGTCTTTGTAATAATGCTACCGTTATAATTTATTCGTAAGAAATATGTGCCGGCGGCTTGGTTACCCAAATCAATATTCAAAGCACTAAATCCACCATTTACAGAACCTGAAAATACATTCTTTACGGTTCTACCAAATAAATCAACAAGCATAATATCCATTTTGCCATTGCTCGGAAGATTCATATCCAAAAACGTATTATCAGTAGCCGGATTGGGATAAATATTTCCGATTTCAAAATTGTTCGTTTGCTCTTCAACACCTACAATAAGCAGCTCGTCTGCATCAAAATTAGCAATTTTCACATACTGTCTTTCCGTCTCAAGTCTTCTCTGTCTGGCACGTGCTTCAATTTCAGTATCATTTGAATTAGGCACAGATTCAAGTTTCAAAACAGGAATATTTTTCAAATCATTAGGAATGAAATCCGGTATCCATGTAATTCTATCATACATAGCACTTTCAGTAATATCCTTTGAGCGAGACCATTCTTTTTTCTTTATATCACGAACAGCGACAAAAATATCAGTAGAATAATACTTAATTACTTTTCCGTCTTTATCTTTGGCATCAATAAAATCAACCCATTTAACAAGTAGTTTCGAGCCATCAACAGTTCTTGTTGCCATTAGCTCATTACCCATCTGGTTTCTGGCTTTTTCCTTTGGCAGATAGGCGAGATAATATCCCGAATTATCTGCAATAGGACGAATACCAAATTGGCTGCCTTCCTTATAAAGTTCTACTATTTTATGTAAAGCCTTTGCATAAACTGTACCGGTCTTTGTGGTATCTTCATTAATTGTAACAAAAAAACTATATTGGTTTTCAGAAATCTGAACAAAATCACCAGCACCTCTATCAATACTGACATATTCAGGATTAATATTTAAGCTCTTCGCATAATCGGAAATTACTTTCCAAGGAAAGATTTCAAATTCCGACCAAGTAGTTCCATTGTCAGTAGATTTTGATACTCCCGGCAACCACTTATCTTTATTATTTGCGGCTTGATAGCGGGCATAAGCGGCAAAATACAAATAATTATTTGTCCAATCCTTTTTCAAACTTAAAATTAACGAAGTTCTTAAACTATCAGTATTGGTACCGGAAGGTTGAGGAACAGCAAATTTATTTGCCGCCCAAGCAGTCGGAATCGTAGGTATCCACTCATCAAAAGATGTTGTAAATCTCTGCCCAATACTGCTGGTTTTTGTAAGTGGTAGTCCACCCAAAGGCATTATATTTCCAACCGCTAAACTGAATGGATCATCACCGATAATACCACCAACAATTTTTGAATCTGTGCCACTCCAAGTATAGTTAGTTTGACCAATTGCAAAAGATGGATCTTCTTTTATCTTTGATGATGAATTACCGCTACTAAAATAATAAAAACCATTAATAAAACCTGTCCAGCCATTATTGTTTGTCAAAGGAGCAGTATAAACAAATCCTAAATCTTCCTCAAATTCGAAAGCATATACACTTGGATAGCGTGCCATCTTGTTTCTATTGGCGGATTCTTTGGCTCTATAGACTTGAATGGGAGCAGACCATTTATGTCCCCAATCGTCAGAGGACAAAATAAATAAATCGTCTAATGTATTCTCTGCTTCGCTACTTGCTTGCGCCCCTCTTTTTATTGTAACCAAGAGATTTTTCCCCGGATAATAAACAAAAGGTTGCTGTGCATTTGTAAAATAAGAATACGCATTCTGTAGCGAATCAAGAATTCGGAACTCAACACCGGCAAGGGGTTTGTCCAAATCCTGTTTCATATCAAAATACATATTGTTCGGGACCATCTCAATAGCATTTGATTGCGGTCCGGTAGCAGGTAATTCCTGAGCAGTCGCAGTTTGTAAGCCAACTTCACCAACAAAGAATAATACTGCAAAAGTAATGAAATTGTGTAAAAATTTCATATAGCGCCTCCATTTTTGTATATTTAAAGAAATCTAATATATTTACTTTCAACTGTTTAATTTTGTAAATGACAAATATAGGAACTAAAATCCTAATTTAATAATTTAATTAGTAAAAAAATTAATTTTTTTTGTTTTGTACACTTAAACCACTCTCAAAAAAACAGCGCTAACAAAAATTTAAATCTTGATTGCAAAGCCATAAATAAATGAAATAGAGCTTTTAAAATCGCTGGAATTAGCACCAAAAGCAGGCTCGGACCAACGGAATAATCGTCCGTCAGTACCGGCGTTAATTGATAGCCAACTGAACAGATTATATTTTGCATAAAATCTGAGATAAGCCAAAGGTCCATTATTTGTTCCACCAAGACCTAATCGTCCGTTTAAAGTAAATCTATTTGAATTCAAAATACGTTGGTCAAAAAATCCTGCACTCCAGAACATTTGTTCATAAGTGTTGATTTTAATCGAAGTTTCTATATAATTATCGGGATTCCCTGCTTTTTTAACTTCTACACTATTTGTAGGTGTATAGTAAGCAGATGAATTATTTCCATCATCATCATTTATAATAATTCCGGGTAATCTTACATTTTTCGTCCTATCAAAAGAATACTGTGAGAAGCCAATATCAATACCGAATTGCTGTGCGTCATTGACTTTATATGCTATACTTTGTGAGAAATTCGCTAATATTTCAGGTGTTTCCGAATCGAACCCCCCCTGAAATACTGCTGTTCCCAAGAAAGTTGTTAATTGAATATCACTGCGTTTACCGTAAAAACTATTATTCCATTGTTCATCGGGTATATTTGCCGGATTAGCAATAGTCCGCATATTCGGATTTATTAATTCCATATTGATTGTACTAACAGGCGCTCTGCTGTCTAACAAATAAATATCGGTAGCGTCAATTCCATTTGCTGAATTAGTCTTAACAACATCAGTAGGTAATTCTTCTATCTCAAATCCGGACAAATAAATATCTGATGGTTTCACAATCGGCACATCTATAGCAATGTTATCAACATCAGTAGGGACAGTTGAATTAGCCTCGGACTCGCTATGAAATTGCTTTACATCAATTTGTTGTTTCATTACAAGACCACTACTCGCACCACTACCATATAAAACATTATTAGCAACCCTTATGTTACTCTTGTCAGCAGTAGCAAGCAGATTATCATTTGCAACTGATGATTGAACATCGGGAGAATCCATACTTAGAGTTTCAGGCTCAGCAATAAGTTCATCAGAAATACCTATTTGCTCAAGATTATCTAAATGCAAAATATTTATTCTGTCCTGCTGCAACTTTTGACTAATGTCCTGCTTCGGTAAATTATAAGAAAAATCATTAATTGCGACAACCGAAAACAACAGAAAGAGAGCGGCAACAGATAAATATGTAAATACTTTTCTGTTTTTCGTTTTTGGGACAATAGTACCGGCGACCGCTTGTTCCGTAAAAATTTTTGACAGAACCAAATCTTCCGTCTCGCTGACAAGCTCCGCCGAAGGTACAATTGTTTTTGCATCTTCTTTCATAGCGGCATGAACCATAACATAAGCATCAAAAGTCTCTTTAGCGACTAAATCCTTACTTAGTAGTTTTCGTAACTCAACGTCTTCGGAACGGCTGAGTTCACCATCAAGATATTTTGATATTAATTTATTCAGTTCCATAAATTTCCTTCACCAGAGGTTGTAATTTTTTCTTTAAAAGTAAACGTGCGCGATGAATACGAATTTTCACAAGCGACAGTTCTATATCAAGTATTTCGGCGATTTCGGTATATGAATATTCTTCATATTCCCTTAGTACAACTACCTCCCTATATGAAACAGGTAATTCGGCAATGGCTTTCTCAATCAAATCTTTCATTGCATAATCACCCATCTTCATTGTTTCGGGAGCAATGTACTCTTCGTCAAACTCGACTTCCATTTTTTTTGTTCGCAAATAATTGAAGCAAGTATTACGGGCAATAGTAAATACCCAACCCTTGAAATTTTCTCCGTTGAATAGTTTGCGTTTTTCATATACACGTACAAAAGTTTCTTGGAACGCGTCATCAGCAAGGTCTTTGTCATTAAGAAGCCGTGTACAAAATTTATACACAGGTGTTTTGTATTTATGATAAAGTATATGGAAAGCCTCCGCACTACCTTTCCGCAGGTCCATTGCGGCTTTCCTTATTACCTTATCATCAATATCTTTATTCTTCTTGAAAAACATAATTAATTCAAATTTATGACACGCTTCAAATATTATGACACATCAAACAGTAAAAAAGTTACACTTTTTTTCATTTTCCTAATAATAATATAATAAATTTATACCTTATGCACAAAGTACACACTGCTAATTTATTGATTATTCTGCACTTATACAAAAAACTCCCCACATAATTGCAGGGAGTTTTTTTCTATAAGGTTAAGGGCTATTTTGTAACCGGTGTTAATATTTTGATTTTCACGGTTCGACAATAGCTTCTGCCCCATGCGGAATTATTGTCATAAATAAGGACATCGCTACCTACCGGATTAATAACATATTCGGCACCGGAAACATAGAGACGTTTCCGTGTTTCTTCTCCCCTGCGTTTTGCAAGTTCTTTATTATATTCTCTTTCGCCCGTTCTATCTGCATAGGCTGAAATGAAAACTTTAGAATTCGGTTTTATTTCATTCTTAATATCATTCAGCACCCTGATTTGATTGCCTGTCAAATCGGCTTTATCATAATCAAATAGAATTAAGGAATATCGCTGAATAATCGTATCGTTTTTGAGTTCAACTCTTTTCTTTCTAATAGTCTTCTGCTCAATAGAGAATGGAGATTTTGCAACAACTTTCTGTCCTTCGTTATCAACAGCAACCAATTGAATAAGCACATCATCTTCACTTGTCGGCAAAGGTTCCGGACGCACCTCCCATTTAAGCGAGTCCGGCACATCACCCGCTCCGGCAAAGCGCCTTAATTGCTTCCCTGCCTGCGAAACCGTTACTTCATAATTCTTCATTCCGGCTTCCGCTATCACTTTTGGTTTAATTACTATAAGTGGAGGCGATGCTTTTTTCGTAATATTATGCAAGAACACCGGTTTAATTATTTCATAATCGGAAGAAGTAATTTCAGCTCTTTGGTTTTCTACAACACCATCTGCAACGGTACTGTTACCCGGGCTTTGCGGCAAATTACGTCTTCGTATTTTAATTCTTGGAGATTCTATACCCCAAGTACTAATCAAGTAATCCTTTACGATATTTGCACGCGATATAGATAATTTCAGATTACCTTTCTCATCTTCGCTTACATTATTATTGCAACCTGTAATAATAATATTTGCATCGGGATTTTTCTTCAAGCGAGAACCTATAATATTTAACAGATTGGAGTAAATATCCATCGTTTTCCAATCAAGATTATTCTCGTCAAAATCTGCCGTCTGTGCCGGCGAAAGCAAATTCAGTCCGGCTTTATGCAAATCCACACTACCCTGTGAAAAGAATATATGAGTAAGTAATGGGAAACCTTCTTCGACTTCCAATTCCTCAATAGTAATCGTTGCTACATCATTTGTAATTATTCCGTTCTCATCTATTCCATAGGAATTGAGCGATGCCTCCAACCCGAAGACCTCGGGAATAATATGCTGATAATAATTTGTTACATATTCATTAATTGTCAAGATATGCGAATCTTCATCAAGTTCGTCCTCAATATTTGTTTCGGTACGCAAGAAAACGACTGTATCGACAACATTCCTTTTAACAATATCCGAAGTATCGTTTTTTTGGAAAAATCTACGAACCGTATCAATTTTTAGCGGCGGTGGTGCAGGATAAATAGGAACTTTCAGTGATGCACCAAACTGCAATGTTGAAGCCTTCCAATAATCGTTAGCTCCGGGTGGTGCATTAGAAACATCAACAAAGGGATAATTATATCTAATCTCAGGCACTAAATACAAATCATCGGAAATAGGCAAATTATAAGAAACACCAACAACAGCAAACATTTGAATAGCATTAGATTCCGGTATTAATTCATTATGATATTCGTTTCGTTTTCGGCTACCGTCTGCAAATGTTACGTTATTCGGTTCTTTTAATACTTCTTCTTGATTAAAACGACTAATGAACAAATATGCAAATTTCATACCGACATCAAAACCGAAATCACCGAGAAATCTAAAACTCAATGTAGGCTCAAAATTTACGTGCATTAGTTTTGCTTCAATGTTATAGTCGGCAATTGCCGAAGTATCTATAAGTTGCGGCGGGTTTGTATTACTCCTGACAAATGTCCCGCCTATCTTTTCTTCGGTCGTCATCTTTGCCCCTATATCGGAAATACCTATACGAGTATTGAGATATATATCATCAAATATTTTAATATCCACCAATGCACCAAGCGTAAATCCCAAGCCATTAGCAGAAGTAAATTCCGGACAGCAATTCGGATAGGGTGGTAAGGAACCGAAATCCAAAAAATGAATATTATAATTTAGCCCTGCAAAAGGACCGAACCAAAGTACAGGTTCTTGCTTCTCCTCTTCGGCTTTGGCGGTGGCACTCATCAGCAGTGCCAGTACAAACAATTGAATATATAATAACTTTTTCATAATATCCTTAATTACTGTTTTCATTTTTTATTTAACGATATATATCGGTTTAACAATTCTGCTTGTCGGAGACTTAACAACAATGAAATAAAATCCCGAAGATAAGCCGCCGGTATTATATTTGAATTCAATCTCTTTCTGAGAATTCAAGTTCACATCAAACTCTTTAATTTTCCAAGTTCTACCCTGTACATCATAAATATTTACAGAATGCCTGCCGACTTCGAGAACCGAAACCTTAATATTAACTTCGTCGCTCGCAGGATTTGGAGCTATCACCATTGATAGCGGAAAACCAAGTTCAAGTAAACGTGTACCACCTGCCTTACAAGTTCTAATGCTTAAAGCACCAGGGATAGTATCGGTAACCCCAAAAGCCGCCGCATCTTTCCAGCTAAATTGCAACCAATTGATAGGAGTACTCTCTGCATTGCCGAGCATTGGCCTACCGAGCATTTCTGCAATTACAGCAGTATCATTATTCAATCTCAAACCCTTAACTTCAAATTCAATGAAACGTGTATCCTTATAAATACTGTCCTTTAAAACCGTTGCATCTTTAAAAGATTTGAAAGCAAAAAGAGTTGCATTAAATTTTATTAAAGCTCTGAACTCCAAGTCCCCTACTTCAACCGTAGGCTCGGTAATCAAAGCCTTAATCGGAATACTGATGTTGTAAATACGCGGGTCAATATTAGTAAGCGAGTCAATGATTATTGTTGTGTTAATCGGTGCAATACCAAGACCGGTTAAATCCGCATAAGTAGAATCAACACAATCAGTGATATAGCTTGCCACAATACCGAAACGTGCATTATATCTCGAACTGAGCGTTGGTGTAAAACGCACTCTAAATGTAGCCGTCTGTCCAGGGTTTAAACTTGTACCCGAAGGATTAGGCAATAAAACAAAATCTGCATTAGTTGGTGCAATAATATTTGACAATGTTATCCTTGAATTACCCGTATTCGTAACAGTATAATTCAAATCCTTTGTCTGCCCGACAATAACATTTCCGAAATCAAGTAACTGCGGTGCAATAGTTAGGAATTTTTTCTTCTCTGCACTTAGTACTGTGGTATCAACTGTAGTCTTACCCCCTATATTTATATAGGTAATTACTTTCGCAGTCTTAATTCCATAACTCGAACTACCGGGTTGAAACTCAATTACACGTTTCAACTTCTTAGCAGAGTCCAAAGCAACAGGCAAATGAATAGCATCAGCGAAAACAAACAAATTCCCATTAGCTCCGACAATCTTCATACTGTCCACAACAACTCTGGAGGCACCCGTATTCTCAACAACAAATGAATTATCGCTTACATTGGAACAGGGAGGATGCAATACGAAATTAATTCGAGTGGAAACAATAACCTGCCCTTCACGTCCCGAAGCCAGCACATTTGTTTTAATTGAATCTCTACAATTAATGCCGAAAATAAACCAAATATCACCATCGGCATTACCGGCTTTTGTGGGTTTGAAAAATATCGTAACATCAGCTGTTCCACCATTTGCCGGCAGGAAGGCGGCAATAGGAAATGCAGACATATTAGGATTAGAAAACTTAACGTCAATTAAATTTTGAGCAATTTTTCCAGTATTTGTCAATCGTATTTTAAGCTGATGTTGGATACCAATTGGTACCGAACCAAAATCCAAACTAGCAGGCGACATTGAAACACTAAGATTTTCCTGCTCTCCCTTCAAATCAACCGTCATACTTGGATTTTTCGGAAAATCAGTCTCGACAACAAATTGTGCCGTTTTAATTCCGTCCAGTCCCTTTCTCGGTTTAAATTTAATAAAATACCAGACACTATCGCCAACAGGAATAGTAGGCTTAAGCGGTTGTTGACTAATTTCAAAATAAGACGCATCGGCACCGACAATATGAGGATTAGATAATGTAATTACAACATTTGTAGGATTTGTTATTTTGAGTGAATCCTGCTTAATATCACAAAATTCAAGTACGCCGAAATCAAGTAACTTTGTTGAAAGAATTAATTCCGAATTTGATGCTATCCCTTCTATGGGATAGTCTTTATCTTTTAAACAAGTAGTATCGGATATAATCTCGGCTGTGCGTACAGTATCATAATATGCACCCGACGTATTTGGATGAAACTCAATATCAATCCTAATCGAATCCCTTGGCTTCAACAAAAGCGGAGGCTGGGGGTTTACATACACATATTTAAATGGCGGAGCAATTGGCTTAAGTGATTCTACGTATATATCAGATGTTCCTGTATTCGAGAGCCAAGTTGTTATTGTTTTCCTAGTCGAAAGACTTATAGTACCGAAATTCCCATTGCCGGAATATGCAATGTCCGCAGATACACCGATACATCTGATAACCAGTGTATCCCTATATCTATCGCATTCATTTGTTGATATATAGTACAAAGCATCAATCCGCCCCTCGCGTAACGGAGTAAAATCAAAATGCACCGTATCCCAGCCGGCTTTATTGATTTCACCGCTTGTATGAGATGTGATTTGATAGTCTGCTCCAACAATTGTTCTATCATGAGCAAGTGTTAAATCCTGATTACCCAAATTCCTGATTAGGAATTGAGAAGAAAAGACCTTGCCAACACAATGCTTACCAATATCCAAAGTATCAATATCTACATCTAATGGCTTTTGATATGCAAATTCAGCAGAGACAACTTCAGCTTTTAATAAAAGTGTATCTTTAATAGCATCACAAGTATCACTTGTAACAACAATAAGAGCAGAATAGTCGCCTGCTTTGTGCGAAACAAACCTAATTTTTTGTATATTATGTCCTGTTTTTTCAATGATTGGAGTTAAATCTCCGTCTTGCCGGAAGGAAGTAGAGTTCAACTGCGATTCGATTACTTTTATTCTAAAGCTTGATTTATTCACAATAGTAAATTCTTTTTCTGCACTATCCGGAAGACATATTTTCCCGAAATCAAGTACTTGCAAGTCATTCAAATCATTGTCTCCGATATAGAAACTGACAGTATCAATTACCATTTCCAAAAATATACGTTGTGGCTTGCGATTAGCCAGCAAATCGTTATGAGGAATAAATAGAGTATCTCTGATGATACCGGGCTGACCTTTCCGATAGTCAAATCGAACAATTAAAGCAATAGAATCCGAAGGTACAACCGAACTACTAATTTTGGAATTAACTAAAGAAAATCCACTATTATCCGGTGAGAAATAAGCATTTCTGAAATCAAGAGACAAATCGGCATCACCAATATTATAAATGTATATTGTATCCTCAACATAATTACCCGGACAAGCTATCATTCGCATTTTGATGACCGAATCACTTACAATTTCGGGTGATTTATACTTGTATATAATGTTTGCCGCCGCCTGCGACATTGTATATTGCAAAACATTTGAATACTGCCCTGATGATGAATACTGTTTATCGGCAATCGCACAAATAAAATAAATTGAATCCTTACCATGAAAATGATACTTCCTACGCCAACTTCTTATCCCTTTTAAATTCTTGAATAAAGTATCAAGGTGCCAAGGAGTACTTTCCGAACGAATATACAGCAATACGGTATCAAGGTTTCTCACTTTACTACCGGTCAAAGTAAATATTCTTGGGACATAGCGACTCGTATCCGAAGTAAACATTTGCATCACTTCTACTCCATTAGGTTGAAAATTCATACCCAAAGAAAACGGAGCATCAGCCCTGATTAATCCCCTGCCACCACGTCCGCCATTACCGCCTGTGGCACTTATCGTACAATTCCGCATAGATAATTTACCGCTAATTTCGGCAGTTCCGCCCGAACCGGCACCACCACGTCCATAGATAGACGAATTACCATTTTCTCCATTAACAACAACAGACACATTGGAAAATACCGGGGCGCAAATCCTTACAGCACCGCCACCACCGCCACCTCTACCCGAACAATTACCGGGAGATTGAGGATTTCCACTCGCTCCACCCGAACCACCGGCTAATGGAATTCCATCTGAATTACCATAAACTCTACCACCGTTTGAATTACCGGTATTGTACCCTGCCGTCCTATATCCGGCAGAACCACCTTCCTTATTTTGCTGATAACCGGAACCACCACCATAACCACCGTTTGGCTCACAATTGTAACCGTCCCCGCAGGATTCGCCGGAACGCCCAAAAGGATGCCCCGTACCACCACCCGATGATTCATAACCGGTCGGCGTTGAAGAAGGAATTCCGTTAAGGGACGCACCATTAGAACCTGTTCCTTTACCAGGGCTTTTAAAGGCATCAGCGGCACCTCCCAAAGATTGATTGCGTCCACCTGGTCCACCACCGGTAAAACCATCGCCACCATTGGAACCCATTATGAAAGGGTCGCCCATCCAAGCATCACAGAAACTACCACCGCCACCACCGCCACCCGGTCCTCCGTGGTAACTCCAAGCAGAGGCGGAGATTTTAGTATTTGAGCCATTGCCCTCAATTGAGCCTTGCGATAATAAAACAAAAGGTAAATATGCTTGATTTCCATCAATATACGGGTCGCAATCAACAGTAGAAACCTTATATGTTTCATCGGCGAAAATTGCAGAGGAAATAATCATTGCACCACGCCGAGAACGGCGTCCTAAACTGCCTTCACCAATTATTCGGTCGGGATTAGTCCTAATATCACCGAATTGATATGGTTTTACAATGTAAAAAGTATCAACATTTGAATAGCTACCGTTTACATACACTCTGAACGGTATCCTAAATTCATTTCTTAAATTCGCCCAGTATTCGGAATTAGGATTTACATTCGGCAATACAAATACCTGTGATGAAATCATACGCCCGTTCCAGCCAACAATGCAGGGACCAAAAACAATTTTCGATTTATCAGCCGAATTAAGCAATTCAATACGTATATTATCACCAGGATTGTTTAAATAAAACCCATCATTCCCGAAATTATTATTTGCATCGTGAGGTCCAATTATTTCGACATAAGTATTAGACAAAGGAGCGCCTATATCGGGAATAATATAAGAAATTGTTTGCGCCGTCAAGTCTGCGACAATAACGCTAAGTAAAAATATAACATAGATGATTATTCTTTTCATTTTGCTCCTCGTTTTTTTCTTGCCTTTTCAGAAAACAATTTGATAAATTGATAATATCAAAGTAACAATATAATTATTAATTAATATAATTATAAAAGGTTACACATAAAAAATTTGAAAAACATCAATTTAATTAAAAAAATTGATTATATTAAATACGTTAAACAATACCTTTTTTTTTTATGAATATCGAAGAATCTATAAGGAAATTTATCAACTGTTGCAGAGTTGAGAAAAACTATTCCGATAAAACAATAGAAACATATTCCATTGCATTGTTGCAGTTCGAGGAGTATATTTGGGTAATGCGTTCACCGGATATTGATATTTGTGATGTATCTAAGGAAGATGTTAATTATTTTCTCGGTTGGCTACACGACAAAGGAATGAAAAAGCGTTCAATAAAACTAAAAGGAACGGCTGTCAAATCATTTTTTAAATTCTGCTACAGAAAGGACATCATACAGAGTAATCCGGCGGCTCTAATTGTACTTCCTAAAACAGAAAAGACATTGCCCTCCTTTCTACTCGAAAAAGAAGTGGAAAAATTACTTGCTTCATTTGATACTTCCGACCCAATACAATCGCGTAACCTAGCCCTTATTGAACTTTTATATAGTTCCGGCCTGCGAATCAGTGAAGCTTTACAACTGAACATAGGTGATATTAACGTAAAAGGACGAACTGTCAAAGTATCCGGCAAAGGCAATAAACAACGCATAGTTCCGGTCGGGCAAAAAGCACTTGATTCACTTGCACAATATCAATCCAAACGTATGGAAATATCGGAAACGAATAATGCCGCTCTATTTATTGCAAAGAGTGGAAAACGATTGGGTTCACGTGAAGCATACAGGATAATCAACAAAGCACTGCAAGGAATAACAGAAGCCTCAAAGAAAAGTCCGCATATTTTCCGACATACTTTTGCTACACACTTGCTTGACAATGGTGCAGACTTGCAATCTGTCAGCGAAATGCTGGGACATTCTTCACTCTCAACAACACAGGTATATACACACGTATCAGTAGAAAGACTTAAAGAAGCATATAAAAAAGCACACCCGAAAGCATAAAATTCTTTTGCCATTAACTTTTTTCTCTTTAATTTTTCTTTTTTATTATTTGAACAAAACAAAATATGTCAGAAAAACTTAAAATCGGTGTTATCGGCACGGGGCATCTCGGCTCAATCCATACAAAATTATGGCAAACACATATCGAAACGGAACTAATCGGAATATATGATAATGACATTGCAAAAGCGGAATCTGTAAGCAAAGAGAATAATTGCAAAGCCTTCAATTCGATTGAACAGGCACTAAGCGAATGCGATGCCGTTACAATTGCCACACCGACAATAAGCCATCATGACGTTGCAGTACAAAGCATTGCAAATAATGTTCATTGCCTAATAGAAAAGCCCATAACAGATAAGTATAAGGAAGCAGAAGAATTAATTTCTTTGGCAGAAAAGCAAAAAGTACTTATCCAAGTCGGTCATGTGGAGCGTTTCAATCCGGCATTAGCGGCATTGAAAAAATATAATTTACAACCAAAGTTCATCGAAGCACATAGGCTGGCACAGTTTAGACCGCGCGCCACAGATGTATCTGTAATTCATGATTTGATGATTCACGATATTGATATTATGCTCTGGCTAATCGGCTCCAAAGTTGTTAAAATTGATGCGAACGGTGTAGCTATTTTAACAAATAACCCCGATATAGCCAATGCCAGAATAACATTTGAAAACGGTGCGGTAGCCAATCTCACTGCCTCGCGTATTTCCGCAAAACCTATGAGAAAGATGAGAATATTCCAAAAACAAGCGTATATCTCCATTGATTTCGGCAATCAAGACGTTGAAGTTTTTCGTATCCTCGGAGACGATGACCCCGCCGCAAAAAATGCAATACCGGCGACAATGCTCGGACTGCTGGACGAAGCACTGCACAACAAAAGAATAGTATATGAAAAACCTGAAATCAGTCAAAGTAATGCAATTTTTGATGAACAAAAAGCATTCATTGAGGCAATTAATAAGAAAGCCCCTGTCGCCGTGAGTGCTCACGAAGCGGCTGAGGCTCTAAGAATTGCAGAACTTATTAACAAGCAAGTCCGTAATGTGTAGTACTATGGTTGTTTGTTAAAACTAATACTTCTTTCACCGAATTGAGTACTTTTAATTTGTCCGATTAATATTTTGGGACTTGTTACAGAAAAATGTCCCTCGAAATCAAAAGAATAATCAGAAGATTTAAGATTAAGAACTACTTTGGGATAATCAAGCTCGCCGGAAATCGATAATCTTTTTTCCTCTTTCCCATTAATGGAAATATCCGATATGCCGGAAATTTTATTCTCGTACAAATCGAGCGTCATCTGATAAATAATTTCATTATCTTGCTGAGACAACTTAGATAATTTCCCGTTCCACCGCCCTTGTACCAATTGCTTATATTCATCTTGATTTTCGGGATTATTTGTATTATCACTGCAAGCGGCAATCGCCAAAAAGGAAATCACAAGAAATGTTAATAATACTTTGAACTTCATATTCATACCTATTATTCATTTAATAAATTTATAAAATCATTTTCATCAAGAATTTTAATATCTAATTCTTTTGCTTTTTTTAACTTGTTTCCGGCTTTTTCACCGGCAACCAAATAGTTTGTTCGTTTGCTAACCGAGCCGGTAACCTTGCCACCAAGCAGTTCAATCTTTTGCTTTGCTTCCTTGCGAGTGAATGAACTCAGCTCACCGGTCAGAACAAACGTTTTCCCCTTAAACTTTGCCGCTTCGCTAAATATTTCCTCGGGTTGTGTCATATTCAAACCATAAGCTTTCAATCTATTGACAAGCTCCATTTCTTTCTCATCAGATAAGAAATCAACAATCGAATCGGCAGTTTTTGTGCCAATATCATAAATTGAGGAAATATCCTCGTGCGTTGCGTTTATTAATTGACTTATATCCCTGAAATTTCTTGCAAGAATCTTTGCCGCACCCTCGCCGACAAACCTAATTCCCAGAGCAAAAAGCAACCTATCCAAAGGTTGTTGCTTACTCTTTTCAATTGCTTCGAGCAGTTGAGCGACACTCTTTTCGCCCCAACCCTCCATCTGCAAAAGCTTATGACGAAAATTCTTCAACTCAAATATATCGGCAATGGATTTAATAAATCCTTCATCAACTAATTGGGCAACAACCTTTTCTCCAAGCCCATCTATATTCATAGCATTTCGCGACGCAAAATGTTCTATCCTGCGTTTTATCTGCCAAGGGCATTCCGGATGAGTGCAATAATAATTTGCTTCACCCTCGGGACGTACAAATTTAGCATTCAGCCCACAAGTACAATATTCAGGAAATTCAAATACGGGTAAATCCTCAATCCTCTTATCAATTAGGGCATTATTGACCTTAGGAATAACATCGCCACCCTTTTCAATTTCCACATAATCACCGATACGTATATCACGCTCCTTGATATAATCGTAATTATGCAAAGTAGCACGACTGATTGTAGAACCGGCAAGAAACACAGGTTCAAGCTCGGCAACCGGTGTAACAATTCCCGTCCGCCCTATTTGGAAAGTAATACTGTTCAATTTTGTAATCGCCTTTTTGGCTTCATATTTATAGGCAATAGCCCAGCGGGGCGAACGTGCAACAAAACCAAGAATACGCTGATGTTTGAGTGAATTTAATTTTATTACGATACCATCAATCTGAAACGGGAGTTCATCACGCTTCTGCTCCCATTTTTCAATGAAGTCGAAAACTCCCTCAATGCTTTGATGTAATTCCGAATACTCACTCACGGGAAAACCAAGTTCTTTCAACATTTGCAAATTATCCCAATGCCGAGCCAATTCAAAATCGGCAGGTGCAAGATAATAGGAAACAATCTGCAAAGGTCTTGCGGCAACTTCCGCAGGATTTAGTAATTTCAGTGTACCGGCAGTCAAATTTCGGGGATTAGCATAAGTCTTTTTTCCTGCTCCCAATCGTTTCTCGTTTATTTGCAGAAAATCTTCCTCACGCATATATACTTCGCCACGTACCTCAAAGTTTTTTAACTCCTTACTATCAAGAATCACCTTATTCACTTTTAGAGGAATACTTTTTATTGTCCTGACATTTTGAGTAATATCATCACCGTTAAAGCCGTCCCCTCGCGTTACACCATACTTCAAGAGCGAATCCTCATAGACTAAGCCCAGCGCCACACCATCGAATTTCAACTCTGTAACAAACTCAAACGGTTCGTCTATTGCATCGGCAATTCTTTTATTGAAGTCGAGAATCTCCTGTTTAGTATAAGTATTTGCCAGCGAAAGCATAGGCGTTTTATGCTTTATCTGCTTAAATTCCTTCAGAGGCTGTCCGCCTACTCTCTGCGTAGGTGAATCGGTACTAATTAATTTCGGATATTTCTTCTCCAATTCAATTAATTCCTGCATCAGCCGGTCGTACTCGCGGTCGGTGATTGCGGGTTCGGCAAGTACGTAATAGTTATAGTCGTGCTTATTGATTTCTGCACGGAGTTCTTCTATTCTTTCTTTGTCCGATTTTATTTCGTTATTAAATAAATCCATAATTCTATGCCGAATTGACGATGAAGAAAACAATCGGCAAAAGGACGAACAAACGCATTAGCCCTCTCACCTTTTTTCAAATGTAAAAAATATCTACTTATACCAAATAGAAAGCAACAAAATATCACAAATGGCTAAGGTGCAAAGATAAGAAAAGTATTCAAATAGCCAAAGTCCCAGAACTATTTTCCTGACAATGCTGAAATCGAGACCCGAAAGAGTATTTGCGTCATCATTTGTAATTGATAATATGAATATTAATATTTGAAAAGACAAATCCCAACTTCGCCCATAGATTAAGATATTAATAAATATTCATAAATAATAATAGCATTAGTCATTAAACGTATATATTTTCTGTTCTTTATAAATTTCAAAAAAAATCAATAAAGAAAGAAAAATCGAAAGAAATATTTTGAAAATTTATATTATTATCTTAACTTTGTATTCTATATTTTAAACGAATAAAAAATAGTGTTATGGCTAAACAACAAACATTTGGTGACAAATTAAAAAAACAGAAGCAGGAAGCCGAGCTTCTTAACGTTAAAGTTCTTAGAACTTACAAGAGCGATAGAGGCACACGGCGTTTCTCCGAAAAATTTGTCAAGGTAAAAGACATTGCAGAATTAGACAAAATAGATTTTAATAAAGAAGGCTGAAAATGAAAAAAGGAATTCATCCATATTACAGAACTATCGAAGTCGTAATGACTGACGGTAGCACATTCAAAACCCGCTCCTGCTACAAGGAAGACAAAATGGTCTTGGATATTGATTCTAAATCACATCCCTTTTTCACCGGCAAGCAGGTATTAGTTGATACGGCGGGACGTGTCGAAAGATTTAAGAAACGTTTTGAAAAAACAAAACAAATTAAAGAACAGAGGAGTAAATAATGAACCAGATACATCCTATGCAGGGCGGCAATTCGATGCGCCAGAACAAAAAAACATTCAGAAAAAGAACAAATCCATTAAAGGATTCTAAAGTTGTTGATTACTTAGACCCGAAATTTTTGAACAGATTTGTCAATGACCAAGGTAAAATTCTACCCAAAAGAATTACAGGAGTCAATGGCTATCAACAACGTCAAATTGCCAAAGCAATTAAATATGCCAGACATTTGGCTTTAATGCCTTTTGTTGCTCAGGATATTGCATAATTATAAAGCAATAATATTTTTCAAAGAGGCTGTCAGAAATGACAGCCTCTTTTTTTTTATTACATTTTTTTTCATATATTTATTGTAGGGTTTTGAATTTAAATTAAAGGGTTATAAATAATGAAAATAGTAAGAACAATTGTAATATTAATTTTCATTGTATTTTCTAATCTATCTGCATCAAATAAATGGCAAATGGTTGATTCAATAGATTTTAAATTCGGAAAAATAATTGATTTAAAATGCTGCGACAGCATGAATTGTATGTATCTTGTTGACAAGGATTTGCTCGGCGGTTTCCATATTCAAAGGACAACAGACGGCGGCGAAACCTGGAAAAAAGTTTATATGGATTCTGCCTATTTCAAAGGTGCAGATGATTATCATTTAGTACCAAAAATACATAGTTTATCCTATCCCAATGAAAAATTGTGTATTGCAGTTGGTGATTCCGGGCTTGTTTTGCGTAGCACAGATAAAGGTGAAACTTGGGATGTTTTCAGAACCGATACAAGTAGAAATAATACAACAATAAAAATGTATGACAATAACAATGGAATATTATTTTCAACAAAAATTGGTGAATTCCTTAATAACAACATGTATAAAACAACTAATGGAGGTAAATCATGGATATTAACAGATTGGCAAATTAATAACAATAAGATAACAATAAAGTCTAGTCAAATTAATTACATTTCTTTAAATGTATTTGCAGGTTTATCACTATATCAAAATAAAAATGGTGATTTTTTCAGGTATTTAATCTACGTTCATAATAATTGGGAGAGTTGGGACACAGTGAGGGCTCCTTTGTATACCACATATTTAACTTTTGGAGATAAGAACAATGTGTGGACTGCTGGCAATCATGATGAGTTAGATTCTGCGGGTTGGTCTCGATACCGTCAATATATTTATCATTCGAGCGATGGGGGACATAGCTGGGTTACTCAATGGGACACAGTCTATAATATTTGGCCACTTTATGACATCTCTTTTTATGACAAAAACTTCGGTATGGCATCAGGTGTCAATGGATTAATTTTGAAAACAGAAAATGGTGGAAGTAACTGGACACCCGAATATGTAACCGGGACAAAACCTGGAAAAGACAAAATAGTTAAGAATATTCAAATTCCTGGTTCATATAATGCTTTTGTAGTTTATGGTTATCAATATATTTACAAATGGACACGCCCCACGACATCTGCGGCAGAGCAAAGCCAAAGCCCGGAAGTAATACTAACCCCCAACCCCGCCGGGGACTACGTAGATATTACACTTACAGGCAACCGCACCCTGAAGGATGCGGTTAGGGTGTATGACGTGCTGGGTGTCTGCGTTCTAACCCACCCCCTAGCCCCCTCCCGAGAGGGGGAAAGAGTAAGGCTTGATGTGTCGGGCTTGGCGGCGGGTGTATATTTTGTTCGTGTCGGCGGCAAGATGTATAAGTTTGTGAAGATGTAGATAAAACAGCCAACCTCTCTGTCGCTTCGCGACATCTCTCCTTAGCAAGGAGAGAAAAAAAACAGTTGTATGATGGTCTTTTGCCTTCCAGTTTCCATCTGCAAGAGGGGTGGAATTGCGAAGCTTTGACGGATAGGTGAGTTTCAGTACCTTATGTGTGTTATTATTGTAGAATAAAAGGAAAAAAATATTATAGCTCCGTTGGAGTAGTATAACAATATTTAAATAGGAGTCATTATGAAAAAAGTAAGAACAATTGTAATATTAATTTTCATTGTATTTTCTAATCTATCTGCATCAAATAATTGGAAACTTGTAGATTCTATTAATTATGAATTTGGTAGTATTATGAGATTAAAATGCTACGACAGTTTGAACTGTATGTATTTTGTAGAAAAAGGTATAAATGGAGGTTTTCATCTTCAAAGAACCATGGACGGAGGTAGAACTTGGAAAAAAGTATATATGGATTCCACATATTTTCATAATATGAAAGATTATCATTTTGTACCAAAATTAAATGATTTATCTTATCCCAATGAAAAATTATGTATTGCAGTTGGTGACTCGGGGTTGGTACTACGTAGTACCGACAAAGGCGAGACTTGGGATGTTTTTAGAACTGATACTAATTTAGAAAATCATACTATTGTTATGTATGATGAACAAAATGGTATTATGCCAATGACTGAATATGGTACTAACCCAAATAGACTGCGTCTATCAATATATGCGTCATCCCATGCATCTCGGATTGCTGTTTTTCCCTCTGTCCATTGCATTTTTAATCGGTTCGCCTTCTTTCATTCTTCTCATTTCACCTGCCGAAATTATTTTTATGTTAGTTATGATTAAATTTGTAGAGGAACGTGAGGCGATTGAAAAATTCGGTGATAGTTATCGTGAATATATGAAACATACGCAATGGTTCTGCTTTAAAATTAAATGTTTGAAAGAACTTCTGCGTAATGTTCCCAAGAATTAATTCCCTTCGGAAGTATTGTTAATCAATGATGTATCTACTTTATTACTTGTATCTGCCGGTACTAGGCAGACCTTTGATTTATCCACCGGGTAGCATAGAGTTCGCCAATGATATATAGGAGGTTTCTGTTTTTCAGGCACCTTTGAAACATCACCTATCACAAAGCCTCGTGGCCGCATCATCGTTTTACCGTCAAGAAATACCCTACCGTTATTATATGTCAATGCTAAACCTTTATACAGATAATGCAATCGTGTTTTCATAATGGAGTTGTTAAGTCGTGAGTCAGCCGATAGAAAAAAATCATATTCGGGATCGAAGTCGGAGTAATCGGAAAATGCTACACAAATGGCGGGTTTATCTTTGTAAACGACAACGGGCGTGCCGCGATGCACCTTACGATAGAGCGACTTCCCCGCATTTCGTGCAATTCTGACGCAACCGTGTGATGAGGGACGGCGTCCAAGATTGGAGTAGTAGCCCGTTGAACTTAATCCGTGGAAACCTATGTTCCCGTTGAATCCCAGCCAATAAAATAATTTTGCGTTGTTGAACTGCCTTGATGTGGCAACCTCCAACATTGTTTGAATTGTAAAAAATCCCGGCGGTGTTGCCATTCCTTTTGGTATATATTTGTTACCGGTAGAAATTCTATATGTCAATGTAGAATCATTGCGGCGGTGTAATAGCGCTAGCTGCCGCCGTAGAAGAATCTCAATATATTCGTCTCCAAGCAAATGTATTGTATCAAGCATTTTGAAATAGGTATTGTAAATTTTTTCTTTTGCACAAAAATAATTAGATGTATCCGCTATATGTACATTTGCATAATAATAAATTAACATAATGCCGGCAATGATTGTCGGCATAAGGATTGACACAATATTTTGTAATATTCTATTTCCCATTGTAATAGTTTTTCGTGGTGTACTGCACCAAAAAATACTAAAATAAGTATATCCGTATTAATAATTAATAAAAAGTAATAGTAGGCAATGCGGAAAATAACTCAAATAATCGCTTCAAGCACTAATGATATTACTCCTGATAATCCTTGGAACTAATTTTCTTCCTACGATTTTTCTTTTCGGCTTGGCGGCGTTTTGCCTCTAATGTTTTTCTTTTTTGTGCCGGAGTCTTCGGACGATTCTTACGTCTTTCCTTTTCGATAGCATTCTTCTTTTTTTGTTTGTCGGCTTGCAACATTTCATTAATTTTGCGTAAAAGCAGTCTGCGGGCTTCCTCACGATTTTGTCCTTGCGTCCTGTATCGTTGGCATTTCACTTCAATACCGGTAGGTATATGCTTCAAATAGACACAAGTAGCCACTTTGTTTACATTCTGCCCACCCTTTCCCGAGGAATGTACAAATCGTTCAATTAGTTCATCTTCGTCCAATTTATCAATAGTATTCATTTGAATGCGATATAGTTGTTATTGTAAATAATAACATAGAGACGCCCGATAAGAGCGTCTCTACAATATTTACGTATTCTTTTATTCGTTTATAAATTTATCCATAAAGAAAGCTACTGCTTTTATTCCGCCGAAAAAATTCTCAACAGAAAAACTTTCGTTGGGCGAATGAATATTATCACCCGGCAAGCCCATACCCATAAGCACAGTAGGTGCGTGCAACACTTCATCAAACACTCCGACAATAGGAATAGAGCCGCCCTCTCGCATAAATACAGATTCTTTACCAAATGCCGCTTCTAATGCACTCATTGCAACTTTGATGCTCTTGCTATCAATAGGCATCATAACGGGATTACCACCGTGTAGAACATCAACTGTAATCTTGACTGTCGGTGGACAAATCTCATTTAGATAATCCGTAATTTTTTTTGCTATGTCATCACTGTCCTGATGTGGCACAAGCCGCATTGATATTTTGGCAGTTGCTTTTGTCGGCAAGATGGTTTTTGCTCCTTCGCCCGTATAGCCGCCGTATATGCCGTTCAAATCGAGTGAGGGTCTAGCCCAAACACGTTCAAGAGTGGTATAACCCGCCTCGCCATAAGTTTGTTCAATATCCAAATCTTTGCAGTATTCTTTTTCGTCAAAGGGAAGTTTTTTGAAAGCATCGCGTTCGGTTTGGGTAAGCGGCAGAACGTCATCGTAAAAACCCGGAATAGCAATTCTGCCGTAGCGGTCTTTCAGTTGCGAAACAAGCCAAGACAGCACATTCAAAGGATTATCCACACCTCCACCAAAAGTACCCGAATGCAAGTCGCGATTGGGTCCGGTTACTGTAACTTCGATAAAAGTAATACCGCGAAGCGAATAACAAATCGAAGGCATACCATCTGCAAACCATTCGGTATCGGAAACAAGTACCGTATCGCATTTTAATAAATCCGTATTATTTTTAATAAAATCGTCAAGGTGATTGCTACCTGCTTCTTCTTCACCTTCAATTAAGAATTTTACATTAAGCGGCAACTTGCCACCTGTTTTTAGAAAAGCCTCTGCGGCTTTTACGTGCATAAATACCTGTCCCTTATCGTCCGAAGTACCACGCCCGTATATTTTGCCGTTCTTAATAGTCGGCTCGAATGGTGGTGTGTCCCACAGGTCAAGCGGGTCAACCGGTTGCACATCATAATGTCCGTAAACGAGTATAGTTGGTGCATTTACGCCGGCTTCCAACCATTCGGCATAAACAATAGGATGCCCCTCTGTTTCGTAGAGACGGACATTATCAATACCCAAAGATTTGAAATTATCAACCATCCAATTAGCCGCCGCCGCCGTATCCTTATCATTCGCCGGTACGGAACTGATGCTCGGGATTTTCAGAAATGCTATAAGTTCATCAAGAAACTTCTGCTTATTATTTTCGATATAATTCAATACTTCGTTCATATTTCAACCTGTTTATTGTTAATTAAGATTTTATGTATTTCAATTTAACAACTGTAAATGAAATTATAAAAAATATCTTTAAATAATAATATATATCGAGCAACAATAATCCGGTGGGATATTTATACTATTAATCAGATGAGCAAATATCAATTAGGTGTTACAATGAAGCCGAAACGTATATTTTGCTTGTACTGCAAACCGACTAATTGGCGTTCATCGTAGGCTAAGTCAAAATTTATTGTTACTCCTATTGCTTTGAATACCTTTATCTCAAATTTATTTGTCATCTTAAATGTCCATTTTGTCAAATCCTCGAATGCCCCGAACATCGAAAGCGTCCCGCGATAGGTTAGACTTTCGGTTATTGCTACTTTTGCATTGTTAGACCACTGAATACCCGTCTGCGATTTATAACGTTCCTTAACATCTCTTGTCTTGAAATCATCTGTAAGCATAGTAAATTCCGATGCTCTTATTTGTTTTAATGATAGTCCGAGACGTGAAGTATAATAATCGCCCTTGTTTGCCTTAGATAATTCAAGACCAAATGTCTCTATCGAGGTAACCGGGTCCCAGAGGCTTGCAGTACTTATTTTTTTGCCCCGTATATATTTAAATGAACGTGTTAATTGTGTGTTGAACTGTGCGGATATGCAGGGGTCAAGCTTCCAACCGACAGGATAGACAAGCACGCATTCACCACCCAATTTATTATCGGTAGGCATAAAGTAATGCGAATCAATATCCTTATTGTTTGTATAGATTATGCCGGCGGCATAGTTGAAATTAAAACGTAGTATAAATGGAGAAAAGCCAAAAGAGGAACGAAAAGTAACAGAATTTGAGAACTCGAAACCGCTAATTTCGCCCTGTTTCCAGTCTTTGATTGAGTTCTGAGCAAGTGCCAAACTAATAACCCAATCCACCTTGTCCTTCATCTTCTTATTATTTTTCTTTGTCTGCTCCTTTGCCGCACTCCCAACTGTAATTAATAAAAACAATATGGTTACTATGGCTTTGATTCTGGTTTTTCTAAATTATTTACAATATAATAAACTGTATTTTCCACCCTAGATTTTCATATTTTATGAGAAACTCTAATTTATTATCATTTACTCGAACAAATTTCATTTCTAATATTTTTTTATTTTTTTCATTTTTTAACAATATTTCGTTTATAAAATCACCATTAGTATCATATAGCTGTATTTTGGAATAAACAATATTATGATTATCATAATAGTGAAATAAAACAAATATCGTGTCATTATTGTATAATAAATCACTGACATAATAAGGGAAATCAAGTGCTTTCATTTTCTTAGTAAGTATTTTTTTTGGTGTAATGCCTTTTGATGAATTATAATTAAAATATAATGCCATTGTTCCGAATGGTTTAACAAGTCTAGTTTTTTTATTTAGATTGTCAACTGAAAAAAAGATTGTATTTAAGTCACTAAAAAAAATAAATTTATCGTTTTTATTTATAAAAACAGGAGCAAATATACTATAATATTTTTTTTGGGTGGTAATAGGTATATCGGAGATACTATACTCATATTTAATATCTGAAAAATTAGTATCAAAAGATGCTAAAAAGAATGTTTCGTTAGCATCTTCATGCATCAACTCATCAATATTATTAAAATGCTTATGACATACTAAATATAATCGATTATTTTGATAAATACTTTTATCAAAATCAAACTGATACTGATTGTTATTCTCAAAAGGAGTAATTGAAAAAATAGAGTCGGAATAATATTTGACTAATAGGGTCTTTGGATAGATGATAATTGTTGAGTCAAAATTATTATTTTTTATATTTTCTTCAATCTCTAATTGAATTTCCTGGACTTGATAAATAACATTTATTCTATTTTTTGAATCAAAGTAAAATGTTTTAATAACACCTTTTTCTTGATATTTCTTTTTTAATTCTAATAACGTATCATTGATAAGAAAGAAATTATCTACTGAATCAACGATATTAATTGTGTTTATAATACCTCCATCTATCATACTAATCAATAAAATACTACTTTGTACATTATCAAAAACGTAAAGTATATTATCATTATTATTATAAATAATATTTTTTGCACTAAACAAAAGATCATTCTTTAATTTTATATCTATCTTATTAATCAATGTATGTTGATTAATATTTATTATTTCTTTTATACTCTCGTCTAAAGGGAACCCATTATACAAAATATCGCCAACTTTGTTAATAATCATCATATTTGGACTACTATTTGAAAAATAGGTATTTTCAAATATATTATCATCTTTAGAAAAAATATAGTTTGATTTATATTTTTTGTTCATAAATCTTATTTCTTTTTGACTTAATTTTTCATAATAAACATATACAAATTGAACGTTATATTTTTTTGAAAAGGAATTATTCATAAATTTAATTTTACCATCATAACACGATGTACATTCTTTTAGAGATAAAAAATAAATAATTGTATAGTCCTTTTGATTAAGAAAATCAGAAACACATACATTAGATTTTTCTGCTTTAACTATACCTGCAATTATCAAAAGAAAAAAAACTTGAATGTAAAAATAAATTCTTATTTTCATTATAAAGCCCTTTAAAATAATAAATAAAATAAGCAGAGGCTATCTTATGTTAATTCAATAGCCTCTACAAAAGCTAATTGGAAATATAATTTTCCCAATAATTATAGTCTGTTGTTTCAATTGTTTCACTTGTTTTTTCTAATATTAATCCACTTTCTGGAACATTTGGTTCAAAATATCCTTGAAAAATGGCATCAATATAGCCAATACCATTAAACTCGTCATTTGGATCAGTGCATACCCAAATACGAACCGGCTGCCCAACTACTACATCTCCATTTCCCATTTTTTTATAGCAAACCTTATGCACATCCGTTCCACATTTTACACTTATCGCTTTATCTGGGCCATTGGATGTCATTGATTTAAAACCACCCATTACTTTAGCAGACATTGCAAACAAGTCGCTTGTTGTTGTAGCAAACAGTGTAATCGCTACCATTAAAAACAAAAACTTTTTCATAATTTTTTTCCTTTTAAGAAATTAATATAAATTTTGTGTAAGTTTGTCGGTATGCTACTAATTTCTTAAGTTATGAAGTTGAAATTAGCAGATGCTAATTTTCGTGGGACTAACGGGGAATGGGACTTGCTAATCACATATAAACCGTTAGTCCCGTTTTTTAATAAACCTATTCATATTACCTCCTAATTTGTGAAAAAAAATTTAATTATTGAAATACATAATATAATTAGTCTTGCTTTGATTTTAGCTTCCCATTATTAATATGAACATAATCATCAACTTTTCTCTTATTTGTTTCCAAATCAATTAAATAATTAAACATAAATAGAACATTTCCTTTTGTATCACAAATATATAAGTTGTTTTTCGTAGATAAATTTAATTTTTTTCTTGTTTTACCCTTAATATCAACTTCAATATTATTAATCCAATGGTAATTCTTCTTAAATTCTTTTAATTCAATACTCCTATCACATCTTATAAAATATATTTTTATGATATTCTTGTGAATTTTCATTTTCAAATAGTTAATGAGGTTTTCTGCGGAAGCCAAACATCTCATACAATTCACATCATTGTAAAAAATTAGTGAATAATAATCATTTTTATTAGAATCACTACTCATATATTGACTAATTATCTTTTGGATATTAGAAGAATCTCCTGCAAATAGCAAATTTATTAACAAAAGAAAAAATATAGTATATTTAGCAATCCTATATTTCATAACTACACTCCTCAATTATCCAACTATCATCCGTCTTTCTGAAAAAATAGAATTTATCAGTGTAACTTGAATAATAATAATATTTTAACATACCATTATTAGCATATATTTTAATTTTTTTAGTCGTTATATATGTTCCATTTTTTGAATAAAATGTCATTAATGAATGTTTAGTTGTTGTATCATTTGAAAAATCCAATTTATTTGAGAAAACAACAATAACATCTTTATTTAAACCAAATATTCCGGTATGAATGACATTTATATTCTTATTTATTCTTTCAGAAATATTAAAAAAATTATAATTATTTTGTTTATAATATTTTAGCGAATCACTAAGATATTTAAAGCCTTTATGCTTTAATGGATATATTATCTTATTATTTTTGTTAATGATATACATAGAATCAATTAACTGGTAAATCACATATAGTTTTTCTTTTGAAATATGAATGAATGGCTTATACAAAAAATCATACTTCATATTTGTTTTCATAAAAAAATCAGGTAAATATTCGACATCTTGGATGTATTTGCCATTAAAATCAACTTCTGAAATGACAACACAAGTATCAAGCTTTGCGTCAGATTGGTTACTATAGCTACTTCTTGATATCAAATATAGCTTATTCATTTTTTTATTAATTGCAAATTGACTTGTTTGTATCCATACTTGATAATTATCATCAAAATGTCCACCATTCATTATAGCCTGAATTTTTATTGATTTATCATTTAGATTATAAAACAAAACTGTAATAATGCTCGAAAAATGAAGCTGAAATGTTGTCATTATATTTATATCTTTTGGGAATCTAAGTACAGGGATTTTTGTGAGAAAACAAATAACTGAATCATTTAAAAACTCAACATTTTCAAACGAAAATTTATTAAAATTTGATGGCATACTTGAATCTTTTCTTATTCTCATAAATTGTTCAAGAGAATAAAATCTATTATTCTGATAATATTTTTGTTTTATATTATTTATCTGTATACAGACGGTATCAGCAGTAAATAGAGGAATAGTTACTTTATTACGAAATTTATAATCTTTAGTATTGTAAATAGCGGCTTCATTGCTACCTAACTTAATTAAACACATCACTTGTCCATTGGGTGAAAACGAAATACGTTTAATATTTTTTACGATAAATTCGCTTTCATCCAAAGTGTAATTTTTTTCTTTTAATAACTGTAACTTGTCATTAGAATAACATAAATTAAAAGTAGAAAAAAATATTAAAAATGTTGCAATAATAAATGAATACTTCATAATACATTCAATAAAAATAATAATATTGATTAGAAATAATTAGAGACTATTTCATAAATTTTATAGAAATAGTCTCTTCCTTTCCTATTACTCATCATTTGGGTTTAATTCATATGCATTAATTAAATTCGTCTCCTCAATTTTCGGTTCGTTAGTAACTGGATCCCAATATCCATGATAATGCTTATCAGAAGGGGTTGGCACTGCCATTAACTCCCACCAAATTTCCCATTTTCCTGTATCACAATTTTGATTAATTGAATAACAAGTATTATCTGAATTGTCGCAGCCTGCAGAATATTCTGTAAAACCATCATTAAATGTCATTGAAGTACATTTACCATCCTGAAAAGTTGCCCATAAATCGCATCCAGTTAAAGCGCCCCAATTCATAGCTTGTTTATTTAATGAATATGTATTAATTGTAGCAAACAGTATAACCACTGCTAAAAACAAAAACTTTTTCATTGTTTTTTTCCTTTTAAGAAATTAATATAAATATTGTGTAAGTTTGTCGGTATGCTACTAATTTCGTAAATTGCATGGTTGAAATTAGCAGATGCTAATTTTCGTGGGACTAACGGGGAATGGGACTTGCTAATCACATATAAACCGTTAGTCCCGTTTTTTAATAAACCTATTCATTTAACCTCCTGCTTAGTTTTTTTAATCTTGTTATTTATTGCTTTGTTGCCGCAAAAGACAACATATTATCTACGTGTTACTCGGTATGCTTTCATTACAAACATAATAATAAAATATCAAATATACAAATATTTTAAAAATATGATATTTATATCATAAGGACTTACGGCGATTACCAATGTATTTACAATAATAATATACAATATAATTGACAGGTATAAAGTAAATTAATGTATTATCCACTGCTATAATAATATTGTATTTGCAGGTACAGATAGTTCCTATTAAATAGAAAAGAACTAAGTATATCGCACCATTAAATATATTTGCATTTTGGAAAAAAAAGAGGGGACAGACAAACAATGTCTATCCCCCTATTTATTATTATTGCCAATACGCTACTAAAAAACTTCCTGCCCGAGATTGACTCTTTTGTTAAATTCCAGCAATTCCCTATCCCCGGTATTTAGCTTTTGTGCGGCGGCGGCATACTCTTTTTCTGCACCGGCAAAATCATCAAATAGTTCCTTCAGACCGGCAATCCAAGGAATAATATCCCTGCCATCAGCCGCATTTGCCTTATACTTCAAATAATATTGCTTAACTTTTGCAGTCTCAATACCGCCGCCCAGCAACAATTTCGCCGTTGCCAGAAGCTCGGCGGCTGATTGGCACAGTCCGAACGATTGAGCTAAATATTCATCTGCTCTCTCCTGCACACCGAACTGATTATAAGCCATAGCAATAACAGCACGCATATTAGCATTGTCAGCGTCCTTATCCGCTTTTTGCAAAATACTTGTTGCATATTCTTTGTCTTTGAGCAAATCGAAAACAATGTAAGACAGCTTGATATAATCGTAGGCATCGTTTGCCGCACTTTCGTCCAGCCGTTTTTCAAAGTCTTCCGTAAATTTAGTAACAAGCAATTCCGCCTGTTTCTTGTCCGATAAATAATTGAGAGCGGCACGGCTGACTGCGTCCAACTCGAAAGCAAACTGCACACGCTCCGCATAAGCAGTTTCGATTATACTCTTAATCCATTCTTCGTCATTAAGATATGTGTGAATTGCCTCAATCAGATTTTTATATTTATCGAAATTAAAGAACTCGTCATTAAGCATAGTTTCCGCCATAGTGAGTAGCTTCTTAGAATAATAAAAGTCATCAAGGCTTGCCATCATATCACGATTGAGCGTTAGCAATTCTTTAAATGTCTTTATGCCTTTTTCCCGATTTTGGAATTCATCATAAACCGCTTGATTCTTCTCTCGCTTTTCTAGCTTCTCCGCTAGCCGTTTCAGCCATTCATCGTCATTGCCATAGTGTTGCTTTACAACAACATCAACGGATTTCAATTCGTCGAGAGTAGTAACGATTTCTTCGGCACGCACAAGTATTTGCTTAGAATATTCCTTATCATCAAGCGAAGTAAGAACCGCCCCTGCAATCTTAATCATTTCCGGCGAAGTCTCGGCTTTTGCATAAGCACTGTCGAGTATCCTTCGTGCAAAATCTTTGTTCGAGAGTTTGGATTCGCACTCTTCGAGCAAATCAAAATATTGAGGTATTTTCTGTACGGCGAGCAAGGTTTTCTCATAGACGCCAAGCGCCTTTTCGGGTTGTTCCAGATTAGCAAGGATATCGGCGGCAAGCGTTTTGAAATCATCGAAACTTTCCGATTTTTCTTCCGCTTTGGCATACAGTCCGTCAATATATTCAATGTCGTTCACAGCTCCTTTTACTTCGGCGGCAAGATGAAGAAAATCTTTCAAAGTATTAGCTTTGGATTCCGCCTGTACAAAGAACTTCATAGCAAGTTCTTTGTCGTCCATCTCGTTTGCAATTTCTTTTGCAAAATCAATCAATTGCTGTTTGTCGGATATGTCTTTCATACCCTTTTCAAAAGATTCGCGCGCTTTTGCTTTATCCTTTTTAATATTCATAAATGCCTTTGCAAGGGCAATATGCTCTTCGCCGGTCATTGCAAAGTCCGAACCCTGCTCAATAAGTTCGTCGCATTTATCCTCATCACCCATTTGGTGATATGCTTCGGCAAGCGTAACAAACTCGTTAGTAAACTGTGCGTCATCAACCACAGATTCAAGTGCGTCCTTTGCCCAATCATCATCGTCGAACATCTTCTTAACCGTTTTTGCATATTCAACAGTTTCACCAATATCACTCAGTTTGTTTAATGCGTTTCTGAAAATTGATTTCGCAGTTTCGGCATCACCTTGTTCCAGCAGTGTTTTAGTCGTATTGAGGAAATCATCATAAGTTTTCAACTCGGCTTCGACCTTTACAATTAAACCTTTTGCCAATTCTTCATCGCCGAGGTCGGAACTAATGAAACCAGAAATTGTCATCAGTTCGGGAACTTTCTTTGCTTCGGCGGCGGCGGCTTCCAGTAATTCCCTTGCTTTATCCTTATCGCCCAAAGTAATAGCAATACTATGTCCCAGTTCAGCCGATTCGAGCGGTTCGAAGCAGGCATCTTCCGCTTCCTCGTATAGTTCTTCGGCTTTCTCTTTGTCGTTTGTTACTTGATAATACGCTTCGGCTGTCTTGATATAGTCGAGCGGAAGTCCGCACATTCCTTCGGCTTTCTCCAGCAATTCATTTGCGAAATCCATATCTGCCGGTTCTTGCGAAGCTTCGATTGCAAGCATAGCAAAATCTATTGCAGATTTACATTCGCTTAATTTGCCTTCCAATTTAGCTTTTTGTGCCATTTGTTTATCTCCTTTATTATTTTTCAATTATTACATATCCTTGTAAGGATTAGGTCCGACAGATTCAATTGTTTCATTGAACTTATTGAAGAGTTCGGGAATTTTATCATACTCGTCAATTGAAAGCTCGTGAATCTCTACGCGTTCGGGTTCCAGAACGAGTTGCTTTAATTTTTCCTGAACATTTTCCATACGTATATTAGCAAGTTCACTACCGCGAATAAAATGACATTGATAATCATCACCGTGCTTGCAACCGATTAGCATTACACCGTCAAAGCCTGCCGATAATGCATCTGCTATCCAGCTGGTACTGACCGAGCCGAGACAGCGAACGGGAATAACGCGGAAATTTGGCGGATACTGTATTTTCTTAGCTCCGACAATATCAAGCGATGGATAAGCATCATTCTCGCACATAAAGGCAAGCATTCTGTATTTCTCTTCCTCCGCTTCGGGCATTCCGATTGATTTAATAACTGCCGATGTAATCTGTACCGAATAATTTTTAAAACTGATAATCCTTTCGGGACAAGCACCCATACAAATACCACAGCGGCGACATCTGTTCGGGTTTGGTAAAGGTGTTCCTTTTTCGTCTTCGTCCAAAGTACCGAAAGGACATTCCTCAGTACAGCGTTTGCACTGCGTACATCTCTGCAAGAAAAATTCGGGATAAGTAGTATCGCCTGCTCGCGGATGTACCGCTGTTCCTTTCCTTGCATTTTCCAAAACTTGGATTGCCTTCATAGCGGCGCCTAACCCGTCATTTTTTGCTTGTACAGCATCCATCGGCGCTCTTACGCTACCGCTTGCATATATACCGGTTCTGCGAGTTTCATACGGAAAGCAAATATAATGTGAATCGGGGAAACCATAGTGCAGTGTTGGTAAATCCGTTCCTTGTCTGTATGTCAAATTCAATATCTTTGCACCCTGCTCGGCACCGGCAGCGGCTTTCTTTCCGTCAGCAGTGGCATCATCGCTTTCATCTGTTTCGCTTGTTTCTTCTTCGACCAATGTTGTCGGTACCATACCGGCGGCAAGTACAACCATATCTGCTTTCAATCGAATATTTTCGCCGACAAGCGTGTTATCTACATCAACAAACAGGGAACCGTCTTCGTTATCGCCAACATCAATGAACTCGCCCTTTGTAAGGAAAATATTATCCTCATTCTGAACTCGTTTGTAAAAACGTTCATACTGTGCCGGTGTCCGCATATCTTTATAGATAATATATATTCTCGAGTCGGGATACTGCTCGCGTACATACATAGCTTGTTTCAGCGAAGTCATACAGCATACGGAAGAGCAGTACGGAAGATGATTCTCATCACGCGAACCGGCGCATTGGATAAACACAATATCGTTAATCGGCTTATCGTCCGACTTACGTTTAATCCCGCCATTATTTGCAAGTTCTTCCATTTCGACATTAGTAATAACATCGGGATATTTACCATAGCCCAGATAATCTAATTTCTTCGGATTGTATGGACGCCAGCCGGTTGCTTGGATTATCGTACCAACCTGAAACTCTAATTCCTCACCGTTCGACACAGCACTGACATTGAACATACCGGGCTGTCCGGACGTTTTCTTTATTTCGCATTTTTTTAATACTTTTATTCTTTTATGTGATTCTACTTCTGCAACAAGTTCGCTATTAGTATTAAGTTCCATTTCATAATATGGACCTTTGCGAGGAGTAAGTTTATGCACTTTACGAAGAAAGCCGCCTAATACCGCTTCTTTTTCCGTCAGCACAACATTATACCCGCTCTTTGCCGCCGCCAATGCGGAATTCATACCCGAAATACCACCGCCTACTACTAATACAGTATCGTTAATATCCAAAATCATAGGTATTGGCAAATGACTTGTTGCCATCTTCGTTACACCCATTCGGCAATAATCCTCGGCGAGTGCTTGCGTTTCTTCCTCATTCGGCTTATGCGTCCAAGCTACATGTTCACGCAGATTCACCCGCTCTGTCAGAACTTCGTCTCCGAACTTGAACACATCGGTCAGATAACGGGGAGAACAGCCTGCAATAACCACTCGCTCAATTCCTTCGTTCTTAATATCATCTTTAATTCCCTGCACTGCATTTTCACCGCAGAGCCATTTATCTACTTTTGTAACGACAACATTATCGTCCTTACCGACAGATTCCGCAATAGTATTGCAATCTACACAAGAGCCAATTTCGCAGCCCGAGCAAATATATAGTCCGATTTTCACTTGTTCAGCCATCTTATTTTCCCTCCATTAGATTTAACACAGCTTTCATTGCCGCACCGGTGGATTCTTGGACGGTAGTTGCTACATCTTTCGGAGCGGAACAAACACCGCATCCTACTATTTCTGCATCTTCGTTAATGAATCCGTTATCGTCCAGATATTTCTTAACGGGTGTTCCGTTCTTTGAAGCAGTGGATTGCATACCAGTAGCCAGAACAACCAAATCAATATCCATTTGTTGCAGGCTTCCGGCTAGGGTATCTTCTGCTTCGACAATTAATTTTCCCGTAGCAGGATTTTTGAACACCTTTGCAACCTTTCCGCGATGGAAGAATATTTTTTCATCTCGCTGTACATTTTGATAAAATTCCTCAAAAAAGCCCGGAGAACGTATATCAATATAGAACACGTGGATTTCCGCGTCTTCATAGCGTTCCCGTATATAGTGCGCTTGTTTGAGCGACGCCATACAGCAAATAGATGAGCAGTATTCCAAATGATTCTCATCACGCGAACCGGCACATTGAACAAAAGCCACTTTCTTAATTTCATCAACACCGGCGATTTCAATTTTACCGGCTGTGGGACCATTCGGAGCGGCAAGTCTTTCGAGCATTACATTTGTAATCACATTAGGCTCTTTGCCAAAACCGAGTTTGTCCAGTTTGTTTGCATCGTATGGGTCCCAGCCCGTTGCCCAAACAATTGATTTTACATTGATATAATAA
>Ga0256846_1000045_pt1 | contig 50740 bp, 46 predicted proteins | sample TevniametaG_FD_189098 | JGI IMG/M metagenome (GOLD analysis project Ga0256846, IMG submission 189098) | Tube worm associated microbial communities from hydrothermal vent at the East Pacific Rise, Pacific Ocean - Tevnia | ecosystem: Host-associated > Annelida > Integument > Unclassified ...
TAAATTCTGTTATTCACGCCATCAAAGAAGAAAGAAAAAATGAATAATAAAGCTAAAGATGCTAACTAGATTAACTATTCATATATCAAATACTTTGTTCTGATTTTCTTGAAATCTTCAATACCTTCTCGCCAAGTTTGTCTGATTTCTTCGGCTGTTTTTCCGGCTTTGATTTGCTGCCTAAAGAATGAATTTCCAATCAGTTTCTCCAAGAACTTGTTGAAAAAAATTGATTTGTTTTTATGATGTTGATATGCCCAAATCATCCATTTCAAGTTGATTTTCTTTGGAATTTTTATTTTGGACAAATCTTTTCCATAACAAACTTTTCCTTGGTGCATTGGCCACTTTGATCCGATGTTAGGCATAGGAATAAAAGAAAAATCAGATTCAGGCAAATCAGGGGAGCCTATAATCTGAAATTGCAGATCCGTACCTCGTCCTACACTGATATCGGTTCCTTCAAAAAGGCACAGAGACGGATACAATCCAACGGCTTGATCATTGGGCAAGTTGGGCGACGGCTTGACAGGCAAGTGATAGACACTGCCATGCTTATAGTTTTTAATCGGAATAATTTTTAAATCTGCCCGAACAGCATTTTTTAGCCAGCCTTCTCCATTCAGCATTTTGGCATATTCTCCAATGGTCATGGCATAAACAATTGGAACAGGGTGCAAACCCACAAAAGATTTATATTGATTTTCCATCACCGGACCATCGATATAATCGGCATTGGGATTGGGTCTGTCCAAGACAATTATAGGAATATGCTGCTCGGCAGCAGCTTCCATCACATAGTGCAAAGTGGATAAATAAGTATAAAATCTTGCACCCACATCTTGAATATCAAAAACAATTATATCTATATTTTTTAAATCTTCGGGAGTTGGTTTTTTATGTTTTCCATACAATGAAATAATGGGTAAACCGGTTTTGATATCTATTGAGCTTTTGACATGTTCTCCTGCAGAAGCATGTCCCCTAAAACCATGCTCCGGGGCAAAAACTTTCTCCACATCAATACCTGCCACCAACAGACTGTCTATCAAATGATGTTTTTCTATAACAGAAGTTTGGTTGCCGACCACTGCCACTTTTCGATGTCTCAATAGGGGAAAATACATTTCTGTTTGAAAAACTCCCGGGAGAATTGTTTTTTGCTCCGCATTTACCGAGTCTGTTTTTTTTGTTGAAATTTCTTTTTGAGTTTCCAAAACAATTTCTTCCGCTTTTCGGCTTTTACATGAAAAAACTAAAAGTAGTAGTATAATGCTAAATAAATATGTATTTTTGGATTGCATAAAATTTTTAGTTTTTGAATTTAGATTTTTTCATTGCCAACCGTCTTATCAAGTCCGGAGAAAGCAAAAATAAGATTTCTTCTCCTATAATAAAAATTGCCTTTATTTCTATTAGTATCGGGGTGGTCATTATGTTGATTTCCATGGCAACCGGATTTGGGCTGCAGCATAGAATCAGAGAAAAAATTTCTGCATTTTCAGGGCATATCATCATTTCAAACTACGACAATAACCAATCGGACTTGACAATCAACCCTGTGAGTATACAACAAGATTTTTATCCGAAGTTCAAAAATATTTCAAACATCAAAAACGTGCAAGCCTATGCAAGCATTGGTGGAATCATCAGAACAGAAAAAGATTTTGAAGGAATTGTTTTCAAAGGTGTCGAAAAAAATTATGATTGGGATGCTTTCCGTCCCTATCTGATTAAAGGAAATATTCCTAGCTTTTCAGGCAAAAAATATAACGATAGCGTTGTTATTTCAAAAACCGTTTCAGACAGGCTAAATCTTCATATTAACGACAAATTCAATACTTTCTTCCTGAAAAAAAATTCTGATAAACCACAACTGAGAATTTTTAAAATTGCCGGAATTTATGATTCGGGATTTGAAGATTTTGACAAAACCTATGTGCTTGGCGATCTCAGAATTGTTCAAAAACTATATAAATGGAATGACACGTTGGTGGGTGGCTTTGAAGTTGTCTTAGATGATTTCAGTCAAATCAATGAAAAAACAAATAAAATTTATGATGCCACCTCTGCAACTTTAAACACAACCTCTATTATAGACAAATATCCTCTGATTTTCAATTGGCTGCAAATGTTTGACTTTAATATTTTGATTATCCTAGTCATCATTATTTTCATTGCAGGACTCAATATGATCACAACACTCTTGGTCATGATTCTGGAAAAAAGACAATTTATTGCCGTTATGAAAGTCTTGGGAAGCAACAATAAAAAATTGCAACGCATTTTTTTGATCCAAGCATCTTACATCATTTCAGTCGGTCTTTTGATTGGAAATATCATCGGATTGGGATTGATTTTCCTACAAGATAAGTTCAAATTCATTCATTTGGATCCGGAAACATACTACGTCAAAACCGCTCCTGTTTTTATCAGCTTAAAACACATTATATTACTGAATGGCAGCATATTGCTTGCCATCTTGCTCATGCTGCTGATTCCCGTGTTGATTATCAGCAAAATTTCTCCGGTTAGAGTACTGAAATATGATTAAAAAAAATGCAGAAAAACAAACTCTCTAGAAAATGCTGATAATCACGATATTAGTAATACAAAAATTTGGAATTAAAATAATATTTCAGTAAATTTGGAGTTAATTAGGTATACAATTTAACTAAAACACAACATCATGAAAGCTTCAATCAACAGGAAAAATATGATTTTTTCCGTATCTTTTTTCAACTATCTCGCCATATTTTCATTGGCTATTTCTTTCCTGCCCGTATCCGGTAATGCTCAAAATGGATTTGTGGTGGGACACAATCAAACGGATTTGTCACAAATTCCGGATACATGGATTACACAAGCAAAAGCCGATTTGCATATTGCCTATAACCATACCTCTCACGGCAGTCAATTGATTTCGGGCATGAATGCTCTTGAAAGCTATCCGAGCTTTGGAGACAAATATAAATGGACAGATACATCAACCGGAGATAATCTCTCACTAAGTTTGGATGACCACGGTATTTCGGGAAAACCCGACCTGAGTCAGGGTGATGAGGATTCTGATGGAGACGGTATTGCCGATTGGGCGGAAGACACTTATGATTTTCTGGACAATACCAACAACTATCATATTAATGTAGTTATGTGGTCTTGGTGTAATATCGGCGGACACAATATTCCAAGATATTTAAACAGTATGGAATGGCTGATTGATCAATTTGGCGAGGGTGGCACACATCCGAGAGCCGGTGCACACCCTGTCAAGTTTGTCTTTATGACCGCGCATGCCAACGGCGGTGGAGAAGGAGATTCTTCTGACTCCAGAAATGAACAAATCAGAGCACATGTGAACGCACACAATAGAATATTATTTGACTTTTCAGATATTGAAAACTATGATCCCGATCAAAATTATTATTTGGATAAGCGTTTGACAGATGCACTTTATTATGACAATGCACCTCCATATAACAGTGGCCCCAGAGACGGAAATTGGGCGGCAGAATATATAGCTGCACATGACGATAGCGAATTGGATAGGCTCACCACCGGAGATAATGTTGCCGGTTATGGCGGATGCAGCAGTTGCGCACATTCAAATGGCCCCGGCAATTTGGCAAGGCTTAATTGTGTGCTTAAAGGGCGTGCCGTCTGGCATCTTTTTGCTCGTCTCGCCGGATGGAATGGAGGTACGACAAATGTTTCAGAATCTGCTCCCGATATAGAACTGTTTCAAAATTATCCAAATCCTTTTAAGCATACGACTCATATCAAATATCAAGTCCCGACTAGAGGAAAAGTCATCGTTAGGATTTATGATTTCTTGGGTAGAAAAATCAAAACCCTTGTAGATAAAAAAGAAAATGCAGGTTTGCATGAAGTGGAATTTTCTGCAAAAAATCTTTCGAGCGGAATATATTTTGTCGAGCTAATTGTGGGAAAAATGAAACAAACACGAAAAATAATTTTGAGCGCAAAATAATTCTTGTGCTTAGAATTACTGATTAAAAAACGAATCTACAAACTCGGTTTTATCAAAATCTTGAAGATCTTCGAGTTGCTCTCCAACGCCAATATATTTCACAGGAATCTGAAATTGGTCTGAGATGCCGATCACCACACCTCCTTTTGCGGTGCCATCCAGTTTGGTCACGGCAAGGGCGTTGACTTCCGTGGCTTTTACAAACTGTTTGGCTTGCTCAAAAGCATTTTGTCCGGTTGAACCATCCAACACCAACAGAATTTCATGTGGTGCATCCGGAACAAGTTTTTTCATCACATTTTTGATTTTGGTTAGTTCATTCATCAAGTTGATTTTATTGTGCAATCTGCCTGCCGTATCGATTAAAATCACGTCGATATCTTTGGTCTTTGCCGATTGAAGCGTGTCAAAAACAACAGAAGCCGGGTCACTGCCCATTTTTTGTTTCACAATGGGAACATCTACTCTATCCGCCCAAATCTGAAGTTGATCTACGGCAGCTGCTCTGAACGTGTCTGCTGCTCCCAACATTACGTTTTTCCCTTCATTTTTAAATTTGTTTGCCAGTTTTCCTATGGTTGTGGTTTTTCCAACGCCATTTACTCCAACCACCATAATCACATAAGGTGTTGTGTTTTCTATAGAAAATTTGTGCACCTGAAGATTGTCTTCATTTTCAGCCAATAAGCTTGCTATTTCTTCCTTGAGAATTCGGTTCAATTCATCTGTCCCTAAATATTTATCTTTGGCAACTCTTGCCTCAATTCTTTCAATAATCTTGATGGTTGTATTCACGCCGACATCAGAAGAGATTAATACATCTTCCAAATCATCCAAAACTTCATCATCAACTTTTGATTTTCCAACAACAGCCTTTGACAATTTTGAAAAAAAACTGGTTTTAGATTTTTCCAGACCTTGATCTAAACGTTCTTTCTTTTCCTTTGAAAATAATTTCTTAAACATTTTTGTCTTATTTATGAGATAACGAAGGTAATTTATTCTCTTATAATTTACAATAATTATCTATTTAATTTTTTGAAATTCGTATTATAAAAAAAGCTACCCGAAAGGATAGCTTGTCATATATAAATCTTATGTAAATCTATTTCTTAAAGAAATCTTTCGCCAAATCTGCGTTCAAAATTCTTTCTTCAAAAGTATAAGCACCTGTTTTAGGTGATTTTTTCATTCTGATAACTTTTGTCATTTTCTTAGAACCTGTCTGTAAGGTTGCTACCGTTTTCTTTGCCATAATAAATAATTATTTAATTTCTTTATGAAGCGTATATCTTCTAAGAATCGGGTTATATTTTTTAAGTTCTATTCTGCCTGGAGTATTTTTTCTGTTCTTCGTGGTGATATATCTCGAAGTTCCGGGCATACCTGTTTCCTTATGCTCTGTGCATTCTAGAATAACTTGAATTCTATTGCCTTTAACTTTTTTTGCCATTTTTCTAAATTTATACGTTTCTTGTTAAAAAGCCTTTTGCCTTTGCCTCTTTAATCGCTGCTGCAATGCCTTTCTTATCAATAATTTTTAGTCCTGCCTTAGAAACTTTCAAAGTAACCCAACGGTCTTCTTCAGGAATATAAAATTTCTTTTTAAAGAGATTGATATCAAATCTTCTTCTCGTCTTATTGTGAGCATGAGAAACATTGTTTCCCATCATCACTTTTTTTCCTGTTATTTCACAAACTCTTGACATCTTGTTATGTTTTTTCGTATTTCCAAAATTGGGTGCAAATTTATGAATAATTTTTAACTTGTCAAAAAATACAAACATTTTTTTGCACATTTATTTTTTATGTACTTTTCAAGGCTTCGGCTTTTTGTTCATATGTTTAAATCTACGATGTGTCCACAGATAATATTCCGGTTTTTCTCTAATCTGATTTTCCAATTTATCAATAAACAAATCCGTAAGTTGATAATCCGGATATTCATGTGGTGTTTCGGTTATTAATTCAAATCTCACCTCGTAGATCCCTCTTTGTTTTTTTTGAATTTGCATAAAAACAAAAGCCGTGTTATGTTGTTTTGCCAGAGACTCTGCTCCTACAAAAACGGGTACTTCATGACCGAAAAAATTTCTCCAATATTTGGCTCTGTGCAGTTGTGGAGATTGGTCTGCTAACAATCCTAAGATGTAGGGGCGTTTATGCTTTTCAAAATCATCAATAACTTTTCTGAGTTTTTTGGTTTCAACCAGTGCCCCACCAAATCTACTTCGGTTTCTGAGCATTAATTTTTCAAAATATTTGTTGTTGATTTTCAAATAAGTGGCTATCGGAAATGCCGTTGATATGGCTGCCAAAGAAAAAACCCACTCCCAATTGGCATAGTGTCCGCCAACAATAACAATGTTTTTACCTTTTTCAGTCAGCTTATTGATCATGTCAATATCTTTGAAATAATATCGCTTCTGCAGATTCTGAAGAGAGACGCCATAAGATTTCATCATTTCCATAAACAAATCCGAAAAATGTCTATAAAAATCTTTTAAAATTTTATCTCGTTCTTTTTCATTTTTTTCCGGAAAAGTCAATCTGATATTTTCTGCAGCAATATTTTTCCTGTATCCGACAACATAATAGATAATCCAAAATAAAAAATCCGATATCAAATAAAGTAGTCTGAAAGGCAGATGGGAAAAAACAATTATGATGGGATAGACCAATATGTAAATAAAAAGTTGCAAAGAATAATTTTAGTTTTAATTTTGGAGAACAAAGTTATAACATCAATTCAGAGAAAAAAAATAAAATATGCCTCAAATCGATCCTATCGCAATCAAAAACGGAAATATCTACATTTGGGAAATTACCGAAACAAAGGACAGCTTGCTGAGAATTTACGGAAAGGCATTGCCTGATGAATATGAAAAATATAAGAGCTTGTCTCACCAAAAGCAGTTTATTGTCCGGCAAATTCTGCTTAATAAACTCAATATCGAAAAAATCATTCATAAGAATATCGACGGAAAACCCCTACTAGACGGAAAAAAACATGTTTCCATTTCTCACACAAACAGATATGTGGCTGTTGCCATTTCAAGTTATCCCATAGGAATTGATATTGAAAAGAAATCAAAAAAAATTATTTTAATTGCTCCAAAATTCATCGACAATAAATGTCTGTTTGTCATCAAAAGAAACAAAGATGAAATTTATCAAATTATTTGGAGCGCTAAAGAGAGTATTTATAAATTGATGAGTATCAAAGGATTGAGCTTTAAAAATGATATCATCATTAAATCAATCGACCAAAAAAGAAGAATGGGCGAAGCAGAAGTTCAACAAAAAACAAAAACGCTGTTTCGTTATAAAAAGATTGACAAGCAGCACATTATTGTATGGGCGGTTTGAGAATTAACATTCAAACAATGCCACTCTGAAAAAATTTCTTATTTTTGTTTCTGACAAACCAACACACACAAACATCTATGAGTTTAGTAAGCCCGAGTGATTTAGCCAAAGAAATCGGAATGGACAAATATGGCAGATTTGGAACTGCTGTTGGCTGGATTTTGATGAAAGTACTCGAGTTAAACAAAATGAATCGTTTCTATGACGATATCAAACATCTGGAAGGAATTGAATTTTTAGATGCTATTTTTAACAAACTCAACGTAGAATTTGAAATTCCGGAAAACGACTTGAAAAGAATCCCGAGAGAAGGTGCATTCATCACGGTTTCTAACCATCCGCTTGGAGGTTTAGACGGAGTTTTGCTATTGAAATTATTGCTGGAACAACGAAAAGATTTTAAAACAATTACTTCTACGCAACTTGAGAGAATTGAACCTTTAAAGCCTTATTTTATTTCTATAGATCCGGAAAAAAGCAAGAGTCCGTCTGCTATCTCCGGATTGAAAGAAGCGCTTACTCATCTTTCTGAAGGTCATGCTTTGGGAATTTTTCCCGCAGGAGAAGTCTCTACTTTCAGAGAAGGTAAACTTCGAGTTGATTTGGATTGGGACGAAGGTGCCCTCAAGCTGATTCATAAAGCAAAAGCACCGGTAATCCCTGTATATTTTCATGCCAAAAACAGCCGGTTGTTCTACATTCTCTCAAAAATTCATCCCAAACTTAAATCGGCAAAATTGCCATCCGAGGTGATTTCATCGAAAAGAAAAACCATAAAAGTTCGCATCGGAAAACCCATTACTTTGAAAATGCAAGAAGAAATTGAAGATCATATTGATTTGGGTGAATTCATCAGAAAAAAAACATATCTCTTGGCAAATCCTTTTGAAAAACCAAAGAAAAAATTAAGAATTAAAATTGGTGGCAATGCAAAGGACAAAAGAATCATAGATCCTGTTCCCGTAGAAAAAATGATTCAAGAAATCAAACACATGACGGAAAAAGGTGACAAAATGTTTGAAAAAAATCAATATCAAACATTTCTCTCTGACAGCAAAGACATGCCCAATATACTGAAAGAAATAGGACGGCTGAGAGAAATCACTTTTAGAGAGGTCGGTGAAGGAACCGGACAAGCGATTGATTTGGACAAATATGATAAATTTTATAAACATTTGCTTCTTTGGGATAGCCAAGAACACAAGATTGTCGGTGCATATAGAATGGGATTGGGAAAAGAAATCTACAAAAAATATGGGATCAAAGGTTTTTATACCAACGAACTTTTCCGATTTGAACCGGAATTATATGATATGATGGCACATACCATTGAAATGGGAAGAGCCTTTGTGGTGAAAAAATATCAACAAAAACCATTTCCGCTGTTTTTGTTGTGGCGTGGCATTGTGCATACCACTTTGAGACATCCCGAACATAAATATTTAATGGGAGGCGTCAGTATCAGTAATGAATTTTCAAATTTTTCAAAATCTTTGATGATTGAATTCATGAAATCGCACTATTATGATCCTTATACCGCACAATATATTCACCCGAAAAAAGAATTCAAAGTCAAATTGAAAGATGCAGATAAAGATTTTGTTTTTGACGACACGCAAGCGGATTTAAAGAAGTTTGACCGGATTATTAGTGAGTTGGAACCCGGAGAATTGAAAATTCCTGTGCTTCTCAAAAAATATATTAAGCAAAATGCACGTTTAATAGCTTTTAACGTAGATCCTAACTTTAATGACGCCATAGACGGTTTGATGTATATCAAAATTGATGATTTGCCCGAAGAAACCGTTCAGCCTGTTTTGGAAGAATTTGAAGCGGAATTACTCAAAAAAACAAACAATGAATAAAATTCTTATACTCCTATTATTATCAATCTCCTCGCTTGGTTTCGGACAAACCTCGTCAAGATGGATTGACATGTTTTCTTATCTTGATATAAAAACAATCCAAATCGCTGACAGTCAGGTATATGCGAATGCGAAAAATGCCATTTTTACCTATAACATCAATAGTGGCGAAATAGAAAGAACATCAAGTGTTAATGGCATTACTGCAGACGAAATTGAACAAATTTATTATCATGCCCAACTCAAAAAACTCTTTATTGTGCATCAGGGCGGACTCATCGAGGTTATAGATGAGCAAAGAAAAGTGCATAAATCTCCCGACCTGTTCAACAACACATCCATTCCGAGCGACCAAAAAAAAATCAATGATGTTTATGCCAACAATGATTTGCTCTATTTGGCAACAGGATACGGCATCTCTCTGTATAATTTGAAAAATAACGAATTTGGAGACACCTACTATATCGGAGATAACGGAACCTCCGTGAAGGTAAACAGTATTCGAATTTTTAATAATAAAATTTTTGCGGCAACAGATCAAGGTCTCAAATACGCCGATATGAATGATTTTTTACTCGATTTCAATAATTGGCACAATATAGACCTCAGGCATTGGAGATTTTTAGTCATTTTTAACAATAAGATATTAAGCATCAAAGGAAATTCCGTCTATGAAATCAACACAAACTCCATTCATCAAGTGTTGTCGTTCAATGATAATATCATAGATTTTAAAGAAGGCGCCAATCATTTGAATATTACTTTTCAAAATCAAGTAAAACTGTTTGACAACAATTATGTCTTGACAAACACTTTCAATGCTTCCGGCAATTATGATTTCAAATCTACTACGGCAATCTCAAATCAAAATACGATTTATATCGGCACTAAAAATTACGGCATTCTTTCTGCTCCAATCAATTCTGCCGATTATACTGAAATTCATCCCGATTGTCCGCTATACAACCATCCTTTTGATGTTGATGCCAAAAACGGGAATTTATGGGTGGTCTATGGAGCACATAATTCATATTTTAACCCTTATCCTCTGAAAAACTATGGTGTCAGCAATTTCAAAAACAACACTTGGAACAATATTCCTTATACGGATTTAAACGTCAAAAGCATTTGCAGTGTCGCCATTCATCCCACTGAAAATAATACGGTTTATTTGGGATCTGCTTTTCACGGACTAGTAAAAATTCAAGACAATAATATTTCTGTCTATGACGAGAATAACAGTCCTTTAGAAGCCTATATAGATTCAAACGGAAATATTTCCAATGTTAGAATTTTTAAAATGAAGTTTGATGAAAAAAACAGTCTTTGGCTTACGCAAGGTTTTGTTTATGGCGTGGTAAAAGTGCTAAAAAACAATGGCACTTGGCAGAGCTACAATTTTCAAGATGTGATGCCTTCAGCAACCAGTTATAACGGGTTTTCATCGGTTGATTTTGACCAAAACGGAAACTTTTGGATAGGCACTGAAAAGAACGGCGCCCTTGCTTTTGATGCAAAAACTCAAACCAAAAAATTTCTGGATAACAATATCCCCTTTGATGGAAATTACAAATACATCCGGGCTTTGGCTGTGGATAAAGACGGCACTTTATGGCTTGGCGCTCAAAAAGGTTTGAGAATTTTACATGGTCCGGAGCAAATTTTTAAAAATTCACAAGTTGTTCCAAAACCCATTAAAATTGTTTATGAGGGTGTCGTGCAACTCCTGTTGGCAGGTCAAGACGTGAATAATATTATTGTTGACGGTTCAAACAATAAGTGGATTAGCACAAACGGCAATGGTGTCTATTATTTCTCAGACAACGGACAACAAACTTTTTATCATTTCACCAAAGAAAACAGTCCGTTGCCTTCAAATGATATTTATAATATTGCTGTTGACGGTAGCACCGGAATTGTATATTTTGCAACGGCAAAAGGACTTATTGGTTTTAAAGGAAACGCCACTGAAGCAGGAGAAAATATGGATGATGTTTATGCCTTTCCAAATCCGGTCAATCAGCAAAAACACGATTTTGTAAGCATCAGAGGACTGACAGAAAAAGTCAGTGTCAAAATTGTTGATGTTGAGGGGAATTTGGTCTATGAAACCACATCAAAAGGAGGAAGTATCACTTGGGATTTAACTGCCTTTGGAAAATATAAGGTGGCCTCGGGCGTATATATTGCCCTGATTACAAACGAAGATGGTTCAAAAACACAGGTTACTAAAATTTTAGTCATCAAATAATGCTAATCAAAACAAAGGCTTTTGTTTTATCGTCATTGAAATATAATGATGCCGATATAATTCTGAAATGCTATACTGAACAAACCGGATTCACAAGTTTCTATTTGAAAGGTATTCTGAAATCAAAAAAAGGCAAACTCAAGAAGGCTTTTTTTCAGCCCAACTCCATTCTTGAGCTCATTGCCAGCCACAGAAACAAACAACAATTGGAGTTTGTCAGAGAAGCATCTCCTGCCTATCATTATAAAAATTTGAATCTTGATTTTAACAAACTGACTGTTTCCACCTTTATTCGAGAAGTGCTTCTGGAAAGCTTAAAACACGAAGATGCTAACCCCGAACTCTACCAGTTCATTGAACAATCTTTTATCCTGCTTGACACTAAAGATTTTAGTGCTGATTTTCACTTGTTTTTTCTGTTGGAATTGAGCAAATTTCTCGGATTTCATCCGGGACAGCCCAAGCAAGGAAATCATTTTGATTTGGAAGAAGGCGTTTTCTCCAATCAAATTATCACCAACAACTTTCTCAACAAACAAGAAACCGAGCTTTTTAGGCAATACTTAGGTATGATTTTTGATGATAAAAACAGAGAAAAATTCAGTAATATTGCTAGACGAAAATTGTTGGACATCATGCTGAGATATTATCAAGCACATATAGATGGGTTCTCTTACCCGAAATCTATCAAAGTTCTGCATCAAATCTATTAATTATTACTAGTTTTGCGGACTGAATATTTTTATATGAAGAAATTATTACTAATCATCGGGATTGTCTTTATCAATCATCAGATTTTTGCACAAAAAATTGTTGTAAAAGATATGGAGACCACATTTCCCATATCGAATGTAAAAGTATCTAATGAACAAGAAAAAAAATTATACCACACCGATAGCAAAGGCATTGTTGACATCAAAGATTTTAAGAAATCTGATAGCATTATTTTTGTCAAACCTAACTATGAAAAATATAAAACAACCAAGCGAGACATTCTCAGAAATAAGAATGTTGTTGAATTAATCAAGAAATATCAAAAGCTGGACAATGTTATCTTGTCTATTTCCAGAACAAAGAATAAAGCAAACAAAATTGCCGAACAAGTAAGGATTATCGACCGTATAGAAACCATGAAAATCATGCCGTCAACCTCTGCCGATCTTTTGAACGTCTCGGGAGGGCTGATTGTTCAGAAAACACAAGGCGGTGCGGGCAGCCCCATTATCAGAGGCTTGGAAGCCAACCGTATTCTTCTGGTGGTCGATGGCATCAGACTCAATAATGCCATTTCAAGATCCGGACATTTGCATCATTCCATCACGGTCAATCCATTGATTCTGGAAAGAACGGAAATCATTTACGGACCTTCTTCAATATACGGCTCCGACGCACTTGGCGGCGTGATTAATTTCTATTCTAAAACGCCAAAAATAAACAGCTCCAAAAAAATCGGCGGCAGCATATCAGCAAAATATGCTACGGTAAACACTGAAAAAAGTATCCATGCAAGTGCAGAAATCAGCTTTAAAAAAGCGGCAAGTTTATTTGCTTTTTCCTATGCTGATTTTGGCAATATCAAAATGGGGGCTAAAAGATATCACCATTATAATCACTGGGGAATTGTCGACGAATATTCAGAAAATAGTGATACTTATTATTCCGATACGCCCACAAAAAATACCAATAAACTCATACAACCTAACACGAGCTTCAAACAAAAAGACTTTTTCAACAAAACCCTGATTGAATTCAGTGAAAATATCAAACTCAACATTAACACACAATTGAATTTTAATTCAAAAATTGACCGATTTGATAAACTCACCCAAAGAAAAAAAGGAAAACTAAAATATGCTGAATGGTATTATGGTCCGACAAAAAGATTGCTCATTTCTCCGCAATTATCTCTGAAATTTGACAGCAAATTTTTGAAAGAAGCCAAAGTTATTTTTGCTTTTCAGGATTTTAAAGAAAGTCGTATAAAGAGAAAATTCAACAGTTTGAACAGAAGCTTCCAAAAAGAACATGTAAGTGTGTCTTCTTTCAACCTTGATTTAAATACCAATTTCGGCAAAGATAAAACTTTATCTTATGGACTTGAAGCGACACACAATATCATTGAATCAAATGCATATAGCGAAAACTTAATGGTTGATGCAAACAGCATTGTGGGACAAACTCCCGGAGACATTGTGCCAACCAGATATCCCGATGGCGGAAGTATCTATTCCAGTTTTGCCGGATATACCAATTACAGAATGAACCTTAACCGAAGAAATACATTCAACTTTGGCGTGAGATTCACGCAAACCTACATGAATGTTGAATGGATTGACGATACTTTTATCAAGCTCCCATTCAAAAAAAATAAGCTGGCAAATTATGCATTTACCGGAAATTTAAGTTATATTTACAAACCCGAAAATTGGAAACACAGCTTCTTGCTTTCTTCCGGATTCAGATCGCCAAATGTGGATGATATCGGGAAAGTTAGAGAGAAAAAAGGGAAAGTGATGGTGCCCAACATATACCTCAAACCTGAATATGCTTATAATGCGGAATATGGCATAACCAGATTCCTCAATCACAAGAAATTTAGTATTTCTGCCGATATCTATTATTCTTATTTGATGAATTATATTGCCCGAGATAAATTTGAAATTATTGAAAATGTTTCTCAAATTTATTATGATGGTGAAATGCTAGATACTTATGCCAACATCAACAAAGGAGATGCATACATTTATGGTGGCTCACTGATATTAGACGGAAAAATATCAAGAAAATTTAAGCTTGAAGGCGGTGTTTTCTATACCAAAGGAAAAATGTTTAAAGAAAAACGACCGCTTCCATCCATCACGCCTTTTTTTGGTAGCAGCAAACTGACCTACAGGATTAATCATTTTGAAACTTCTTTGCTTTATAAATTTATGCTGAGAAAACCTATTGAAGAATATGATATCATTGGCGGGATGGACAATATTGAAGACTCCCCATACAACTCCGTAACCAAAAGCTATGAAGGCTTTCCTGAATGGCATACTTTGAATTGGTATGCTACCTATCATTTCAACAGCAAGCTGATGATCAATCTTGCCATAGAAAACATTTTTGATGTTCACTACAGAGAATTTGCTTCATCAATCAGCGCTCCCGGAAGGAATCTCAAAATTCAACTCACTAGTAAATTCTAACTCATTTAACCATGAACCAACATATTACCTTAGGCGAATTCATTATAAATACTCAAACACATTTTCCATATTCGTCAGGAGAATTGAGCAGTTTACTGAATTCAATCAGATTGGCGGCAAAAGTGGTCAATCACGAAGTGAACAAAGCAGGACTTGTCGATATTATCGGCTCTGCAAACAACAAAAACGTACAGGGCGAACAACAACAAAAATTAGATATTTTTGCCAATAAAATTTTTATTCAAGCCTTGGTGAACAGAGAAATCGTGTGTGGAATTGCCACCGAAGAAGAAGACGATTTTATCAATATTGTCGGAAAAGATAACGGCAATAACAACAAATATATCGTTTTGATGGATCCTCTTGATGGTTCTTCCAATATTGATGTAAATGTTTCGGTAGGAACCATTTTTTCCATCTACAGAAGAGTTAGTCCGATTGGAAAGCCCGTTACCATTGATGATTTTCTGCAACCCGGCACCGAACAAATTGCTGCAGGATATGTGATTTACGGCACCTCAACCATGTTGGTTTATACAACAGGGCACGGTGTGAACGGATTCACACTGAATCCCGCTCTGGGTGTTTTTTATCTTTCGCATCCCGATATGAGATTTCCTAAAAAAGGAAAAATATATTCCATCAATGAGGGCAATTACAGACATTTTCCAAAAGGTGTAAAAAAATATATCAAATATTGTCAAGAAGAAGAAGGCAACCGCCCCTATACTTCCAGATATATAGGTTCTTTGGTATCAGATTTTCATAGAAATATGATCAAGGGGGGAGTATATCTATATCCAAACACCACGGCACATCCCAACGGAAAGTTGAGATTGCTCTATGAATGTAATCCCATAGGATTTCTGGCAGAACAAGCCGGTGGAAAAGCATCAAACGGAAGACAACGAATTATGGAAATTGAACCTATGGAATTGCATCAAAGAGTGCCTTTTTATGTGGGCAACAAAGAGATGGTAGAAAAGATTGAAAAATATATTCAAAAACATGACTAGAGAACAAACCAAAGAGCTACACCAAATATTTTTAGAACATCCCAACATTTGCAGAGACAACCGAAAAGTTGAATCGGGCGATATTTTTATAAGCATTAAAGGTGAGAATTTTGACGGCAACCAATTTGCACAAGATGCTATTGATAAAGGTGCTTTTATTGCCATTGTCGATGATCCTAAGCTGAAAGGAAAAAAAATTTTCAAAGTAGCTGATTCTGTCAAGGCTTTGCAAGAACTGGCAAATTTTCACAGAAATTATCTTGGCTTGCCCATCATTGCCATCACCGGAAGCAACGGAAAAACCACCACCAAAGAATTGCTTGATGCAGTTTTATCTCAAAAATATAACACGCTTGCCACCCATAAAAATTTGAATAATCATATCGGCGTGCCGCTCACACTTTTACAGATGCACGAAGAAACCGATTTAGGCATTGTTGAAATGGGAACCAATCATTTTGGCGAAATTGAAAGTCTTTGTCAGATTGCCGAACCTGATTTTGGCTATATCACCGGAATTGGCAAGGCACATCTGGAATTTTTTGGTGATTTAAAAGGTGTAATCAGAGAAAAATCCGCTTTATTTGATTTTATCAAAGCCAAAAAAGGAAAAGTTTTTGTGAATCTTGACGACAAAATCCTCAGAGAGATTGCTTTTGAAATCGACCAAGACAGCTTCAGTTTTGACGGACTCAGCGCTGCTACAATTCAGCTCAAAGATATTTCTTCCGAAAACGAACTGAAAATTAGATTAAACAATATTGAAATCCAGACCAAACTAATAGGCAAATATAATTTAGCAAATCTCGGTGCTGCCATTCTGATTGGAAAATTTTTCAATATTTCGGATGCCGAAATCAAAACGGCTTTGGAAACCTATACGCCCAAAGATATGCGCTCGCAAATCGTTAAAAAAAATGGCAACAAGATCATTTTAGACACTTATAATGCCAACCCTACCAGCATGATGGCTGCCCTGAAAAATGTATTGAACATGCAAAATGGAAATACCGTGGTCATTCTCGGTGATATGTTTGAATTAGGAGATCATGCCGACAAAGAACACCAAAATATTGTCAATTTCATTCAGCAACATCGGCTTCAAGCCTATTTGATTGGCGAACATTTTTTAAAAACCCACTCCAAAGACATTGAAAAATTTGCTACGTTACAAGATTTCTTAAAACAAAATACTTTTCAAAACATCAAAAATGCTTTGATTTTAATTAAAGGTTCCAGAAGCATGCAATTAGAAAAAATCTTGGAATAAACTAAAAAATATTGGTTTTTTTGGTGAATTACAAGGATCTTATAAATACCGAACACTGAAATTATAATCTAAGAAGTTTTTTGCATCGGTCATACCCCCTGCTTTTTACTCAACTTTAGACCTTCCCCTTTAAACTCATAGTCATTTGTCATCCTGCTCTTTTTTCGAATCATTTCACTCTCGAAATTTCCTTTAATTTCACTTTTTATCCACATTTACAACCCATAATTCATAACTTATAATTCCTCAAATCGCTTTATTCTCGGGGTTTTGCTTCACTCAACTTAAAAAAAAGAATTATTTTAGCCATATTAATCATACAGAAATGAAGTTGTTCAAGCTATATTCCGATTTTCAACCCACAGGCGATCAGCCCGAGGCCGTTGCGCAATTGGTTGAAGGAATAAGCGCCGGAGCAAAATATCAAACTTTGTTGGGAGTAACCGGATCGGGCAAGACCTTTACAGTTGCTAACGTAATTGAAAAAACACAACGTCCCACTTTGATTTTGGCACACAACAAAACGCTTGCTGCGCAATTGTTTCAAGAATTTAAACAGTTTTTTCCGGACAATGCCGTGGAATATTTTGTTTCGTATTATGACTATTATCAACCCGAGGCTTTCTTGCCTGTTACGGGAACTTATATCGAAAAAGATTTATCCATCAACGAGGAAATTGAACGCTATCGTTTGAGCACTACCTCATCTTTGCTTTCAGGCAGGAGAGATGTGATTGTGGTTGCCTCGGTTTCTTGTCTCTACGGGATCGGAAATCCGGTGGAGTTCAAGAACAATATTGTGAAACTGCAAAAAGATTCCAATGAAACCAGAACCAAGTTTTTGCACAAATTGGTTGCCGGTCTATACAGCAGAAGTGAAATTCCGCAAGCGGGCAGCTTTATTGTCAAAGGAGATACAGTGACGGTCTATCCTCCTTATACGAATAGATATTTCAAAATCAGCTATTGGGGCGACGATATTGATGAAATTGAGGTGTTTCATGCTGAAACAGGAAATTTAATGGACAGCGTAGATGCCTTGGATATCTATCCTGCCAATTTATTTGTTACTTCACCCGACAGACTGAATGATGCCATACAGAATATCAGAATAGACTTGGGAAAACAAATTGACTATTTCAAAGAAACGGGAAAACACTTGGAGGCGAAACGACTCAAAGAAAGAACGGAATTTGATTTGGAAATGATGGCAGAATTAGGCTATTGCTCCGGCATTGAAAACTATTCCAGATATTTAGACGGAAGAGCATCAGGCAGCCGTCCGTTTTGTTTGTTAGATTATTTTCCTGATGATTTTTTGATGGTGATTGACGAGAGTCATGTAACCGTTCCGCAAGTGCATGCCATGTATGGTGGTGACCGTTCCAGAAAAGAAGTTCTGGTTGACTATGGTTTCAGGTTACCTTCGGCAATGGATAACAGACCTTTGAAATTTGAAGAGTTTGAGCAGTTGCAAAATCAGGTGATTTATGCCAGCGCCACACCGGCGGATTATGAACTGCAAAAATCCAAGGGTGTGATTGTGGAACAAGTGGTGCGTCCCACCGGACTTTTGGATCCGGTTATTGAAGTGCGCCCTTCACAAAATCAGATTGATGATTTGTTGGAAGAGATTCAAAAAAGAATGGAAGATGATGAACGAGTTTTGGTCACCACACTCACCAAACGGATGGCTGAAGAGTTGACCAAATATTTAACAAATATCAACGTGAGAAGCAGATATATTCATTCTGATGTGGATACTTTGGAGCGTGTGAAAATCATGCACGATTTGAGAAAAGGTTTGTTTGATGTGTTGGTAGGCGTGAATCTTTTGCGTGAAGGTTTAGATTTGCCTGAAGTATCTTTGGTTGCCATTCTCGATGCAGACAAAGAAGGCTTTTTGCGTTCACACAGATCTTTGACACAAACCATTGGAAGAGCGGCGAGACACATCAACGGAAAAGCCATTCTCTATGCCGACAAAATGACAAAAAGCATGCAACTGACCATTGATGAAACCAACAGAAGAAGAGAAAAACAAACTCAATACAATATCAAGCATGGTATTACGCCCAAAGCAATTAAAAAAAGCTTGGAAAATATGTTGTCTCAAAACGAAGCAAAACAATATGTTTATGAAACAGATTTGCTGGGCAATGTTGCAGAAGAAAGAGCTGCCTATCAGTCTCAAAGCCAAATAGAGCAAGAACTAAGAAAGTTAAGAAAGCAAATGGAGATTGCCGCAAAGGATCTAGACTTTATTGCTGCGGCAAAATATAGAGATCAAATCACTGCTTTGCAAGAAATTCTGAGAACAAAAAAAGGCTAAACACAAGTTTAGCCTTTTTTTGAACTGCATACAAATTAGTCTACGCAGTGTAGTTTTTTGTATTTATCGTTTAGTTCCTCAGGAGATTCATCGTGGTCTTCACTTTTCTCAATAGCGTCAACCGGACAAACAGAAACGCATTGAGCTTCATCAAAGAAACCCACACATTCCGTACATTTGTCTGCAACGATAAAATAGAATTCGTCAGATATAGTATCTTGAGCTTCATCATCTTTCAGACAAGTGCCGTCAGCCATGTTCCAGTCTTCTCCCGGTTCATAAATTGCGGTGTTGGGGCATTCTGCCAAACATGCGCCACAATTGATACAGTCTTCGTTAATAAATAATGCCATAGTTTTTAAATTTTATATATTAATATATTAGTTTTGCAGACAAATATAATACCATTTTTAATAATGACAATAAAAGATAGAAAAAAATCTTTGAAAATTTTGGGTGATTTTTTGTCGCAGTTCAGGCTGAACAAAATCAAAAAGAAAAATCATATTCCGCATAATGATATTTTTTTTGAAGCATTGAAGAAAATCATTGACAGAAGTCAAGAGCAAAATCCTTGGTTCACCAAAAAAAACATGCTTTTTGCCATACAAACTTGGGCGGATGCACTCAAGGAAGAAAAAATTGAAAAATGGTTTTCTCAATATCATTTTCCTGAGATATCATCAATAAAAACAGTAGGTGTGGTTATGGCAGGAAACATCCCTTTAGTGGGTTTTCACGATTTTATTTCTGTGCTGATGTCCGGTCATCGTGTCAAGGCAAAGTTATCTTCAAATGATAAGTATTTATTGCCTCTATTGGCAAAATATTTGGAATATCTAAGTCCTGAATTCAAATCTAAAATTGAATTTGCAGATGGTGTGCTGTCTGATGTTGATGCCATCATTGCCACCGGAAGCGACAACACCTCGCGATATTTTGACTATTATTTCGGAAAATATCTGCATATTATCAGAAAAAACAGAAATTCCGTGGCAGTGCTAACCGGTGATGAAACCCAAGAAGATTTAGATGCTTTGGCAGATGATATGATGATTTATTTTGGCTTAGGGTGTAGAAACGTATCTAAACTTTTTGTTCCGAAAGACTATGATTTTGACCGCATTTTCAGTGCATTGATGAAATATGAAAATTTGATTAATTATAAAAAATATGCCAATAATTATGACTATAATAAGGCGGTCTATTTGATGTCAACTGACAAGGAAGAAAGAGAATCTTTGATAGATAACGGTTTGGTTTTGTTGAAAGAAGATGTGCATTATGCTTCGCCAATCGGCACCATATTTTTTGAAAAGTATGAACACCTGAACGATGTGAAAAAGATATTGAAAAATGATGTTGAAAAAATACAAGTCGTTGTCAGCAAGGCGGATATCTCAAATGCTATTCCTTTCGGGCAAACGCAAATTCCGCAACTTTGGGATTATGCCGACGGGGTGGATACCATGTCTTTTTTATTAAGTTTATAAAAACCCTATTGATCTTGAATTTTATCCCATTTGAAATTATAGTTTGGTGCCAAATCTCTTAGTTTTGAGAGCACGAAGCCGGTGTTCACCGTGGGACCTTCTGAAAAGATTTGCACGATTTCGTCTGCTTTGGCATCAAAAAATATTTTAATCAGATAGTCTGATTCGGGATTCTCTTTTTTGAGTTTATCGATGAAATTGATTGCCGTGATAAAATTATTTTTTCCGGTTTGCGGATTCTTTGTCATCATGTCTAGTCCCCATCGATTATAAGTATAAACAGCTCTATGATAGTATTGGTTTCTTTCATTCAGCAACAAGTCAATCATGTTCCCTTTAGAATTTTTTCTACTGCCTTTTTCCCATCCTGCAATATTGCTCTGTTCGGCATTTGACTGAATAATTTCGGCTTTTTCATAAAAATCCTTTCCGGCATTAAGCTTAAAACTATCAAAATCATGTCCCAGAGCAATATAAATGTAGAAAGCCAAAGAGCTAACCAAATTATTTTCAAACATTTCTATATTGAAATCCAGTCTTTGAAATTCTTGATATTTAAATTTGAAATTTTTATCGATTAGATTTGTCAAAAGTGTTTGATAGGTGGCATTATATGTAGGACGATAGGATCTGAAATAGAGTTCTGCCGTGAATTTTCCCGCATTATAGCTTTTGACATTAATCACAATATCACATTTTATTTTTTCATGATTCTGAAATTTTTTTTCTGTCCATTTGTTTTTATTAACAAATTCTTCGATGGCTCGTTCCAGTGACTTGAAAATTTGTTTGTTTGAATTGTTGATGCTTTCTGCATTAACTTGAGCTTTGCATTTGAATTCTTGAGCATTGAGATTCAAGAAGAAAAACAGACTAAAAAAAAGAAATATTTTATACATATCTTGTTATTATTTCGTCAAAAATATCTTTGGCAACTTGCTTTTTGGTTTTCAATTCAAATTGTTTTTGTTTCCCGTCAGCATCAATAATAGTGATTTTATTGGTGTCGTGCTTAAAACCTGCATTTTTTTCGTTCAAGGAATTCAATACAATAAAATCCAAATTTTTTTTCTTCAGTTTCTTTTTTGAATTTTCAATCTCATTTTCGGTTTCCATGGCAAAGCCTACGAGAAACTGTTTTTTCTTTTTGATTTTTCCCAAAGATGCCAAAATATCCTTGGTGGGTTTCAATGCTAAAGATAACGAAGAATTATCTTTTTTTATTTTATGACGGTGGGGTTTTTCAGGGGTAAAATCTGCAACGGCAGCCGCAAGAATGGCGATATCCGTATTTTTGAAAGACAAATGTGTTGCCTCAAACATTTCTTGCGCATTTGTCACTCTGACGGTTTCAATATTTTGATGATTTGCATTGAGATGAGTCGGACCGAGAATGAGTTTCACATTTGCTCCTAAATCGGCAGCGATTTCAGCCAAAGCAATGCCCATTTTTCCGCTGGAATGATTGCCAATGAATCTAACAGGGTCAATAGATTCATAGGTTGGACCTGCAGTGATGAGCACGGTTTTTTCTTTGAGAGACAAGTCTTTGCTGAAAAATTTTGAAATAATTCTAAAAATATTTTCAGGCTCTTCCATTCGTCCGAATCCGGTTAGTCCACTGGCAAGTTCGCCTTCTGTTGCCGGAATGATATGATGTCCGAAAGATTGTAGTTTTTCAATATTTTCTTTGGTTGTCGGATGGGTATACATATCTAAATCCATTGCAGGAGCAATAAATACAGGTGATTTTGCAGACAGGTATACGGCAGTCAGAAAATTGTCTGAAAGTCCATGTGCCATTTTTGAGAGTGTGGCAGCCGTTGTGGGGGCAAAAAGCATTAAATCCGCCCATTGTGCCAATGCAACATGACTGTTCCATTCTCCTTGATCATTTGCCACAAAATCAGACAGCACCGGATTATTGGAAAGCGTGCTTAATGTCAGGGGTGTGACAAATGTTTTTGCTGCCGGAGTCATCATGACTTTGACTTGTGCTCCTTCCTTAACGAATAAGCGGACTAAATTCGGAATTTTATAGGCAGCAATGCCACCGGTGATTCCGATTAATATTTTTTTCCCCTTGAGAGACATTTTATTTTTTTTTATTTCAAATCACCAAACTCATCGTCTGATGCGTCTATCCAGTCAAGTTTTCCATCTAGCCATTCTTGCATGGCAATGGCAACGGATTTTGGTAGTCTTTCATAAAATCTTGAGATATCAATTTGTTCTTTGTTCTCAAAAATTTCTTCCAAAGAATCTTGATAGGTCTCAAATTCTTTAAGTTTTTTCAATAGTTCATCTTTCATTTCGGCATTGAGTTGTTCCACTCTGTTCCCAATAATTCTGATAGCCTTATAGATATTATGAGTTGGAGCTTTAACTTGCTTTCTGTCGTATGTGACAGTGCTCAACGGCGCTTTACTATTTTTAAAATCGGTCATAATTAATGATTTATGAATTGAATTGTTTTTTTTCAGATTGTATTTTTTTATTGATTTTATTTAATTCTTTTAAATAGATAGAATCAGGATATTTTTTCTTAAAGTTGCTCAGTTGATTTTCTGCTTGTCTCAATCGGTTTTCTTTTTTTGAAGTGACACTGTTCAATGCCAATTCTGCCATAGCCTTGAATTTATAATACAAAGCTTCCTCAGTAAATTTTGATCCGGGATGATCAATTAGAAAATTATTAAACGCTGTAATCGCAGCTTTATACATGGTCAAATCAAAATATTGTTTAGAAATTTCCAAGTCTTTTTTTTCCAAACGTGCAGTGAGTTTGGCGTCCATTTGGTTGATTTCTTTGCTGTATTTGGAATAGGGATATTTTTTAATGAAAGCCTGAATCTCCTCGATAGCTCTCTTTGTATATGCCTGATCTACAGAATATTTTGGAGAAAGTATATCATAAGATTTCACGATATAATAGGCGGCATCTTCTGCCTTTGAACTCTCGGGATACAATTGGGTGAATTTTCTCAATTTTGCACCTGCGCTGGTGTAGTATTTCATGTGATACAGACTCATTGCGTGCGCAAACAGAAGTCTTTGATAGACGGGTTTGTTTCTATAAACTTTATCCACTTGTGTGAAAAGTTGATCTGCTCTTTTATATTTTTCTTTCTTATAATATTTCCAAGCCAAGTCATATTTTGCTTTAGCATCTGTTCCGTTTATTACTTTTTGGAATTCGCCACAAGAAGTGAGTAGGGCGAGACTAAAGATTATCAGCAATATATTTTTCATCTGTCTATTTTATATCGTGTTGGTTTAATACGAAATATATCGATTTGCAAAGGTAAGATTATTCTACCACAAATAGAAATTTAATTCAAAATTACAATAAAAAACCGGAGTCAAATAATAATGAAAAGTTAAAACGACTATAAGTATTCCAAAATTCTCAAATATCTTATCAGTTCATCGGTGTAGGCTTTGATGTCTCCGTGTTTGACATCCAGCATCAAGTCATAGATATTATCATCTAAAAAATAGCCTACTCTGAATTTTGATTTTATGGCAAGCGAAAAATAGAGTTCTATTTCGTTTTGAATGCCGGTAAAATCCACCAAAAGATCATAATTTCTATCCAAGAATTCAAGAATTTCCGTACTGGTGATTTTTCCGAACACTGAAAAATCACTCTTGGTTGCAATCACTCCGCGAAGCTCATTATAATTGTCGTTTCGTCCTTTGACAGTGAGAATATCAAAATTTCTTGTGTCGAGTCCCGTGATTTTTTCAATATATTTCAGCCGATCATAGGTCAATTTTGAAACAGGATTGTTAAGAATAGCAATTCTCCTGATAGGTTGTTTGGCATCCAGATAGCCATCCGAAAGTTGCTTTTTCAGTTGCTTGGTTTTGTTTCGAATGATATTTTCTTTGATATTCAGTATGCTCAAAATGTGCTGTTTTATGTTGTAAAAATAAAAAATTATTTAAAAATTATTTTTTTGACGACATCTCTTCCAAAACTCTCGTTCATCAGTTTGATAATTTTATCTTTCCCACGACTCAGTTCTTCTCGAAGCGGAGAAGATGTTAGTCGTATGGTCAGCGTGCCGTTTTTGTAATTGATATCACTCGTATATGGCGCAATGGAATTGCCCATCAAGTCTGCCCAAAGTTTTTTGATTTGTGCTTTTTCCAAACCTTTTTTCAATTTTTGGTCTGCCCTGATATTTTTAATGATTTCTCTGATATGTACAGTGTTCTTACTGATATCTGCCATGTCTATTTTCTTTTAAGTACTTTTTTTGCAGCCTGATAGATGCCGTTGGCATTCAATCCGTGTTTTTGCATTAGTTCGTCTCCGGTTCCCGATTCTCCAAACACATCATTCACGGCAACAAATTCTTGTGGTGTAGGCAATTCATTTGCCAATAATCCGGCAATACTTTCTCCAAGTCCACCTATACGATTGTGTTCTTCACAAGTGACGACTGCTCTTGTTTTTTTTGCTGAACCCAGAATGGCTTTTTTGTCCAAAGGTTTGATGGTGTGAATATTGATTAGATCAACACTAATGCCCTCTGCCTCCAACTTCTCCATTGCTTGAACGGCTTCCCAAACCAAATGTCCGGTAGCAAAAATACTCAAATCACTTCCTTCGTTGAGCACAAGAGCTTTGCCAATTTCAAATGCTTGATTTTCAGGCATAAAATTTGGCACTTTCGGGCGTCCGAAACGAAGATAGACAGGGCCTTCATATTCGGCAATGGCAAATGTGGCTGCCTTGGTCTGGTTATAATCGCATGGATTGATGACTATCATATTCGGCAACATTCTCATCATTCCCAAATCTTCTAAAGCTTGGTGTGTGGCGCCATCTTCTCCAACAGTCAAACCTGAATGTGAAGCACATATTTTTACGTTTTTTTCGGAGTATGCTACAGATTGACGAATTTGATCATATACCCGACCGGAGATAAATTCTGCAAAGGTGGAGGCAAAAGGAATTTTTCCTTCGAGTGTGAATCCCGCCGCCATGCCAATCATGTTGGCTTCTTGAATGCCTACATCAAAAAATCTATCGGGGTTTTCTTTGGCAAAGTTGCTCATCTTCACCGATCCGATGACATCGGCGGTTATGGCAACAATATTTTTATTTTTTCTGCCTAATTCGGTTAGCGCATCTCCAAATCCTGAGCGAGTATCTTTTTTTTCTGTATATGTATATTTCATGGTTTGTAAAGTAAAAAGAGTGAAAGTTCTGTTTTTGTTCAATTTTTAATCTTCCTGATAATCTCCGATGGTTTCTTCCAGTTGATTCAAGGCTTTTTTCAGTTGCTCGTCATTCAACGGACTTCCGTGCCAACGATAGTCATCATGCATAAAATCAATGCCATATCCCATTTTGGTATGTAACACAACCGCCACAGGTTTTCCTTTGCCTGTTTTGTTTTTAGCTTCTTTCAGTCCATTGATAACAGCTTGTAAATCATTTCCTTTTTTGATTTCGATGACTTCCCAATTGAAAGCTTCAAATTTTGCTTTAAGATTTCCAAGTGATAATACATCATCCACTTTTCCGTCGATTTGTGCATTGTTAAAATCAACTGTAGCAATCAGATTATCTATGCCTTTTGCGCCGGCATAGAGCACAGCTTCCCAAATTTGTCCTTCTTGCAGTTCTCCGTCTCCATGGAGTGTATAAACCAAATGTTTGTCGTTATTGATTTTTTTTCCTTGTGCTACGCCAATGGCAACAGACAAGCCTTGCCCCAAAGAACCACTGGCAATTCTGACACCGGGCAAGCCATCGTGCACAGACGGATGTCCTTGCAAGCGAGAGCCTAATTTTCTGAAAGAGGATAGTTCGTTCACTTGAAAATATCCGCGTCTTGCCAATGTGCTATAGTAAACCGGAGTGATATGTCCGTTAGACAATAAGAAAACATCTTCTCCGGTGCTTTTAATCGTGAATTTCTTTGGGTTGATTTCCAAGATTTCATGAAAAAGTACAGTAAAAAATTCCACGGTTCCGACGGAACCTCCGGGATGTCCGGACTGAACGGCATGAACCATTCTGACAATGTCTCTTCTGATTTGACTCGGATAAGCATCAATTTTATTCATAGAAAGTTGATTTTGTTGTGAGACAAAAGTAAGGAAAAAATAAGGAAAATCAGTTTGTTTTTTTCTTTTTATATTGCCATGGATGTATGGCGGTCGTTGTTCCGATATGCATTGAATAAACGTGATTGTATTCAAGGTTTGCTACTGTTGTTATGGTTTTATTGAACGGCAGGAATCACATAGTTCTCAATAAAACTATCCATATCCAACTGATTATAAACGCCATTGGTATTGGCAGTTGAAACGATTGCAATATCAAAATCCGGAATTAGGCAAATGTATTGCCCGCCATAACCCCATGCTTTATAAACATTACTTCCTAAAATATTTGTTATCCACCAACAATAACCATAACTATATTCGCCACCAACAAATACTTGAGCAGAAAGCGATGTGTTTATCCAACTACTCGAGATAATCTGATGGGAAGCTGAAATACCGTTGTTCAAATATAATAATCCAAATTGTGCTAATTCTCGAGGGGTTATATAGAAATTATAACCACCTGAGAAGTAGCCTTGTGGATCTTTTCCCCAATGTTCCACTACTATTCCTAAATCTGTCATAAGATTGGAATATAAAAATTCGCAGGTGTTTTCATTGGCAGCTTCCTTGAGAATAGCAGAAAGAATATGTGTGTTTGCTGTTGAATAATTAAAAGTGGTTCCCGGAGAGTTTGTCATTGGCAAATCAAGTATGGCTTCAATCCAATTATCAGATCTTTCAATGCTGTATTCCGTATAATCCTCTGTCCATTCAAGTCCTGATGTCATGTTAAGCAGATGTTTTATAGTTATTTGTTTTTTTAATGTGTCATTTGAAACATATTCCGGAAAAAATACAGAAATTTTTTGGTCCACCCCTCTGATAATTCCTTTGTCAATAGCAATTCCTATCAATGCGGAGATAATGCTTTTTGATGCGGAGTGAATATTATTGCTGTGATTTTTATTGCTTCCGTTGAAATATCTCTCATAGACAATTTTATCATTTCTGATGAGTAAAAAACTGAACAGAGTTGGATGTTCTTCAAGAATATTAATTCCGGAATTAAAAACATTACGGTCAATATTTGCTTCAGCAAAGCTTGCAAATTTCCAATTGTGAGTTGTATTATTGATATCGTTGTATGTAGGGTTGTTCTCATAAAAACTGACACCTGAATCTTGTCTGATATGTATTGTAGAACAATTTGTTGACGCATTTTGAGAGTCTATTGGCTTTGATTCTTTCTCACAAGAAAATAACATCAAAGTGAAAATTAAGAAAATATATTTATTCATAACTTTTTTATATTTATTCAGGGGGGAAAGATTTTATATGACATTATAATTTATTTTCACTATTTCTTCATTAGTTTAATTGCTTGCAGATATTTTTTATTATTTGATTTTTTCAAATGCTTTATCATCATTTCAAATTGTTCTATATTAAGTTTCTGCCCAAATTCTATTCTACCTTATATTGCAATTATTTCTTTTTTAAAATAAGTATCAGTCCCCTATTTTTTTCAATATGAATGGGTTGTTCAACTTTAAATGTATCGAAACGCTGTAATCCGTTGATTTCAGGGCAACTTAATTGTGCATCTTTTTTGTTAATCCCCAACTTTTTCCAGTCAATTTTCAGTTGTATTTTTTCATCTTTGTCCGACCATGATCCTATGGCGATAAGCACTTTATCTTTATTTATATAGATTGTACTTTTGATATTTTTCTGATTTGTTTTAATTGGTGATCTATTAACCCAATAGCCCAACATCTCACTATTTGCAATATCAAAATCATCAAATAATTTCCAAACTGCCCCCGGATTATATTTTCCATAGACTCGCGTCGTCATGCCATAGACTAAACCGCGATAGGGATGACCTCCTTTTTCAAGCATTTCACCCGTTAGACCGAATGGAATTCCGGATACTTCAGTAAGCCAATAGTCCGGAGCTAAATCATATTCAAAATATTCGCCAAACCACAGTCTCGATATATAAGGAAAATGCTCCATATATAAAAACGCACTGTTAATGAATCCATCTCTATGATTGAACTGATTGGCTGAGTGAAGATCTATTATAAACGAATCTCTATGTTTGCTTAAAACGGCAGCAATACGTTTCACGGTGCTCCTACTAAAAGCAATGTCATCTAAATAAAGTCCGTCAATTTTTTGATTTTTAGCAAGCCAGTTAATGCCTTCAATATAATAATTTGTCCATCTCGACGTGCCCTTATTAAGTATTGAAGCATCATTTACTTCTGTTGCATGCCATGCAGCGTGATAGTTTGATTTTAAGTGTTCTTGCAACCAACTATGTCCTCCACCATCGCCATCATTTAATATTTCATCGCCAAGACTTTTTAGTGCAAAGAGCTCATATGATTTATAGCTCAGCTCCCGAATGGTATTATAAAGTTTTACTTTGATGCCTTTTTTATGTGCTCGCTCAATATATTTTTTCTGTTTTTCCGTATTATAAAAAGGATAATTTATATATGGATTTATTTCGTTTGCATGATGCACATTTACTACGGTTCCTCGGAGTTTGATTACAGAATCAATGGGAACGTATTTATGAACAAACCTCGTATTAAAATGTTGTTTTGTGTCAATAAGTTTAAATGGTGTAATTAAAAAACGAACATTGAAATGAAGTGTATCTCCTTTTTGAATGTTTCTGGAACCGCTATAATTTTTCACATTAACAATATTGTCTTCTGAAAAAATGTTGATTCCTCCTTTGTTTTCATTAAACCACGAAGGCGGGAGATTTAAGGGCTTGTTTTGATAAAAATTGGTGTTTAACGGGCGTTCATAATTCTCGTCTCTGAGAACATACTGAATGCCTTTGTTGACATTTCCCAACCAAGCACCTTCTTGATGCTTTGTGACGTCCCATTTCCATGTAATATCATGTTTTAATTTTTCTCCTTTCAATCCCAACCCGAGAATATATTGAGCAGCTTTTTTTTCTATTGGAATAGTAAGCACAATATCTTTAATACGAACAGCTGTTTTTGCAATTACTTCTATTTTATAGTCTAACATGCCATCATATTCAACGGTGCCGGATACATTCATTACAAAGTTATTTGAGCTACTGCTTGTTCTCCAGTTAGCAGCACTTTTATGTGTTTGCCGTATATTATAAAAATTTGTGTTCCATTGTTCAGGTATGCCATTTTCATTGATGATATCAAATTGTATAGGCTGGGCTAATATTGATTCTTTCTTCTTTTTTAACCTAGTCATTTCCTGAGTGAAATAGGAAAAAATATGCTCGGGGAAACCATAATCATCTAATTCAATCTCACGACCGAGAATGCCTATTTTTTTGTTTGATACAACCACCGGTTTAAAAGGTTTTATAATAAAATCCTTGTCTGTGCCAATTCTTGAATTTAGCCAACGTAACCGAGACATGTTTTGTGGAGTGTCATCTCCGTGGTTTACAATCTTTTTTTGCAATACATTCAGTTTTACAAAAACAGTATCAGGGGAAATGTTTTTTGGTTTTATGATAAGTTTACCGATATAAGAACCTTCTTTCGTCTCTTCCGGAATTTCAATTCCAAACCAAAGCGGTTGGGTTATGCCGGTTTTTACAGATATTGTTTTGTTGAATGCTTTTCCGTTTAAATCAATACCTCCTTTATTAAAACAAGTAATCATTTTTTTAGAAATACTATTGCCTTCCTTACTTTCAAAATCCGTAAAATAAACGTCAATGTCATGCAGATTTATCTTCGGAGAAAATACACCCACTTGAAATGTATAATATTCTCCTTTAAAAACACTATCAGATATTCCGTTAATGATCTCAGAATCTGCAATCCATCGTAATGGTAAGAAATTCCTTAATCTAATAGGATATTCGCGATATTCCGGAAATAAATAATACGGTTTTGGATTGTGATTGATAAATGTTGAAACTTCTTTTTTGGTTGCGATTACTTCCATTGGAAAAAAGCTATGGAAATCATCTATTGATTGCATGCTGACTACTTTTGCTCTAGGTAAATCTGTTGTCAAGTTATTATCGAGTTTGATTTCTGACAACCATAATTTATCTTGCGTTTCCGTCGGCTTGTCATATTCCAATTTCGGATAATATGATCCTGTTGAATGGTGGGGAAGATAGTATATATAATACAAGTCTGACTTATTATTTGGCTTGAAGATGATGTGTCCGAATTCGTTATTGATTTCAAGAACGTATTTGTTTTTTACTATTAGATTTGTTTTTGCATCAACAATAATTATATCTTTTTTTTCCGGATGATTATCTCTTCTTCGCCAAGGAATGATAACTTGAGCATTGCCATATGATTGATCTGTTATTTTGACTACAACTCTTTGATTTCCATAAGATTTAAATGTTTTACTATAATCAGGATGAGTCCAATTACCACTTTCATAAGGAACTTCATAATTGGAGGCTGAAATGTTTTTATCACGAAAATTTATGGTTTTTGTTTGCCCTTGAGAATAAGAGACTAGAAAAATGGCCATTAAATGGAATATTGTTTTTGGACGAATCATATTAAGATTTTTTTAGTGCAACAAGGTGTTGTAAATTTTTTATGGTTCAGCTATCAAATGTACAATTTTTTCAGGTGTTTCAATCCAATCTGGATATAAAATTCATCTTACAAAAAGTCAATAACATATCAAATCGGTTGCATTGAATTCTTGAATTCAAGCTCAAGTCCTTATAATGTTTCCTGTTTAGAGTTTGTTTTCATTCTTTTGTCAGGCGCTCTATACCTACCCCAAAATTTATATTTTGTAAGTGATGATAACACAAAAAAGTGTTCAAATATTTTAAATCTCATTAGCCAATGCATCAGTCTATATCCAATAAATAAAAACGGAAAAATTATTAATGAGGCTATCAAAGTCTTGATATTTTTATTTTGTAACCATTGCCAATTTTCAAAATTAGGATAACTTAAAAATTGACTAATAGCATATCCAATAAAAAAAGATGTGAAAAACCACAGAACAATAATAAATCCGTGTGCAGTTTCAATTGCTTTTTGTGGGCAATTATTCATACATTTCATACAACTTTCACATTTATAGGTCCAGAACATTCTATTGTCAACTTGTTTTATTGCTTGCACGGGACAAGTTTTTTTACATAGTCCACACATGTCACAATCAGATGATGCTATAAAAGATTTTGCAAAAAAATATTTTCCAAATAATATATATAAAATAGATACCGGTGAAATTATGGTGTCTTGAATGATATCGTATAAAGCTCTATAACTTCTTTCTCCATCAATGATTTTTTTTGCAAAACTTCTTACTTTCGGTTCAACATGCCGGTATATGATTTCAACTCCTTTTTTTCTTAGTGATGGATGAATTGATATCCAATTTGATGGCAAGTCAACAGCTTGTAAACCTATAATTTTAAAACCTTTCAGATAGAGTAAAGTTAATGCCCAATAGTGTAATAAACCACTTAATCCCGGAATAATAATTTTTCCTAGACGTAATCCCGCTCGTGTATTTGCAACAAAGGCAGAACAATTTTTTACTTTCGGGAAATCTCTTATAAATTTTCTCATTATTCCGGGAAAATGAAATCCGTGAGTCGGTGAAATAAAACCAATTAAAGTATTTTCTTCGGGTTGTATTATTTGCTTATTGCGTATTTTAGTAATGTTGATAATTTCAGTATCAATTCCTTGTTTTTGGGCTTCTTCACCAATCCAAAACGCAGTATTCTTTGCATTTCCTGTTCCTGAGAAATAATAAATTATTATCCTACGAAATTTTATATTAGTATCTTTCTGTCTCATACACTTTGATGGCGGTCATATAAAACGCAGCAATCCGAGTGCTATGATTTTATAACATTGTTGTGCGTTTATATTTTATTGTTCTTCTTTCTATAAAATACGTTCTTCGTGAACAATTTCGTATTTGATTCCTTCAATATCTTTAAAAAATAGCGCATAATATTTTTCTCCATGCTGCGGATAAAATCTAGGTGAATCAACTATATCTGCGCCAATGTCTCTTATTAAGTGATAAAGCTTGTCAACTTCTTCACGAGAGTTAGCCTTAAAAGCCAGGTGATGAAGTGCTCCGGGTTTTCTTCGATGAATTGTGTTGTTCTTGAAAGTTTCCCTTGGTGAATTGATGCCGAATATCAATAATGGATGTGAATATTCAACCACATCGAAATCGTGAGCATCAACTCGCCCTCTTAATTTTAGATTTAAGTCAAAGCCTAATATTGGCATTAATTTATCATAAAATCTCTCAGCAACACCAATATCTTTTACGGTAATTTGAATGTGATCAATTATTGGCTTCATTTTAGATTTATAAAATTCAATCTTCTTTAAATTTACAGAAATAACTGATTTTCTTATTTCACCAGCAGTTTCTTTAAATATTTGCCGGTTTTTATTTCGATAGATACCACATAAAATCCGGACTTAAGACCGGGAATACTCACTTGACGTCCAACGGGTTTCACAGTGAGTACCATTTGTCCCAAGTTGTTATAGATGTTCACTTTTGATACGTTTTCGTTCGTCTTGATAAAGAAAGTTGATTCTGTCGGGTTAGGATAGATATCAATTTTTGATATCTCGGTTTCCGGCACTGATTGTGTCGCTTCACCTGTAATGATATAAGCAACAATTCCCAAATTCGGAAGACTTACGTTCTTGGGATTTGCTGCATCAAAAGCCACAATTGCCCCATCTGAATCGGGTGTTATTTCTTGAATGGTCAAAGCGCCGGTTAGCCCGTAGTTGTCAGGATTGAAAAGAAAAGAAAAATCAAGATTCCCTCCTGATACTCCCGGGGGTGACTGAATTCTGGCATTTTCAAAAATAAGGGCAACAGCATTATCTTTTTTCCACACGGATTTTTGAATGGAGGAAATGCTCACGGGAACATTGCTCAATCCTGCTCCGATATCTCTGACGGTATAACTAAGTGTCACGGGAGTGTTCTCTGCAATTGTTATAGGTCTTTTCATCTCTCCGAAAGACATAAAATCTTTTAGTCGATGTCTCATTTTTCCTAGTGTTTTGACATAGTTTGCCGCCATAAGTTTGTTTGCATTTGCCGAAGGATTAATCCCCAGCCAAATACTCATTCTTCCGGTTTGGATGCCATGGGCAAAACCATGAGCCAGTTTTGCGTAGAACTGTTGGTCACCATAATGGCTTGTTCCGGTTTGTGTGCCAAAAAGTTGAACTCTTCCGCCATAAACCACAGTAAAAGCAGGAACCAAATGATCGGAAAGCCAACCTTGCACCATAAATCCGTCAACCTCATCGGCAAGATAGTCACAACCGCCTTCAACAGTGACAAATTTGTTGTTGGAAAGTGCCGTATGAATATTTTCAAACATATGCTTATATCCTCCTCGCCAATAGTCTCCGCCGCCAAGCGTGTGTTGATGATTGGCTTTCATGCATTGAACAGGACTGGAACATCCCACTTGGTCGATATAGATTCCGCTGCATCCCAGAGTTTCAGTGACTTCGTATGATTCATTGGTAATGATATTTTGCCACGGTGCTTGTGTGGGGCACATCACACCGAAAGTATTAGTGATATTGTAATTATGATTTGTAAAAGTTTGGGTATATGCAGTGTCATCACTTTTTCTGGTTGTGTATGGAAATCCTTGGGTGTTATAGTCAAAAATACCTCCTGTCAAGTCTATATCCCACAGCCTTCCGTTGATATAGGGCATAATATGAATGTTGCTGTTCCCGTTTTGCGTGTTGCTTACCATTTGCGCAAAGCCGGAAATAACATTGGAATAGTCGGGATAGTCGTTGTCATGAGGCAAATTATACCATTCATACAGATGAAATCCCACGGGCGTATCCATGAAATCGGCAAATTGATTGATAAAATTTTCTGTTGCTGCCACATTGTTGCCGTCAAGTTTGATAAAGTTATATGCCCAAATGCCAATGTCTCCGATAACAGCTTGTCTTGCTCGTCTTTCAACGGTGTTTTGCGGCCAATATCCGGCTCTGACAGATGCCCAAGCTTTATATCTCAATGCAGCATCATACCAATCTCCGTTGAATGAATCCAATTGAAAAACACCGGGAAGTTGCCAATCATTTCCGGCTATGGATTTGTTTGGCGCAGGGAATTTGCAAAAAACGGAAACGCCTCCGTTTCGATTGACAACTTGAAATTGTTTTAGAGCCGCATCCGGATCATGAAATCCGAAGTAAAGTCCGTAATTGTCGTTATAGTAGGAAAGGAATTGCATGGTTGTTGACCATCCTCTGGGATAGATTCCTATTAGGTTATCAGCGGTGGTATTGATGTTTGGATCGTCAAAATAGTCGATACCGTTGCCGGGGGTTTCAATTAACTTTCCGGTGTAATAAGGAAGCAGAAAATAATCATTTCCTTCAGCTTTTATGTTGAGTTGCGGGAACAAGACTTCCATCAATGAATAGTCTGCGCCTAAGCCTGTGACAGACAAATCCCAAGATGATTTTTCTCCGTTAGTCTCAATAGTGATGATTGCAGCCAGATTTGCAGGCAAATCGGCACCAATGGGATTAGACAATTGAATCGAGCAAGAAGAAGTGTTGCTCGGAATTGATATTGTTCCCCAAGCCGTTTGAGAACTGAGTGTTTTAATTGCGTTTGTATTGATATTTTTGAGCCTTAAGGTAAAAAAATTTGAAACTGCTCCGGCATTTAGTACTTCGGTTCCATTGTCTTTAATGCTTAAAAGTTGCACGCCGTTTCCGGCAATATTAACGCTGATGCTCAAACGTCCGCTGGAAATGGTAGTTGTTTGCGCTTGTATAAGCGTTGAAAATAAAAAAAGAAAAGAAAAGACTATTTTTTTCATAGGTTTGTATTTGTTGTGCTTCTTCAAATTTAAAAGATTATTAGGACACTTCCAAATTTTGAGCAATAGTTCTTTGAAACCTATACAAAATTACCTATTGCACAAAGTCTGTGGCTTCAGGTGTGGCGTTTCGTTTTATATATGGATTATTCGGCATTTCACGTGTTAATCAATTTGTTGTGTTTTGTCACAATTTTTGCCATCAAGCAAAAATTTCGCCAAAACAGAGTACTTTTTTTGTACGCAAATTCACGGATTTAAACAAAACTACAACGAGATTTTAAACTCACAACTTTATAAACTTTTTCCTTTTTTCTAATCAAAAGACAGATAGATAAAAACCGCATACAGCAGCAAATAAAAAGACCCTTCAATCCAGCCTAGCTTATGTCTTCTGGAGACTAAGGCAAAAGGAATGATTAAAAGAGAAATGCCGATCATCCACAAAATATCGTGATTGATAATTTTCAAATCAAATTCTTTGATGGGCTTGATCATAGCGGTAATCCCTAAAACCGAGCCGATATTAAAAATATTTGATCCGATCAGGTTTCCCAAAGACAAGTCTTTTTCTTTTTTTAGTGCCGCAATAACCGATGCCGCCAATTCCGGAATACTGGTTCCGATGGCAATCACGCTCACACCGATTACGCGCTCGCTTACACCGATTTGTTTTGCCAATTCCACTGCTCCTTTCAAAAGCAACTCAGCACCACCCCAAAGTGCAGCACCACCAACCACCAACCAAAAAATAATTCTGATTATGCTGGATTCCTGCACATCTTCATCAATATCGTCTATCTCAACATTGGCAGCAGTTCTCGAAGCTCGAATAATCAGAATGATAAAAATAATGAGAAAAATAAACAAAATCAATCCCTCAATAAAACTTAAAACATGGTCGTTTTTCAAGAAAATATATAGCAATATCGAAATCAAAATCATCATCGGGATATTGAATCGATAAGAAGATCGTTTTACAAAAATAGGCGTTAAGATTGCCGTCACGCCAAGCACCAAGGCAATATTGGCAATGTTTGATCCCACCACATTGCTCAAAGCAATATCAGGGTGTCCTGAAAATGCGGCTTTTATACTCACAATCAGTTCAGGCAAAGATGTGGCAAAAGATACCACCGTCATTCCGATTACAATTCTGGAGAGTTTGAGCTTCAATGATAAACCAACCGAGGAGCGCACGAGATATTCTCCGCCCAATACCAACAATATCAATCCGATAATCAAGTATAATAACGACATAGAAACTTATTTTGGACAAAAATAAGCAAAAAGTTTGAAGGCAGGAATTTGATGATTTTTTCAAGAAAAAACTATCGCTTTTTGGGTTTCTTTTTTGATTGAGTTTCTTTAATTTTTTTATACTTTCTTTCCCTGTTCCACCATAAAAACGGACCCAAAAGCAAAATGCCAATCAAAAAAGCTATTGCCAAGGTATATATGTCTTTTTGAGAGAAATAGAAATCCCAATCAAACACTTTTTTGAACACAAAAACAAAAATGGCATACGTGCTTCCTGTGATAACCGAAAATCTATAAAAGCCTTGCTCACGTTGTTTTTTCCACTGTTCCAGAAATTTTTTGTCGTTGTCTCTCATGCTGTATGCTTTATTGTTTCAAATATACAAACTTATATTTTTAGGTTTCTCTCTTTTAGTAATCTTTCTATATCATTCTTTTTATACTCAGAACTGTTTACTAATTTATAGACGAAAAAAATAAGAATTATTAATAAAAATCCAAAACCATTTTTTAGGTAACTGTATACTATTACAGCAATTAAAACTCCAACCAAAAAAGCATTAATAATTGAATTTGATTTCATATGTTTTGCTTCTTTTAATAATTCTTGGTCTGTTAATTCCGATAATTTTTTTTGTTTCATATGTTTTTTTATTCTTTATCAATATTTGATATTAATTTATTTATCTTTTTTCCAATTTCTGAGTAATAGTGAAGAATAAAATTTCTGTTCATTTTATTAGTCCTTAATAACAGCTAACTGCAGTCCGTCTAAATTTCTTTTATGCTGATAAATCAAATTATTTTGTTTAAAGTTAATAGGAATTGCAAACAGCAGGGCTCAAAATTATAAACTTTGCGCGGCGGGTAGTTTTTTATTCGGTTATTCTTTTTTTTAAATCCATTTTCTCATGTAAAATTCTCGTAATTTCAACATAGTCATCATTTAAAGTTCTATAGAAAATGATATGTCGATTTATTTTCATTCCGAGAAGGTTTTGAGCAATTCCTTCGTAACTTTTCCCTAAATATGGGTTTTCTGTAATCTCTTTACAAGTTGAAACAAGTGATTCATAATACTTATCCGCTTGTCTTTCCGACCAAACTTCAAATGTATAATCCCAAATTTTGGTTAAATCTTCAACAGCCTTATTCGTTAGTTTAAATTCAGCCATTGGGGTGTTTTTTCGCTTTTAGAGATTCAAGATGTTTTTTGGGATTAAAGTCATGTGCAATTCCGCTATCAATTCCGTCTTGAATAGCGCTTCTTAGTGCAATTAATTTGCTTTCTTCTTCCTCTAAAAGCCTTAATCCGGCACGTATAACTTCGCTAACATTTTTAAACCTGCCTTCATTTATCCGACCTTGAATAAATTGGTCGAAATAACTTCCGAGTGATATTGATGTGTTTTTGCTCATTTTCAATATTTTTACAAATGTACCAATAATTGGTAAATTTTCCAAATTACATATAACAGCAGTCCGTCTAAATTTCTTTTATGCTGATAATGCGGCATTGTAAGACAAAAATAACAATTTTCAAACAGCCTTTTAATTTTTTTCGTTTCATCCGACGTTACAAACTTTTAACTTTTCACTTTTAATGTTTGTCACGTCAAGTGATGAAGCTCCGCTTTATTGTATCGAGGCGCCTTTTTCCTTTAAATTTCCCCCTATTTCTCCAACTCGTGCCGATAGCCTTTTTTTGTCATGATTTGCAACAAATCACTTTCAATGCTTTGCATGGGATATTCAATAATTCGCCCGATATCTTTTCCTTTTTCATAAACAATAATTGTGGGAACTCTTTGCAAATGATATGCTTTTCCTAAATCGGTTTTCCCATACTTTCTGGGCAGCGTATATATTGTCAGTCTATTGATGTTTTTATAACCCGCCGCATCTAAAACCTTGAAAAAAACGGGCACCTGCTCTTGACTATCGCCACACCAAGTTCCCATCAGAACGATGAATTTGAAATTATTGATCAAAGGTTTCAATTTTGAAATGCTGTTTTTTTCAGGCTGATAATCCTGATAATTTTTGTCAAACCATTGATTATATGGTGCTTGTTTTAAATCAGACCGATGTGCTTTTCCCACCAAAATTGGTTTTTCTCTATAGGTTTCCGTATGCAATTTATCGGAGGCGCAAGACCAAAATAAAATTGACAAAACGAAAATGATAAAATATCTTGTTTTCATGATAATGCTTTTGGACAAATTTAGTGAAATAATCATGAATAGTTGTTATATTTGTGTGCTACAATTTAGAAAATAAAAATATGAGTCTAATCAAAAGTATTTCAGGTATTCGCGGAACCATTGGCGGGAAGCCTGCCAACAATCTGACCCCGTTAGATACCGTTCAATTTGCTTCTGCCTACGGCACTTGGTTGAAAGATAAATTTCCTGACAAAAAACTAAAAGTTTGTGTTGGGCGCGATGCGCGCATCTCAGGACCAATGATTCAAGCTTTGGTGCAAGCCACACTCTCCGGTTTGGGAATTGACGTGATTGATTTAGGACTTTCAACAACTCCAAGCCTTGAAATGGCAGTAATCGGACTGCAAGCAAACGGAGGCATCATTCTGACGGCAAGCCACAATCCGAAACAATGGAATGCCTTGAAACTACTCAATGAAAAAGGAGAATTTTTATCGGCAAAAGATGGTGAAAAACTATTGAACATCATTGCTGAAAATGATTTTGAATATGCCAATGTGGACAGTCTGGGAACAATCATCAAACAACACAACGGATATATCGATGAACATATTGAAAAAATTCTGGCACTAGACGAAGTCAATATAGAAGCCATTAAAAAAAGAAAATTCAAGCTTGCCATTGACGCTGTGAACTCCACCGGCGGAATTGCCATTCCTCCGTTATTGGATGCTCTTGGCGTTGCCTATGAATGTATGTATTGCGAACCCAACGGAATTTTTCCGCATAATCCCGAGCCGCTCGAAAAAAACTTGCAGGATATTATGAATCTCGTCTCAAAATCAAAGGCAGATCTAGGCATTGTTGTAGACCCCGACGTGGACAGACTGGCGCTTATCGATGAAAAAGGTCAAATGTTCGGCGAGGAATATACTTTGGTTGCCGCTGCAGATTATGTCTTATCCAAGACCAAAGGCAACACGGTTTCAAACTTATCATCATCCAGAGCTTTAAAAGATATCTCAGACCGATATGGTGTGCAATACAGCAAAGCCAAAACAGGTGAAGTGAACGTGGTTGAAAAAATGAAAAAAACACATGCCGTTATCGGCGGAGAAGGAAATGGCGGAGTGATTTTTCCAAAGCTTCATTCCGGTCGAGACTCTTTAGTGGGCATTGCGTTGATATTGTCTTTTTTGGCAGAAACAGGAAAAACCTTATCGGCAATCAAACAAACCTATCCGCAATATTATATGAGCAAAAACAAAATGCAGATTGCAGAAAATTTTAATTTAGATAAAATCATTCAATATTTTGCTGATAAATATAAAAATGCCGAATTGGATACACAAGACGGACTTCGGGTTGATTTTGAAGATTCATGGGTGCAAATGAGAAAATCCAATACAGAACCCATTATCAGAATCTATACAGAAGCAAAATCTCAAGAAAAAGCTGATAATTTGGCATCTCAAACCATCAAAGAACTCAAATCTATTATGTAATGAAACCCAAAGAAATCAATTTGGAAAGCTATTTCCAACAATTCAGAAAAAATATTGTCGGTATTGATAAAACCTTTACTTCCGCCTACGGAAAAATGCCAATTGTCTATACGGACTGGACTGCCAGTGGCAGACTATATGCTCCGATTGAAGAAAAAATTGCCGAAGACTTCGGCCCCTTTGTCGCCAACACACACACAGACACATCCATCACGGGCAGCGTGATGACACTGGCTTATCATGAGGCAAAAAAAATTATCAAAAAACATGTCAATGCATCTGATGACGACATTTTTATTCAATCCGGACACGGCATGACCGGAGCCATCAACAAATTGCAACGCATCATGGGATTGAAAATCCATGAAAAATATAAAAACCTAATTCAGATTGATGAAAATGAACGCCCGATTGTGTTCGTGACACATATGGAACATCACTCCAACCAAACCTCTTGGCTGGAAACCGTTGCCGACTTGGAAATCATTCCTCATATTGATGAAAAAAATATTGACTATGATGCTTTTGAACAACTCATCCGAAAATATGAGAGGCGCCGGTTGAAAATAGCATCTGTTTCCGCTTGCTCCAATGTCACCGGCTTGCAACCTGATTATCACAGAATTGCAAAAATGATTCATCGTGTCAAAGGCTTTTGTTTTGTGGATTTTGCCTGTTCCGCTCCTTATGTAAAAATTGATATGCATCCAAAAAATGAAAACGAAAAATTGGATGCTATTTTTTTCTCCCCCCATAAGTTTTTGGGAGGTCCCGGAACAAGCGGCATTTTGATTTTCAGCAAAAACTTATATCACAATCGCATTCCCGACAATCCCGGAGGCGGAACGGTGGTTTGGACAAATCCTTGGAAAGAACATAAATATTTCAGCGACCCCGAAACACGCGAAGACGGTGGCACACCCGGCTTCTTGCAAGCAATCAAAACAGCTCTCGCCATTCAACTCAAAGAGGCTATGGGTGTAGAAAATATACAAGAAAGGGAACATGAAATTTTGAATCAGATTCTGCCGGAATTGAAAAAAATTAAAAATCTTCATCTGTTGGCTGATAAATTCACCGACAGATTGGGTGTGATTTCATTCACAATCGATGGACTTAATTATCATTTAGGCGTAAGAATGCTCAATGATAAATTTGGCATCCAAACTCGTGGCGGTTGTTCTTGTGCCGGAACTTACGGACATCTTTTGTTGGGTGTCGATCAAGAAAAATCTGAAAAAATTGTCAAAGAAATTGAAAAAGGTGACACGAGAAACAAGCCGGGATGGATCAGGCTTTCCATTCATCCCACCACCACAGATGAAGAAGTTGCCTATATCATTTCTGCCATCAAAGAACTGGCAACAAAACATCAGGAATGGTTTGATGATTATGTATATGTCAATCATGAATATATCCATAAAACTTTTCATCCCCAAGATAAAATAAAAAAAGAATTAAAAAATTGGTTTAAAATATGATTATGGGACTTTCTACAACAATTATTTTGATTATCGTCAATGCAATCTTTACCTATATGGGGTTTCAAGATCAGCATCTTTTTGAAAAATACAAATTCTCTGTCGGAGGTATTAATCGCGGCGAGTATTATCGAATGATCAGCGGCGCTTTTCTGCATGCAGATTGGAATCATTTTTTCTTTAATATGCTGACACTATATTTTTTTGGTGGATATGTAGAAAGTTATATTGGCACAACAAATTTTTTGTTGGTCTATTTCGGCGGACTGCTGCTCGGACACTATTTGGCTTATCATCTGCACAAAAATGACGATTGGTATGCCGCCATTGGAAATTCAGCTGCCGTGAATGCCGTGGTGTTTTCTGCCATTGCTCTTGAACCCATGATGAAACTATATCTGTTTTTTGCCATTCCAATTCCGGGAATCATCTTTGCCATCGGCTATTTATACTATACGAGCATGGGCACGCAAAGTCAAACCAGCAACATTGGTCATGAAGCCCATTTCGGAGGTGCCATTGCCGGAGTGGCACTGACTATTTTATTGGATTTTTATCATGCCTTTTCCAGACACCCGATGTTGAGCATTTTGCTTATTGCCGCATTGGTGGGAGCTTATTTCTATATCAATAATAAAAGAAAATAGTATCAAGGAATTTTGTCGAGAGCAAAGAAAAAAATCGACAAGACTTGCTATGATAATAATATGTTTGACTTGACAATAATTATCGCCATTTCATAAAAAAACGTGCACCGGTCAATATGGATAATATTGCCAAAACATAGTTCTGTATCGGGGGATTCTTGGGCAGAATCAACAATCCGTAAACAATAATAATCACAACAAACACCAATAAAGATTGAAGCAATAAGATTTTAGTATTTCTGTTCATCTTTTAAATTTTTTATACGTTGATATAAGGTGGGATGGGAATAGTGCACTCTCACAACCCACGGATGCGGGGTCAAGTTACTTAAATTTTTCTTGCTGAGTTTTTTTAATCCTGAAATCAGATATTCGGCATGATGAAATTGTTTGGCAAAATCATCTGCTTGATATTCAAATTTTTTGGAGATATAATTGGTCAATAAACCCAAAAAAAAGGAAATTGGTGCAAACAATAATCCAAAAGCAACCACTCCGATATGAAAAGACGGGTTTTCTGCTCCCAAAGCTTCTGCCAATAATCTATTGTCGATGAAAATTGATAACAGATAAAGCATAAATCCTGTTGTGATAACAGATAATATCAGATTATAGACAATATGTTTTTTCTTGTAGTGCCCGATTTCATGTGCCAAAACCGCTGTGACTTCATCTTCTTCCAAATCATCCAACAACGTATCATACAGCACTACTTTCTTTTTCGGACCAAAACCGGAAAAATAAGCATTGGCTTTTGAAGAACGTTTACTGCCGTCAATCACAAAAATTTTATCCAAATTATAATCGGTCTTCCTTGCCAAAGTCTCGAGTTTGTTTTTCAGGCTTCCTTCTTCCAAAACTTTTAACTTGTTGAATAGCGGAACAATCAGTGAAGTATAAAACATATTGATAAACACAGAAAAAACAGCAACTAAAACCCAAGCATAGAACCAAAAATTTTTTTCCGTTTTTTGATAAAACCAAATGATTATGCCCCCGAGAACCCCTCCGAGTATTATTGACAAAAACAAGGATTTTATTTGGTCTGTAAAAAATAATGTCTTTGTCGATTTATTGAATCCGTATTTTTCTTCAATTACAAAAGTGTGATAAAAATCAAACGGCAGACCCAAAATTGAACCGGCAACCAATAAAATTCCAAAAAAAACCAGCGATTGCAATAGTGAATTTTCTGTCCATTGCCTAGCCAAATAATCTATAAAAGCAAATCCGTTTAAAAACAAGAAAATCAAAATTCCTATCAGTGAGAGTATTGATGTGAGCAATGAAAAACGATAATTTTCAAACTTATAGTCTTGAGATTTCCGATATTCATCAGCATCAAATAAGTCTTGGAGCTCTTTTGGCGGAACATCTCTAAAATGTCGAGCATTGAGCCAATCCAGATATTTTTCTACCAAGAATTCGATGACAATAATGCTGATGAAAATCAAAAAAACAATCTGTGATGTCATTTTTTTGTATTGAATTTATTCATGGTTCGTTGCAATCCTTCTTGTGCAAAGCCTATGACGGCATCTGATGCACGATCAATATATTCAGAGAGTTCAGACACTTGCTCTTCTGTCCACCGCCCCAATACATAATCCACTTGCCCGCCTTGCGGATAATCTTTTCCGATGCCGAAACGCAAACGTGCATATTGTGTTGTGTTGAGTAATTCTTGTATGCTTTTAAGCCCGTTGTGTCCGCCGTCACTCCCCTTTGGACGAATGCGAATTATGCCGAAATCCAGATTGACATCATCGGTGAGAATCATCAAATTTTCTTTGAGAATTTTTTCTTTTTCCAACCAATAACGAACGGCTTTACCGCTAAGATTCATAAATGTAGCCGGTTTCAAAATAAAAAATCTCTTGCCACGATAGTTTCCTACCGCCAAATCGCCATAGCGCTCGGTTTTAAAATTTGTCTTTAGCTTTTCTGCCAGTTTGTCGGCAATCAAAAAACCGATATTATGACGGGTATATTTATATTCCGTTCCGGGATTTCCAAGCCCTATGACTAAAAACTTTTTCATATCTTATTGTCAATCAATGTGTTATATTTTGTGAATCGACAATGAATTTTAGTTTTGTCGAGACTTGAGAGATGTGATACCAAATCATTTTTTTGATAAAACGAATTAGACAATCGATTTAAACTGTTCCAAAAAACGCATGTCGTTTTCATAAAACATTCTGATATCCGGAATTTGATATAGCAGCATGGCAATTCTTTCAATTCCCATTCCAAAGGCAAAGCCCGAGTATTGTTCCGCATCAATCTTCATATTGCCGAGCACATTCGGATCCACCATTCCACAGCCCATGATTTCCAACCATCCGGTTCCTTTGGTGATTCGATAATCTGTCTCTGTTTCCAATCCCCAATAAATATCTACTTCTGCACTGGGTTCCGTAAACGGAAAATATGACGGACGCAAACGTATTTTCGATTTTCCGAACATTTCTTCGGTAAAATATAACAAAGTTTGTTTCAAATCGGCAAAAGAAACTCCTTTGTCGATATAGAGACCTTCCACTTGATGAAAAATGCAATGTGAACGCGCAGAAATATCTTCATTGCGATATACACGCCCGGGAGAAATTGTTCTGATGGGCGGTTGATGTGTTTCCATATATCTTGTTTGCACGGAAGAGGTATGTGTTCTGAGCAACCAATCCGGATTTTGCTGTAAAAAGAAAGTATCTTGCATATCGCGTGCAGGATGATATTCCGGCAAATTCAAGGCGGTAAAATTATGCCAGTCGTCTTCAATTTCCGGTCCTTCAGACACATTGAAACCTATACGTTTAAAAACATCTATGATATCATTTTTCACAATGGATATTGGATGCCTGCTACCAATTTCAACCGGATATCCCGGACGGGTTAAGTCTTGCTTTTCAGATGATTCTCCTGCGTTGTCTTCCAGTTGTTTCTTGAGTGTATTCACTTTTTCCATGGCTGCTTGCTTAAGCATATTTATTTTTTGCCCAAACAATTTTTTTTCTTCATTCGGCACATTCTTAAACTCGGCAAAAAGCTGATTAAGCACTCCTTTCTTACTGATAAACTTGATTCTGAAATCATCGACTTCTTTCAGGCTTTTGGCTCTAAAAGCTTTTACTTCTTCCAAATATCGGTCTATTTTTTTAATCATATTTCTAAAATATTTTGTCCAAAATCAGAAGTAGGAAAATATTACTTCCGGAATTTGAAATTATGCATTTTCTCCTTTATCCAACTCCAATTTTTCATGAAAATAATCAACAAAATCCAACATGGTGTCTGCCATTTTATCATCGTTTGATGCACGACGATATACTTCTGCCATAGATTTCAAAGTCTGGTGAAAAAATATGCGCATTTCATATAATTTCATCTCTTTGGTCCACAAATCCATGCGTAAAGTCTCTTTGGTCTTGTCGTTCCAGACGGAAATCATAATTGCTTCCGCCGGTTCGTTTTTCACCTCCGCATCATCGGCTGTCCATTTGATTTCTTCGGGAATACGATTTTCGTCCAACCCGACTTCAAAAACCACCTTACTTTTGTGTTTGATTGCCATTATTTTCTCGGTTTATATTTTGACTGTTTAAAAATATCTTCTTCTGATGTGTTTGACATTTGCTGCAAAGATACTTTATTTTTTTTCATAAAAGAACGCAGGATTTGCCATCCTGTGTACTGTCCTATTTTCCCGGGAGATTCCATATCTTTTTCACTATAAAATTTGGAATAGGGAGCCAAATCTATAAATCTGCGGCGCAATCCCATATTGAAACTGTATAGATAGTCTTTTGAAATGAAATATTTCCAAATATCTTCTTCATTTTCTTTTGCCCATTCCAATTTTTCCTCATCATAGCCTATTTTCAGATAATCAGGCATTTGCGGCAAGTAAACATCTAAAAGATATAAGATTTTTCCATGATAAATCATCTCGGAAAGAAAATCTTTTTTCTTATTGACGGGCACTTGCTTCTCGGCAATGCTCCGGGCAATTTCAATTGGCATTCTTTTTCGAATCAGATTTTGCCTGACATAGTTCGGCACACCTTTGTAAATTCTATTGTCAGCGCCGAGATAATTGTCTAAAGGCAGAAACAAAACCGTATCTCTATACACAGATCTCATCAAATAGTTCCAATCGGAGTATAGCGTATAGATTTTGGGCTCTTTCCAGTCCGGGAAATAATATTTGATATGTTGGAACAAGTTTTTTATTTGATTTTTTTCGTTTTCTAAATCCGGAAAAACACTGTCCACTTGAATTTTTAAATCAAGCAAAAGAGAATCTTTCATCTTGACTTTCCACACGCTATCAGGGACGCTCTCAGGAAACAAAAACTTATATTTCTTTTTGATATTTGCCAATCGGGCGGTATCGCCTCCATAAAACTCTTTGTCAAACCTAATCAAGTCCACATTTGCCTGAACGCCGGACACATCAACATTGAAATTCGACTTGCTTTCACAGGAAGATAAAAGTTTGAAGGCTAATAAAATCAGTAGTAGTTTAAAAAAGTCTTTTTTCATTTCCGTAACTGTTTTTTGTAATTTCAAATTTATAAAAAATCATATAATCAGTTTGATATCGATTTTTAATTTTCCAATGCATCATGATATTGCTCCCATTCCTCCATCAATGTTTGCAGTTTGTTTTTGACATTTTCATATTCTCGAAAAAAATCCGGAATTTCATCATGTGTCGAAGCATATAATTTTTCATCCATTTCTCGAATCAGAACTTCTTGATTTTCTATTTCCTGTTCTATTTTTTGAATTTTATTTTTGAGTTGTTTCCTGCGTTTTCTGTTTTCCTTTTCCTGCTCATAATCATTCTTATTTCCTTTAATTTTTTCTTTGATATTTTTGCTGTTTTCCAATTCTATTTCTCTGAAGTCTTCAGCTTGTTTGTTTTTCAGGAAAAAATCTATATCTCCCAAGTGCACTTTGATATTTTGTTCTCTGAATTCCAAGGTTTTATCGGTCAAATTTTGCAAAAAATATCTATCGTGAGAAACTACAATCAGTGTGCCGTTAAACGAGCGCAGGGCTTGTTTCAATACATTTTTTGAATTTATATCCAAATGATTTGTCGGTTCGTCCATCACCAACACATTGAATGGTTTGAGCATCATCACTGCCAACGCCAACCGGTTGCGCTCACCGCCGGAAAGCACTTGAACTTTTTTGTGAATACTGTCTCCTGAAAATAAAAAAGCACCCAAAATATCTCTGATTTTGGTTCTATTGGAATCATCTGATTCTGCTTCAATGGTTTCCAAAATAGTTTTAGCCGGATCTAAAAAATCACTTTGATTTTGCGCAAAATATCCGATAGACACATTGTGTCCGGTTTTTAATTCTCCGGTATAATCCAAGTTGCCTACCAATATTTTTGCCAACGTGGTTTTTCCTGTCCCGTTCTGCCCCACAAAAGCTAAACGTTCTCCTTTTGCAATGATGAGATTCAGGTTTTTTAAAACTTGTTTTTCTCCATAATTCTTGCCGAGATGCTCCAATTCATAGACAATTTTTCCGGAAGCTTTTGCCACGGGAAATCTGATGTTCATGGTTTTTTGATCGACTTCGTCAACCTCGATTTTCTCAATCTTTTCCAGCTTTTTTATCAAAGATTGTGCAAAACTCGCTTTGGTGGCTTTATACCTGAATTTCTCTATCAGTTTTTCGGTTTCTTTAATTTCTTTTTCTTGATTTTTTGCTGCTGCCTGTTGTTTTTCGAGCAATTCCGATTTGATTTTTAAAAATTCCGAATAAGGTTTCGGGAAGTCATAGATTTTATTTGGCGTTAGCTCAATACTTCGGTTGGTCACATTATCCAAAAACATCTGATCATGAGAAACCAGCAACAGAATGCCTTTATGATTTTTGAGAAAATTCTCAAACCAAATAATACTTTCAATATCCAGATGATTTGTCGGTTCGTCCAACAACAAAATTTCATTATGCTGCAAAAGAATTTTTGCCAACTCAATTCGCATACGCCAACCACCGGAAAAAGTTTCGACCAATCGATGAAAATCCTTTTCCGTAAACCCTAAACCTTTAAGCACTTTTTCCGTTTCTCCTTGATAGTTGTGTCCTCCTGCCAATTGAAATCGTTCTTGAAAATGATTATAGTTTTCAATCAATTCCAAATAGTCTTGACTTTCATAATCTGTTCTGCTTGACAGTTCTTTTTCCGTTTGTTTTAATTGTTTTTCGAGTTTTTTAATTTCGTCAAAGGCTTTATAAGTTTCTTCCAACACACTGATGCCGTTTTCAAAATCTATATCTTGCCTGAGAAAACCTATTTTGTGTGTCTTCAATTTGGAGACTTGCCCCTGATTCAAATCCACTTCTCCTACAATGGCTTTGAGCAATGTGGTTTTGCCTACACCGTTTTTGCCAATCAGCCCTACCCTATCTCCCGGATTAAGCTGAAAACCGACATTTTTTAAAATATCGGTTCCGCCAAGCCTGATGCTAAGGTTTGAGATGTTTAACATAGTTTTTTGAATCTGACGGCAAAGATACAAATTGTAATTGTTATACCATTTACAAATATAGTTTAGTCCAAGTAATAATCGATATTAATGCTTGATTCAATAAAGCATCAAGACCGAATTTAAATCTGAAAAGCAAAAAAAAACTTCTAATATCCCAAGCAAAAAAATCATAGTTACATCGATTGATAAGCTATTGATATTATTCTTACTTTTGTCACAAAACTATTGATATGAAAAAAAACATTCTGCTTTCAGCTTTGACACTCTTAGCTATCTCTTGTAAGCAAACACCAAAAATTGATTATGAAATTCTATCGGGACAAATTGCAAATGCCAATGGAAAAACATTTTATTTAAACGATGTTTTCGGCGAAAAAGTAGATTCTCTCATACTGAATGACAAAAATGAATTCACCGATACACTCAAACTGCAAAAAGGATATTATAAATTGGCAATGGGAAGAGAATATACTTGGATGTATTTGCAACCCGGAGATAACATGAAAATATCATTTGACGCCAAAGCATTCGATAAAACTTTGAAATATGAAGGTGTCGGAGCAAAAACGAACAACTATCTTGCCCAAAAAATGCTACTGGGTATGGCACTCAAACCCAAAACGGCTTATCAATTCTATGGCAACCTCAAAGAAAAAGACTTCTTAAAGTTGGAAGACAGCATTGCAAATGCTTATGACAAACTTTTGGAAAACAATAAGCTTAATGCCGATTTTTCCATTTTGGAAAAATTCAGACATAAACTTGGCAAAGCCAACATACTCTCTCGCTATCAAATGCTGAAACGCTACCTGACCAAAGACAACGAATATAAAGTTTCAAAGAATTTTCCCGACCCCATGAATGGCATTGACATCAATGATGCACGATTGGCATCATTGCCCAACGCATCCTATATCGTTGGAGAATATCTGCAATATCAAATCAATCAACAAGAAAAAACAGACGACGACAACCCTATTCGTTTGATGCAAATGATTGATCAAAAATTGACAGACCCAAAGCTGAAAGAAATCTTGGCTTTTGACAATGCAAAATATAATTTGCTCTATACCAAAAAATTGGAGAAATATTATGCGTTGTTCAACAAAATGGTCAAGAATCCTAAATACAAAGAAATCGTGCAAAAAAAATATGACAATATCAAAGCAATGAACCCGGGTGTGGCAGCTCCCGATTTCACGGCTTATGATATCAACGGAAAAGAATATCATCTGAAAGATTTTGAAGGCAAAATGCTCTATATAGACTTGTGGGCAACATGGTGTGCTCCTTGTCGTGCCGAAATCCCGTCTTTGAACAAAATCAGAGAACAATATAAAAATCAGGCAATCAATATTCTGAGCATATCCGTTTATGACGATAAGGCAAAATGGGAAAACATGGTCAAAGCAGATAAAATGCAGGGA